>Ga0210394_10005470_pt1 | contig 14204 bp, 12 predicted proteins | sample IncBWC12MmetaG_FD_160121 | JGI IMG/M metagenome (GOLD analysis project Ga0210394, IMG submission 160121) | Forest soil microbial communities from Barre Woods Harvard Forest LTER site, Petersham, Massachusetts, United States - Inc-BW-C-12-M | ecosystem: Environmental > Terrestrial > Soil >...
ACGTAACCGTTGCGGACAGACGCACAACCGCACCCTGCGGAAAAATGATTACCGTGCGCGTGTCCTCATGAACTGGCGGGAGTTTCCCGGCGCCTTTTGAAGCGGACGAGTATCGCGAGGCGTGCACGGTAACTGGAATCTCGGCGCCAGAAGCGCTGCTTGCCTGGGATCCTTGCGCCTCAATTGTTGCAGCGTCGCCGCTGATGCCTGCTTCGGGAAAGACGTCCTTCGCAGTACCCGGCATATCGAAGTCCTTGCAGCGCCTCCAGACGGGCGCCTGACTAAGCTCAGCGAGAAACATGACAATTTTGCGGCTTCCATCTAAACTAGCGTAATAGTACTTCGGTACTGGACGCAGCCAATATTGCACTGGGCCGGAGCTTTGCCTCGGATATTTCGGGAACGTGTAATCCAGGATTTCATGCTTACCACGAAGTTCGGTAGCTAGCGTATCAACATGCAATCGCCATAGCTGTAGAAGCGATATCCGGAAGATACGGCATGTCCATAAGCAGCCAACACGCGGTCACGCCCCGCAAACGCACAAACCAGGACAAGCAGCGTCGACCGTGGTAGATGAAAATTCGTTAGGAGCTGATCGACCAGGGCGAACCGATGTCCCGGCCGAATAAAAATGTCCGCGCATGCCCTTCCAGCAACGATATCTTCGGGAGGCCGGCCCGCCTGAAGCGATCTCTGCGCTGCGTCCTCGAGCGTGCGAACAACCGTCGTCCCCACCGCCAAAATCGGCCTCCCCTGGCGCCGTGCAGCGGCAATCGCTCCCGCCGTATTTTGCGAGATTTCGTAAGCTTCGCTGTGCATTTCGTGGTCTTCCAGATGCTCGGTCCGGATGGGCTGAAAAGTTCCCAGACCGACCTCGAGCGTTATCTCGGCGATTTCGACCCCTTTCCGGCGTAGTTGGTCGAGGATTTCAGGAGTGAAATGCAGGCCGGCAGTGGGAGCCGCCACGGCCACCGGCTGTTTTGCAAAGATGGTCTGATAACGCTCCCGGTCAGCAGCTCTATCTGATCGCCGGATATAAGGCGGCAACGGCACATGGCCGATTCTGCCGATGACTTCAGATATCTCGGTGCTCGAACCAGCGTGGAATCGAAGTTGACGAACCCCGTACGGCCCTCTTCCGACAACCTCGGCTTCGAGATCAGATTGCTCGAAAAATAGTCGCTCGCCGCTCCTGACCTTTCTGCCAGGACGTACCAGCGCTTCCCAGACTTCGGAGTCTATGCGCCGGGTCAGAAGCACCTCAAGGCGCGAGGTCAAGAATCCCTTTTGCGCTGGACCGTGCTTTCCGGGAAGCTTCGCGTGAGTCCCTGCACGATGAGCGTAGAGTCTGGCCGGAATGACTCGCGCGTTGTTCACCACCAAAAGCTCATTGCCCTTTACCACCGAGGGCAGCGCACGGAAAAGACTGTCTTCGATTCGCCCCGAGCTTCGCTCCAGCAGAAGCATCCTGGCTCCTGCGCGGTCTTGGAGCGGCTGCTGGGCGATTGCCTTGTCTGGGAGGTCATAATCGAATTCCGTTAGTCGCATTTCTGCCAATGATAACACGCCATTATTTTCGTAACATGCTGTTAAATATGGCTATTACTATTACTATTGAGGATCTTGCAACGACTTGACAATTGTACGCTCATATTATATGCTCTACGTGAGATCATCACTACATTTCAGGAGGAGCTACACATGAGCATGACGCGTTGGGAACCCTTCCGTGGTTTGAACACTTTGCAGGAGCAGGTCAATCGGCTGTTCGAGGATAGCGTCACCGGCACCCGTTCCGGTCAGGCGGAGCTCGCAAGCTGGGCGCCGGCGGTCGATATCTTCGAAACCGAGAATGAGCTGGTGGTCAAGGCCGATCTTCCGGACGTGCACGAAAAGGACATTGACGTCCGTGTGGAAAATAACACCCTCACCATCCGCGGCGAACGTAAGTTCAATAACGAAGTCCATGAAGACAACTACTTGCGCGTTGAGCGCGCCTACGGCACCTTTACGCGGAGCTTCTCGCTGCCCAACACCGTGAATACTGAAGGCATTCACGCCGAGTACCGCAACGGCGTGTTGAGCGTGCGTTTGCCCAAGCGGGAGGAGACCAAGCCGAAACAAATCAAGATAAGCGTTTCGGAAAACGGGAAGAAGTAATCTAATAAAGGTCGGTGAAAAAGGGGCCGGCCTGTCCGGCCCCTTTTTGGTCTAATCTTGGACGAGAAGCGAGCTAGGAAAGAAGAAACAACATGCTGCGATTCGACAAACTAACCGTGAAGGCTCAAGAGGCCCTGCAGCAAGCGCAGGATATTGCCGCGAAGGTGGGGCAGCAGCAAATTGAGCCTCTACACTTGTTGGCCGCATTGGTAGGGCAGCAGGACGGCATTGTGCCGCCGCTTCTAAACCGCCTTGGTGTGCGCCCGGAAACCCTGGAAGGGGAAATCAACACGCAAATTTCGCGGCTCCCAAAGGTGAGCGGAGTTTCGCAGCAACATCTGAGTAACGCAGCAAACGAGGTTCTCGAGGCTGCATTCGATGAAGCGGAGCAATTCAAGGATGAATATGTTTCCGCCGAACACATTCTACTGGCGATCGCAGCGCGTACAAAAGATCCAGCGGGCCAACTGCTAGCTCGCCATGGAGCCTCGCGCGAAGCCCTTCTACAGGCGCTCGCCGCGGTGCGCGGGAGCCATCGCGTAACCTCACAGACTCCGGAATCGACTTTCCGCGCGTTGGAGCAGTACGCGCGCGATCTCACCGAATTGGCACGCCGCGGGAAACTCGATCCCGTAATTGGGCGCGACGTGGAGATCCGCCGTGTGATGCAGATTCTGGCTCGGCGCACCAAGAACAATCCGGTACTGATCGGAGAGCCCGGCGTAGGTAAAACGGCCGTCGTTGAGGGCCTGGCGCAGCGAATTGTTGCGGGTGATGTACCCGAGGTTCTCAAGCCCAAGCGCATCGTGGCACTCGAGCTGGCTGCGTTGGTCGCAGGCACGAAATATCGCGGCGAGTTCGAGGACCGCCTGAAAGCAGTTCTCAAGGAGATCACCGAAGCCGAGGGCCAGATCATTCTCTTCATCGACGAACTTCACACTCTCGTCGGCGCGGGCGCTGCCGAAGGGTCGATGGATGCTTCGAACATGCTGAAGCCGGCGCTCGCCCGAGGCGAATTGCGTGCCATTGGCGCCACGACCATCAACGAATATCGCAAACACATCGAAAAGGATCCTGCCCTCGAACGGCGCTTCCAACCTGTAATGATCGTGGAGCCTTCCGTCGAGGATACGATCGCGATTCTGCGCGGCCTCAAGGAGCGCTACGAAGTCCATCACGGCGTGCGCATCAAAGACGCCGCGATTATTGCCGCGGCTGCACTTTCCAACCGCTATATCACCGATCGCTTTCTGCCGGACAAGGCCATCGACTTGATCGATGAATCGGCCGCCTCCTTGCGCATGCAACTTGACTCCCTTCCCCTCGAAATAGACGAAATCGAGAGGCGCATTCTACAGCTCGAAATCGAAAGACAAGCCCTTCTCAAGGAAAGCGATAAGCACTCGCGCGAGCGATTGGCGCAGCTCGATCAGCAGCTCGCGGAACTTCGCGAGCAGTCCAATGCCAGCAAGGCCCGCTGGCAGGTGGAGAAAGATGCCATCGCAAAAATTCGCAAGCAGAAAGAGCAAATCGACGCGCTGAAAGCGGAGGAGCAACGCTACGAGCGCGCCGGGGAATTGGCCAAAGTGGCCGAAATTCGTTACAGCAAGCTATCGCAGGCAGAACTCGAACTGGAAGAGGCACAGAAGCGCCTGGCCGAAATCCAGAAGAGCGGCCGTATGCTGAAGGAGGAGGTCGACGAAGAAGACATCGCCGCGTTGGTCAGCAAATGGACGGGCATTCCCGTCGGCCGCCTGCTCGAAGGTGAGGCCAGAAAACTGGTCAGCATGGAGGAGCGGTTGCGCCAACGCGTTGTCGGACAAGAAGACGCCCTCAAACGCGTCTCCAACGCCATTCGACGCAATCGCGCGGGCCTTTCCGATCCCAATCGGCCCATCGGGTCATTTATCTTTATGGGCCCCACGGGCGTCGGCAAGACCGAATTGGCGCGTGCTCTCGCCGAATTCTTGTTTGACGACGAGCGCGCCATGATTCGGCTGGACATGTCCGAATACATGGAGAAGCACTCGGTCTCGCGCATGATCGGTGCGCCTCCAGGCTATGTTGGTTATGAAGAGGGTGGCCAATTGACTGAACAAGTGCGGCGCCGTCCTTATTCAGTGGTTTTGTTCGACGAGATCGAAAAGGCGCATCCGGATGTCTTCAACTTTCTGCTGCAGATTCTCGAGGACGGGCGGCTGACCGACGGCAAGGGACGCAAGGTCGATTTTCGCAACACGGTGCTGGTAATGACCAGCAACGTCGGCTCGGCAGCTCTGTTCGAACTTGCGGGCAAGGATCCCGAGCGCGCTCGCAGAGAAGCCATGGAAGCGTTGCGTGCTACGTTCCGGCCCGAGTTCCTTAACCGCATCGACGATATCGTGATCTTTAATCCGCTCGGCCGTGAGCAATTGGAGAAGATCGTCGATCTGCAACTCACTTCGGTATCGAAGCTGCTTGCCGACCGCCAGGTGAGAATCGAACTAACGCCCGCCGCGCGAGCGTTGATACTGGCCGAAGGCTACGATCCGGCCTATGGCGCACGGCCGCTCCGCCGCACCGTACAGCGCCTTATCCAGGACCCATTGGCACTGGAGATCCTTGACGGCCGGGTTTTGCCCGGGGACACGGTCCGCGTCGATGCGTCCGGAGGAGAGATGAAGTTCGAGCGGACAGAGCCTAAAGCAGCGGCGGCGGACGAGTCCGCCGCCGCTGCGGCAGGGCGAGGTTCGCGTAAACGCTAACGCGACGATGTGCGGGAGCAGGCCGCCTGCAGATGCGTCAGATTGACGCGCATTGCTCTCGCCTCTAGACTTTAAAGGAAGATCCGTTCCACAGCGACTGCGGAGCTGCAAAGGCTAACGAATCATGAGGACACTAAAAACTGGCTTTTTACTCACGTTACTTACTTTGATTTTGGTGTTGGGGGGCGGAGCCATCGCGGGCCGGCAGGGTATGACCTTTGGGCTCATTATCGCCGTACTTATGAACGGCATCGCCTATTTTTTCTCCGACAAAATTGCTTTGGCCTCCAGCGGCGCACGGCCGGTTTCACGCGAGGAGGCACCGCGTCTATATGCTGTAATGGAGCGACTTGCGGCCAAAGGCAATCTGCCGATGCCCAAGCTCTTCGTCATCCCACAAGCCGCGCCCAATGCCTTCGCCACTGGCCGGAACCCGTCACACGCCTCGGTCGCCGTCACCGAAGGTCTTCTGGAGTTGATGAACGACGATGAGCTCGAGGGCGTAATTGCCCACGAACTCTCGCACGTGCGCAACTACGACATTCTGACTACCTCTATCGCCGCTACTTTGGCCGGCGCTATTACCTGGATCGCGCGGTTGGGGTTCTACTTCGGTGGATATGGAGGTGATCGCAACCGGCGCGGCGGCGGTGGCCTCGAAGCGCTTCTAATGCTGATCGTAGCGCCCCTGGCGGCATTGCTGATTCAGTTGGGGATTTCGCGGCAGCGCGAATACGCCGCGGACGCCGCCGGAGCACGACTGGTCGGTCACCCCTACGGGCTGATCAGTGCGCTGGAAAAACTGGGAGCGTACAATAAGCGCATTCCCATGACCAACGTCTCTCCCACAACCTCTTCCCTCTATATAGTTAGACCCTTGAGCACCGGACAGGTCTTCACGGGGCTTTTCAGCACCCACCCGCCGCTCCCTGACCGCATTGAAGCCCTGCGGCGCATGACCGTTACCCGCTAGGACGCTTCTTCAAGAGTGGGTATGCTGAAATGAAACAGTCCGGCAAAAACTTCCCACTTCGAACCACTGTTCTGGATTTCCACGATCTCCTCACGTTTTCGTAACTAGTTGATTTTGTAGGGTAATCGTGAAAGCGAGTGCTTATCTGCAGATTGGAGCGATTCGTGCTCACAATCCAGTGGGGAAAAGTATTTCGGGGGCTGCCATGACGTGCAGAGAGACCGTTCGCTTGATCTGTGAATACCTCGAAGGTCGTCTCTCTCCCAGTGTCGCTGCTGTTGTTACCGGCCACATTGACCGCTGTTCTAATTGCCATCTGGTCCTCGAAGCTGCCCAGCAAACCCTTGACGCATACTTTGACGGACACCCGGAAACGTCAAAGGTCCGGGTCGCCTAACTCACTGTTTTTCTCTCGCCTATCATTTCTATATTAGCTGTTGATTCTAAAGCGTTTACAGTAATCCCTACCTCGATTTGCCGGACCTAAGGTAAATATTACAGAATTTTAGCCTTCCACCCAAGCACGCCTGGACCTATTTCCGCCTATAACTTCCGTGAATCCAGTTAGATCAACAGTAAATACCAGTGCGGACTGTTTGGCTCGGGACGTGCATTATTCAACCTTGAGTGGAGGGAGACCTTCGATGAGCGAGGCTAACGAAAAACTGTTCGACAGCCGTGAATACATGCAGCCAAAGGAGCCCCGTAGCGACCGAGATGGGGCGCCTCGGTGGGTTTGGTTTGCCGTAATAGTTCTCGCGACAGTCTCTGTTTTGGGCTTGGGTGTAGGCTGGAATGCCACGACGCAGGCGAAAAGAGCGGAGCAGGCCCTCGCCACCCAGACCGGGCAGAATAAGCTCGTGGGGCAGGATCTCCAGGCCTTGAACCAGCGCCTGACGCAGACCGAAGAGATCAACACCCAGCTCCAAAATCAATTGGTCGCCGTAACCGACAAGATGAAGATGACTCAAGGCGAGGTTACAACGGCGCGCCGCCAGAATAGCCAGATTCGCGACGACTATTCCAACAAACTAACCAGCGTGCAGTCGGAGCTCGCCACCAAGGCGAATGTTGATGATGTCAGGTCCTTGGGCGGCGATGTCAATGGCGTAAAGAGCGAACTGGAATCGACGAAGAACAATCTCGATATGACGCGCACCGAATTCGGCACCCTGATCGCTCGCAACCACGATGAAATCGATCAGCTCCGTCGGACTGGCGAGCGCGATTATTTCGAGTTCACGCTCAACGGCAAGGGCAACCGTTCGAAGGTTGGCGATCTGATGGTGGAGCTCCGCGGTACGAATGTTAAGAAGAATCAATTCACCGTGGCGCTCTATGTCAACGACATGCGTCTCGAGAAAAAGAACCGCGCGATTGACGAGCCCATCTACTTCTATACGCACGGAACCCGATCGCCTCTGGAACTTGTAATCAATCAGATCGGCAAAGACAAAGTCGTCGGTTACATGAGCGTGCCCAAGGCACAGCCAACTCAGGCCTCGGCAGCCCTGACGGCCAACTGAACACTTGGGAGGGCCGCCATCAGAAAACGGCTTCCCGCTAACTTAAATTGAATGCGATACAAAGGAGGGCCGCCGTTCGGGCCCTCCTCTTGTTTTTTGCTTGCGAAATCCCGCCGCCCCGCCATATCACGTCGTGAATCAGGGCTAAACCTGAGGCCACCGGCTGCGCGGAAGAAGGGCACACTTACTGGCGCGCGGCGCACCATCTCCAGTACGATGACTCGCCATGGCCCTACAAGCCATTTTCGCCCGCCGTGTTTTCACGCCTCAGGAGGAAATCGCCGACGGCGTGATCCTAACCGATGGCGAAAAGATTACCGCCGTGGGCCGCCCGGACGAAGTTAGCGTTCCAGCATCCGCGCGTAGGCACGACAGGCGCGATTTCTCGGCTGTCCCGGGCTTTATCGACGTGCATATCCACGGCGCGGCTGGATATGACGTGATGGATTCAAGCGCTGAAGCGTTCGCTGCCATTTGCGCGAGGGTGGCGGCTCGGGGTACGACTTCGCTCCTAGCCACCACAGTAACCGCGAGCGAGGGGGCAACATGCCGAGCCGTCGAATCGGTAGCTGCGTGGATGGAACGTGCGAAGGCGCAACCCCCAGGGGGGAGCGGACCTTCGGCCGAGATCCTCGGTGTGCATTTCGAAGGTCCCTTCATCAGCCACGCCCGTCGAGGAGTTCATCCCGAGGAATGGATTCAAGCGCCGTCGATTCCGCTCTTCCGGCGTTTGCTGGCCTCGGCCAAGGGCTCAGCCCGCATCCTCACACTGGCCCCCGAACTGCCCGGAGCAGCAGAGCTAATTCCCGAAGCGCTGCGTGCTGGCCTCGTTGTTTCCTTGGGACACACGGACGCAAGCTATGCAGAAGCTATAGCTGCAATTTCCCAAGGTGCCCGGCATGCCGCCCACGTTTTTAACGCCATGCGCCCCTTTGCGCATCGTGAAACGGGCGTGCTGGGCGCAATCCTGACCTCGCCTGGCGTTACAGCCGAATTGATTGCGGATGGAGTGCACGTCGATGATGCAGCGATCCGCATTCTCCTTGCCGCCAAAGGAACTCAGGGCGTAATCCTGGTGAGCGACGGCATCTCCGCCACTGGGATGCCCGACGGCCGATACAGGCTGGGCACATTCGAAGTAAACGTCGCGGGCGGCGTCGCGCGCAATTCCGATGGAAAGCTGGCAGGCAGCACACTCACTCTTGACAGCGCCCTGCGCCACATGGTGGCGCTGGGTATTTCCTTACGCGAGGCTCTGCCGATGCTGACCGCGAATCCGGCTCGATTGCTCGGTCTCGAGCGAAGGAAGGGCAATCTGGTTCCAGGCGCTGATGCTGATCTGGTCCTCCTCGACGATCAACTCAACGTGACCGGCGTAATGACGCGCGGCGTCGGATTAGATTAGTTGTGAACTAAGGATTGAGCGGAATTTTCAGTTCTTCGGCAAGCTGCTCAGGATCGAAGGGACTGCACGCAAAATACCGGCCGGCAACTTCAATGGTGGGAATCTTCCGGCGCCCTTCATTCACGCGAAGAATGAGTTCTTCGGCGTCCGGATCTTCGTCGACATCGACTTCCTCGTATTGGACCCCGCGCTCTTTCAGAAATTGTTTCGCTCGCCAGCAATCGGCGCACCAGCGCGTTGTGTAAAGGCGAATCGATTCCACCTTCAGCTATGTCTCCCTGTTTCCACCGGCGCGCCATGGGCTGCCGCCTCCACCCGTGCGCGTGCACTGGCGACCGATTTCAGCACCGCATCCCAGTCCGTCTTTGGGTCGGCGCTGCCCGAATACAATCTCTTTTCCGCTTCATCCAAATCCGCCCGCGCCCGCGCCGCGTCAATATCTTCGGAACGCTCGGCTGCTTCCGCCAGGACGGTCACGCGTTCCGGAAGCACTTCCGCAAAGCCGCCGATTACGGCAACGTATCCGGTTTCCGCGCCCTTTTTGTAGCTCAACGGGCCTATTCCTAACTCCGTAAGCAATGGCGTGTGTCCCGGAAGTATCCCCAAATATCCGGAGAGCCCTGGCAACTGCACTTCGGCCACGGACTCGCGGACAATCTCGCGTTCCGGCGTTACCACTTCGAGCATGAGACCTTCGGCCACTGGAATGAGCCCGCTCTCTTTGCCGTGTCTTGCGGAACAGCCTAGGCTGTCGCCGCCATTTTCTCGGACTTCGCGCGCACTTCTTCGATGGTTCCCACCATGTAGAAGGCCTGCTCCGGCACGTCGTCGTGTTTGCCCTGCACGATTTCGCGGAAGCCGCGAATGGTGTCTTCGATCTTGACGTACTTCCCTTCGAGCCCGGTAAATTGCGCCGCGACGTACATCGGCTGCGAAAAAAACTTCTCGATCTTGCGGGCGCGCGCGACAGTGAGCTTATCTTCGTCGGAAAGCTCTTCTATGCCCAAAATGGCGATGATGTCTTGCAGGTCTTTGTACCGCTGCAGCACGCCTTTCACGGAACGCGCCACGTCGTAGTGCTCGTGCCCGACGATGCGCGCATCGAGAATGCGCGAGAAGCTCGCCAGCGGATCGACAGCGGGGTAAATGCCGCGCTCCACGATCTGCCGGCTGAGGTTCGTGGTCGCATCCAGGTGCGTAAACGTGGCCGCCGGAGCTGGATCCGTATAATCATCTGCAGGCACATAGATGGCCTGTACAGAGGTGATCGAGCCCTTCTTCGTGGAAGTGATGCGCTCCTGCAATTCGCCGATCTCCGTATTCAAGTTCGGTTGGTAACCGACGGCGGATGGCATGCGGCCGAGCAAAGCTGAAACTTCCGATCCTGCCTGTACGAAGCGGAAAATATTGTCGATAAAGAGCAGCACGTCCAGTCCCTCTTCATCGCGGAAATATTCCGCAACGGTCAGACCGGTCAGCCCCACGCGCAGGCGTGCCCCGGGGGGTTCCGTCATTTGGCCGTAAATCAGCGCGGCTCGCGATTTTTCTGAATCGCCGGCCACCACAACCTTGGACTCCTGCATTTCGAGCCACAGGTCGTTGCCCTCGCGTGTGCGCTCCCCCACGCCCGCAAACACCGAAACACCACCGTGCTGCATGGCCACGTTGTGGATGAGTTCCTGAATGAGCACGGTCTTGCCCACGCCGGCGCCGCCGAAGAGCCCGATTTTTCCGCCCTTCAGGTAAGGCTCCATCAGATCCACAACCTTGATGCCCGTTTCGAACATTTCCAATTGCGTCGATTGGTCTTCGAGCGAAGGCGCCGCCCGGTGGATCGGATAGCGCAACTTGGCAGGCACGGGCCCTAAATTGTCGACCGGTTCCCCGAGCACGTTGAGCACGCGCCCGAGCGTTGCGCGTCCGACCGGCACAGTTATGGGACCTTCCGTATCGATCGCTTTCATGCCGCGCACGATGCCTTCGGTCGGCTTCATGGCCACGGTGCGAACGCGCCCTTCGCCCAAATGCTGCTGCACCTCCGCGACGATGTCGATCGGTTCGGGAACGTCGAATCCTTCACTGGTGATGCGTACTGCATTGTAAATCTCGGGCAGATGATGCTCCTGAAATTCCACGTCAAGCACGGGGCCGATCACCTGCACAACGCGCCCGATGTTATGTGCATCACCAACCATGTTTACTCCTTCCAAATCTTACTTGTATTTTCCGCGCTAGGCGGCTGATGCCGCGCCGCTCACGACTTCGATAATTTCCTTGGTGATCGCGGCTTGCCGGACTTTATTCATGTATAGCGTCAGCTTATCGATCAGCTCGCCCGCGTTATTCGTCGCCGAATCCATGGCCGTCATCCGCGCAGCGTGCTCCGAAGCCGCCGATTCCGCCAACGCACGGAAGATCTGCACTTGTACGTAGCGCGGCAACAAATGCCCCAGGATTTCACCGGGCGGCTGCTCGTAAAGATAATCGATCGGCGTCTCTCTAGATTTTTCTTGGGACTCTTCGCCTGCCAAAGCACGATCGGGTTCGATAGGCAACAGCTTCTCGAGCCTCAGAATTTGCGCCAGCACGGATTTGAACTCGTTGAACACGATATAGACAGCATCGATTTCGCCACTTTCATAAAGCGAAATCACCTCTTTGCTTATTTCCTCAGCCGCGCCCAGGCTGGGTCGCGCCGTAACATCCACATGTTCGGCAATGATTTTCCAGCGCTGCTTGCGCATGGCGTCTCGGATCTTCCGGCCCAGAACGATCAGCGACGGATTCTGTGCCGAATGCTCACGCGCAAATTCCAGCGTGCGGCGGATCACGTTGGCATTGAAGGCGCCGCACAACCCGCGTTCGCCGCTCACGGCGAGCAGCAGAATTCTTTTCTCTTCGCGCCGCTCGAGCAACGTATGCGTGCTTTGTGGCACGCGAAGCGCCACAGAATGAACCAGGCGCGAAACCGCGCGCGCATACGGGCGTGCCGCAAAAGCTCTCTCCTGCGCCCGCCGCAGCCGCGCCGCCGCCACGAACTTCATGGCCCGCGTAATCTGCTGCGTGTTCTTTACTGAGCGAATGCGGCGCTTGATATCGAGCTGCGTTGGCATAAGAGTTTACGTCTACTCGAACCGCCGGCTAGCGCGCGGCTGCCGCCCCCGCCGTGAAGCGCTCCTTGAATTCCGAGAGGAGTTTCTTCAGGCCTTCGCGGGCCTCGTCGTCAATCGCTTTCTTTGTGGCGATCTTGTTCAGCAGCGCGCCTGCGTGTGTCTCGGCAAACGCCAGTAAATCGCGCTCGAAGCGTTCCACTTCCGAAACTTCGATATCGTCGAGATACCCGTTTGTTCCCGCAAAAATCACAAGTACCTGCTTCTCTACTGGCAAGGGCGTGAACTGGTCCTGTTTGAGCAACTGCACAAGCCGCTGGCCGCGCGCCAGCTGCGCTTGGGTGGCTTTGTCCAGTTCGGAACCAAACTGGGAGAAGGCGGCCAATTCTCGATATTGCGCCAGGTCCAGTCGCAGCGTTCCGGCTACTTGCCGCATGGCCTTAATCTGCGCGTTGCCACCCACGCGGCTCACCGATAATCCCACGTTGATGGCGGGGCGGATGCCGCTGTTGAAAAGATCGGCTTCCAGGTAAATCTGGCCGTCGGTGATCGAGATTACGTTGGTCGGAATGTAAGCCGATACGTCGCCCGCCTGCGTTTCGATCACCGGCAATGCCGTAAGCGAACCGCCGCCTTTCTTATCGTTCAGTTTGGCGGCGCGTTCCAGCAGACGCGAATGCAGATAAAAAACGTCCCCTGGAAAAGCTTCGCGCCCCGGCGGCCGTCGCAGCAGCAGCGAGATTTCACGATACGCCTGCGCGTGTTTCGAGAGATCGTCGTAGAAACACACGGCGTGCCGGCCGTCATCCCGGAAGAACTCGCCGATGGCGCAGGCCGCATAGGGAGCGATGTACTGCATGGTTGCGGGTTCAGTGGCGGAAGCGGCCACAACGATGGAGTAATCCATGGCGCCGGCGTCGGTTAGGATCTTTACGACCTGCGCGATGGTCGAGCGCTTTTGCCCGATCGCGCAGTAGATGCAGATCATGTCGCCGCCCTTCTGGTTGATGATCGTGTCCAGAATGATGGCGGTCTTGCCCGTCTGCCGGTCACCGATAATCAATTCGCGCTGGCCGCGGCCGATGGGAATCATGGCGTCGATGGCTTTGATACCGGTCTGTAGCGGCTCCCGAACAGGCTGGCGGTCCACAACGCCGGGCGCGATGCGTTCGATAGGAATGCGCTGGTCGGTGACGATAGGCCCTTTGCCGTCGAGCGGCACGCCCAGAGGATTGACCACGCGCCCGACGAGCGCGTCTCCAACCGGTGCAGACATGATCGAGCGCGTGCGCTTGACTGTGTCGCCCTCTTCGATGGCCGTGTATTCGCCCAGCAGCACCGTGCCGACCTGATCTTCCTCGAGGTTAAGCGCAATGCCGAATACGTCGTGGGGGAACTCCAGCATCTCGCCGGCCATCACCTTTTCCAGGCCGTGCACGCGCGCGATGCCGTCGCCGACGGAAATGACCGTGCCTACTTCATCCACTGCAACGGATTGGTCGTAGTTCGCGATTTGTGCGCGAAGAATCTTGGTAATTTCGTCCGCTCTAATCGATGCCATGCGTGCTTTGCTCCTGACTTCTCATTGAGACTCGAGCTTGATCCGCAGCCGTTCGAGCTGCATACGCACGGAACCATCATAGATGGTTGACCCGACGCGCACCACCGCTCCGGCAATCAACGCGGGGTCCAGTTCATAATTCGCTTCCACGCGCCGGCCGCTCAGTCGCTCGAGGACGGTTCGGAGTTGCTTTCTTTCACGTTCGTTTAACTCGCGCGCGGATGTGACATCGGCGCGCGCCACACCTTCCATCTCGTCGAGCCGCGCCTCGAAAGCTTGCTGAATTTCCGGAAGCAGCCCCATACGGCGCTGATCGATCACCACAAACAGCAAATTTCGTAGCGTGCGGCTGGCGCCCATGCGCTCGACGAGCGCTTGCGCTACCGCGTGTTTATTCGCGCGCGAGACAGCCGGGCTGCCGAGCAGGACTCCCAGTTGCGCCGATTCCCGTAACAGCGCAAGAAAATCGCGCAACTCGCGCCTCACCTTGTCGGCGGATTTTTGCGAAATGGCCACTTCCGCGAGCGCGTCAGCATAGTGTTGCGCGATGGTCCTCATGATGCGGCCCTCTCTAGTTCGCCCACGAAAGAGCCAAACAGTGCCGCCTCCGCCGCTGTATTCATCTGCTCCCGAATGAGCACCGCTGCTCGCTCCGTGGCGAGTTTCGCGGCGATGGCTCGTATCTCCTGAGCTCCGGCGCGTTCGGACGCGGCGATCTCCGC
>Ga0210394_10005471_pt1 | contig 14203 bp, 13 predicted proteins | sample IncBWC12MmetaG_FD_160121 | JGI IMG/M metagenome (GOLD analysis project Ga0210394, IMG submission 160121) | Forest soil microbial communities from Barre Woods Harvard Forest LTER site, Petersham, Massachusetts, United States - Inc-BW-C-12-M | ecosystem: Environmental > Terrestrial > Soil >...
GCTCATGCCATGTTTTGAACAGCCGTGCCGCGTCCCAACCAAGAATGAGAAACAGCTCGTCACCCGGGTGCACGCGGTGTAGCTCGGCCAACGTGTCTGCCGTATACGACGTGCCGCCGCGCGCGACCTCGATGTCGGATACCTCGAACCGCGGCTCGCCCTCCACCGCGACGCGGGTCATGGCCAGCCTGTCCTCCGCCCGCGCTGCAGCCATCGCTCGATGAGGCGGCTGCGCGCTGGGAATGAACATCACTCGATCCAGGTGCGCACACTCCATGGCTGCGCGAGCCGCCGCGAGATGTCCGATGTGAATTGGATCGAACGTCCCGCCCAGAATCCCGAGTCTCATGGCTGGTACTCAAATTCGATGCCCGAGATTTTTACCGTGTCGCCCGGCTGCACGCCCGCCGACTCGAGGGCCGCGTTGACGCCCAGCCGGTCCAGCTCCGATTGGAAACGCGCGAGCGCGCCTTCTGAATCAAGATCCGTGCGCTCGACCAGGTACTCGACTCGATCACCGCTCACCACAAAGCCCGACGGGTCTCGAGCGACGGTCAGAGCGACCGGGACCGTGCGCTCCCGCAGCCTGATCTTGTTCGACGGCAACCCCTGGGCCGCCACCTCTGGCGCCACCGCGAGCGCGCTGACCATCGCCTCCGTCAGGGCGGGCAGACCTTCGCCGGTGAGCGCCGAGATGAAGAGCACGCCCTTGCGGCGGTTTTTGGTCTTGCGGCTTCGGGTCGCCTCGAGGTCGAGTTTGTTGATCGCGACGACGTATGGGCGCAGGGCGAGGCCCGGCGAGAACTGCTCGACCTCTTGGCGCACGGTCTCGAGGTCCGCCCACGGGTCGGGCGCCGAGCCGTCGAGGACGTAGACGAGGACTCGCGTCCGCTCGACATGGCGAAGGAACCGAAGCCCGAGCCCGGCCCCTTTTGCCGCGCCCTCGATGAGCCCGGGAATGTCGGCGATCACGATGCGTCCCCCGGGAGACTCGGCCACGCCGAGCTCCGGGTCCAGCGTGGTGAACGGGTAATCCGCGACCTTGGGTCGCGCCGCCGTGAGCGAGCTGAGCAGCGAGGACTTGCCGGCGTTGGGCGGACCGACCAGGCCGACGTCCGCGATGAGCTTCAGGTCGAGGACCAGCGTCCGCTCGTCGCCTTTGAAGCCCGGCTCGGCATAGTCCGGGGCGCGTCGCGTCGAGCTCTTGAAATGGACGTTGCCGCGTCCCCCCACACCGCCGTGCGCAACCGTCGCCTCCGCGCCGGCTCGGTCCAGGTCGGCCACGAGCACGCCCTCCTCGTCGAGCACCACCGTTCCGACGGGGACGTCCAGCACGACGTCGGCGCCGCCACGTCCCGTCTTGCGACCACCCGCCCCGTCGGCGCCCGCTTCGGCATTCCATCGCGAACGTTGTTTGAAGGGCGAGAGGTCGGAGACCCCCGTGGTCGCCTTCAGCAGGACGGAGCCGCCGCGCCCGCCGTCGCCTCCATCAGGGCCTCCGCGCGGTGTGAACGGCTCGCGCCGGAAGGAGGATGAACCTTTCCCACCGTGCCCGCCGCGCACGACGATGCGAACCGAATCGACGAACTGCCGCCGACTGTCAGCCCGGGTTTTTCGTTTCGAGCTCTGCGCCTTGCGCGGCCGCCCCGACGCTGACGCGCCGGCCATCCTTGCCGACCCGCTCATAGCGCACGTGGCCCGGGACGAGCGCGAACAGAGTGTGGTCGCGGCCGAGGCCAACGCCCGTTCCAGGCGTGATCTTGGTGCCGCGCTGCCGGACGAGGATCGCGCCGGCGCCCACCACCTGGCCGCCGTAGATCTTCACTCCCAGCATCTGCGGGTTGGAATCGCGGCCGTTGCGAGATGAGCCGCCTCCTTTCTTGTGTGCCATTACTTCGCTTCCCTCTTGCGCGGAGCCCGCTTGACGGGCTTGTCTTCCGCAGCCGGCGCCGCCGCTTCGGCTTTGACCGCCGCCTTCGCGCGAGGCCTGACCGGGGCTTTGGCCTTGGGCTTGTCGTCCGCGGCCTTCTCCTTCTTGGTCTCGCCCGTGAACCCGCCGACCGCGATGATCTCGAGCGCCGTCAGGTCCGCTCGCCCGCCGTGATGCACACGGACGCGCTTTTTGGACTTGTAGCGGAGGCTTTCGAGGCGGGGCCCGCGGCGGTGCTGGAGCACCTTCACCTCGACGTCCAGGCCGTCCACGCCCGGGGAGCCGACCGTAATGTCGTCACCGTTCCGAAGCAGCAGGACGCGGTCGAGTTTCAGCGACGTTCCGGGCTCGGCCGTCAGGCGGTCGACGAGGATCTTGTCGCCGGGAGCGACGCGGTACTGCTTCCCACCGCTGACGACGACGGCCGACAGCAATGCATCAGGCTTGGGCACGGCGTGTGATTGTACCAAGGGCACCGTCTTCGAGGCTGACCCCCGGCGCCACAGCGCCACCGATTGGACCAGGGCGGGCGCCGCCGGCGGCGTGACCGTCGCCAAACCCCGCATCACATCAGGAGCCCGGGTATGCCCGCGCTCGGCAGCGAACCGTTTCTCCCGCCCCGGTCCCGGTCCCCTCCGAGCGCGGCAGTCGGATCACAGCCCGTCGTATAGCCCGCAACGCGCACCGTCACCTCAGCTCGAACGATGTGACGACGGCCCCCAGCAGGACCAAAAGCGCGTAGGGCGGAATCACCCTCATGTAAAGCGATCGCGTCAGCGCGGCTCCCCGCCGCTCCAGCACGACACCCACCCCCATCAACACCGCCGCGACGATGACGGTGATCCCGAAAAAGCGCAGCAGCCCAAGGGCATCGTCGCCGGGCGGCGTAAAGAACAACGTCGTGAAGAGCCCGCAGTAGGGCAACCAGCAAAGCGCCCTCGCCGCGTCGACCCGCCGGCGTGTTCGCCGATCGCCCGGCGGCGCAAAGGGCCACAGGCGAAGCAGCGCGGGAAGGCACAACAGGTAGAGCGCCCCGCACGCGATCTTCAGGGGCAGCAGCGCAGGCACCAGCACGTTGCCCAGCACCTGGGGTCGCAAGGTCTCCGGCTGCACCGCCGGCCCGAGCACCGCCAATAGCCAGCAGAACTGCACGATGAGCAGCAGCCGAGGTTCGGCCACCAGCTCGACCGTGAGCGCCAGCACAGCCCAGGCGGTGAAGGCGAGCGCGATCGCCGCGACCACCACGCTCCTTTCCTCCGACGGCACCGGGTTGAACGGGGCGGCGAGCTGCACCGCAGCAAGGATCGAGCACACCAGCACAGCGGCCAGCACAGGCGTGGGTCGCCGGCGCGGGAGATCGGGCCACGACCAGCCGCCGGCGGTAAGGCTCAACCAGGCGATCTCGGCCAGCCCGCCGAAGACAGCGCAGGTCACCAGTCCCGGGTAGAAGACCAGCGCGAGCGCGTGCGTGGCAATTGCGGAGAGGAGCTGCGCCACTTAACCGCTTCTCACAGGCCGGCCAGCGTGAGCAGGGGTTGCGGATATACGCCGAGCAGGACATTCAGCGCCAGCACGATCGCGACGCCCACGGCCTGGCGCCCGCGCGGCACGCCCATGCTGCGCCCCAGGCGCAGCGATCCCGGAAGCCACAGCAGCATGGCTGCCGCCAGCACAAGCGCGAGCGGCCAGTACAGCTGCGTCGCGCCGCGCAGCAGCAGGACCCGGGCCGGGAAGCCGGCGAACGGCGCCGAGCCGGCGAGCACGGCCGCGACGACCAGGTTGATCGGCCGGTCGGTTGGCACCTTTTCACGCAGGGCTTGCCGTGACCAGAGATAAAGCGGCAGGCGGCCGAGGACGATGCTGAAAAGGATGATCAGCGCCGCCGCGCGACCGTCCGCGATCGCCAGCCCAAAGCCGCACAGGGCAAGCCCCCAGTCGGACATGAACGAGTAGCGCCATGCCGCCGCGTCATTTTCGGTGCGCCAGGAGCCCACGGCGCCCCACAACATGTTCAGCAGCCCAAGACCGATGAGCATGGCGCCAAACGCGTCGCCGGCGTCCGCCGCGACGACCCCCGACGCCCGTGACACCACGGCCGCGGCAAGCAGAGGGCCCACGAAGGCAATCCACGGAATCGGCGATGCGACGAGCGATTCTTCAGGGTCGAACTCGTGCGCGTAAGGCAGCAGGCCGACCGCGGCGGCAAGGCCTGCGACGATGCCCACCGCGCCGAAGCGGTCGAGCACGACTGGACCCTGCATGCGCTCCAATGCCAGCCCGAGCGCGAGCAGGACCACAGCCAGCACCGGAGCGCGCAGGCGCGTGGCGAAATCCCGATGCGAGGCAAGCCGCGCCTGCAGCACGGCCAGGACGAGAAGGATCAGGACGATCAGGTCAAGGGTGGGAGCGATGGCGATCGCGGCCATGCCGGCAAGTCCAAGCAGTCCCCAGGTGAGCAGGTTTGCGCGCGGCGCACGAGGCGGAGCGAACACGACTGCCAGGACGAGCGCGAGGGTCGAGCCGAGGAGGAGCTCAGGCTCCATCGCTGTCCGTGGGAGCCGGCGAGGCGGCTTGAATCGCGGATGGGATGGGGGCCGCCGGCACGAACAGCACTCCCGCGGCGATCAGGCCACCGACGATCGCCGGCACGGGACCTGGTGATTGGGCGGCAAGCCCGGAAGCCAGGCCCAGCGCGAGCGCCAGCGCTGCAATCCCCGTCAGCACGACAGATGTATCGCGGCTCATCAGGACGCGAGCTCCCATCAACCCGGAGACCACGATGACGGCGAACCGAAGGGAGGCATCGGGCCCGCTCGTCACCGAGGCAGCCAGCCAGAAGACGAACAGCGCGGACGCGATGCAGAGGATCAGGCGGGGGGTCGAGCCGGCGGGCATGATCCCCCATGCCGCCGGCCCCGATCGCCAGCATTGAACCGCTGCGATCAGACCTCCGAGGGCGATCGCGACCGAACCGGCGGCCATACCCGCCGGCCAGGCGAGGACCGCGAGGCTCATCGCGAGGAGCGCAAGCCCGAGTGCTTGGCCGCGCCGGCCATCGGCCAGCACGACGATGGCCGCGCCGACCCAGGCGACAAAAGCCGCTCCGGCCACTTACCTGGTCACGGCGAAGGCGAGTGCCGCGAGCGAAGCGAGCCAGACCAAGGGCCGGCCGCCCGCCGCGGCGGATTCGAGCGCGCGGAGGTCGAGGAGCGATCGGTACTGCTCGGGGAGCGATGCCGACGCCACTTCGCGGCGCAGGCGATCGATCGCGCCGGTCCAAGGGAAGGTGAACAACGGCGGTCGGGGTTGGGTCCGGATGAGTGAACTGCGAGCTGCGCCAAAGGCAAGCACGGCGATGATCAGCAGCGGAACGAAGAGAGCGACGACCGGAAGCACGGTGGACACGGTGACCATGGAGGTGAGCCCGCCGCTCACGGCGCCCGCCGGGAACGGCATCACATCGGCCTGCGCGGGGTTGGCGTACGCCGACTGAATCACCGCAAGCGCCGGGCCGGCGACCAGGGTCACGACGGCGACGGCCATCGCGACGCGCGGGGACGTCTCGGGGGCCGGCCGCCCGCGCCCGGCCGGAAGACCCGTAGCGCGTGCTCCGGCGACCATCCAGACGACCCAGACGATCGAAGCCCCGACGCCGATGAAACCGAAGAAGTCGCCTGCCTCGAAGGTGGATTCGATTCCAAGAATTCGGGCTCCGAACCCGAGGGCCGGCGGGAGGCCGACGGCCGCAGCGATGGCGATCAGGGACGCTGGGCCTCCCCGGTCAGACAGGAGCGCGAGACAGCCCGTCATGGCCGCTGCGAAGGCGAGCGTGATCAGCCCCGCCACGAGCCCCAGGGGCGTCCCCAGCGCCACGGTCATCAAGGCGAACCCGCCGATGCCCGGGATCACCTCGCCCAGAAAACCGCGTCGGGTCGCGGCGGATTGGGCACGGGCGGCCGCGCCCAACGCCACAACCACTCCCCAGGTGGCCAGGACGGCCTGGAACGCGATGTGCGGATATCTACCGTCGCCCATCTCGTAGGAGCGGACGAGCAGGTAGAAGCCGAGAGGATAGAGGGTCGCGACCACGAGCCCCGCAGCGCGCAGCGAGGGCCGCGACCAGACCTGGGCCGGCCACGAACGCCACGGCACCAGCCCAGAGGCCAACAGCCCGGCAAACGCGATCAACGCGAAAACCGGCGGGGTGAGAGCGGAAACCGGCACCGCGGCGTAAGCGGCGGTCCCGCCGCGGACCTGGAGAATCACCCCGGCCCAGCTCAAGGCCAGCCAGGCGGCGAGCAGCATGCCCCACTTTGGTCGCGGGGCCCGAATGTCTTCGCCGTCGAGCTGGATGACGGCCAGGGTCGCGGCGGTGCCGCCGGCGAGCGCGGTGAGCACGACGCTGCTCGCTTCGACGGCGCCCACCGCTGCGGCAACTCCGAGTGCGCCGAGCGCAGCCGCTTGCCAGCTCCGGCGCTGAAGGGTCAACACCAACGCGGCGGGGACCAGGACCATGAGACCGAACGCAAACGCGACGGCGTCAATGCGCAGCTGGAACGGCGAACCGAAACCGAGCTGGCCGAGGTCCAGCTCCTGCGTGGAGCGCAGCGGCAGCCACACGACCAGCAACGCGAGCAGGGCCGCCCAGGCGCCTGCGCCGGCGGCGATGCGACCGAGGTTGAACCCGCCGAGGCCGAAAGCGGTGATGACCCCGGCAGCGAGAAGGGGCAGCAGCACCGGCGCCAGCAGGGCAATCGACGGCAAAGCCCGTTTACTCTAGGCGGTCGATTGCGGCGCGAAGCTCGGCGGCTCGGTCCTCCAGCTTTCGGACGATCTCCGGTGGAGCCTTCTCCAGAAACTGCGGGTTGGCCAGCTGGCCCTCGGACTTGGCCAGGTCCAACTTGAGCCGTGTCCGCTCGGCCTCGCGCTTCGCCTCGGACGCCCGGTTGTCCCCACTGCCCGAGGGAAAGGTCACCCGAGCGGGAACCGACGCGAGCGCCGTGCCCCCCTCCATCTCATCGACCAGCTCGACCCAGGCCAGCCGCGCGGCGAGGGTCGCGACAGCGCGATCGATCGGCTGGTCGAGGTGCAGGCTCCCGCCACGTGGCGGTGCGCCCGCGGCCTGCCGTTGCGCGCGCACCTCCTCGACGATCGTCATCACCTCTCCGAAAGACTCCTCGGCGTCCAGGTCGACAAACCGGCCGTCCGGCTCCGGCCACGGAGCGAGCATCAGGTAGTCCAGGTGGCCCGGGGTCCGGGACCACAGCTCCTCCGTCAGGAAGGGCATGAACGGATGCAGCACCCGAAGCACGGTGTCGAGACAGAAGTACGCGACGTCCTGGGCGGTCGGGTCGCCGGCGCGCAGGCGCTCCTTCGCGGCCTCCAGATACCAGTCGCAGAGCTCATTCCAGGCAAAGCTGTAGGCCGCGGCCATCGAGTCCTGAAATTCAAAGTCCTCGATCCCTGCGGTGACGGCGGAGCACGCGTACATGAGCCGAGAGGTGATCCATCGGTCCTCCAGGTGTTCGTGCACCTCAAGTGTCCCGGGGACGACGGCGGTGGGACTGCCCGGGGAGCTCAGGACCAGGCGGGTTGCATTCCAGAGCTTGTTGCAGAACCGGCGGTAACCCTCGACGCGGCTCTCGTCGAATCGCACGTCCTGGCTCGACATCGCGACGGAAGCGGCCCACGCACGGACGGCATCCGTGCCGTAACGGTCGATCAGGTCGCGCGGGTCCACGCCGGTGCCAAGCGACTTCGACATGCGGCGACCGTCGTTGGCCTGCACCACGCAGTGAATCGCCACGTCGGAGAACGGAACCTCGCCCATGAACTCGAGGCCGGTCATGATCATGCGGCTGACCCAGAGATTGATGATCTCGCGAGCGGTGCTGTTCATGCTGGTGGGGTAGAACGCCTTCAGGTCGTCGGTCTCTTCGGGCCAACCGAGCGTTGCGAACGGCCACAGAGCGGATGAGAACCACGTGTCGAGCACGTCAGGATCCTGGGTGAGCTTGATGCTCCCGCACTCGGCGCACTCGCGCGGGGGCTCGACCGAGACCGTCGTGTGGCCGTTCTCGCAGTAGTAAACCGGCACACGGTGGCCGAGCCAGAGCTGGCGCCCGATGTTCCAGTCGCGCAAACCGCGCAGCCAGTCGAGATAGGTGCGCTCGTAGCGCTCGGGATGCCAGCGCACCTTGCCGGCGGCCGATGCAGCGAGCGCCTTGTCGCGCATCGTCTCCATGCGCAGCCACCACTGGTCGCTGATCAGCGGCTCGATCACCGTGTGACATCGGTCGCAGTGGCCGACCTCGTGCGTGTACGGCTCTTGCTTGACCAGGAATCCTTGCGCCTTTAGATCCGCGACGACCCTCTCGCGAGCCTCGAGCGCGGGCAGGCGGTCGTAGGGGAGGCCCGGCACGTTCATCCGCGCATCGGGATGCATCCCGTTGATGATCTCGAGCGAGTGGCGCTGGCCGATCTCGTAGTCCATCGCGTCGTGGCCGGGCGTGACCTTGAGCGCGCCCGTGCCGAAATTTTTGTCGACCGCCTCATCGCCCACGATGGGCAGCTTCCGTCCGACCAGCGGAAGGATCGCTGTCTTTCCGATGAGTGAGCGATACCTTTCGTCGGTCGGATTGACCGCGACGCCGGTGTCCACCAGCATCGTCTCAGGGCGGACAGTTGCGACGATGATTTCGCCACCCTCTTGAACGGGATACTTGATGTAGTAGAGGGTGTCCTCGTGAACCTGCCAGTCGACCTCGAGGTCGGAGATGGCAGAGAGGTCGTGAGGGCACCAGTTGACGATGCGCGGCGCGCGGTAGATCCATCCGCGCTCGTAGAACGCGACGAACGCGGTCATGACCGACCGCATGTACTTCGGATCCATGGTGAAACGAAGACGCGACCAGTCGAGCGAAACGCCGAGGATGCGGTCCTGGCTGACCATGGTCGCGCCCACGTCGCGATACCACTGGTCGACGCGGGCGGCGAACGCTGGGCGGCCCATCTGCTCTTTCGTCGTGCCTTCCACCGCCAGCTGCTTTTCGATCACGTTCTGCGTCGCGATGGCGGCATGGTCGGTGCCCGGTAAATAAAGGACTTCGTAGCCCGCCATGCGGCGGTATCGGGCGATGATGTCCTGCATCGTGTGATTGAGCGCGTGGCCCATGTGAAGCTCGCCGGTGACGTTGGGAGGCGGCAGGCAGATGGCGTATTTGGGCTTCTTGCTGTGCGCGTCGGCAACGAACAGGCCGTCGGACTCCCAGCGCGCGTACCAGCCGGCCTCGATGGCCTTGGGGTCGAAGGCTTTCGGCATGGCGGTGTTGGTATCGGGTTCTGTCTCTTTCATGTCCATAAGGGCGTGTTTGATCGTCTGGAGTGGATCAGGGGCGCCGGCGCGACGGTCGCTCTAACGCGACTGAGCCGGCGAGGGTACGGATACGCTCTCGGTGCGGCTCACGGTGCGAAAAGTCTAGCGCTTGTTGCGTTGGCGCTCGCCTTGTTCCTCGCTGAACTTCGAGGCGCCGGTCGCGCGCGCGACGGCCGTGAAGAGGCCCGGCGCGAGAGCTTGGACCTTCAAGCCTGCACGCACCTGGAACGGCATGACGTCGATCTCGGCGCGGTTGCGGGTGATCGCGTACCAGACTGCATCAGCGACCTCCTCCGGCGAGACCTCGCCGACCATGGAGCTGGCCTTGAGCCCGGTCTCCGCCCACATCCCGGCTCCGCTCACGAAGGTCGGGCAGATCACGGAGACGCCGACTCGCGTATCTATCAACTCCTCGCGCAGCGCCAGTGCAAATCCGCGGATGCCGAACTTGGTGGCGTTGTAGATGGTGTTGCCGGCCGCCGGCGCCTTACCCGCCAGCGACGACATGAACACCATGTGACCGCCTTTGTGGTTGAGCATCGCAGGCGCCAACTGGTGCGCCAGCACGATGGCGGCGCGCAGGTTCACCGCGATGGCGCGGTCGATCTCCCCCACCTTGAAGGTCGCGAGCCTGCCACTGGCCGGCACGCCGGCGTTCGCGACCAACACGTCCACGTCCCCCGCCTCTCGCGCGAGTCGCTCGGTCTCTCCCAGCCTCGCGAGGTCGGCCACGATGACTCGAGAATCGCCGAGCTCCTCGGCCAGCCGATTCAGCGCTTCCGCATTGCGTGCCGACAGCACGAACTTGGCCCCGGCCTGGTGCAACCGCCGAGCGATGTGCGGCCCGAGACCGGTCGATGCACCCGTGAGCAGAACGGTCTTCCCCCGGAGATCGTCCATCGGGCGAAGAATACCGCGAGCCCGGGTTAGGCCGACTCTCCCACGAGGCGCGCCGGGCTGTCACTCTCGTCGCCCAGCTCGAACTCAGGCTCCAGAGCCTCGCGAATCGAGCGCTCCGAGATCAGGCAGCGCTTGATATCAGGACGCGACGGGATCTCGAACATCGAGTTGAGCAGGGCCTCTTCGATGATCGACTTCAGAGCGCGCGCACCGGTGCCTCGAAGCAAGGCGAGCTCCGCGATCGCATCGAGGGATCCCTTCTGGAACACGAGCTCGACGTTGTCCAGCGAGAAGAACTTCTGGTACTGCTTGACCAGAGCGTTCTTGGGCTCGGTGAGGATGCGCACGATGTCCTGCTGGTCGAGGTGGTGCAGGGTGACGATGATCGGCAGGCGGCCGATGAACTCCGGGATGAACCCGTACTTCAAGAGGTCCTGAGGCTGCAGCTGCTTGAGCGTCTCCGAGACAGCCTTGCGCTCGATCTTGTTGTGCGGCGCACCGAAACCGATCGCGTGCCGGCCGACCCGCTGGTCGACCACCTTCTCCAGCCCGTCGAACGCACCGCCGCAGATGAACAGGATGTTCGTGGTGTTGATCTGGATGAAATCCTGGTGGGGGTGCTTGCGACCGCCCTGCGGTGGAACGTTCGCCACCGTTCCTTCGAGGATCTTGAGCAGCGCCTGCTGAACGCCCTCGCCGCTCACGTCGCGCGTGATCGACGGGTTGTCCGACTTGCGCGCGATCTTGTCGATCTCGTCGATGTAGATGATTCCCCGCTCGGCACGGCTGATGTCGAAATCAGCGGCCTGGATCAGGCGGAGCAGGATGTTCTCCACGTCCTCGCCCACGTAACCGGCCTCGGTGAGGCTCGTCGCGTCGGCGATCGCGAACGGTACGTCGAGGATCTTGGCCAGGGTCTGCGCCAGGTAGGTCTTGCCGCAGCCCGTGGGTCCCACCAGCAGCACGTTCGATTTGCTCAGCTCGACATCTCCCACCGACTTCGACGCGGAGATCCGTTTGTAGTGGTTGTAGACCTGGACTGAGAGCACCTTCTTGGCGCGGTCCTGTCCGATCACGTACTGGTCGAGCGCCGCGCAGATGGTCTTGGGATTGGGGATGAAGCCGGTCTTCTGCTTCTTCTGGCCGGCCGAGCGATTGTCGTCCTCGAGAACCTCCTGGCAGAGATCAATGCACTGGTCGCAGATGAACACGCCGGGACCGGCGACCAGCTTGCGTACCTGGTCCTGCCCCTTTCCGCAGAAGGAGCAGCGCGTGTAGCGGCGTCGATCTTCTCTTTCGTTCATTGATGCTTCCCTGTATCCATTAAGAAGAGGCCGGCGCCGGGGGATTATGGCCCCACAGAATCTCGTTGGCAAGGCTGATGCACTCGCTGCAGATGAAAACGCCCGAGCCGGCGACGAGCTTCACGCCGCGCTCACCCTGCAGGTTGCCGCAGAAGGAGCACTTGGGCCGATGCCTTTTGACCTCGCCGCTTGCTCCCTTGCGTCGGAAGATCATCCCGCCGCTACTTTCTCCTTTTCCTTTTCCTTGTCCGCGGCTTTTTCCTTCTCGCCGAGCTTGGGCGGGGTCAGGATGATGTCGTCGATCAACCCGTACTCCTTGGCCGCCTCCGACGTCAGGAAGTAGTCGCGCTCGGTGTCCAGCGTCACCTTCTCGATCTTCTGTCCGGTGTGCTTGGCGAGGATCTGGTTCAGCTGCTCGCGAGTGCGCAGGATCTCTTTGGCGTGGATCTGGATGTCGGTGGCCTGCCCCTGCATGCCGCCCCACGGCTGGTGGATCAGGATGTTCGCGTGCGGCAGCGCGTAGCGCATTCCGTGCGCGCCACCCGCCAGCAGCACCGCCGCCATCGAGTAGGCCATGCCGATGCAGATGGTCGAGACAGGCGGCCTGATGTACTGCATCGTGTCGTAGATCGCCAGGCCCGCCGTGACCTGTCCGCCCGGGCTGTTGACGTAGAGGGCGATCTCCTTGTCGGGATCCTCCGACTGGAGGTAGAGCAGCTGCGCCACGATCAGGTTGGCGACCTGGTCGTCGATCGGCGTGCCGATGAAGACGATGCGCTCTTTGAGGAGACGAGAGTAGATGTCGAAAGCGCGCTCACCGCGGCCGGTGTTCTCCACCACCATCGGAACGAGGTATCCGGCCGGATGCTGTACCCGTGTCATGTCCACAACGTCATTCTAGACAGGGCGTCTACGGGTTCCGTCAAGTCTTAGGGCCCGCGACCTCCAGCAGCCGCTCCAGCACTCTCCGCCGGCGGAGCCGCGAGGCGAAGTAGCGACGGGCGCTCGGGCTGTTTTTCAGCTCAGTCACCTGGCCTTTCAACTCGTCGTCCTGGGCCGCCTCCTCTTCGAGGAACGCGACTGTGTCCTCGTCGGACGGCTCGAGGTTCTCGCGCCGGGCAAATTCGGCGAGCACCAGGTCGATCTTCAACCTCGCCTCGGCGTCCGGCCTCTGGACCGCCATCCACTGGTCGAGCGTTTGCCCCAGGTATTCGAGGTAGCGCTCGAGCTTCAATCCCTGGCGGTTCAGGCTGCGCTCCATCGTTTCCAGCTGGCTCGTCAGCTCGCGGTCGACCAGCGCCTCTGGAACATCGACGCTCGACGCCTCGACCAGCGCGCGCACGACTTCCTGCTCGCGCTCGAGCTTCTCCATCGCTCGAACCGATTTCTCGAGGTCGTCGCGGACGGCTTCGCGATACGCGTCTACCGTCTCCTGCGCTCCATTGCTCAGGGTCTTGGCCAGCGGATCGTCGAGCACCGGGAGGATCTTTTCCTTCACCCCTCGCACGACGACCCGGATCGTCGCCTCCTTGCCGGCGAGCTTGGGCTCGCTGTACGACTCGGGGAAGGTCACCTTGGCCTCGCGCGTCTCGTCGACGAAGGTTCCCGGCAGTACGGCGAGCAGCTCAGGCAGCAGCACGCCCTCCTTCAGCTCCGCCTCCATCGCCTGGCGTGACTCCGACTCGACGCGCTCGCCGTCCACCTCCACCTCGACGTCGATGACGGCAAGGTCGCCCAACCTGAGCTCGCGCTCCACTGGCGTGATCTCGGCCATCGGCTCGCGAACCTCCTCGAGGCGGCGTTCGAGCATCTCCTCGGTGACCTCGTGGCCATGTAGGTCGGGTTCAAGAGTCGCGATGTCGGCGAGGGTCACCGCGGGCATCACGCTGATCGTCGCCTTCAACTTTGCGGGACGGCCGCGCTCGAGCTCGAGGATCTCCACGTCGGGGTTGTCGATCGGGTCGATGGACTTCTCCACCATGGCCTGGCGCATCACCTCGGGGATCATCGCCTCGACGACCTCCTCACGCACCACGGCCGGCCCCAGCCGCGCCTCGACGAGCGAGCGCGGCGCACGACCGGGACGGAATCCTTCGATCTTCGCCCGCGAAACCAAGCGCTTCAGGACCCGTTCATAAGCGGCGTCCACGACCTCGGTCGGGACCTCGATGGTCATGCCCACCTGGCTCTTGGGCAGCTGCTCAGTCTCGACGGAAAGCGGTTCGGCCATCCGCAAAGTCTACGGACGCCCGGAAGCTGGGTTTAGGTGATCCCGCTCAGTGACAGGGTGGCGGTCCCACCAGAGGTGGCACACAAACCACGGGGCTCGGGCTCGGGCTCGGCGACGGGCTCGCCAGCACGGGGCCGCCCGGGTCTGGCGGGACGGTGTAGTTGACCGGGGCGGGCGTGGGGCTCGGCGGGTTGTCGCCCGGCAGCTTGGGGATGTTCGTGGTGTCGCTCAAGAACCAGCTGTTGTTGGCGCCCGCGACGACGTCGGGCGGGGGCGTGTACCAGAGGTTGCCCGGGACGCCCGCCTCCGCTTGCGATATGAAGGAGTGGACGGCCGGCGAGGCGACGTACACCCCGTCCGCACCCGAGACCATCGTGTAGTTGTTGTTCAGGATGTCGCCCACCCAGAGCCCGACGGCGATCTTCGGTGTGAACGCGATCGTCACAGCGTCCTTGAAGTTGTCG
>Ga0210394_10005472_pt1 | contig 14202 bp, 11 predicted proteins | sample IncBWC12MmetaG_FD_160121 | JGI IMG/M metagenome (GOLD analysis project Ga0210394, IMG submission 160121) | Forest soil microbial communities from Barre Woods Harvard Forest LTER site, Petersham, Massachusetts, United States - Inc-BW-C-12-M | ecosystem: Environmental > Terrestrial > Soil >...
TGGCGGTTCGCACGGCGGCGGTGGCGGTGGAAGTCACAAGCATTAATACAAATAACGAGGATTCATAATTCTCATACCCCAGGGTTTCGCGTACTCGAGTAAGCGAGGCCCTGGGTCGTTTTTTTTTTGTGGGAATGAATTTGCACGGCACAAAATGTATCTCAGCAAAAGAATTCTTTCGCGCACGCTGTTTTCAGAAACTTCTCGACTGCCGGAGTGTTTAATGAACAGGAGAGAAGGAATGACCGACGCTCGTATCATTTTGTGGTTCACATGGTTTGTTTTTAGCAACTGGATGAGGAATCTCGCTATGCTATCGGCACACCGATTTCTGAAAGGAACTCACTCGATGCGAAAAGCGCTATCGCTCTTTCTCGCGCTCCTCTTCGTCGCCGGTGCTTTCCTCGCGCTTCCGAAACAGGCGGACGCGCAGGACGATCCCCCCAGCCGCGTAGCGAGGCTCAATTTCATGCAAGGGTCGGTTTCGTTTGAGGCGTCCGCCACGCAGGAATGGGTGGACGCAAATCCCAGCCGCCCGCTCACCACGGGGGACAATTTGTGGGTCGACAAGGACTCGCTCGGCGAAGTTCACGTGGGGAGTCTCGCGATTCGCATGGCGAGCGAGACCGGTATCTCGTTTCTGAATCTCGACGATCGCACTGTTCAGATTCAACTCGCGCAGGGCACCATTGAAGTGCATCTTCGCCGCTACGAACCCGGCAATGCGGTTGAAATCGATACGCCCAATCTTGCTTTCACGCTCACCGCGGGCGGTGAGTATCGAATTGAGACCGATGCAAACGGCGATTCGACATTGATCATTGTGCGAGAAGGCGGAGGGCAGGTAACCGGCGGCGGTGAATCTTACGACCTCGGCCCCGGCCAGCAGTACACATTTGGCGGGACGGACGAGCTCTCTTACGATGCACAGCCGGCGCCTGGCTTTGATGATTTCGAAAGCTGGTGCCAGCAACGCGACCAACGCGAAAATCGCTCAGCGTCCGCTCAGTATGTGTCGCGCGATATCGATGGCTACTACGATCTGGACGACTACGGCGATTGGCAAGTGGTGCCGGAGTATGGACGCGTTTGGGTTCCACGACGTGTTGCCGCGGGATGGACGCCCTATCACTTCGGGCATTGGGTATGGATCGCGCCGTGGGGCTGGACTTGGATCGGCGATGAGCCCTGGGGCTTCGCGCCGTTTCACTACGGACGCTGGGCGTTCGTGGGCGGCTACTGGGGCTGGGTGCCCGGACCGCTCGTTGTGCGGCCTGTATATGCGCCCGCGCTCGTTGGGTTCGTGGGCGGCAGCGGATTTGGTGTGACTGTGGGATTCGGCGGTGGCTTGACGGGAGTTGGCTGGTTTCCGCTTGGCCCGCGCGATGTGTGGGTACCGGGATATCGCTGCAGCCCGCGTTACATACAGAACGTGAACGTTACGAACACACGAGTGGTGACTGTGACGCAGGTGACAAACGTCTACAACAACTACACCGTGAATCGAACCGTGAACGTAAACGAATACACGTACGCAAGGAATGTGAGCGCGGTGACGGTGGTAGACCGCGAGACATTCGTGAATGCGCGGCCGGTGGCAAACGCGACACTTCGAGTGACGCCGGAGCAGTTCGAAAAGGCTCGTGTGGTGGAGACTGCGCCGCTGGCGCCTACTCGCAACAGTTACGTGGCGTCCACGGCAAAGCCGGTGCCTGCTTCCCAGCGCCCTGCAAAGTCGTTCACCGATCGCAAGGTGGTGGCCAAGCTTCCGCCGCCGATTCCTCCGTCGGGCGGACACGAACCGCACATCGTAGATTCGGCAAAGCCCGAGCGACCCGCGGAGCCTAACCCGCGCACGCAGCAAAACAATACCGAATCAAATCCCAATGCGCGCGGGAACAACAACGGCGGCGAGGTGCGGACGAACAACTCCACTCAGCCAACCGGACGTCCTGCGGAGAATCCTCCAATGCGCGGGAAGACAGATGCGCAGGGCGAACAACCGAAGCAATACGAGCAACATCCCGCAGTGAAGTTTGCTCCACCAGCGAGAGCGTCGGATGACAAGTACGATGTGCATCCTCCGCTGAACAGAGCATCCGAGCCACCGAAAAAGGAAGAGCAAAAGAAGGAACAGCCAGCCAAGACGGAAGAAAAACGGGCGCCGCCAAAATCCAAGTAGCTAGGGTGAGGGCGGCTTGGGCTGTGGCGCTGAATCCGTTGTAGAAGGTGCCGGCATAGCGGACGGAAGTGCTGGTGGGCGTTCGATTGCCAGGTAGGCGCGACCGAACGCGGAGTGTTGCGTGCCCGCCGCGATTACGAGCGCTTGAGCTGTATAGCGCCCTGCTGGAAGCTTCGCGAGCGGCAGGCTGATCCGGAATGACGCGGTGCGCGATTTCGGATCTACCTGCACGGGCGTGAGCAGCGGCGTTGCGTTGACCTGAATTCCATTCCTGAAGAAAACTAGAGCGGCGCGAAGTGTGTCGGGGTCAAACTTGTCGGCCTTGTCGGATTTTTCCGGATAGTAGGCTTGAAAGAAAACGTAGAGCGTCTGGCCTTGCGTGAAGTAACGGGTGACGCTCGGGACGATTTTCTCGCCGGACATTTCGAGCGGCGATTCGGTGAGCTTGGCGCGGACGCCCTTCGCTTGCGTCTCCACTTCAGATGATTTGACGACCGGCACAAGCTGGCTCGATAGCAGCACGGAGCTGAGCATGATGCGATCGGTGGGTGCCTGGGGTACGAGAAGATCTTGTTCGAAAGTGCCCATTCGCCCTGATTCATTTTCGCGCGCCAAAAACTTCAGATGATACTTGCCGGGCGATAACACGACCCCGCCCTGATAAACCAGGCTGCTCTGATTAATCTGCTGGAATCGAGCTGGGTCGAGATGAACCTGAATCGTGTCCTGCAATTCCGCGACGGATCTGCCGTTGGGATAGGCGCGGACTTGCGCCGCAAAGTCGAACGCGGCTTCTTTCCGTCCGTGCTTTTCGGCCCAATCGAGTGCGGTGGATGAAATCTTGGCGGCGATTGGAACGTAGGTCTGGCCATTGCTCAGGCGAAACATCGAAGTTTCGACTGCGATTGGCAGCTCGACGACCGGATTCTCAGAGCCCATTGCCTCGACGAGTTGCTGTTGGCGGTCTTCCTTTTGCAAATGCTGGAAATCGCGAGGTGCGTAATAGCCGTTGCGAAAGTGGACGTGGACGCCCGGCGCATTCACCTTCACGCGGATGCTTCGCCAGCTTCCGTCGCGCTTCACATTGGAGCCGAGATAGTAGCCGAGCAGATAGTAGCCGCCGTTCTCCTGCTGGATTTTGGGAAATGCTTCGCTCAAATCGCCGAGATCGAAAAACGCGCGGCCGCCGGTGTCTGAGGAAAGCGTCGCCAGCGTGTCGCGCGAATCCTGGCGGGCATCTGTCTGGTGAAATACGGAGGCGCCCGTGAACATCGACGTGCCGGTGGCTGCGTTTGTGGTGGCGTCGCCGCCGGGAACTTCGGCAAAGAGACCTCGGGCATCGATCGAATAGATGGAGACATCGGCGCGATTCGCGGCGTCGGTGGCAGCTCGCAATTCCGTTCGATTCTCTTCACCGGTCTGAGTGATTCCGCCTGTGAACTCGATCACTGCCTTTCTTCCGGGAATTGCGGCGAGCACATTGACGAGGCCCTGCACAGCGAGGAGTTTCTGGTCGGTGTTGAATGCGTTGAACTCCGTTTCATCCGCTGTATATGCCGCCCCGGTGTACTGCTGCACGTCGTACTCGCCATTCTGCGCCGCGGCATACGAAAGATCAGCGAGCTGCGAAGCAACGTCGGGTGTGAGTCGCGCCACCGCTTTCTCGAGCTTGGCGCGATCGTTCGTGAAATCGGCCCACACCGTCAGGCGGGCAGCATAGGTGACAATCGAAACGAGGTCGGCGCTGGTCATTTGCTTCTGGACGAACTTCAGCGCGGCATCGTGGGCGCGCGCGATATCGTCCGTTTGCATCGACGTCAAATCGAAGAACAAGACGAGCATACGGCGATCGCGGACCTGGTCGCTTATTGCCTCTGCCGCAGCAGGAGTGTTGGGGCTATCAATCGCGACAACGATAGGCTTCGTGTCATCGGACTGCGCGGTTTCCATCTTTTCGATATCTTGAAAAGTGAAGATCGAGATCTTCTGAGCTTTGCCGTTCTCGGTGATGGAAAACTGCTCGGGAGTGAGTCCTTTGACGGGCTTACCCGACTTGTCCGTAACCTCGACATCGATGCGGACGAGATCCGACGATGCGCGGATAGCGGGCGTTTGATTTGGGGCAAGTTCTTGCGAGGAGGGAGGAGCCTGCGCGGGTGCCGGAGGATTGGTAGTTGACTGCTGTGGCGCTTGCGCCCCAGACGAAATGCAAACGATCGCCAATCCCGCCAGGAGCAGCATCGTGATCGAAATTGCTTTGAGTATTTTTCTCATCTCAGAAATTAAATCTTAGCATCACGTCCATCGTGCGCATTGAAGCGGCACTCGTCACGCGCCCAAAAAGCGTCGAGCCGAATGTGGTTCCCAGACCGGTAAACTTTGCCGTGTTGGTGAGGTTCTGAACCTCCCAGCGCATTTCCACGCGATGCTGCCTTTCACGGCTCCCGCCGAATAGGAGCCCTTTTGCCAGCGAGAAATTCCAGGTGAAACTGCACGGCCCTTCCACCGAACCACGCCGTTCGTTTCCGAAAGTACCGGTAGCCGGGACCGTGAACGCGCCGGTGTTGAAGAAACTCAGCGACGAGCCTCCGCAAATCCCGAAGTTCGGATTGCCTGCGGCGCCTTCGCAATCGCCATCGAGACGGCACAGGTCGGCGCGCTCCGAGAAATTCGAACCCGTTCCGGAGTTATTCGCGGCATTTCCTCCCAGCAGCACCGTGAACGGATTGCCCGTCTGCCATGTAATCACATTGTTGAGACGCCAGTTTCCAAACAGGTGTTCCTCCCAACCGTGCGTCGCATACCGATGGCGCTCGCCGAATGGCAATTCGTAGACGGAGAAGAAGCGCAATTGGTGCCGGATGTCGAAAGGCGAGAGCCCATATTCGGCGGCGACATTGCCATCCTGCTGAACGACCGTCGGCGCAGTGCCTCCAATCGTGCTCGAATTATCGAGTGACTTCGAGAACGTGTAGATTCCCTGAAAGCTTATTCCGTGGGTGAACCGATGGATTACGCGCACCTGCAGCGCATTGTAAATTGAATGCGCTCCCGACTGGTCGTAGAGGAAACTTACAGCTTCGGGGATTTTCAGTTCCGCCTGCGTGTCGAGGGGATTGGTGCCTGCAGGCGCACGGTTGGGGGCGCGGAGAATATCGAGATTGTCGCCCTTCGTTCCAGTGTAGGTGAGATCGAGCAGCCAATTTCTGCTAAACGTTGTTTCGGTGCCGAGTGTCCAGATTTGGGCGCGGCCATCACGATAGAAAGGATTCACGGCAGTCGTGTTGAGAACCCTTCCCGCGCTGCCATTTTGAATCTGCAGCAAGGCTGTCTGCAAAACCAGCGGCTCGGTAGGAGTTGTAAGCTGCGTGGAGGAGGTTGCGAAGGGTGGCTGGTAAGCGAGGTAGTTCGTCGCGAGCGTGTTATAGGCTGCTTCGTTGTAGAAAATCGAATAACCGGCGCGCACCACAGTTTTGGGTTTGATCTTCGGAGGCAGCCATGCCACGCCGATGCGCGGCGCCCAATTTCCATAGTCGCCATGGACGAGCGCTTGCGGATACTGGCCACTGAACGGACCCGTGCCGCCAGGAAGCACTTGTGCGGCGCATGTAGGACAGGGCGGGGCGATATTGATGACGTTCGGATCGAGATCGATAGTGGAGATGTGGTTGGAGATTTCAATCGGCGGTGTCACGGCTTCGTAGCGCAACCCGTAGAGCAAAGTGAGACGCGAATTGATTCGCCAGTCATCTTGTGCGAAGGCGATGAAATCCCAGCTTCGAAAATAGTCATTTGTAATTCCGAAGCGGCCGGACGCGGAATAGGGATCACCGAGCAGGAAATCGGCGAAATCGTTTCCGGTGCCTGCGACGGGCGTGCCATTGACGAGTTCGCTGGTGAGCAATCCGGTGAAGGAGAACTGACCGCGCGGATTAGGATTCGTGTCTGTGTTTAGCTGGATTCTGCGAACTTCGCCGCCGAACTTCATCGTGTGTTTCTTATGCACGAAGGTAACGGTATCGAGAAAGCGAAGCGTCTGATTCCGCGTGAGCGATGGTACCGGATCGCCGAAACCGGAGAAGCTCGTGTAATTCAGACCGGGGAAGCCAAAATCAATCGCGTCCGTGCTGCCGCCCTCGATGCCCACTTGTGAGGCGATGTCGTTCCCGAAGGAATTGTCGCTCAGAATCTGAATGCGGCTGCGGCTGTAGTTTATATGCGAATCGTTGACGAAACTTGGAGTCCAGTTTTGCGTGAGTCCCAGGTCGAGATTCTGATTGCGCGTGGACTGCGTGCCGCCCACCTGCGCAAAACTGCCGAGCGTGTTGGAGCCCGAGCCGTTGTAGTTGTAGCCCACCTGCACGTTGAACTTCGCATTGATAGTGTGCAGAACGTGCACATTCAGGATGTTGCTCGACAGCGGCGTGGCGGCTTGCAAGAGATAATTCTGTGCCTGATTCGGTCCGGTGCCTGCAATATTGGGCGTCGGGATGAAATTGAGAAGACCCTGTGCCGAACTATTGATGGGACCAATCTGCTGTGCGGCGCCGCTCGCGCAGTTTGCGTTGGCGACCATTGGGAATGGGGTGTTCGTGGCGCTAAATGGAACGAAAAGCGTCGGGACGCCTGCATTCGCGAGGCAGAATAAACCGTTGCGCTCGTCGAGCGTGGGCACTGTCGAAAATGTGTTCACCGCGGCCTGTTCGTTCTCGTGCTGATAGTTCACGAAGAAGTAGGTCTTGTCGCTGCCGTTGTAGATGTGGGGAATTTTCAGCGGGCCGCCGATATTTGCGCCCAAGCGATTGTCGTAGTGGCCCACTTTCGGCGATTCGACGCCGGTGATCGAGTACGGTCGGGCATCAAAGGCGGAATTTTCATATCGATCGTAGAATCCGAAGCGAATCCGGTTCACTTGCTGGCGAAGAAAACGGCCGCCACCTCCGCCGCCGAATGGGCCGCCGCCTCCCGCGGCACCTCCTGCCCCACCTCCAGCACCACCTCCAGCACCACCACCGCCGCCACCAAAGATCGCTCCACCACCTCCGCCGGCACCGCCTCCGCCGCCAAATCGTTGTCGACCGCCGCCCGCGCCGCCTGGACCACCTTCTGGACCACCTTGTCCACCGGGGCCTTCGGGCCCAGCCGCATTCAGGCCTGCGAGCCCAGCGGGCCCATTGAACGCCGATCCTTGACCGATCGTTCCTTGCAATAAAAACGAATCGCCAGACGCTGAGGCGCCACCCGTCGTGAGAGCCGCTGAGAGCTGCGGCCCTGCGCTGTTATTATTTTGCGGCGTCGTGGTCTCGCCGGGTTTAGCGGTCCCTTCGCCGGTGAGATCCGTTTGTTGAAATCCCCCGCGACCCGCCGCAGTAGCCAGCCCCTGACTGAGCGCATTAGACACGCCCGGTGGAAGCGGCTGTCTGCCGCCATTTCCACCGGCGCTATTTCCGTTCGTTGGCTTCCCCGGCGCCTTTCCACCTGGGGCAGCGGGCGCATTTGAATTCGCGCTCGACGGTTTGGGTGCAGAAGCAGCGTTTTCGGAGCTCTGCTTTGCGCTAGCGGAATCCTGCAGAGGCGCGGTCAATTGAGCGAGGGTGGCTACACTCAAGACCATTGGAATGGGGCCGGGAGGCACAACAGGAAGCTCGACATCGAGTGACGATGAAACGAAACCTAGCTGGCTCGCCTCGATGTGATACCGACCAAGAGGGAGCGCGGGAAATTCAAATTTTCCGGACTCGTCGGTCCAGCTGACCCAGCTTTTCTTTGTATCGGTGTTTGTGAGTCGAACTATCGCCCCGGGTATGGGGCTGGTCTCAGGATTTCGAACAATGCCGGTCACGGCAGGCCCTGACACTCGTTGTGTGGCAGGCGGTTCAGGAGATGACGGCGCTTTCGGGAGCGCACCGGATTGAGCTTGTGCGTGACGGTCTGCTTCTTGCGCAGATGCGAGGATCGGAGTCAGTGTGAGCGAAAGCAACATTATGCCAACCAGCTGCAGCCATTGGCAGCGGCACCTACCTGTGAGCTGGAATAATATAAACCACCACCCGATTATCCTTTTGACGCTCTTGACGCGGCCAGAGGCACTTTTAGCGACTGGCGACTGGTGAATGACCAACTCGATATGCTTACAGCGTTCAATCCTGACGAAATTGGCGACCCGGTCCGTGGCACAAGCAGCGAGTGGGGAGTTTCACTGCTGTCTCGCTGATATGGCACGGACCGGATCATCGTTTCAACCGCGCTATCGACAGGGTGCGACTGATATTAATCCGACGCGCCACCACCAGCAGCATCGTAGACGAAGCGATATGTAACGGGTTCCTTCAAGCGTTCATTTTCCATTCTTGTGGTCACATACAATTGCTTGCCGTCCGGAGACAAGCTGTATGTGCGAGTGGATTTCCCGCGCGGGCTTTGCGTTACGGCGACTAGCTGGCCATTTTGCCATTGAGACGTGGTGGTTCTCTGGCTTTCGCCTTCCGGGGCGGCGTTCTTTTCGGGGGAGGAATCGCTGGACGGATACTGCGCGAGCAAGCGTCCTGATTTTCCGGTGATCTTCACGTTCGATCCGGTCTGCTCGATTGTTAACGCCTGCAGTTCATCCATCATGCCTGCGCGCTGAGCACGCCCCGAGCCCTCATGGCCGCCCTGCCCACGGCCACCACCGTTAGCGCCCTCTCCTTGCCCGCCACTCGAATCGCCGCGTGCTGCTTGCATTTTCTGGCGTACGTCATCGCTTTGGTCTTTATTCAACTGCCAGTGGCCAGCCAGCTTCGGCGTATTCGCAGTCGCATCTTGCAAAGCAGCAAGCTCCGATACTTCCTTTGCTGCGGCTCGCGCGAATGAAAACAGGAGCGCAGCGCCGAGTATTGCCAGTAAGGACCAGGCAAGCCTTGCGTGCGCTCGTGGTGACGATTTTCCTGCTGTTTGATTTCTTATCATCTTGGATCCTCGCGTTCTCAAATATCTATGATTTAAGGCTCACACTTAAGGATTCCGTTCGGGGCGACGGAAAGTTCCTGAGAGTTTCTGACATGAGAGTCGATTTGAGAAAAGCTATGGATGTGAGGGTGCCAAAGTAAGCTGGCCACTGGCATGGACATCGATATCCACGCTGTCGCTGACTCGCAGAAGGAAAGTGCTCGGATTCTTCAGTCCCCATTTCACGTAAGGCACCGAAAACTTGGAGATCGCCTGCGCCTGGCCTGGGGTGCCGGGCTGGACCGCGAAGGTGAGAGCCATGTCGTGGTCCTGGCCATGAAGTTTCATGACGCCCGAAACCGTTACCTGGGACGTTCCTTGTGGCGCGATCGTTCCCTGGATGCGGCTGGGAACGAAAACGATCTCCGAAAATTTCGGGCTGTCCAGAATCTCTTGATGCATTTTTTTGTCGCGGCCTTCATTGCCGCTCTCGCCGCTCAGCGCGTCCACTACAATGGCGCCGGTTGCGGTGCCTTTGGCGGGATCGAAGTGAATTTCGCCGCGCTTCAATTTAAACGTGCCGTGCACGGTGTGGAGCGATGCACCGAGCGTGAACTCGATGGTGCTCTTTGAGGGATCGAGCGTGAATACCGATTCCTGGGCAAAGAGGCGAGGCGCGCAAAACAGCGCTGTAACGATGGCGATAATTGGAAGGGTACGCCGAACGCTATTGAGCCTGAAAAACCGCGGAGCGCGCTTCATCCCCTAGGCTCGAAGAACTCGCCACGAGAGGTTAAATACTTCCCTCACGTCAAAAGCATGATCTTGCGGTTTGCTTGTATGAGCGGAAATGATTTTCGAGAATAATTCGGGCTGATTTTCAAACAATCGCAAGGTCTTCTGGCGAATCCAAGCGCTGGCGTCCATTAGCAGGAGTAACCGGGTCATGCGCAGAGGCATGCTTACAATTTTGCGGTGCGCTGAGCGATAGGAACGCAGATCCCCTAGCGACATTGCCTCCGCAAGAGCGACTGCTTGCTGCAATCCCAGGCTCAAGCCGTGGCCCGCAATCCCGTCCACCGAACACGAAGCGTCGCCCACGAGCGCCACGTGTTTCGAAGCCACTCGCCACGAACTCGTCAGCCCGACGAGGCTTCCCTGTTCCGGAGTTGTTCCGTGCGCGTTCTCTAACCGGCGCGCGACTTCGGGAAACTCCGCCAGGCCATCATCAATTCGCATTTTCGGGTCGCGAGAAAAAAAACTTACGCAAACATCTTCCGCATGGGTCGGCGTGACAACCATTTGAAATCTCTCGCCCCAATGAACTTCCACGGATTCTGACCACGGCTCAATCGCGAAATGCCGGCGGAATCCAAACCGCGTGCGGCAGCTAATTCGCGGCCAGTTGAATTTGGCCCAGCGGCGAACGGAGGAATTTAATCCGTCGGCGCCGACAAGCCAGCGAAAGGGGACGCGCTCGCCGTTGATCCTGGCGCCTGCGGGAGCAAAATCGGAGACGCGAGCCCCCCACCGAAATTGCACGCCCACTTCCGCCGCTCTAGCCACGAGCAGATTGTGAAGCACGGTGCGACGAAGACCGAACGCGCGTCCGCGCTCTATCGGAGCGCTAACGGAGTGCGAGCTATCAGAAAAGCGAAAACCTTTGAGCGGAAAACCAAGGGAGGAATTTAATTCAATTCCAATACTGCGCAGCGCCTCAACGGCTTCAGGAAGCAGCCCTTCGCCGCAAGGCTTGTTAATCGGCGGACGCCGGGCATCCGCTATCGAGACCCGGAGGCCCTTCGCTGCCGCAGCAATTGCGGTGGCGAGGCCGGCCGGGCCCGCTCCAACAACCAGAACATCCGATTTCATTACTCCCGGCCCTCGCTCCCCTTACCATTTCAGCAGTACCAATTCCGAGCAAAACCCAGGTCCCATTGCGGCAAGGATGCTGTAACTGCCGGCGGGTGGGCGCCGGTGGGTATAAACATCCTCCAATACTAAGAGCACGGAAGTGGACGAAATGTTGCCAACCTTTCGCAAACATTCCCAGGATGCGGCGAGATCTTTCGCTGTAATGCCCAAAGCCTGAGCTGTGGCTTCGAGAACCTTCGGGCCTCCCGTGTGCATGACCCAGCTCTTAACATCGCTACGTTTCAGTCCCTGCTCGCCGAGAAACGTGTCGACGTCCTCCCCGAGATGTTTCACAACGGTGTCGGGAACTTCCGGAGAGAGCACGATATGGAAGCCCTTTTCAGAAATGTCCCAACCCATCACGCGTTCGGTGTTTGGGTAAAGGATGGACTTAGTTGCCAGAATTTCCGGCCCTTTCGATTCGCGCTCGGAGCCGACAACGATCGTTGCGGCCGCACCGTCTCCGAAGAGCAGAGCCGATATCAGGTGCGCCATCGATAGATCGTTGCGCTGAAGCGTGAGCGAGCAGAGTTCTATAGAAACCAGCGCCGCTGCCTGATCCGGATAGCCACGCACGTAATCCGCCGCGCGCGATATTCCCGCCGCTCCGGCCACGCAGCCGAGACCGAAGATTGGAATGCGCTTGATGTTCTGTGAAAGCCCCATGCGATTCACGAGGCGCGCATCGATTGAGGGCGCGGCGATTCCCGTGACCGACGTGACAAAAATCGCACTCAACTCATCGGGCTCGATTCCAGCGCGGGCTAGCGCGCGACAGAGCGCCTTCTCACCCAAGTCCAGAGCGCACTCGATCCACACGTTATTCGCCTGGCCAAACGTTTCCATGTTTACGTAGAAATCGATCGGGCGGACCGTGTACCTTCCCTCGACCTGCATGCTCTCATCGAGGCGATCCAGAATCGCGGGATTTGGTAACCGATGTCGCCAGTCGTTCTTGAGCGCTTCCACCAACAGCTCTTGCTTGTAGTAGTGCTCTGGAAACGCACTTGCAACGCTAGCAATTCTCATTCGTCGGGCTCCTAGGGATGCGTAATGGCTCGGGGGATATTACATCGAGTGGGGTCTATAACCCACGATGATTTACGCAAATTCTTTCTCAAGGTTGAGCGTGCCTATATTACGCCAACTAGACGCCAAGGGGGCATAAAAAGAGAAAACCCGAGTCCGCTGGGGTGGCGGACCCGGGCCGGGGGTTGAGAGGGGCTTGGGCCGGTAAACTTTTTTTACTTCGAACTCGCGGTCGCTGCGCCTAATAGTTCCAGCGCCGCAGGATCAGCGTCACTCGAAAGACTAGTTGCAACCCTAATACCAGGAGCGTGTCGCGCACGGCGTTCATACGGTTCCGCAGAGGCGAGGTTGAATCCTTCGAGAGTGGCGCTGCGCTACCGATCGCCTCATGCCTTACGTCCCAACGGTTGCCTGCCAAAGCGCTCATACGCTCGCCGTCCTAGTTGACCATGTAGACCGGGTTGTCGTGTTCGACGCAGACAACCATGGATTTGAAAATATCGATGTCCCAGCTATCCGCGATTCGGAGCCTCACGATGTCATCGGTTTCCGATAGCATCCTGCCACGGAGCGGAACTCGTAGATTCCCTGCCACTACTCGAAGGACCACCGGTTGCCCCATCCAAGCTGCGTAGCCACCTTTCATCGCTGGCCCCCTCTCAGAGTGAATGCCTCGTGCAACCACAGTCTCAGGCGTGGGTTCGGACTGGCCAATGGTACAGGGGGCTATGTTTGGTAGGAGGGTAGTACTATCTCCCAAATGACTGATTCAATGCGTCTTACTCTTAAGCAGCGATAGGCGATGGACGTTGCGGCGCGAAATCAGGCAAAGGGCGAAACGAAACCCGTCGCCGCAGGTCGAGGCCCGCCATTTTCTGCTATTGTCTTAGTTCGCCCCTTGGGTGATAGCCGTCGCTTGAAGATGGCGGAAGAGTCGCAATGATCACATCGCTCAAACAATTGCTGGCGCACCTCTACGACGTCAAAGGCCTGATTGAATGGGGCGGTCCGCTACTTGTGTGCGCAATCGTGTTTGTTGAGACGGGAATGTTCGTCGGCTTTTTCCTTCCAGGCGATTCGCTCCTGGTCACCGCAGGCGTGTTTGCCGGCGCTGGACATACCAGCATCACCACTCTGTTGGTGTTCGTCACTTTATGTGCGATTGCGGGAGATCAACTCGGGTACCTTATTGGCCGGATGGCAGGGCAAGGTCTCTACAAACGCGAGGATTCTCATTTCTTCAAGAAGCGCCATCTCGAACGGGCGCACGAATTCTATGAAAAATATGGCGGGAAGACGGTTATCCTGGCGCGTTTTGTTCCTATCATCCGGACCTTCTGCCCACCGGTAGCAGGCGCGGCTAAAATGAGCTATTCGCGCTATCTCCTCTACGACATCTTTGGGGGTTTCCTCTGGGTCTGGAGCATGACCCTTCTCGGATACACTTTGGGCCGCAGCGTGCCCAATATTGACAAACGGATTCACATTGTCATCGCTGCCGTGATCGTCGCGTCGCTTCTGCCGGCTGCATACTCGGCGTGGAAAGCGCGTTCGCGGGCACACACGTTTTCGCCGACACGCGCTAAAACCGAAGAAGACTGACCATCGACTATCCAAAAAAAAACGAGGAACCTGGCGGCTCCTCGTTTTTTCTTATCCGTAAGCCGACGTCAATGCCGAAGACATTTACGGCGGCGCGCACCGCAAAAGCGGTGTGTAAACGGCTTTCAAAATTCTAGGCCCGGTGGAGTCATTTAAACTTCCTCCCTTCCGTGCACTAGTCACTACAACTTCGCTTTTACTCCCGTGCCGCGGAGCGCGCAAGCGAAATCTTTGCGCGCCCCAAGCGCGATCTGCAAATCACCGCCGCGCTTTACTTTCCTCCGCGCGGCGAATTTGCGTGTCCGCCGCCACCCGACCGCTCACCGCCGCCTCCCGAAGCGTGCTGCGTAGCGTGCGACTGCGGCGCCTGATGTTGTGCGGGCGCATGAGTCGGGGCGCTATGTTCCTGTCTCACGTTCTGTCGCGGCGCTTGATTGTGCGTGGAAGCGGAAGGTGAACGAACTTCGGAGTGGTTCGGCTGACGAGCAGTATTTGTGTTTGTGTGCGTGCGTGACGGCTCCGTGCGCACCGCCGTATGCGGCGTCTGC
>Ga0210394_10005473_pt1 | contig 14202 bp, 21 predicted proteins | sample IncBWC12MmetaG_FD_160121 | JGI IMG/M metagenome (GOLD analysis project Ga0210394, IMG submission 160121) | Forest soil microbial communities from Barre Woods Harvard Forest LTER site, Petersham, Massachusetts, United States - Inc-BW-C-12-M | ecosystem: Environmental > Terrestrial > Soil >...
GCGGCCGGCAGGATGCGGTGGCGAAGCTCAGCCAGCGAGACCGTCGCCGTGCCGCGCTTGCCGACGACCACGGCGGCGGCGGCATTGGCGGCACGCATGGCGGATTCGAACGGCGCCTGCATCGCCAGCAGCACCGCCATCACCGCCGCAACCGTGTCGCCGGCGCCGGAGACATCGCGGATCTTGACCGGATAGGCGGGGATATGGATCGGCGCATGACCCTCGATATGCAGCGTCATGCCCTCTTCGCTGCGGGTCACCAGCACGGCCTTGCTTTCGACCAGGTGCGCCAGCTCCTCCGCGGCCTTGGCGATTTCCGCCTCCGTCGTGACCGGACGATGCACCGCAGCACCGAGCTCCTGGCGATTCGGTGTGATCAATGTCGCGCCGCGATAAACGCTGTAATCGTGGCCTTTCGGATCGACCACGACCGGTTTGCCGTGCCGCCGCGCCGCGTCGATGATGGCGCGGATGACGCGCGGTGTCAGCGTCCCCTTGGCGTAGTCGGACAACACCACGGCGCCGACCTGCGTCATGGCCGTTTCGGCATAGGCGATGATCGAGGCTTCGCTTTGCACGCTGGTCGGCGCGGTGGTCTCCCAATCGGCCCGCATCAAATGGGTCGAGTGATGCTCGGAGACGAAGCGCACCTTGCGCGTCGTCTGTCGCGCCTTGTCGATCACCAGATCGGGCACGATCCTATCGTCGAACTTGCCGAGCGCGTTGGTCAGCGTCAGACCCGCCTCATCGTTGCCGATCAGACTGACCAGGATGCATTTCGACCCGAGCGCCGCGATATTGCGCGCCACGTTGCCGGCCCCGCCGATCTGAATCACGCTGCGCCGAACCGCGAGCACCGGCGTCGGCGCCTCGGGCGAAATGCGCGTGACGTCGCCATAGACGAATTCGTCGAGCATGACGTCGCCGACGCAAAGAATCGTTTGCTCGCCAAGATTCGCGAGTGCATTTTCGATATTGGGTACGGTACTCGACACTGGTTTGGGCACCACGTCAGATTATCGATAGCGGTCAGCGGTATCGAGATAGGAGATGACGTCAATTCGCACAAGTCGAGTGAAACCCAGATTGGTGTGAACCGGCTCGCGCAAAATCAACTGCAATCTCCCGGCGCTTCTTCATCGGCGGTTCGGACGCACGGCTGTGGCAGGAGAAGCGGGGCGAAGCTCAGCCGGAGGACCTCTCTGGAAACCTCATTGTTCAGCTTGGGACGGCCACTGAGGCGCTTAATCGGCGCTGGTATGAGTTCAACACCGGCCAGGTCGTTACGGACGTCCAGCGCCACGTAAAACACCTGGGCCTGGGCTGGCGGCCACTCTGGACGGGAGGGTGGAGGGGACGGGGGCCGTTTTCGAGGCCAAGTTCATGCCGCCCTGGTCATTTACGGAGGAGGCGGCGGCCGAAAAGTATATGCCGCAGCTGCAGCACAACATGTGGGTGGTGACGGCCAGGCAGGCGGTACTGTCTGTGATCACCGGGGGCGGCACGTGGGTCGAGATCACGGCCAATGCCGGCCCACTTTACCAGCATCTGATTGTGACAGCCGAGCGCAAGTTCTGGCGCTGCGTGGAAACCGGGGAACTGCCCCGGCTGTTCGGGATCGAGCCGCCAAAGCCGCGAATTGAGGCAATCCGTATCGTCGATATGAGCGCCTCCAATGCATGGGCGGAGTTTGCCGGTGTCTTCGGGCGGACCAAGGCGGCCCATCTCGAGCATGAACAGGCCAAGGCGGAGCTGAAGGGTCTGATGCCGGAGGATGCCAAGGAGGCGATCGGGCACGGCATTCGGGCCAAGCGGTCAAAGTCGGGCGCGGTGAGCTTTGATCTCCTCAGCGTCGAGGGGAGCCATGCATAGGTCCAGCCAATCCATAGCGAGCCTCGCGGCGGCGCTCTCCAAAGCGCAGGCCAAGCTCGTCAATCCGGAGAAGTCGCTGGTCGCGACAATTGCTTCGGGGCACCGTGGAGGCCCTGAGCAGAGCTTCCGATATGCGCCGTTGTCGAGTGGGCTCGATATTGTCCTCATGGTGGCAGAACGCAAGTATCGACCCGAGTACTGTGGCACGATCGCTATGGCTTGAAACGCATCAATCGCTAGGAAGAAAAGAAAATTGACTCTTGATTCGCCGGCGTCGACGAGGCGACATGCATTTTCGACCGCTCTATCTCGCCCGACATCCCCCGGGTGCGCTTCCGGGAAATCGCTGGTACGGTCCGACTGCCGTTCCATGGTTTGATGCAATGTCTTGATTTATGCATTCGCCTGCGCGACTCGACGTGTGATCCTTATCAGCAAGTCGGTCAGCTTCTTTTGTAAGCCCAGACGGTCAATCAGCACTCCGACGATGATCGAAAGCACCACTGCGGCCCCAAATGCCGCGACTGGCTCGGGCACGCCAAAACCATTTCCGCCGTCCGCGTATAGACCGCGCACCGCGGCGAATGCCGGCCAGTGCAGGCAATAGAGGGGGTAGGACAACCATCCAAGAAACTCAGAAACGATGATCGTAAAGCGGCTATGGCACGTTGCCACGCTGCCGTACCAAACCAGCGCCGGGGCTAGGACCGACACTGCGAAGATTGGATAAACCCCTTGAACGTAGGACGGAAAAATCAGGATCCCGACGAGCGCCGCATATAGCGCCCACGGGTTTGCCCTGAAGCTGGCGGCGCGACTCGTTCCCATGGTCCCCTGGCGCAGCTTATAGAGGAGCATTCCACACGAAAAGCCGAATGCGATGCGGGGAAAACCGCCGAAGAAGTTTTCAACGCCCCACCCGCCGTCCATATTTAAGAGACGCCCATGGCCTGTGAAGCCACGAAGGAATGCCGACGCGATGAGGACTCCTAGCGAGCAGAGGCAAAACGCTCGCAGCTTTCGATCACTCAACCGGAACAGGAGCGGGAAGCTTATACTCGCAATCAACTCAAAGAAGATCGACCACAGCGGACCGCTTCCTGGAAAAAGCGCTATAATGTCAGTGCCGACTTTCTTGCCCGTCAAATAGGGCAGCATAAACAGGTTCTGAGCAAAGGCTGTGAGAGAGTCCCGAATTGTGAAATCCGTCTCTGCGGTAAGCGTAGATAGATAGAAGAAGGGGGCGCCAATAAGAACACTCGTGAACATTAAGGGATATAAGCGCCCGATGCGCCGGGCTATATAGTCACTGATAGAGAGTCCTTGATCAATTCTCGTCCCGTAAGCATAGCAGATAACAAAGCCGCTTAGGATGAAGAAGAAATCGACCGCTATAAATGGATTCCTCAGGAATATGAAGTGTTCGTGGTAAAACCAGTGGTATGCCATGACCACGACTGCGGCCAGCCCTCGCATACCGTCTAAAACATGGAAGCGGTGTTTCGTGAAGGTGGTCATTTGGATGGACGCGCAATGCGTCTTGCTTTTGTGTTACGTACTGTCTACTTGGCACATGAGCCCCATTATGCAAATTGTTTTTAAAAAATTAGTGAATACTTGTCGGCCGTCTCTCAGATCCTCCGCCGACATAAGGGCAGAGAGCGCGGTGTCATCCAGTTCAGTTTCCCGGCAAATGTCCCCGAGTGACAACCTTCCTTCGGCTCGAAACAACGCGTGGCCTTCAGCGCTCAATTTGGAGCGCTGCTTTGCCTATCGACGGCTAGGTGCTGACTTGGCCGCGGTGTGACCAGGCGCGACCGGTCTTGGTTTTTAGATCTGATCTGATTAGCTTTGCCTGCATCGCGGGGTCGATGCGACCTTTCGCCATGCCTAGTTGATACCTTGCGATGTCGGCAACCGCCTTACTGTTTGCAGCCATGCCATCCCAAAGTTGGGCTTTCGTCAGATTTGAATAGGCCATCTGAAACTGCGCCGGCCACCCCCCGCTACGCGAACAGGGTAGTGGGCCGGTGTGGGTGGTTGTGAGGCATGGAGTGGACAGGACAAAGGCAACGCAGGCAGGAGAGAAGGTCCGAGAGTCCAAGGAGATGTGCTTGGGCTCAGTGCCAAAGCTGCGCCAATTGGCGCGACTTAGAGATTGTCTGACTCGTCCTCATCGCTGTCCGGGTGCTGTCGGTTTCCATCGCTGTGGGGACCCATCATCCCGTTCCGGCCGCCGCCGCCCATCCAGCGGGGTCGGATCATGTGTGCAAGAAGCCTGAATCGGCGCTGCTGTGCGTCAGTGAGACTCTGATATAGCGGTGTGCCCGCATCGGCGACACCTTTGAGGGCGCCAGCCAATCGTGCCATGGCGTCGGCCCGACGCTGCAACCGATCGAAGGGACTGGGCGGCGACTTATGCTCGGCGCTATTCTCACGGGCCTCGACACGCTCAGCTACCTGTGCGGCCAGATCGCGCACAGCCTGTTCGAAGGGTGGCCAGTTGGTTTCCTGTTGCGGGGTGAGCTCAAGCCCGGCTCTGAGTGCAGCAATGCGCGCGTCGGTGAATGCTTTGATATCGTCGGCGCTCGGTCGGTATTGCTGCTCGACGCGGGAATTCTGGTCGCCACCGCTTGGCCCGCCTAATTGCTGTTGCGCATATATTGTCGAAGAGCCGGCGATGGCAAGCACTGCCGTCGCGGCGATCATGGGCTTGAGCATGCCGTTCTCCGCGCAGAGTTCCAAAATGAAAGCGATTATTATAGGCGCCTCAAAGAAGAAGATTTTAAGGCCAACATTCTTCGCTTTCGCTCCTGGTAGAGATAGCCGCCAATTCAAAAATCCAATGCGCTAATACGCGCCTGGTCCCTTCACTCAGCATGCATATCGCCGGCGCGCCCGGTCGCAATGTAAAATGAATAGGATGCATTCTTGTTGCAGGAGAGCGTCAAAGATCTTTGGTCATTGATTTAGTTTGAGCAAGATTAACAGCCGAGAGCCTTATGCCGCTCGCCGGTCAAGAACTAGCAAGAGTTTCCGCAGCGCTTCCCTGACCTCATCATTCGGAGGGTCGTTGTCAACCAAGCCGGGTGCGCGGTAATGCACCACGAACGGTTTCGTGGATTCGCTTGCGATGCTGGTAACCCCGACTGGCTCCCCCCGATCGGGGAAGACCGTGCGTCGTTGCGCAAATGTCATTCTCACGATCCGGCGCACGATTATTCCGGCAATGACCAATCCGACTGCAAAAGCCAAAAACAGGCCAGCGGACATCTCGCTGTGAGAAACTGCCACCTCGGTTGGCTCGGCAATCGGCCTAGCCACTCCAGCGTCATTCCCTGCGTTTGCGGTCGTCGCGGGTTCCTCTTGGTTCGCGGTCTCCTCAGGGATACTTTGCGCGGTGGCCCCCTGCGGAGCGCCACTGGTTTGTGATGGAGGATCAGGCCATACCACGTTGTCGGCACCGGCCGGTGTTGGCGGGTCAGGCCACGTCACAGTGCCGTCTCTCCCTTGGCGACCCGCCTGAGCAGCATCTTTGGTGCTCAATTGCCTCAACCTGTCGCCCGCCGGCGCTGGCTGAACCGATTGAAGTTGCTTCGCTACTGGCGCTCCCTGATCGGGTGCGGTTTTTGGCATTGCCGCCGCCGGCCGTTTTGCGGCGATGGATTCGGGCTTTTGCTGCGCAGTCGGTGTTTGAATCGCCTGACCTTCCGTCCGCAAATACCAGCACTTGCTTTGTTTAATAGAATCCGTGCGGTAGTACCAATGGCTACCCTGCGGCGCCTGGGCGTTCGGCGCGGCGAGGCAATTCTCTTCCGCGCGCGCGGAACCGGCACTCAAGGTCCCGTCCGCGAGCGCCATGAGCGACAAGGTGGTGACCAGTGAAATCAATCCGGCTTTTGCCGTCATGAGCCCCCCTAACCAACGGCGCGAAAAATGTCTGCGGTAAATTCGGTTTCAATGAGTTGCAAATCCACGATTCCCGCGCTTGATTATTGCGATGTCGCGAGCAAGATAGGGAAAGGTGCGCATCGGGAACGGCCGGATTGGGGTTTGCCCAACTGATGCGACCCGCGAAGGACGTTCCCGCCGCGCCGCTCGCAAATTTGCCGCTATGCCAACGCTCGAACGCTGGCATTAGCATTCTGGCTCGGTGGTAACATACAAATCCTCCGCGCCTAGCTTACAATGCACATTTTCAGACTGGGCCCGGGCTGCTGTCAAGGTTGACGCAATGGTGGCCTTGGTGCCGGCCTTTCACCCTAGATTTGAATAAGCCATCGCCCGTTCTCCATCGTCGCTAGTTCCTATTTCGAGCGCCTAGTTGCAAGGGATAGGACGTCCGAAATAGAGAAAAGCGACGGAAGCGGCGGTAAGGCCCTGCGCCCAGGACCTATGGTCGCCGATAAAACGCGGCGCTTTGCGCGCGGTGTGGCCGAGAAGCCACAACCTTCGGCAATTTTATTGATCGACATATTAGGGCAGGCGTCGCCACAAAAAAGAACCCCAAGCAGTCTACGCACTTGGGGTCGGTGGGAAGTTTGTTGCCTCTTAGGCTTCTGGGTCGGGCGGCAATGTCGGGGGACACGGGATGCCGCCCGGTCCGGCCCAATTAAAGAGCATTTAGTAATGCGCCGGTCGGATTCAATGCTCGGCCGCGCTTTGGCCGCACCCTAGTGGGCCTACTCGCCCCGCACTTCTTTCCGAATACGAATCGCTGCCGCAATTCGCTCCTCGACGTTCTTGTCCTCCCTCTTCGCGATGTCCATGAGGCTCGCAGTCCTCTCTACGTCGCGAATGTGTTCCACACTGGCGACTATTCGCTCCAGCTCGTCGCGGTCTGCTGGCGTGCCGCCTTGGGGAAGTCGTGAATAGCCCTCAAGCGGTCGCGGGACAGGGCCAATCCCCTCCAAGAAATTCCACATGAGTGCGCCGGCGGTTTGTAGCAATTCTACTTGCTTCTCAAGTGGGGACCGAACGATCTCCCTCTCTATCGCCGCGATGATCGCTTCCTTCGGGTGCGGCAGCACGCGCACATCGTAGAAGCAATCCGGCCTCGTCGCGCTCTCCGCCATGAAGCCCGCGTAATCGGACACGATTTTGCGGTCACTCTGAGCCTGCTTATCATCGGTAGCTGCGGCCTTAGTCTCTATCGCGCGAATGGCCTTATCCAGCGCCGTTCGCTCACGCCTGAAATCAGCTTCGGGAATCGCCGGGTCGAAGCTACTGAACTGCGCTCTTCGCGCCTGCTCGTAGAGCATCAGTCGGGTGTCGCGCACGTTGATGTGGAGGGCGTCAACGGCTCGGGCAATCAGCGAGTAGTAATCGTGACCTGCGCGGTTCATCATCCTTCATTGGCGTGGGTGCTTGTCAGCTTGTACCCCTTTAGACCGTTCCTGGGCCCCGTCCAGGCATTCCCCCACACTAGAGGCCGCCGTGCCGGGGCGTGGCAGCTTGCCGGTAAGCGTTCCGGTCCCGGCCTCTAGATCCGGCCGCCGCGCCGCACGGTTTTGCCGGACATTAGTTTAAAATCTCGATCTTTCGGGTTAATGGTCCCGGCAGCACGAATTGCTCCCTCTTCCCTGGCAATGAGCCAGCATTCGAACCGAGTCTCCGCCAACACCAGTCTCTACTGTCGGGAAACGCGATATTGCAGGCCAGAGACGAAGGCGCCGAAACACCCACCGAAATCTAATCGATAGCTTGCAAAGACAAACCGCGAAAAGCTTCAGGCTCGGGGTATCCAATAGTTCAGTCCAGGGATCCAGAGGGCGCTCCTCCGCAGAAGCAGGCCGATCGTGGAGCAGAGACCGCGGCCGCGGATCAGCGCCTCCGGATGATGTTGCAACTGGCTTCCGCCTATGACCCGGCAGTTTCGTGTAGGGTTTGATCGGTCTGACAACGTGAAAAGTGCCGGCGCGCCGGGCCGGTCCAGTTCGGAGCGGCCGCATAGGAATACTGCGCACTCAAGGGCTCATGCCGGGCCTTTGTGCTTGGAACTCTAAATAACTAACATCAGTGATCGTAACTAAGATTAGCGTGCCGAGCGCCGCCATAGTGATCAGCGCGACTACGACAAGTAGCCCGACATAGACCTTCGACATTACACACGCTTGCGGCGTTCTCGACGGCCTTTATCCGTGGTCTAAGGCTTTGATCACAGCATCAGGGCTTTCCACTACGAAAATAGAAATCTTGTCATCAAGAACAATTTCCGCCCCACCATCGGATCTGACCTTAACGATGCGGATGTGGTTCGGGTTGATAAATACAGTCTTCTTTTCCTTGGCATCAACAAAACGAACGAGTGCAGCCATCGCCGACCTCCATGCGTGCGCGAAGGATACATTGAAATGCTGGCCGGAAGCGCGCTGGGTTCATGTGCCAGACCACACACCGAAAAACCAGAAGCCCACGGCGACGGCCACCGCAATCACGGCGGTTTCTCTCATCCTGCCGAAAAAAATGGTGAGCGGCTGCGACGTCGATCCCCGGCGGCAGGAAGCGGCGCGCAGCAGTCATGGTGAAGGCTCACCCCATGGCGTCGCTGAGAGCTGCGGCACCGAGATCCGTGATCACATATCGGTCTACGCTTTCTTTTATCACGCGCCGTTTGACATAGCTCGCCCTCATAAGGCGTGCGACCACAAGCGGCGCTTGAGGGACAGGGCGACCGCGACTGCCGGCTCCCTTCAATTCCTTCAATAACCGGATTTCATCATCGGTTAAGCTGTAAGCCATATGGCCTCCATGACGCCGGACCTAATTACGCGCACCGCTCTCCGACACGTGGCACTTTGTCAGCAAACGAGCCGAGGACTGCTTCGGGCAGGGCCGGCGGGAAGCGGCGGGGTTCAAGCACCGGTAGCGTTCATAGCCAAACGTCGCAATAAAAAATCCGAATGATTGCGGCGGCGACAATCCCGATGACGATAGCGGCGGTAAGCTGAGTCGGCAGGAACCGGCGAGCGGGCATTGTCGGCGCCTAGCAAGCGATCGAATCACCTACTCGCCGCCGCTTTGCCTATGACCGAAAAGCCAACCCCGGCAGGGGTCGGCCTGCCGGGGCTCTAGGTTCGCTCGAAGCCAGCCTGTACGCGAGGCTACTAACGATAATCAGTTATAAAGGTTATCAGAAGGTTACCAAGCACGTTCCTATGTGCCCGCCTTGCCTAGGGCACGAAAGTGCCCAAGTCGCGTATGGGGTTGATTAACGCCAGCGGAACTCAGCGGTTTTCAGCGGAGGGAGACCTTCTGATTTGCGATGACGGACCGTATTCCGTATTCCGATAGCTTGCGCCTGTCACGTTCGCCGTTCTTTGCCATCTCTGTGATTCGCTTGGCGATGACCGCACGAGTAATTCTCGCATATAAAGGTCGCGCCAATGGACCACCGGCATTTTGAATCTCGCGCCACGCGTCTTCGATCGCGATGTTAAGAATTTCGATCGTCGCCGGATCGAAGCGGTCTTTTAAATGTGACATGGCGATGCAGAACAATTTTCTCGATGGAGGATCGGATGGCCGCCTCTCCTCGGCTTCACTACAAGGCCAAGGGTCATCTGGGTTCACGATCAAACAGTCAAGGAAAGAGGCAATGCTGGGTTAATGGCGGCCTCGTGCGTCGGCGGGCACAACAGGCTGCCGCCGCCCCTTAAGCAAGAATGAGGCGCCAACAGCGCGTCTACTTACGTGTCAATGCTAACGGGCGGTGCCCGAGAGGACGCCGGGAACGCTTCCAATCGCGTAGGTTAAGGGCAGAGCCTCCAAGGAATCCAAATTGCAACGCGGTTATAGTGACAAATCCCGCGAGGGCCGTATCCCGAAGTGAGAAACCATCTGCGAGTCCGATCACTACTATGCCCGCCGCTACGGCGCCTAGGGTAGGAACAAGAATCAGAACCTTGAAATGCAATCCGAGAATCGTCCCCATGAACACTGCGATGACAAAGAGAATTGTCATGATTTCCCCCTTGTTGAATGACGAACCCCGATCCGCCATTCTCCAGTTGCTGAAAATTACTGACAATATTGTTCAAAGAATGTTTAGGCCTTCGCTTTCCACATTCCAGCATTGCTGGGAAGGTCCACGTGATGTGCCGAGCGGGAGACAAATCGATGTCAAAGTCGGAGCTCAAGGGCGCTAATGCCGAATTTTCGGGCGACTTCGGGCCCCTCTCCTCGGGTGGGGAAGTTTATCTGCAAAAAAAGACGGCAATGGCGGTTCCGCATTTGTTTCGCAAAAAGCCACATTCGCGGCAGCTCAGCCAAACCAATTCATACTGCCTGCAGACGAGGGTACCTCGCTTTACACGTGTAGGAAGTTCGATCGGGTGTTGGTCAAATGGACGCGGTCTTCATAAATCTCGGAGTCCACCCAGTTAGTGTAACGGCGCGCTGGAATAGACGTACTCTGCCTGATACTGCGCTCCATTAAGCCTGGATGTTGATCGGACTACCAGGTGTCATGATTTACGTGTATTAACATCCGCCTGCTCCGGGGAGTGGGCTTCAACTCCGGGTGCTTGATTTGTTGAGTAAAAGCCGGATGCTTTTCCTGCGCCTCATAGATCTCGACGGCAAAGAACACTACGTCGTCGATGTCGGTCAGCTTTACGAACTTATCAAGGCGAGAAAAGTTAACTACGAATGCCTTGTCCGTGATGACAGTTTAGAACAATGGGTGCTCGCTCGCGACCACCCGTATTTCATAAAGATTAGGGATCTCGCTAACCGAACGGAATCGGCCGCTCCTTCCCACTTAATGGCATCACAGGATACGCCTACCAAACCGTCACAGGATGAAAATAAAACGCACGGATCCGCCCAGGGGATAGAAGGTCGTCACAATTTTCTGATTGCAAGCATCTGTCTCTACGGCCTCGCTTTCGTCGTATCTTTGGTGGCCTTAAAGTTGGGTGTTCAAGTAGGCAGGAAAGCACTGGTCATTCTAATTGGCACTCCAATTCTTTTTACATTTGGCTTGCGAGTCTTCATACCTCTACTGAGGTACTGGTCGCAGCGTAGGCACAGTGCCTGGATCCCGATCAGTGCCGTCGAAGCATTGGCCCGAGATGGACGACTCATCATCGGCGGCGCGCTCATAACAAGCGTAGTATTCGCCGCCGCTGTCGCCTTGGGGATTTAGCTGAGACTTAACACCGCCAGATTTGAAATCTGGCCGTAGACGGAGCGCTTAATTCGGCCCAATATTCCCCGCCGGCTTGCCTGGTTCGGTGCGCGTCGGGTCGGGTGTTTGGTGATCAGCCGACATATTGCCACCCTTCGCGACGCAGTCCTTGAAGTAAGCGCGCTGGCCTTCCGCATTTCCGGCCTTCATGAGCGGCGCCGTATAGGGATAGGCTTTAAACGCCAAATCACTGCACTTCTTGGCGAGATCAGCCGAAATGGCCGTCGCTGTTCGGGTCTGCAAAAATACCGTCGCTCCGATCGCCATGCCCAGCGCAACTATTATCTTCGGGCGGGTTCCCATAACGAAGTACTCCATTTCCCGCGCGGCGTAGAGTGTGCCGCCACGAACTCCTCTCTACAATGTAAGTCCCTCGTGCCCTCGACGCAAACCCAACCCGTCGAGGTTCGCAAGCGAACATAGCTGCGCAGCCTCCGAATGAGAAGGAACCCATACCGAAGATGACGGCCGGCGCCAGCGCGCTACGCGTTGACTATAAGATCGTCAAAGTATTGCTTGCTCTGTACGACATGTGCGCATGTTCCGCCGTTGGCAGGCAGTAATGGGCCAGGGAATGTCGTTATGCGTATAGCAATGATTGGGTGCGGCTACGTGGGGCTCGTTTCAGGAGCCTGTTTCGCCGATTTCGGCCACCGCGTCATCTGCGTTGACAATGATCAAGCAAAAATCGAAGCGTTGCGACGTGGCGCGATTCCGATCTACGAACCGGGCCTGAATGATCTCGTGCACAAGAACGTTGAGGAGGGACGGCTAGCGTTCACGACTGAACTTGCAAATTCGGTCGCTTGCTCTGAGGCGATCTTTATCGCTGTCGGCACGCCGTCGCGGCGTGGTGACGGGCATGCGGATCTTTCCTATGTGTACGAGGCAGCCCGCGACATTGCGCAGGCACTCAGTGGCTTCAGCGTCATCATCACCAAGTCGACAGTCCCGGTGGGCACCGGCGACGAAGTTGAGCGTATCATACGTGAGGTCAGCCCGAATGCCGATGTGGTGATAGTATCGAACCCGGAGTTTCTGCGCGAAGGCGCTGCCATCCACGATTTCAAACACCCGGACCGCATCGTGGTCGGTACTGACGACGAACGCGGCAGGGCCGTAGTGGCAGAAATATACCGGCCACTTAGCCTTAACCAAGCGCCCATCCTATACACTGCGCGGCGGACTGCAGAGCTTATCAAATATGCCGCCAATGCGTTCCTGGCGACCAAAATAACTTTCATAAATGAGATCGCTGACCTTTGTGAGAGGGTCGGCGCCGATGTGCAAGAGGTCGCGCGCGGCATCGGGCTGGACAACAGGATCGGCGGTAAGTTTCTGCATCCAGGGCCAGGGTTTGGCGGCTCCTGCCTTCCCAAGGACGTCCGTGCTCTGATCAAAACCGCGCAAGACCACGCGGCGCCCATGCGTATCCTAGAAGCAGTCGCCGCATTCAACGACACTCGCAAGCGCGCCATGGCGCGCAAAGTCTCGGCTATGTTTGGAGGCGCCCTACGGGATAGGACCGTCGCGGTACTTGGCTTGTCTTTCAAACCCAATACAGACGATATGCGGGAAGCACCGTCGGTTGCGCTGATTACCGCCCTACAAGACATGGGTGCGCGGGTGCGCGTCTTCGATCCAGCGAGCATGGAGCAGGCCCGAGCCGAGCTTAGCAATGTGAGCTACGGCGAGAGTGCGTATGACTGTGCCGATGGCGCCGATGCGCTGGTCATCGCCACGGAATGGGAGCAGTTCCGCGCACTGGACCTTGAACGCCTTCACGACCTGATGGCCTGTCCGGTGATCGTCGACCTTCGGAACATCTATCGACCGGAGGAGATGAGTCGTTACGGCTTTGCCTATACGTGCGTTGGCAGAGTGTCGAACATCATGATTCAGGATCCATCGTTTGAGGGACTGGCCTCGCTCCTCAGAGCGCGGGTCGTAGCTCCCACGCTGTAACCGAGCTGAGGTGGCCCGGGGGTTAGCCGGCAGTTTTGCACCTGGCAAATTATGGCAAGGCCGCGAGGCGGTTCAATTCGACCTTTGCCTGCCGGTGCTCAACCACTCCCCAACAGCAGCCGGACTGATTTCTTGGCTAGAAATGCAGGCGCGGGCCGATCTGCTGGCGGCCCGGCGAGCATGTATCATCGAGAAACTTTGAGATTTTCTGCCGACGACTTGCCCCGATTTTCCACGATCTCGAATTCGATCGCTTGGCCTTCGTTCAATGTGCTTAGACCCGCACGTTCGACGGCAGAGATGTGCACAAACACATCCTTGCCGCCGCCGGCTGGTTGAATGAACCCATAGCCTTTGGTCGGATTGAACCACTTAACAGTGCCTGTCGCCATTTTGCGTTTCTCCAAGATTAGACCGCGAATCAAAACATTATAGCGCAGGCGCGCTGGACGCAGTTCTCCGACGCCGGCCCGGCGTGGCACTCAGTGTTTTCTTCCATGGGTTGATCCGTAAGTATGATGCCTATCGACCTGCCGGGGGTGGTTGTTCTCTGCTAGATGGAGTGGACCCGCGTCCGGCCGCTGAGGCAGCGTATGCTGCTCGCGCCTCCTCCGCGTGATCCTTCTGCACCAGAGCGTACCCCTTCTGAACCATGCACTTGCGTGACGTTTCGTCCACCGCACCGGCATCAAGATTCGCCTTGCAAAAGCCTATGTCGGTCTGGCCTTGCTGAAGCAGCGCGGGGTCGTCCATGATTCTTCGGCCATCGGTTCTCACCCAAGCCATTTCGGGCGGCCTACTCGTCACGCAGCCAAAAAGCACGCTGAGCGTGGCGATCACGCTAAGAGCCAAAGTTTGGCGTCGAGGCTTATTCATGGGCTAACAATATCACGGTCAGTGATTGCCGCTGGCAAATATCGCAGGTAGTCCGTGACCGCGGCGCCCACCCGCAGGAGCACGGAGATTCGCTTTCTGCCGGCCGGGCATCGGCGCTTACTTGACGCCGGCCGGGCTCACCCGTGCGCGTGCACCAAGAAAGTGCCGAACACAATCCCTGCCGCAGCCATGCCCACGAGGATCGAGAGAATCAGGATGTGGTGATCGTCCATGGCGAATGATACCAAAAAAACGCCCTTGCCGCAGACGGCGCGCGAGCGGCAGAGCGCTGAGCCGCC
>Ga0210394_10005474_pt1 | contig 14201 bp, 8 predicted proteins | sample IncBWC12MmetaG_FD_160121 | JGI IMG/M metagenome (GOLD analysis project Ga0210394, IMG submission 160121) | Forest soil microbial communities from Barre Woods Harvard Forest LTER site, Petersham, Massachusetts, United States - Inc-BW-C-12-M | ecosystem: Environmental > Terrestrial > Soil >...
CGCGCCAATTCCTTTTTCATGATCTCGACCACGTCCCAGAGTAGCGCGGAATGGTCGGGGTAAATTTTGTCGGTAACGCCTCGCTTGTACGAAATTGCCGGGAATTGCGTGGCGCTGGGAAGCGTCATCTTGATCGCGCCTTTGCAATTGGCCTTGAGGAAGGCCAGTTCGTGCCTTGTGAGAGGACGTATGGCGCGCAGTTTTGACGTTACTATGCCGGTCACGCTGCTGGCGTGGGTGTCTTTGGCTTCTCCTGCCTTCCAGGTGCGCGCCACGGAATCGCCCAGGTCAAATCCTTCCACGGCGTCTGTGAAATCGGACATGAAGTTGCGCCGGCGCAGTTCGCCGTCGGTCAAGATTTCGAATCCGAGTTCCTTCTGCTTGGCAAGAACACGCCGGATCTCGCGATCCTCTATCTCAGAGAGGGTCTTGGCTTCCGCGGTGCGCCGCGCTTCGAGCAATTCAGCCGGCCTCAGCAAACTTCCTACCTGGTCAGCGCGATACGTTCCGGACATGTCTTGATGGTTCCCTTGGTTGCAGTTAAACCCAGAGTTTTTCGTTGAGCTTCAATCCGTGCTCGCGGCAGTAGCTCACATAGTGATTGATGAACCAAAAGACGTCGAGCGTTTCGAGAAGCACATCGTTATCGTCATAAAACTCAAGCGAGGCGTTCAGCCAGAAAAAAGTCTTCATTCCGTTCGGATCGTCGGAGACCAACGTGTGAATCGCGCCGGGACTTTCGTGCACGTAGCTGCCCGGCCGCGCAACCCAGTCGTATTCCAAGTAGCGCCAGCTACCCTCAAGCGTGCATGCGAATACAGGACCGCGATGGCGATGGCGCCCGAGTTTTCCACCCTTTTTGACCCAAAGGATATTTGCGAAAGAACTTCCGCGAACATCGAAGGCGAGGTGCCGAATGTAGACGTTCTCGATGAATGGAACCCACGGGGATTCGTCCTCTCCAGCGCCGATGTGCACATCCGGACGTGAATATTCTCGAACGATGTCGGTCATGCCGGAATGCGTGTCGATCGGCATAAGGCCTCCTTCCGAGTTGTTAGCGGCAGTTTCGCAGTTTCGAGGCGGAGGATGCTAGCACAAAAGAAAGCTGAGAGCGCCATTGCGCGCCTATTTGGGGAGTTTGTTCGATTATCGTCAAATCGGGATGGCAACCTCGCCAGACAAGCTGGCCAGAATCTCCGATTCGAGGATCGTGGTAGCATCTGCGCGCAATTTGGCTCTCATTTTGTTTTTTGGACTGGGAGCAAGGGGAAGCGATGCGGCCAAACTTAGCTGGCGTGCAGATCAAACGAAGTCGGAAATGCATGGCAGCACTTTCATTTGCAGCATGTTTAGTGAGCGCAGTTCCGCCGGCGCGCGGTCAATCGCCCACAACTGCGAAGAAGATTTTAATCGACACGGACCCTGGCACGGACGACGCACTCGCGATTCTTTTGGCGCTGAATTCGCCGGAAATAGATGTGCGGGCAATCACGATCGTCGCCGGCAATGTTACTTCTGAGCTGGGGCTTGAAAACGCACTCAAGGTTATGAGCCTGGCGGGCCGCTGCGATATTTCAGTCGCTAAAGGAGCGGCACATCCCCTATTTCAGAAATTGAACACGGAAGAGTTCTGGAACGGAAAGAATGGTTTGGGCGGAGCTGAATTGCCAACGTCTCGCTGCGATGCCTCTTCGCAGTTCGGTCCGGATTTGATCATCGAAACGGTTCGTCGTTATCCGCATGAAATCACATTGGTCCCAATTGGGCCGCTTACGAACATCGCGCTGGCGATTTCGAAAGATCCATCCATTATTCCGCTCGTAAAAGAAGTAGTGCTGATGGGAGGCTCCATCACCGGCGGGAATGTGAACGCTGCGAGCGAATTCAACATTCACAGCGACCCTGAAGCGGCCTCGGTCGTGTTTAACGCCGGTTGGCCAATCACGATGGTGGGTTTAGACGTAACGGAACACACACTGATTACGAACGCGGATGTCGGGCGACTCGAGAGGGCAGGGGGGCCGCAGGCCAGTTTTGCGGCGGCAGTCGCCCGGTTTCAAATTGGGACCTATCAAGGCACCGGTTTCGGCGGCGGTGCCGTACATGACGCGCTAGCGGTCGGCGCGGTAATCGATCGCTCGTTTTTGAAGACGCAAGGTATGCGCGTTGACATCGAGACGGATGGCAGATTTACGCGCGGCGAGACGGTTGGCAATCGCGGTAACGCCGTCGATCGTATCGTTCCGAAAGGCGACCGGCTCGAAACGGTTGGTGTGGATGCGGTGCAGCCGAACGTGCAGGTGGCTGTCGGCGTCGATTCAAGCAGATTCATCGAACTCATGGTGAACCGCCTCAGCGGCAAGTGACTGCTCGGGTGCCGAATCTGACCTTTGGTCGTCTTTCAGCGCACCATTTTAAGTTCAGTGCGTAACCGAAGCTACTGCGGCTTCGTCAAAGATTAAGCGTAAGTTTGCTGCGTGAAAAGGGGAGCAACTTTCTGCATCGGCACCACTGTGCTTTCTGGTGGCGCATCCGAGATAAGCTTCAGGGGCGTCTTGTCGAACCTGTCCTGATTGCCGAACCGGTGTCGATATGCTGAAATTACGGTAAATGGATCCAAACGCGACGACCACAACTGCGGTACCCAGTCCGCCGAGCTCCAGCTCACCTGAGCACCGATATTCCAATCAGCGCGACGAGCAGCCCAAGAGCCATTGGTGGGTTTGGGTGCTCATCGCCGCGATTCTGCTGATTGGTGGCTTTATTTATTACAGGCACCGGCAAGCGGCCGCAGAAGCCGCAGCAAAAGCAAAAGCGGCGCAGCAGCCTCGCGCGGTACCTATCGTGACGGCGACAGCAAAAAAGGGCGACATCGGAGTGTATGTCGAAGCCCTCGGTGCGGTGACACCTGTCTACACCGTTAACGTTACGAGCCGGGTGCAGGGACAGGTGATGAACGTGTATTACAAGGAAGGCCAGATGGTCCACAAAGGCCAACCCCTCCTCGAGATTGACCCGCGACCGTTTCAAGCAGCACTGACACAGGTGGAAGGACAGCTGGAGCACGACCAAGCCCTTCTCGCGGAAGCGCGCATCGATTTGGACCGTTACCAGCAGGCGTTCAATCGGAATGCAATCGCGAAGCAACAGCTCGATGACCAGACCCAACTGGTGAAGCAGGACGAAGGGACTGTGAAAAATGATCAGGGACAAGTGGCCAATGCGCAGGTAAATCTTGCGTATACGCACATAACGTCACCGATCGACGGTCGCGTGGGTCTGCGTCTGGTGGATCCGGGGAACATGGTGCAGGCAAATGGGACGACGCCCCTGGTAGTTGTCACCCAACTTGCGCCGATCACGGTGATTTTCAGTGTGGCGGAGGATTACCTAACCCAGATTCAGCAGCAGACGCGCAATGGAGAAAAACTGAAAGTGGACGCTTATGACCGCACGCAACAGACCAAGATCGCGGAAGGAACTCTCCTAACAATCGACAACCAGATCGATACGACCACCGGCACCGTCAAAATGAGGGCGGAGTTCTTGAACAAGGACGGAGCGCTTTTTCCGAGCCAGTTCGTAAATGTGCGGCTCCTCGTGACCACTCAACACAACGTTACGCTCATTCCCACTTCGGGTATTCAGAGGAATGCCCAAGGTGCTTTTGTGTACCTAATCCAAGAGCAAAAAGCCACGATTCGAACGGTGAAAGTTGGTACCACAGACGGAAACATCACTGCTGTCGAGGGGATTAATCCCGGCGACGTGGTTGCCGTGAACGGGTTCGACAAGTTACAGGAGGGCGCTCCCGTGAGAATTCAAAAGCCGACTGCGAGCGGCGGCGCAAATGCGAATTCCAGCGGGGGCGGCGGGGAAACTCCGTGAATCCGTCTCGTCCGTTTATTCTCAGACCGGTTGCAACCTCTTTGTTGATGGCAGCAATTCTGCTTACGGGATTTGTGGCATTTCTGCAGTTGCCCGTCTCGGCGCTTCCCGAAGTTGACTATCCCACGATTCAAATCATCACGTTTTATCCCGGTGCGAGTCCGGATGTGGTTGCGTCGGCGGTGACTGCGCCTCTGGAGCGGCAGTTCGGTCAAGTGCCGGGGCTGAACCAGATGACCTCGACGAGCTCTGACGGCAGCTCAGTGATCGTGTTGCAGTTTTCGCTCGACCTGAGCATTGACGTGGCTGAGCAAGAGGTCCAGCAGGCGATCAACTCGGCACAGACATATCTTCCCGTGGACCTCCCGACGCCACCTCTTTACAGCAAAACAAATCCTGCCGACACGCCGATTCTGACGCTGGCTCTAACGTCTGATACGGTGCCCCTTTCACAGGTGGAAGACCTGGCGGACACGCGCTTGGTGCAGAAGATTTCGCAGCTTCCGGGCGTTGGGCTTGTGAGCATCAGCGGTGGGCAAAAGCCGGCTGTGCGGATTCAGGTGAACCCCACCGCGCTTTCGCATTATGGGATCAACCTTGAAGATGTTCGCACTGCCATTCAGCAAACGAGTCTTGATCTTGCGAAAGGGAATTTTGACGGGCCTCGTCAGGATTATCAGATTCAAGCGAACGATCAGCTTCTGACGAGCAAGGATTTTACACAGGTGGTTGTCGCCTATCGCAATGGTGCGCCCGTGTTTTTGTCGGATGTCGCCAACATCATCGATAGCGCTGAGAACGTAAAGCAAGCAGCCTGGATGAACACCACGCCGGCGGTGATTGTGAACATCCAAAGACAACCGGGCGCGAATATTATTCAAGTGGTTGACCGCATCACCAAGCTGATGCCGGTTTTGCAGCAGACCCTTCCAGCCTCCGTGAAAGTTTCGATCTTGACCGACCGGACCGTCACCATTCGTGCATCAGTTCGGGACGTTGAATTCGAGTTGATGCTGACAATTGCCCTCGTCGTCATGGTGATCTTTCTCTTTTTGCGAAGCTTATCTGCAACCGTGATTCCCAGCATTGCCGTGCCTGTCTCGCTCGTGGGCACGTTTGGCGTGATGTATCTTGCCGGCTACAGCCTGAATAACCTCACGCTCATGGCCCTAACGATCGCGACGGGGTTTGTGGTGGATGACGCCATCGTGATGATTGAGAATATTGTGCGCTTCCTGGAAGAAGGCGACACGCCGCTCGAGGCGGCATTGAAAGGATCGGAACAGATCGGATTCACAATCGTTTCGCTCACCATTTCACTCATCGCCGTTTTGATACCCCTGCTTTTCATGGGTGACATTGTAGGGCGGCTCTTTCGCGAATTTGCCATCACTCTCAGCGTTACCATTCTCGTCTCGGCGATCGTCTCGCTCACTCTGACTCCGATGATGTGCGCGAAGCTGCTGCGCCAGAAGGCGGAATCACAGCGAGGCCGCTTCTACGAGGCTTCCGAGCGAGCATTCCAGCGGGTGATCGACTTCTATGGGCGGACGCTTCAGTGGGTTCTGCAACGCCAGACCGCAACGCTGTTCGTGGCGCTGGGCACCCTGATCCTGACGATTGTCCTTTACATTTTGATCCCCAAAGGTTTTTTCCCTGTTCAAGATACTGGGATCATCCAGGGAATTTCAGAGGCGCCAGAGTCGATTTCATTTGATGCGATGTCTCAGCGTCAGCAGGAATTGGCGCGCGTAATTCTCAAAGACCCGGCAGTAGAAAGCCTTTCCTCTTTCATCGGTGTCGACGGCACAAATAGCACGCTCAACAGCGGTCGAATTCAAATCAACCTAAAGCCTCTAGACGAAAGAAAAATCAACGCGTCGGATGTGATCCGCAGACTTCAGCCAGAACTTGATAAGGTGGATGGGATCACTCTGTACATGCAGCCGGTCCAGGATCTGACGGTGGAAGATCGCGTCAGCCGGACCCTGTTTCAATACACTCTCGAAGATCCCGATGCCAACGAGCTGAACCGCTGGACCCAGCGCTTTGTCGACAAGCTGAAAAAACTGCCAGAATTGCGCGATGTAGCAACCGACCAGCAGACGTCCGGCCTAGCCGCCTCGCTCATAATCGATCGTCAGACGGCCTCTCGGCTGGGAATCTCTCCGCAGATGATCGATCAGACGCTCTATGACGCGTTTGGTCAGCGCCAGGTTTCTACCCTTTATACGCAACTCAACCAATACCACGTGGTGCTGGAAACGATGCCAGATTTCCAGAAAGATCCGGCGAAACTTCAAGATATTTACGTTCGCTCTGCCGCAACGTCGCAGCCGGCGTCCGGTTCATCGGCATCTTCGGGAAGCTCTGCTGCACAGTCAAACTCTTCTTCGGGGGTTAATTCGAACGGGGTCGTTACTGTAGGGTCGTCAAACAGTACTTCAAATACCTCTGGACCCAAGGGAACCAATTCGAACGCGAATACCGGTTCGTCCAACCCGGCTGCGGTGACCGCACTTAACGGGTCGGCTGTACCGCTCAGTGCGTTCACGCATTTCGAGTCGCGCACGGCGCCGCTGTCAGTAAACCACCAGGGCCAATTCCCGGTCGTTACGATTTCTTTCAATCTCGCGCCGAACGCCTCGTTGGGAGAAGCGACGAAGGCCATCGAGCAAGTGCAGAAGGAAATCAAAATGCCGCTTAGTATTCAATCGTCCTTTCAGGGAACGGCCGCGTCGTTCCAGGCGTCATTGGCAAACGAGCCACTTCTGATTCTGGCCGCTCTTGTCACGGTGTATATCGTGCTGGGTGTTCTCTACGAGAGCTACGTTCATCCGATCACGATTTTGTCCACACTTCCCTCCGCCGGAGTGGGTGCAATTCTTGCGCTGATGATTACGGGACAGGAGTTAAGCGTCGTTGCGCTCATCGGAATCATCTTGCTAATCGGCATCGTAAAGAAAAACGGCATCATGATGATTGACTTTGCGCTCGAAGCAGAACGCAAGGAGGGCAAGGGCTCTACCGAGGCCATCTACCAGGCCTGCTTGCTGCGCTTTCGTCCCATTATGATGACCACGATGGCCGCTCTTCTTGCGGGTTTACCTCTCGCTTTGGGCAGCGGAATCGGGGCAGAACTGCGACGGCCTCTGGGTATCGCCATGGTCGGCGGACTTATCTTTAGCCAGATTCTGACGCTCTACACGACACCGGTGATTTACATCTTTTTCGACCGGATTGCCATGCGGCTCAAGGGATCGCACGCCAGTGCGACGAGCGGAGGACCGGTTCCGGCCGAACAGGTATGAGCCTATCCTCTCCATTTATTCGCCGCCCGGTCGCGACCACTTTACTGACGATAGCTGTGGCACTTGCCGGCGCGGTGGCTTTCAATTTTCTTCCTGTCTCGCCGCTCCCGCAGGTTGATTTTCCGACCATTTCCGTAGGTGCTTCGTTGCCGGGGGCGAGTCCCGAGATCATGGCCTCGTCCGTTGCAACGCCACTGGAGCGCCAGTTCGGACGGATTGCCGGCGTGACGGAAATGACCTCGTCGAGCTTTCTTGGTACGACGAGCATCACGCTTCAGTTCGATCTTAATCGTGACATTAATGGGGCCGCGAGGGACGTCCAGGCGGCAATAAACGCTGCGCGTAGCTACCTTCCGGCCAATCTTCCGAGCAATCCGACTTATCGAAAAGTGAATCCGGCCGACTCGCCCATCATGATTATAGCCCTCACCTCGGATGTGTACGATCGCGGCCCTCTGTATGACGCGGCTTCGACGATCATGTCGCAAAAGCTGTCGCAGATTCAGGGCGTCGGACAAGTAACGGTTGGAGGCAGCTCGCTGCCCTCCGTGCGAGTGGAATTAAACCCTGTGCAATTGAACGGTTATGGCCTCGGTGTGCAAGACGTTCAAAGAATGCTGGGCGTTCAGAATGCTAATCTGCCTAAGGGCCAGATTTCGAACGGCGAGACTACGGCCGACATCATCACAAACGATCAGTTGCTGAAAGCCGATTACTATAAGCCGCTCATCGTCGGCTACCACAACGGCGCCGCCATCAAGCTTTCAGATGTGGCAGACGTTCAAGATTCCGTCGAAAATGTTCGTGCGGCAGGTTACGTAAACGGAAAACCCAGCGTGTTGGTGATTATTTTTCGTCAGCCGGGCGCGAATATCATCGACACTGTTGACCGCATCTATTCTGAACTCCCTTCTCTAAAGGCTTCGATACCGTCCGCAATTGACCTTACCGTAGTTCTCGACCGCACAACCACGATTCGAGCATCCGTGAAGGATGTTGAGCGCACCCTCGCTCTTTCAGTCGCGCTCGTGATCCTCGTGGTGTTCTTCTTTCTTCGCAATGTTCGCGCCACCATTATCCCCAGCGTTGCAGTACCGGTATCACTTATCGGAACTTTCGGCGTGATGTACTTATGCCATTACAGCATCGACAATCTCTCACTTATGGCTCTTACGATCTCGACTGGATTCGTCGTGGACGACGCGATTGTGGTGATCGAAAACATCTCCCGCTATCTCGAAATGGGCATGGGCCCAGAAGAGGCGGCGCTGGAAGGCGCCAAAGAAATCGGGTTCACGGTTATGTCGATCAGTATTTCGCTCGTGGCTGTGTTCATTCCGATCCTCTTGATGGGTGGAATTGTCGGACGGCTTTTTCGGGAATTTGCAGTTACGCTCTCCGTGGCAATCTTGGTTTCCCTTGGGATTTCGCTGACGACAACCCCGATGATGTGTGCCAAGCTTTTGAGGCCCGAATCGGAGGAAAATCGTGGCCGTTTCTATCGAGCGAGCGAGAAATTCTTTACATGGATGGTGCGCACTTATGAACGTACTCTGACGGTTGTTCTACGCCATCCGGCGTTTACCGCCCTCGTTCTTCTCCTCACCATCGGTGTCAACATCTATCTCCTGATTATTGTCCCGAAGGGTTTTTTCCCGCTGCAGGATAACGGCACCGTCTTTGGTGGCCTGCAAGGAGCGCAGGATATTTCGTATCAGGCGATGCAGCAGGATATCAAAACGTTCGTCGACATGATCAAGCAAGACCCGGCTGTGGCGAACGTCATGGCGTTTACAGGCGGTGCGGGCGCCACGAATGGGGGATTCGTCTATATTGGCCTGAAGCCGCTGGACGAGCGAAAGATAAGTTCAAGCGATGTCATTAACCGCCTGCGGCCCAAGCTGACGTCCGTTCCGGGCGCAACTGTTTTTCTGCAGGCTGGCCAGGACCTGCGGATCGGCGGGCGCCAGAGCAATGCCCAATTTCAGTACACGATCCAAAGTGACAGCCTGGACGATCTGGTGAAGTGGGGACCGCAACTCCTTCAGCAGATGCGGAAGTTACCAGGCTTCACCGATGTGAATACCGATCAGCAAAATAGCGGGCTTCAGGCGTCGTTGGTTTATGATCGCGACACGGCATCGCGCCTTGGAATTACCCCTCAACTTATTGACAACACGCTCTACCAGTCCTTTGGTCAAGCGCAGGTTTCAACGATGTACACCGCGCTCAACCAGTATCACGTGGTGATGGAAGCTGCGCCGCAGTTTTGGCAAAGTCCGGTGGGGCTGAACAATGTGTATGTTCATCCGACGACCGGTGGTGAAGTTCCCCTCAGCGCCATCGCGCATTTCGAACCTAAAACCGCACCGCTCGCCGTCAATCATCAGAGCCAGTTTCCGTCGGTAACTGTCTCCTTCAATCTGGCTCCGGGAGTTTCTCTTAGCGACGCGGCCGCGAGAATCAGTCAGATGGAGCAGCAAATCGGCATGCCGCAATCGATTCGGGGGATGTATTCGGGAACGCTGCAAGCTTTCCAAGACTCTCTCTCGAGCGAAAAGCTTTTGATTTTTACGGCGCTTCTCGCAGTTTACATTGTGCTGGGAATCTTGTACGAAAGTTTCATTCATCCGCTGACGATTCTCTCCACGATTCCATCCGCCGGGGTGGGCGCCGTGCTGGCTCTTATGCTTTTCCGATTGGACCTCAGTGTTATCGCAATGATTGGAATAATTTTGTTAATTGGAATCGTTAAGAAAAACGCGATCCTGATGATCGATTTCGCGCTCGCCGCCGAACGAAATGAAGGCAAGAGTTCGAAGGATGCAATCTTTCAGGCCTGTCTGCTCCGCTTTCGGCCGATTCTGATGACTACTATGGCAGCCCTGCTCGGCGCGTTGCCTTTGGCGTTGGGCCGGGGTGTCGGTTCTGAACTCAGACGCCCGCTCGGCATCGCGATCGTCGGCGGATTGATTTTCAGCCAGATGCTCACTCTCTACACCACTCCCGTTGTGTACCTCTACATGGACCGAATGCGCCTCTGGTGGGAAGGGCGCCATGAAAAGGGCCACGCGGGAGCAACTCCTCAGGAGATTACCGGATGAGTTGCCGGCCGACAGCTCCAATGCCACAAGAAACCAAAAAACAGGAACGACGAAATCGAATACAAGTTGCCCGGACGGTCTGTATTGCCACTGGAGCTGCTGTGATGTTCGTTGCTGGATGTACGGTAGGCCCGAAATATCACACTCCTTCCGCACCGACTCCCACTGCATACAAAGAGTTGACGCCGGCCAATTTCCCTACAACCGACGGTTGGAGGGTGGCACAGCCCAAGGATGATGAACTTCGAGGGAAGTGGTGGGAGATTTACAACGATCCGCAACTGAATGCTCTTGAGGATCAAATCGACATCTCAAACCAGAGCATCGCCGCAGCCGCAGCGAGTTTCTTTTCCGCCCGCGCCATGGTTAAGGAGGCGCGCTCTCAGTATTTCCCAACTTTGTCCACGAATCCCTCGGTCTCACAAATCCGCCAATCCGCGTCGCTAAGAACGTTTTCGACGGGATCGGGGGGCGGCGGAACAGGCTCTTCGGCGAACCTCTCATTCACGGAATATAACCTTCCATTTGACGCTAGCTGGCAACCGGATCTATTCGGAAAGATTAGGAATTCGGTGCGCTCGCAGGTGTATGGCGCGCAAGCAAGCGCCGCCGACCTGGAGAACACACGCTTAACTGTCCAATCAGAACTGGCGATAGATTATTTTTCTCTTCGTAGTCAAGACGCGCTGCAGGAATTACTGGACTCTACCGTGATTTACTATCAGGAGTCGCTGAAACTCACCCAGGCTCTCTATGAGACCGGTATCGATTCAGACGAGGCGGTGGCGCAAGCGGAAACGCAGCTTGAGACGACACAAGCGCAGGCTACCGGTGTAGGCCTCACGCGTGCTCAATTCGAGCACGCGATCGCTGTTCTCGTCGGTAAACCAGCTTCCGATTTCTCGATTCCTGTCGAGCCCTTGAAAGCGAAACCTCCGGCAATTCCTTTCGGTGTTCCTTCTCAGCTTTTGGAACGCCGTCCGGACATCGCCGCCAGCGAACGGTTGATGGCGCAAGCCAATGCACAAATTGGGATCGCAACAGCCGCTTACTATCCCACCGTCACGTTGAGCGCCGTGCTCGGACTCGAATCCACGTCCGCTGCCAGTTGGTTTACTTGGCCGAGCCGATACTGGTCTCTGGGACCAGTTCTCGCCCAGACGCTCTTCGATGCGGGGCTGCGCCACGCCACTGTTCAACAATTTCGAGGAGCTTACGACCAGACCGTAGCGAACTACCGCCTGGCTGTGCTCACGGGCTTTCAGCAGGTGGAAGACGGCCTGTCGGCGCTTCGAATACTGTCTCTTGAGATTCAGCAACAGGATACGGCGGTGAGATCGGCTGAGCGAAACCTGAAAGTTGCGACGGACCGCTACAAGCTGGGAATTGATCCTTACTTGAACGTGATTACGGCGCAGACGCTTTTGTTGTCCGCCAAAGAGACTGCGGTCAGCCTGCGAAACCAGCAGATTACGGCCAGCGTCCAGCTTATCGAGGCCCTCGGTGGCGGCTGGGGGAAATCGCAGTTGCCCTCCGGGCAGCAGCTAATGGCAAAACTGCCCTAAGATTTCCGGATCTCGCGAGCTAAGTTTTAAGAGTTGGCGGAGCGCTACAACTTTTCTTGGATCTTGGTGTTTGACTGTTGATGGCAATGCAACCTCTTGACAAAAAATTTCGTCCCAATAATCGAAAGTTTTATAATGTCTGTAATGGGAGCCATTCTAATGAAGAAAATCATACTTCTATCTTCAATGTTGTTGTTCTTGGCAGCCGCTGGGGCCGCGAATGCCGAACCTAGGCCAGTGAAATTGTTTTTGTCTCCGGCGTCCACAATTTCGAACGCCGATCTGATGAAGCACATCGTTGAAAAGTGCCCCAACGTTGCTATGACGCTCGATTCGAAGAAGTCTGATTTCATGCTCGAAGCGGGCGGCTGGTCTGGCAACTACAAGTTCACCGTGTATCAGCATGGTGGAGTGGCCGTCTACAGCACCACCACTCGCATGCTGAGCAATGCGGTGAAAGACGTCTGTAAGTACGTGAATCTGCCGACCAGCACTGCTAGTGTGAAATAAAGTCTCGGCACGTTTTTCATCATCATTCCTTCCGGAGCGGGGGAGCGTGTGTCTACTGTGGTATCGTTTTGCGACCACAGGAGACTTGGATGGCATTGAGCAGTTTCGACGCGACTCGCTGGGAAGCGACAAGAGACTTCGCGCAGAAATTAGACAGTCAGGATCCACTCGCGCGTTACCGCGAACGCTTTCATATTCCTCGCGGAACCCGTGGCCGTGATTGGGTGTATCTCACAGGCCATTCGCTGGGCCTTCAGGCGAAATCCGCCCGCGGATATGTCGAGCGCGACCTGCAGCTGTGGCAGGACCTAGCGGTCGAGGGCCATTTTCATGGTCCGCAGCCGTGGGTGCCCTACATCGAGCTGCTTTCCGGGCCGACAGCGCGACTCGTGGGCGCGTTGCCTTCCGAAGTGGTGGTGATGAATACGCTCACCGTAAATCTTCACTGCATGATGGTTTCGTTTTACCGTCCCACGCGCGAACGAAATAAGATTGCGATCGAGTCAAACGCGTTTCCATCCGATCAGTACGCGGTTAAATCCCAGCTTGAATTTCACGGCTATGATCCCACGTCCTCTCTCATTGAGATTAGCCCCCGCCCAGGAGAGACCACAATCCGCACTGAAGATATAGAAAGCCTTGTTGAGCGCGAAGGCGACACGATTGCATTGTTCATGCTCGCGGGAGTGAACTATTACAGCGGCCAGTTCTTTGATTACTTGCGCATCACCACAGCCGCGCGGGCGAAAGGTTGTGTCGTCGGCTGGGATATGGCGCATGGAGCAGGGAACGTTCCTCTCGCGCTGCACGATTCGGGTTGTGATTTTGCTGTGTGGTGCACCTACAAATACATGAACGGCGGCCCCGGCTGCGTGGGCGGATGCTTCGTCCACGAACGCCACGCGCGCGATTTGCATCTGCCGCGCTTCGCCGGCTGGTGGGGACACGACAAACCAACCCGGTTTCAAATGGGACCGGATTTTCATCCGATTCAAGGTGCGGAGGGATGGCAGCTCGGGAATCCGCCGGTTTTGGCGATGGCGGCATTGCGCGCGTCGCTCGAGATTTTCGACGAGGCCGGAATTGCGGCGTTGCGCGAGAAGAGCATGAGCCTGACCGCCTATCTCGAGTTTCTCTTGGAACAGCACCCTTCGCGATCTTTTTCGATCATCACCCCCCGCGATCCGCGGCAGCGCGGCGCACAACTGTCCTTGCGTCTTCACAACAAAGGACGTGCGGTTTGCGACGCTCTCAAAGAGCGGGGCGTAATCTGCGACTGGCGAGAGCCGGACATTCTGCGCGTAGCCCCAGTGCCGCTCTACAATTCGTTCTCGGATGTATACAACTTCGTACAAGAATTCGTCCCTATTGTCGAAGCCTAATTCCGAAAACCGACATCTAATCGGTGGTGCAGCAAAGCCACATGCTCTATTGCTGTTTCGGACTAAATGCTGATGATTTGACGGCCCTCCGTCATCTTTGTAGTGCATCTTTATAGCTTCACTCGTCTCTACTCTGGCTGGGAGGGAAGCATGAGAATTGCGGTGTTAGGCGGAGATGGTTATTGCGGCTGGGCGACGACCCTGCATCTCTCGCAAAAGGGCCACGAAGTGGCCATTATCGACAACTTCCTGCGCCGCCAGTGGGACGACGAGCTTGGCGTGCAAACGCTCACCCCGATTCGTCCGCTCTCCGAGAGACTTCGCGTCTGGCAAATGCGCTCAGGAAAGACGATCGATCTTTTTGTCGGCGACGTTGCCGATTTCGATTTCCTCTCGTCGATGGTGAAGCAGTTCAAGCCAGAAGCGATCGTGCATTTC
>Ga0210394_10005476_pt1 | contig 14201 bp, 18 predicted proteins | sample IncBWC12MmetaG_FD_160121 | JGI IMG/M metagenome (GOLD analysis project Ga0210394, IMG submission 160121) | Forest soil microbial communities from Barre Woods Harvard Forest LTER site, Petersham, Massachusetts, United States - Inc-BW-C-12-M | ecosystem: Environmental > Terrestrial > Soil >...
ACAAGGTTTCTCCCTGGAGCCTGGTGAAGATGCAGGACAGCACGAGGACGACCGTGCTGGTCAAAACAATCAGCGACGCCAAGGATCGCATTACCGGCACGCCGACGAAATTCGATCCTATGCAGATGATGCGCAACCGCACGGGTCAGCAGTAGGTAGGACAGGCTTCGGCCTGTCAGTTTTCGCCAGTCATGTCTTGGCGAAAGCGGCAGCCTGAAGCTTGTTTCATGTTAGAACCGTTTGACGTCCGAAGACTTTCAACAGAGAGACCGGATGCCCCCTTCCAGCGACAAGTTCTACTCCGCCCGCATTGTCGAGCGGCGCGACATTTCAAGCGACCTGTGGACGATCCGTGTCGATGCGGGTGGAGCGTTCCCCTACCGATCCGGGCAGTACGCCACGCTGGGCGTGGTCACGCCGGAGAAACACCACGAGCGTCCCTACTCAATTGTTTCCGCGCCACATGAAAACTTTCTGGAATTTTTCTTCGAGCTGGTCCCTCACGGCCAACTGACCCCGCGCCTGCACGCGGCGAAGGTGGGCGACACGATCACGCTGCGCAAGCAGGGAAGAGGGAATTTCACCATCGACCTTGCCGGCGGCCGCCCCAACCATTTGCTCATCGCGACGGTGACCGGCGTGGCCCCCTACGTGAGTTATGTGCGCTCGCTCTACCATCAGTGGAGATCGGCAAGAGGCACCGCCACGCCCAAACTTTTTATTCTCGAAGGCGCGAGCCGCTCCTGGGAAATGGGCTACTCCGAAGAACTGGAGAACGCGGCGCGCGAGGTTCCCTGGCTGACCTACGTCCCGACGGTCAGCCGCCCGTGGGAAGACGCTCCCTGGACCGGCGAAACGGGCCGCGTGGACGACGTGGTCCGCAAATACACGGACTTGTGGAACATGACGCCGGAAAATACGAAGGTGTATCTCTGCGGCCATCCGGACATGATCGAGCACACGCGAGCGATCGTCCACCGCCGCGGCTGGCGGGAGGATGGCATCCAGGCGGAAGCCTACTTCGTTCCGCCGCGTCACGACTACACCTCTGAGCCGGAAGAGAACCAGAAAGCTGCGGGAAGCGCCTAAGTCGCGTGGGGCGGGCTACCAGCGCTCGTGCTTGAAGTAAACCACCGCGAGGGCTGGAATCTTCAACAAAATGGAATAGGGCTTGTTGTTCCAGGGAATGGCCTCGGCGTGGACGCCGCCGAGATTGCCTACATTGCTTCCGCCGTACCGCTCCGCATCGGTGTTCAAGATCTCCCGATAAAATCCCGGCTCGGGCACGCCCACGCGGTAGGCATCGCGCTGCACCGGCGTGAAATTGGCGACCACCAAAATGAAATCGCCCGGATCTTTTGCACGACGCAGGAACGAAAGCACGCTCGAATCGGAGTCATTGCAATCGATCCACTCAAACCCGTGCCAGTCGAAATCCACCTGGTGAAGCGCGGGCTCGTTGCGGTAAATGCCGTTCAGGTCGGCGGAAAGGGTTTGCAGCCCGCGATGGCTGTCGTACTGCAGCAAGTGCCACTCCAGGCTGGCGTCCGAGTTCCATTCGCTGCGTTGGCCGAACTCGCCGCCCATGAACATGAGTTTTTTGCCGGGATGCGCAAGCAGGTACCCGTTAAACAGTCGCATGTTGGCGAACTGTTGCCACAGGTCGCCGGGCATTTTGTTGATCAACGAGGCCTTGCCGTGCACCACTTCGTCGTGCGAGAGCGGCAGCACGAAATTTTCGGTGAAGGCGTACAGCATCGAGAAGGTCATGCGGTTGTGGTGATACTTGCGGTAAACCGAATCGACGGAGAAATAGCTCAGCGTGTCGTTCATCCACCCCATGTTCCACTTCAAGCTGAAGCCCAATCCTCCGAGGTAAGTGGGGCGCGAAACCATGGGCCAGGACGTAGACTCCTCCGCGACAGTGAGCACGCCCGGATGGCGCGAATGCACCACTTCATTCAGGTGTTTGATAAACGCAATGGCGGGTAGATTTTCCCGCCCGCCGAATTCATTGGGAATCCATTCGCCTTCGCGCCGTGAATAGTCCAGATAGAGCATGGATGCGACGGCGTCCACGCGCAGGCCGTCGATGTGGTACTTGTCGATCCAGAAGAGCGCGTTGGAAATCAGGAAATTCTCCACTTCCTTGCGGCCGTAGTTGAAGACCAGGGTGCCCCAGTCGGGATGGCGGCCCTGGCGCGGATCGGCGTGCTCGTACAGGTGCGTGCCGTCAAATTCACCCAGGCCGTGCGCGTCGCTGGGAAAGTGCGCGGGGGTCCAGTCCAGCAGTACGCCGATGCCTGCCTGGTGAAAGCGGTCCACGAAGGTCATGAAGTCGTCGGGCGAGCCGTAGCGGCTGGTGGCGGCGAAATATCCCACCGTCTGGTATCCCCACGAGCCGTCGAAGGGGTGCTCCATCACCGGCATCAACTCGACATGCGTGTAGCCCATGTGCTTCAGGTAGGGAATGAGCTGATCGGCAAGCTCGCTGTACGAGAGCCAGCGGTTGTTGTCTTCGGTCACGCGCCGCCAGGAACCGAGGTGGATCTCGTAGACCGAAATGGGCGCGGAGAACCAATCGTTTCTGGCGCGCCAGTCAATCCAGCCCGAGTCATTCCAGATGTGATGATCGAGGCGGGCCACGATGGAGCCGGTGTTGGGCCGAAGTTCCGAGCGGAAGCCGTACGGATCGCTCTTCAACATGGGGTAGCCGCCGTGACTCGGCCGAATCTCGTATTTATAGACCGAGCCTTCGGCCAGCCCCGGCACGAAGAGCTCCCACACGCCCGATGGGCCGCGGTTGCGCATCGGGCTGCCCCGCCCATCCCACTGATTGAAATCGCCAACCACGCTCACGCGCATCGCGTTGGGCGCCCACACGCCGAACTGCACGCCTGCGACGCCGTCCACGACGACCGGATGCGCGCCCATTTTTTCGTATTTCTGGTAGTGGGTCCCTTCGCTCATCAGATACAAATCGAAATCGGAGAGGAGGGGAGGAAAGGCGTACGTGTCGTGAATCTCGCGCGGCGGCTGGCCTTCTTCCTCGATTCTCCAACGGTAGCTGGCCGGGGAAATCGGCAGGTGCGGGTGCAGCGGCAGGACCGCTTCAAAAATTCCTTCGGGGGCGATGCGCCGCGCGGGGATGGCTTCGTAGTGGTCTTGCAAGACGACCGAGGCTTGCCGCGCTCGCGGGAAATAGCCGCGCACCACCAGGCGCCGCTGCTCGTTTTCCTCAACAAGGTGCGGGCCCAGCACGCGGAACGGATCGCGATTCTCTGCCGCCAGAAGAAGCGCGACGTCGCGATCGAATTCGTTCACCGGAAGGGCTTCGTGCGGCAGCCCCTCAGTTGACTGCTTTGCTGCACTCAATTCAATCTCCCCCCTCGCAAAGGCGTGGTGTGCTGGTCCCCTCATTGTAGCAGGGTATCGGGGTCTTGCCGGGAAAAGGCCATCTGTAGCCGCTCGCCTGCCCGGCAGAGGTTCTAACTTTAGACCACCGGACGTGGGCAAATTGCTTCCCATCGTGAGCACAGAGAGAAACACTATTTCACATAAAACATGGATAAAAAATACCCATGCGCAACAACATTCGTGTAATCAGAATGTTAGATCGTTATTCTTATGGCACAAACCGTGCATGTTTAGTGAGCGCACGGCGTTCCTGATAGCTAGCCGCAGACTTTCCGGACCGCTCAAGCGATTGCACTTGAGGTCACCTATGACAAGCCATAGCGGATTGCTCTACAGCATAGCCAAAATTCTTCTCGTAGGCGCTCTGGGGCTGTTTCTCAGCAGCGCGCCTGCACACGCCCAATCTTCTTACCTGTCGGGCACTTACCGCTGTGTAAGCGTGGAAATCGCAGGGAAAGCGCATCCTTGCACGGCGCCCTCCCTGGAAATGAATTCCGACGGCAGCTACCAGATGCTCGCCGAGCGCGGAACCTACGAAATCCAGCGCGGACACTGGCTGGTTCTCTCGGCCTCCAAGAACCACGGGCGGGCGCGCCTGAACGGCAAAGAAATCATTTTCGAATTCCTCTCCAACGGCAAAAAGAGCACCATCACCTATCGCCGGAAATACCAGCGGCCGCCTGCGTGGGTTTCCGGCTAGCCCGGAATCCCTGGGACGCGACGGAACCGTGGATTCGTTCGCAAGTTCGTTTTCCCTCCGCTGACTGAAGGAAGTAGAAGGGCCCGTCCACCGCATCGGACGGGCCCTTTTTTTCTTCCCCTTTTCTCTTCAGTGTCACGCCCCGATACTGAAATCCGTCCGTTGTTCGAGATCGAAACACAGGGAGGGGTTCTCCGTCCCCGCGCCAAAGTGGAACGTGCGCGAAGCTATTTTGTTTGAGTGGGTTTACAGGGGTAACCCGCAGCTGCCGCAACCTCCGAATGGAACTCGCCATGCCTTTATCCATGCGTGAAGCGAGGACGCGGCGAGCCTTCGCCGCCGAGAACACGAGGATCTGGGGGATAGCATGTCGGTGACGATGCAAATGAATGCGGAAGTGGAAGCGACTCCGGAACAGAGATTGTGGCGGGCGGTAATTGCCAGCACGGTAGAAGAGTGGGTCAACGGCCCGCTGCGCCGCAAGCGCGAAGCAGAGCACTTTTTGTTTCAGGACGAGGAAGACTATCGCACGGTGTGTTCTTCGGCGGGCATCAACGCTGAGGACTTGCGCCGGCGCCTGGAGAAAATCCGCTCGCGCGAGCTCAACGAAGCCGAAGCGCGCGCGTCGCGAAACTAGCCTTTGCTGCTGCCCGAGCGAACGATTGTAACGATGGGTCAGCGCCCGGTTTGACGAACCAACCAGCTTTCCGCTATGATGCCTTCGCGGGGTGGAGCAGTCTGGTAGCTCGTCGGGCTCATAACCCGAAGGTCGTTGGTTCAAATCCAACCCCCGCAACCATATTCTAAGCAGCGACAAGGGCTTGCGAGACAATCGCAGGCCCTTTTCTTTGCCGCCTTTTTCGTACTTTCGTACAAATGAACTGTTCCAGGGGTGGAAGTGAAAATCCAAGGCCCACTTCTGTAGTCATTTTCTTGCGGAATTCCACATCTTCCTTCAGCTTCGAGTAGAATTCAGTCATGGTCTTTGGAGAGTGTCCGAGCCAGAACTGAATTAAATCGTCGTGTACCCGGTTTTTACGAAGCCATGTGTTTCGGAAACGTCGAAACGCATGGAAGCCAGCCGGTTCGTGTCCTATTGCCTTGAGGATCGGGTGCAGAGAGCGTCCAAGGACGTTTCGTTGGCACATCGGCTTTCCGCTCTGAGACGTAAATAAAAAGCCGGACTTCCGGTCACCAATAAACATCTTGAGCGCCGCTGCAAGGTTGGGATGCAAATCGACTTCTCGCTCGGAGTAGTCGGTCTTCGTCCAATCTTGGAGCTTGCCACCATGCTGGCAAACGGTTTGCTCGATAACGAGCGTCGAGCGATCCGCGCTGATATGCTTGTCAATCTCCAAGCCGTATTCCTCCCCCGCACGCAATCCTGATCCTGCGAATAGGGCATAGATCATTTTGTCCTGCCCGTCATCCGCTTCGGCAATGATCTTCGTTACCGTTTCGCCCGATGGAGAGGGTCTACGTTGGTCCTTGGCCTTGAATTTCGGCAACTCCATGAATTTGAAATTCCACTTGCGAGGGTGAATTTCCTCACCCTCATCGTTCACGGCGGATGCCACGACTGCAATCACGACCTGGACCACGTTTCTAATCGTCTTGGGCTTCCTTCCTTTGGCAACCATCTTCTCAACTAGGTTTTTGAGGGCCAAGTTGTTGACCGATGCCAGAGGCATGTTACCCATAAGCGGATTCGCCCAATTCTCCAAGATGTTTCCCCACGATATGGCGGTGGATGGTCTGACGGGGTCGATCCTTCTCTTTGTTACCCGTTCAAACCAAACCTCAGCTTGCTCGTGGAACTTTGGGCCATGACTCACGGCTTCAATTTTTCTGAGCCGTGGTTCATTGGCCGCTTCGTAAGCAATGACGATGCTTGCACCTTTCCGCACTTGTTCCGACCTTGTCAGTTTCCCCGGACCGAGTGCAGGGCAAACATACTCACAAGCTAGACTCCGTTTCGCATGACCCTCGATATCCTTCCAGAACCTAACGTAAAACTTGTCACCGCGTCGTTCGATATGACCTCTTTGCCCACGTCGGCGAGACATTCGTATTCCTCTTGCTCGCCTAGTAGCAGTCGCTGCAACAATCTTAGGGTCGATGGACTCCGCTTGACAAGCAGGCGCGGACGGGCAGAACTGCGAACTTTCGATTTTGGGGTGAATTGCTAGAACGACGATAGACATCGGGCATAGGACTCCATTTGGAACCCCATGACGACGCCAGAATCCTAAAGAGGACCCACGGCAACCAGTTAAAAGTGATGGTCACTCGGCGCTTGGGATATTTCGCCGCCCGTGGAAGGTTTCAGAGAATCCGCTACGTCTTTCTTCGGAATCGTCCGCCACATGTACTGCTCAAAGTGTGAGGCTTGGACAGCACCTTTGCAAAGAGACATTTCCAGGACTGCGCACAACGAAGGGCATGGACCAATGGCCTTTCCTCACGCGACCCTCCGGCAAGCGTGCCAGCGGCCTGCCAGGGGCATCAGGCGGCTTGGGGCCATTTACCGATAATCTCGTTTGCCAGGACCTGGAGTCTACCAGATGGGCTTGCCTTCCCTGGAAACGGGTGCGGGGAGTAGGGACCGACCGGTCTTCAAGTCAACAGCGAAACGTGACTCATGCGTGATCGCGTTCGTAGGGTCATATCCGGTACCTTCGATAGACTCCCCAGTGATGCGACCGATTTTCAGGCCATCCCAGCAAACTCGCGGACTTTGCCACGCTAGGCCATTCCTGCCATAAGCCGCCAAATGTACGAAATCTGAGAAGACGAGCAGTTCGCTCTCAAAGATAGAACGAACATCCAGGACTGGCGCTACTGGAATTTGTTCCCAAACTTCAGGTTGGTCCGCTTTTACGATGTAAGCCGCACCCTGAGAAACAATGCACACGCGGTCTGGATCAGGCGTGCTGACCACACGAGAAAAGGCCCGTGAAGGGCCGAATGCAAAGATACCGATCCAACCCCTGCCGTTTGCAGGGTTCACCCTCAACCATAAGCCGTTGTGTTCGGGTCTATCTTTTGGCACCGGAAAAAATAGTTGTGGGACATTAAATTTCCCGGATGATGGAAATTCCCCGATTTCTTCGACTTCGTATGAGTGCGCGAAAAACAGATCGTTTTCAACCATTGATTACCCGATTGCGAAGAGTGAATCCGCCGCTAGATTTGTCTGTGAAATACTGTTCTGTCTTGCTGATTCCGGTCAAGTCCAGATAGGTCCGGATCACGCCCGGTAAGTCGGATTATCGGTAAATGGCTTTTTGCCCTCGGGCCAGGGTCGTGACTGACGCACTCGGCCCGTTCACACGCTGCGGCCACGGCGCGGTGCCGCGTGGCAGGGGGAGGGTCCTACCCACCCCACGTGCACGCACGTTATCCTGGATTCACAGTCATGTCGGAGTTGCCTCCAATGGGTTCCTGCCACACGTCTGTTCAATGCGTCTTGTCTTTTGAATTGACAGATGATATAGAAGCCATATCTAAATTGACGCGATAGCAATATAACACAATAGGTTGCCCCGAAAGAGCGTCCAGCTTGGACAAGACTCCCTTCAACGGCTACGATTTCTTTGCTTATCTGTCGTCCGGCGCAATATTGTTGGCGACCGCCGATTATGTGATGGGGTTCGGCCTGCTCACCAAAGAAAAGATAGGCTGGATATTTGCCGTTTTTCTGGTCATCATCGCTTACGTTTGCGGGCATATAGTCGCCCACTTTTCATCTTTGTTCCTTGAACATCTAGCAGTTGGCCGCGTTCTTAAACGCCCGAACGAGTTGCTGCTCGGTGCTGCGCCCCGGCGGGGTTTGAAGTGGATATTCCCAAACTACTACCTCGCTCTCCCCCAAACGACCATTCACCGGGTCAACAAACAGTTAGAGTCGCGTGGAATTACAAAGGCTACAGCAACCGGAGAAGGTAAGTTTCTGCACGCCTATGCCCTTGTTACAGCAGAAAAGGAGCGCCAGAAACGACTAGACGCATTTCGAAATCAATACGGTTTTGCTCGCAATATGTGTCTTGCGTTCGGGGTTGCCGCAATAGCAATTGTGACGGCGCACTTTGTCGGCTGTCAGCCCGTTCGTATTCGCTGGGCCTTAATAGCGGCAGGCATTTCACTCACTCTTTTTTACCGTTATCTGAAATTCTTTAGGCAATATTCCTATGAGCTTTTCCTTCGTTACGCGGAATTGCCGCCTGGATAGTGGATCGGAGCGAGTTGAGTGCCAAAGATCCATTTCTTGAACGTGAAAGACGGTGATTGCAACATCATTGAACACTCCTCCGGCCATGTGACCGTAATTGATGTCTGCAATGCAGCCCCCGTTGACCTTGTCCAGGAAATGGTAAGAAGGATGTTGGGCGGTCCACCCGCTCCCGCCCGCAGAACATTGTCCGGTGACTTTGGTCAAAAAGATTTCCCCGTCAATCCCATTGAGTATCTCAAAGAGCGTAACCTCAAGGACGTCTTTCGGTTTATCTTGACTCACCCCGACATGGACCATATGGACGGTATCAAGGCGTTTTTTAAGGAATTTCCTCCTACGAATTTTTGGGATACGGATAACACCGAGATTAAAGAATTTGGCAACGGATCCAACGGCGGTTTCAACGAGGAGGATTGGAACTTTTACGTCAGCCTGCGCAATTCAGAATCGGACCCTAAGCGACTCGTGCTTTATTCAGGTGCAACCGGGCAGTTCTACAACAGAGCGGCAGATGGGTCAGTCGGAGGAGACGGTCTTTCGATCCTCGCGCCAACGCCTGAGCTTGTGGACGATGCAAATGAAAGCCAGGATTTCAACGACTGCTCATATGTACTCCTATATCGAACAGGGAATCCTAAACAGCACAGGATCCTTTTCGGCGGCGATTCTCACGATGCGACTTGGGAACATATTCTGAAGAATCACGCAGCCGCCGTCACTGATGTGGACTTACTCATCGCGCCGCATCATGGTCGTTCTTCAGGACGCTCCTATGATTTCCTTGATACCGTCAATCCTGCTTTAACACTCTTTGGCAATGCAGATTCCGATCACATGTCCTACGGCGCATTCAGTAGCCGGAGTTTGCCGATTATCACGAACAACCAGGCTGGCTGTATCCTGATAGATGCGGAGCTGAATCCTATGAGCGTGTACGTCACCAACGAGGCATACGCTAAAAAGGTCAACGCTCACACCTTTGCTTCGTCATCGCATCCTGGCTACTTCTATTGGGGACAGGTAGAACGTAAATAAGTGTGACCGTTAACAGCTAACTGTGTTAGGTACTGAAGTTCGAGTGCACTGACGGAGACTGTTCGCCACAGCATTGAGCCATCACACGAAAGTGCCGCGACACCCCGGAGTGGGAAGTTACCCTTGAGTGGGCAACCGGGGTAGGCCGACCCGCAGCTTGCGTCAAGCTTTTGCGATTTGTCGAAGGTCATTTTCCAGTTTGTGCTTTTCGTGCAGAACTTGTTCCAGCCACTTCACGAGGTGTCCAGGGACGGGGAAAAAGATTTTCACGCCGGGCGCGGCTTTGGTTCGGTCTCGATTGGTTTTCATTTTGATTCCTCTTAGTTCAAGGCTGAAGTCTGAATCGCGAGCGTTACGAACGTGATAGCACCGGAGCACGAGATCAAGTCCACCTCAATCACGTCCGTTGCGTTGAGGCTTGTCACGGTCCATGCGGATACGCTGCCCTCGCCACTCTGCGCAGAAGACAATGCAGGATTCGAACCGTTGACGATGGAAACGGTACTCGGAAAGGTTGCAAGCGTGCTGTACTTCACGTCCAACCCGCAGGAGCCTACGCCATTCGCCAGAATGTACCAGCCTGTGATGGTCGCGGCAAAGGGAACGGATATGAAGCCCTTCGTTCCAAGAGTCGGGTTTAGGCCCGCCCCGTCGATCATGATCTCCAGGGAACTGGACCGAGTTGTGTTGACCGCGCCCAGGATTTGCCAGAAGGGATTGCCCGCAGGTGCCATTTCGTTGTTACTCAGATTGAGCAGAGCCGTGCTCATGTAGAGGAAGCCATTGAATGAGACGATGGCTCCGGCTTGATAGCTGGTTGGCGATGCGCTCCAGGTGCCGAAGTAACCCACGCTGGCAAAGAATCCCTCGCCCGCTGGACCAGTCGGACCCTGGACGCCCTGCGGCCCAGCGACTGGAATAGGCACACTCTCCAGTAGCTGATACAGGCTCCCGTCCCCAACAACGAACCACAAAAGTCCGGTTGACGAAACCCACCACACATCCCCAGGGGTTCCGGTGTTGCCCTGGGGAAGCTGGCTGTTGGTAAAGACCGAATGGAACGCGGATGAGGATGACATCAGGCTGTCACCGTCGCTGTGATAATCGGTGGGTAGCCAGTTGATCCGCTCGACGGATCGAACACGGCAGCGTCCGCGCGAATACGGGCAATGTACAACGCTTCCCCGCGAGTAACATCAGCGGCCAGTGTGTTGATGGATCGCTGGAGGGTGGGCTTTGAGGTGCGGATTACATAGTGTGAGAGATCACCAAACACGATGGTGCTGTTCAGCGCCAAGCTTCCGCCTACGGCTCCAAGGGAAGGAGTGATGTACACGGGCTTTCCGAGGATCGTCTCCTTGTCGTCCACGAAGTCCAATAGCGGACGCCCCTGGTTATCCACAGCGTTGCGGACGCGCTCATAGACAGAATCGCTCATGAGCCACGCGCACCTCGCGGAGGACCTGTACACCTTGTTCACACCGAAATAGATTGAGGAGAGGTCGTTGTAGGTGATCTTGCCGCTGCCCGTGGTGTAGCTGGGAACGGTGATTGCCGTCAACAGACCTTGCAACGTGGTGATGCCGTTACCGTTGATTGCGTCCGCACCCAATCGACGGGCGAACCCGATGCCGAAGGCGGTGGCCATCTTCGCCATTGTGCCAGGGACATCCGTTTCCGCTTCGAATGACGCGGCCAGGGAGACTTTGAAAACTTTGTTAGCTGCGAGCACTCTGCCGTTGACGGTCGGGAAGCTGCCCGCCGTCTGCTGAACCGTCTCACCGATTTGCGTAGCTTCGATGCTGGAGAGGTCCCAGCCTTGCAAAATCTGCGGCTGTAGGCTCGGGGAGTCGGTGGTGGTGAACCCAGTCACCGAAGATGATACGACGGGGTCCGTCTGAGCCAATGCGGTGAACACCGTGCGCTCGTAATCGAGCGGAACGAGGTAGCCACCCGCCGCACCTTGGGTCCACGAAATGGTTTGCGTGCCAACCTCCAGGTCCCTACGCTCCGAGTCGCTCATGTGCTTCTCGCCAGAGTAGAGATAGCGATGGAATGCCCGCTTGTAGCTCTCGCTTGACGTGGTGGTGGCGGTCTCCGGCTTGAGGGAAGAAATCAACTGCTCGGCGTAGGTGGCTCGCAGTTCGTCCGATGAACATTCCTGCGAACGAATATTTTTGATTTTGCTCAACAGGACCGATGCAACAGCGCGGTCTTGAGCGTTCCCGGTTGCACTGAGTGCTTGGGCTTTGTCTGCGAGCAGAGATATTTCCAGTGCTGCTTTTGGGGTCAACATTTTATTTGTCCTTGAGTTTTTTGCGGTGCGTTTGTGGGTCTACAACTTAGAACAGCTTGGCAATCGCTATGTCGAGTTCGAGCCGGTCCGGTGCTTGCGTGGCTTTGAACTGCTCGAACGCTTCCCCCAGGGTTCGAGCGCGGCGCGACAAAATCCCTTCCAAGATTTTCTCGGGGATGTTCATCGACTCCACGGAAACCATCGAGCCGTGCTTCTGTGACAGAAATCGCCTCTCTTCTTGACTGAACATGTGGTGTACCTCCTTTCAGGAAATTTGAATTTCACAATCACCAGGGTCGCCGCCATCGTCGCCGCAGTCGCCAGTGTCATTCTCTGGTGTGTTGGCTGCGTCCACAGCGATGCGGACCTGCTCGACACTGGGAACGACGTGCGGTGGAACGGTTGCCGGTTGGTTTACATGTGGTGCGAGGTGCGAGTTCAGTTTTACGTTCATGGTTTAACACCGTCCTCATTGATTTTTGCTGCAACCTGCTTCATCCGTTCCCGCTGTTCTTCGGTCGGTCCTTCGAGCGGCACAATGCGCAGACCTTCCAGGTATCTGCCTTGCGCAGCCGGTGAATTATTTTCGTTGTGCACTGCCTGATTAAGTTGGGTCATGGCTTCTCCTTGAGGTAGCCTTCGTATTCCTTCGCCTTGCGAATCCCGTCGATGATCATCGCCAGGACTTTGTCCAAGTGGGTGAAGGGTGACACGTCTGCCACCAGTGGTTGAATGTCTTCGTGCAAGTTCTCGGCGTCGAACAGAATCGTGTTGATTAAATCTCCTCGCTTCATGACTGGTGCATTCATTGTGTTACCTCCTTTTTTCGTAAAACCGGATTCGAAAGTTTTGTTACCCGCCGTGTGTCCGTGTGCACGAACGGCGGCTTTGGCCGTGACGGAAACCTCCGGGTCCGCTCACGCTCAACGAGGGCGCGGCGGTCGCGCTCCACCTTCACCGGAAGAGATTCGCCTTTGTACTTGCCCCTGCCAACCAAAACCAGTTCGTGGTCATCGGCTACTCCCCATACAAGCATTTAGGTTCTCCTTTAACGCAGACACATGAACATTTGGTCATCTCGTTGGAAGTTGTGCGAGTGTGAGAACTTCAGAAGCCTGATTCAAAATTGGCTCAATCTCATCCTGAAAACCCATATCGTCCCGGTCATTAAAAATGTATGAACCGTCCGGCTTTTTCGACGCGAAATAATCCACGAGGCGAAACAGAGTCGCGTTCCAGAGAACAAAATCAGGTGGCGCGAAAGTCTGAAGACACTCCTCGACGGACCGCGCTGCCAGAGGATCGATGTAAGTCTGTCCAGCGCGTGGCAGCAAACGGTTCAGGAAGTCCGCGTACTCATCGTGCCAATCGAGCCAGCGCGGATCATCGCGGTATTCCCGTGCCGTGTCTTTCGCCTGCGTCAGGAAATGACGAGGGTTATCCACAAACGGGCCTTTTAAATCGAGACACACAGAGTCATTCGGACGGCAGCGTGATAGGAAGGTTGAATGCTCCAACCTTACAGCGGCCAGGAATTCCGGCACGCCAGGGGCTTCCAGGAGAAGGCGCTCGCGCTTCCGCGCAGCCTCAATCCTGCCTCGGCGGGCATCCGAATGGACCAATTCCGCACTGGACTTCAAGGGCCTTCCACGCTTTGCCTGTGCCATGTGTTTCGTGCTCCTTTCGCTTTTTGTTCGTATTTCGTGCAGACCTTCTGTGCAGGGCAACTTATGTGCAATCAACGAGTTTCGTACCGGGCCTGCGCAAAATTTCAAATCGAAAAATTTTTTGCATCGTAGCGTGCTGGGCGGACGCCACTAAGTGATTGACCTGTATCGCTTTAGACCGCCCTTCCGGGTCTGCGAGGCAGTATGTGATTACGACTTAGTTATAGACGGGAAGAAGGAATGCAGGGCGCGACCAGTGAGGACGATCAGCCAGATGATCAACGCCGCTCTGTCTTGTTTGATGAGTACGTTTGCGCGAGCAGTCGGCGGACTTCTGCGGACAGACTGCGGTCATTCGCATTAGCGGCACGTTGTACACGTTCGCGCAGGTCAGGGTTCAAGCGGACCACCACGCAGGAGGTGTTTTCCATGATTGACTTCCTTGGTTCTGGATTTTATTACTGGTGCGGTGACACTTCTGGTTGGAAAAATTTCACTTCCTTACAGCGCCTGCTAGAAGTGAAAATCCCCTTGGAACAGCAGCCGGGGTCAGTCAGCCTTTATGGTGACGCCGTGAGCAGTTGCGTTAATCTCACCTTGCAGCTCCATTATAACAAATCTATCGCCCAGATGCAACTCATTTGCAACTAGAGGCTGTGTTCTAACGGTTACGGGTCTTTCAGCGGTTTTGGGGATCGTGCGGCAACTGCTCGATGATCGACCTCCACCAGTCCAGGCCCTTTGCTGCTTCGGGGTCTGTTACCTCTTTCCATAGCTTAGGGTAATCTTCCCGTAACGATTGGAATTGCGCCCAGGTTGGTGCGTCCTCATCGGTCATGGAGGTTATTTGAT
>Ga0210394_10005477_pt1 | contig 14200 bp, 15 predicted proteins | sample IncBWC12MmetaG_FD_160121 | JGI IMG/M metagenome (GOLD analysis project Ga0210394, IMG submission 160121) | Forest soil microbial communities from Barre Woods Harvard Forest LTER site, Petersham, Massachusetts, United States - Inc-BW-C-12-M | ecosystem: Environmental > Terrestrial > Soil >...
GTCGCGGGCGCCGTGATCGTGACCACGCCCCAGGACATCGCGCTGGCGGATGCCCGCAAGGGGCTGAAGATGTTCGAGAAGGTCGCGGTGCCGGTGCTCGGGATCGTCGAGAATATGAGCGTGCACATCTGTTCGAGCTGCGGGCACACCGAGCACATTTTCGGCGCCGGCGGCGGCGCCCGCATGGCGCAGGAGTACGGCGTCAGGCTGCTCGGGGAGCTGCCGCTCGATGCGCACATCCGCGAGGAAGCCGACGGCGGCCGGCCCACGGTCGTCGCAGCCCCCGAATCGGCGCGCGCCCGGGCGTACTTCGAGATGGCGCGGCGCACCGGCGCAGCGCTGGCGGCGCGCGCGCGCGACCGCAGCAGTGTGTTCCCGAAGATCGTGGTCGAAGAGACCTGATGAGCATCAAGTCCGATAACTGGATCCGGCGCATGGCGCGTGAGCACGCGATGATCGAGCCGTTCGAGCCGGGGCAGGTGCGCGAAGCGAACGGCCGCAAGATCGTGTCCTATGGCACCTCCAGCTACGGCTACGACGTGCGCTGTGCGAGCGAGTTCAAGATCTTCACCAACATCAACTCCACCATCGTCGATCCGAAGAACTTTGACGAGAAGAGCTTCGTCGACTTTAGCGGCGATGTGTGCATCGTTCCACCTAACTCCTTTGCGCTCGCGCGTACGGTGGAGTACTTTCGCGTACCGCGCAACGTGCTCATTCTCACGGTCGGAAAAAGCACTTTCGCGCGTTGCGGTGTAATCGTGAACGTAACGCCTCTGGAACCCGAGTGGGAGGGCCACGTCACGCTCGAGTTCTCCAACACAACACCCTTGCCGGCGAAAATCTACGCAAATGAAGGTGTCGCGCAGATGTTGTTTTTCGAATCCGACGAGGTCTGCTCGACCTCTTATCGTGATCGAGGCGGCAAGTACATGGGACAGAAAGGCGTGACGCTGCCCAAGACCTGAGCGTGTGCCGCTTCACTCACGCGTGAAGCTGCGGATCTCCATGCTCCACTCGATGTCCTCGCCGCGCTTCTGCTCGACGCGCATCGGGACGAAGCCGCGCCAGGGCGCGCACCAGAAGCGCGTCACGCGCGGCGATCCCTCGCGCTCGCTGCGGTAGATGACGCTCGCGATCTTGCCGAACGGCGTCTGCACGGTCGCCTCGCCCTCACGCACGTAGCGATACTCGCGCACGGCATTCTTGTTCAACAGCGAGAAGTGCTCGGGTGTATGGCCGCGCAGCAACTCGACCATCAGCGCCACCTGCACCGAGGCGTCGTCCTGCACCCCGGGCGTGAGCGGCAGATCCACTTTGGTGTCTTCGTAGACGCCGGTGAGACGGCCCTGCTCCCAGTCGTACTTCACATCCACCGCGCGCCGCGTGGAGCTGGTGCCGTCGCTCGCCTGGTAGCTCAGCGGTTGCGTGCCGGCGTCGGTGACCCGCAGCACGCTGCGCTGGATGGGCCGTTCCGAGAACACCTTGCCGACGCCGCGCGGCTCGCTTTTCGAACTGTACGTCCAGGTATCGCCGCTCTTCTCGAGCTTCAGGGTCGAGACCGCGACGTCCATGCCGTGCCAGATCCACGCGTAGCTCGCCTCGAAGGGTTTCAGCTCATCGGCGGCAGTCACGTTCGCCAGCGCGACGCTCAGCAGCGCGGTTAGTATCAACGTTCGGCACAGCGCCTGGCGCTTGAGGCGAGGCGGGTCAGTTGCACGCTGCTGCACGGAAATCCTCCACGATGGGCGTGTCCAGGCGCCGCCCGTCAAGCCACGCGGCGCCCTCGCGCCATGCGAGACGCCGCTGCGCGCACCACCCGAGCACGCGCGGATAAATGATGTGCTCGGTAGCCTGAACGCGCGCTGACAGTGTAGCTTCGGTGTCCCCGGGCTCCACCGCGACCTTGGACTGCAGCACGACCGGGCCGCCGTCGAGCTCCGCGGTCACGAAATGCACGCTTGCGCCATGCGCGGTGTCGCCTGCCTCGAGCACGCGGGCGTGGGTATGCAAGCCGCGGTAGGCGGGCAGGAGCGAGGGGTGGATGTTGAGCATTCTGCCGAGGTAGTGATCGACGAACCGCCCCGACAGGATACGCATGAAACCCGCGAGCGCGATCACATCCGGCTGATGCGCGTCCAGCGCGGCCGCCAGCGAACGCTCGAAGGCGAGGCCGCCGGCGGCCTGCGGCTGCAGCACCGTGGCGGTTTCGATACCCAGCTCGGCGGCGCCGGCGAGACCCGCCGCGTCGGCGCGATCGGAGATCACCACGGCGACCTGCGCGGCGATACTGCCCGCGAGACAGGCGCGCGCGATGGCGATCATGTTCGAGCCGCGGCCGGAAATGAGGATGGCGATCCTGAACGGCGTGCCGGCGCTCATTCGTGGATGAACACGCCACGCCCGCCGGCGCGCACTTCACCGATGACCTGGGCCGTTTCCCCGCGCGCCGCGAGGAATTCCACCGCGGCAGCAGCGCGCTCGGGCGCCACGATCGCGACCATGCCGACGCCGCAGTTGAACGTGCGGTACATCTGCGCAGGCTCGACGCGCCCGGCACGCTGCAGCCAATCGAACACCGGATCGCGGTGCCAGCTGCGGCGCTCCAGCACCGCCTCCAGCCCCGCGGGCAGTATCCGCGGCAGGTTGTCGCTCAAACCTCCGCCGGTGATGTGCGCCAGGCCGTGCACGGGCATCGCCTGCAGCAGCCCCAGCAGCGGCTTCACGTAGATACGTGTCGGCGTGAGCAGCCGGTCGATGAGGTTATGGCCCTCGACGGTGGTCGTGGCAGTCGCGCCGGCGGCCGCCACCAGCTTGCGGATGAGCGAGTAGCCGTTGGCATGCGGCCCGGATGAGGCGAGGCCGATGATGGCATCGCCGGCGCTCACCCGCGAACCGTCGATGATCGCGTCCTTTTCCACCACGCCGACGCAGAATCCGGCGAGATCGTAATCCTCGCCGTGGTACATGCCGGGCATTTCCGCAGTCTCGCCTCCGACCAGCGCGGCGCCCGCCTGCACACAGCCCTCCACGATCCCGCGCACCACCGCCTCGGCGACCGCCACCCGCAGCTTGCCGGTGGCGTAGTAGTCGAGGAAGAACAGCGGCTCGGCGCCTTGCACCACCACGTCGTTGGCGCACATCGCCACCAGATCGATGCCGATCGTGTCGTGGCGGCCGGTGTCGATCGCAAGCCGCAGCTTGGTGCCCACGCCGTCGGTGCCGGCGACCAGCACCGGGCGCTGGTAGCCGGGTGGCAGCTCGACCAGCGCACCAAAGCCGCCGATGCCGGCGAGCACTTCGCGGCGCTGCGCGCGGCGCACCAGCGGTTTGATGCGTTCAACGAGTTCATCGCCGGCGTCGATGTCGACGCCGGCATCGCGATAGGTGATGCCGGGGCCTTCTGTCATGAGTCTGCGGGTACGTATGGTATTGTACCTGTCGCTTCGCGCTGTGGCGCGTGCGATCCAGACCATGTCGCGACCGGGCCCAAAATCAACCAGCGAGAACCGGCGCGTGCGCGCACTTGTTTCGAGCCTGTGCGTTCTGTGCTGTGCGCTGCCGCTGTCGTCGTGGGCGGGACGGCCGGTGCGGGTTTACGAGGTCGATATCGACGGACAGTCCGCCACCGCGGTGCAGGACGCGATGCGGCAGGCGCTGGTGCGCGCGACCGGCCGCCGCGAGTCCGCCGACGATCCGGCGCTCGCTGCCGTGCTGGCCGAGGCGACCCGCTACGTGAAGAGCTATGCGGTCGGGCCGCGCGGGCAATCGCAGGTCGTGTTCGACGGCGCCGCTGTCGAGCAGGCCATCACCGCGGCGGGCCGCAGTATCTGGGACCGTGAGCGGCCGTTCACTCTCGTGGTGCTGTCTCCGCCGCGCAATCGCGCCGCCGAGGACGCTGCGCGCGCCGAGCTCGAGCGCGCGGCGGCGGAGCGCGGGCTGCCGATCAGTCTGGTGCCGCTTACGGTCCTCGATGCTGAGGGTAACCTGCTCACCGCCGCCGCGATGCTGCAGTCCGCGCAGCGCTACGGTGGCGACGAGATCCTGGTGGGGCGGGGCGATGGCGCCGCTCCCGACAGCGAGTTGCAGTGGACGCTATTCACGCGCTCCGCCAGCGAGAGTTGGAATGGTCCGCTCGCCGCCGGCATCGACCACACGGTGGATCTGCTGGCGCCGCAGCAGGGCACGTCGCTCGCGCAGGCGGAGGTGGAGACGCGGGTGCGGATCGAGGGCGTCAAGGGGCTTGCCGACTACGCCGCGATCGAGCGGCTGCTGCAGAGCGTTCCGGGCGTGCGCCGCGCCAACATTGCCGCCGCCGAAGCCAACAGCGTCGCCTTCGATGTGACGGTGCGCGGCGGCGCTGCCGGGCTCGATCAGGCACTCAGCGGCTCCACGCGGCTGGTACGCACTAGCACGACGGGCGCCACACCCGTGTATCGCTACCAGCCCCAGGGGTGAGGCGCGCGCCACGCCTGCAGCCTCAGCCGACCGTGCGCCACCTGCCCAACCTCATTTGCCTGCTCCGTCTGGCGCTGATCTGGCCGGTGGTCGTGACGCTGCACAACGGTGCGCACGGCGCCGCGCTCGGCCTGTTCGTGGCGGCGGCCGTCTCCGACGGCCTCGACGGCTACCTCGCCAAGCGTTTCAACTGGACATCCGAGCTGGGCAAGATCCTCGATCCACTGGCCGACAAACTGCTGCTGGTCATGGTGTTTGTCGAATCCGCGTGGCTCGGACTGGTCCCCTGGTGGCTGACCGCCGCGGTGGTGGCGCGCGATGTGCTGATCGGGCTCGGCGCGTTGACCTTCCGCGTGTGGTTCGGCCCGTTGCGCGGGCGGCCGACGGTGATCAGCAAGGTGAATACGGCCGCACAACTGGGGTACGTGATGCTGGTGCTGCTGGATGCGGCCGCGGGTGTGCCGCCACGCGAGATGCTCGATGCCTGCGCCGTGCTCACGCTCGCCACCACTGTCGTGTCCGGACTGCACTACGTCCTGACCTTCACGCGGCGCGCCTGGGCGCAACCCGTGCGCTCGTCGTAGCGCCGACGCACGTGCGTCAGATTCCCCTGGGGCTGCGTCTGCCCGACCGCGCGGTATTCGCCAGCTTCCTGCCGGCGCGCAACACCGAGGCGCTGGAGCACGCGCGGCGCCTCGCGAGCGGGGAGGTTGCCGGCATCACCTGGCTGTGCGGTCCCGGCGGGGCGGGCAAGACACACCTGTTGCAGGCGATCTGCGCCGCGGCGAGCGAGCGCATGCGCGCCGGTTACCTGCCGCTGGCGCAGGTGTCGGGGCTCGGTGTCGGCGTGCTCGAAGGCCTGCCGCAGCTGCAGTGCCTGTGTCTGGACGATATCGACCAGGTCGCGGGGCAGCCGGACTGGGAGCGCGGGATCTTCGCTCTGCTGCGCGAGATGGAAGACGCCGGTGGGCGGCTGATCGCCTCCGCGCAGGCGCCCCCGGCACTGGCGACTTGGGCGCTGGCGGATCTCGGGTCGCGCTGCGCCGCGGGCGCGGTGTTTCAGCTGCGGGTGCTGGACGAGAACGAGCAGCAGGCGGCGCTGCAGCTGCGCGCGCGGCTGCGCGGCTTCGAGTTGCCCGCAGAGACCTGCCACTGGCTGCAGCGGCGCTTTCCGCGCGACATGCGCAGCCTGTACGAACTGCTCGACACCCTCGATGAAGCCGCGCTCGCCGCGCAGCGGCGGCTGACGATACCGTTCATCCGCGAAGTGTTAGCGGCGCGCTCCCGCGGCGGATGAAGCCAGTTGCACCGCCAGGCTCGCGACCCGCTTTCCCAGCGCCTGCGCCAGCGACTTCTCGTGATCCGTGAGCGCCGTGACCGCGCCCGGGCCGCAGACATGGGAAGCGCCATAGGGAGTGCCGCCGCCTGTGGTCTCGTTGAGGGCGCGCTCGGTGTAGGGCAGGCCCACCAGGTACATGCCGTGATGGAGCAGCGGCAGCATCATCGACAGCAGGGTCGTTTCCTGGCCGCCGTGCATGGTTTGCGTCGAGGTGAACACCGCGGCCGGTTTGCCCGCGAGCACCCCGGACAGCCACAGGCTTGCCGTGCCGTCGAGAAAGTATTTCAGCGGCGCGGCCATGTTGCCGAAGCGCGTGGGGCTGCCGAGCACCAGTGCCTGCGTCTCGGAGAGATCGTCGAGTGTCGCGTAAGGCGCCCCGCTCGCCGGCACCGGCTTGGGCTCGTCAGCGTTTTCCGCGTACACCGGCGGCACGGTTCGCAGCCGCGCGCTCGCCCCCGCAACGCTTTCCACGCCACGGCACACCTGTCGCGCGAGCTCCGCGGTGGCGCCGCTGCGCGAGTAGTAGAGCACCAGTATCTCCGCCATGCTTGTCTCATCTCCGCCCGCGCAACGGGTCGCGGTGCGCTTGGCGTACGTTGCCACAAAACCATGGTGCGATCATCTGCGCAAGGCACGCGCGTGCGGATCTGAGTAGTATTCGCTGCGCATGATCTGCAAGAAGTGTCTGGTGGGCGGCCGCGTCCAGGGCGTGTTCTATCGCGCCACCGCCGCGCGGCGCGCGCAGGACTTGGGGCTCAGCGGCTACGCCCGCAATCTGGCGGACGGGCGTGTCGAGGTGCTGGCGTGCGGCGAGGACGCGGCGGTGTCCGCGTTCGTGAACTGGCTGTGGATCGGCTCCTCGGGCTGCAAGGTCACCTCGGTGGAAGTGACCGACGCCGCGGTCGACGCGCTACAGGCGTCTGCGGGTTTTCACACGACCTGAAGTGATCTCAGATGTTGCATAGAGTCTTGCCGCTCCCGCTCCTCGCTGCGCTGGCGCTGTTGGCATCGGTCGCGGCCGGCGAACCTGAGGCCCAGGCGCCCGCGGCGATCGAGGTGCCCCCGGCGGTCGAGACGCCCCCGGCGGCGCAGCCGCCCGCTGCGGCACCCGCGCCGGCCGTGGCCGAAGCGCCGCCACCGGCCACTCCCGTGGCACCACCGGCGGCCGCGCCGCCCGCCCGGGTTTCATTGTTCCATCGCCGCCCGCACGGCGGGCAACCGGCCTGGGTGGCTGCCGCCAATCCGCTGGCGGTCGATGCCGGACTCGAGATTCTGGGCGCGGGGGGCAACGCGATCGACGCGGCCGTTGCGGTGCAGGCGATGCTCGGACTCGTCGAGCCGCAGAGCTCCGGGATCGCCGGCGGCGCATTCCTCCTGTACTACGACGCGCACACGCACAAGGTGAGCGCCGTCGATGGCCGCGAGCGGGCGCCGGCGGCCGCGCCGCCCGACATGTTTCTGGACGAACACGGCAAGCCGCTGCCGTTCGTGGTGGCGGTGCGCAGCGGACGCTCCACGGGAGTGCCGGGCGCGATCGCCATGCTGTACGCCGCGCACGCCAAGCTCGGTGCGCTGCGTTGGAAGGAGCTCTTCCAGCCGGCGATTCGTGCCGCGTCCTCAGGGTTCAAGGTGCCAGCGCGGCTCGCGACGTTTCTCGGCGAGGGATCGCCCTTTCCGCCCACCAACGAGGTGCGCACGCTGTTCTCGCGGCCCGACGGCGAGACCATCCAGGAGGGCGACCTGTTTCGCAATCCCGAGTACGCCCGGACGCTCGAGCGCATCGCGCTCGACGGGCCGCGTGCGCTGTACCAGGGTGCGATTGCGAACGAGATCGTCGCCACCACCCACCTGGCGCCGTTTCCGGGCACCATGACGCTCAAGGACCTGAGCTCGTATCGCCCGATCTGGGCCGAACCGCTGTGCCGGCCCTACCGCGGGTACTCGGTATGCGTGCCGCCGCCGCCCTCGAGCGGCGTGTGTCTGCTGGAAATGCTCTCCATACTCGACCGGACCGATATCGCCGGGCGCCACCCCAGCGACCCTCAGGCCTGGTTCCTGTTCGCGCAGGCGAGTCGGCTCATATACGCCGACCGCGATCGCTACGTCGCCGATCCGCGCTTCGTGCAGGTGCCGGTGGAGCGCTTACTCGATCCCGCCTACGTGCGGCTGCGCCTGCAGCTGATCGGCCAACATGCCGGCCCGGCGCCGCCGCCCGGCGACCTCTCCATGCCGCGCGGCCGGGATGCGACCGCGGAGTCCGTGGGAACGAGTCACCTGGTGGTCGTGGATGCGGACGGCAGTGCGGTCTCGATGACGACCACCGTGGAATCTATCTTCGGCTCCGGGCGCACGGTGCGTGGTTTCGTGCTCAACAATCAGCTCACCGACTTCTCCTTGGTACCCACGGACGCCGGCCGCCTGGTCGCCAACGCGGTGCAGGGCGGCAAGCGTCCGCGCTCCTCGATGGCGCCGGTCATCGTTCTCGATCGCTTCGGCAACTTCGTCGCCGCGCTCGGCTCTCCCGGCGGCTCGGCGATTCTCGAGTACAACGCCAAGGCACTGGTGGGATTGCTCGCCTGGAAGCTGTCCCTCAAACAGGCGATCGAGCTGCCAAACCTCATCGCACGCGGCGACACCTTCAGCGGTGAGATAGGCAAGTTCTCTCCCGCGCTGCTCGCCGGGCTGCGCGAGCGCGGCATCGAGTTGAGAACCGGACATGCGGAAAACTCAGGCTTGCACGGCGTGGTGCGCCTCCTCGACGGCAGCTATGAAGGGGCGGCCGACTCGCGCCGTGAAGGCGTGGCGCGCATGTTGCCGGCACATACGGCAGCGAAGCACGCCGGCACGAACTAGCGCAGCGCGGGCGGTGTCTTGCTGAAGCCCAGATCATCCGCGCCGTTCCAGCGCGTCCACTGGCTGATCACCAGGTCCGGGTAGTTACGCCGCCCGGGGCTGCCGTTGTAGCGCGCCAGCGCTTTGCGCACGTCGTTGCGCTCATAGCCGAGGTAAAAGCGCAGGATCGCGCAGCCCATGCGGATGTTGGGCGCGACGTGTATCAGCTCGTAGCGACGCATGCCGAGGCGCTCGGGCCAGAACGGCATCACCTGCATGAGACCCACCGCGCCCGCGGGGGATACCGCCCAGCGATCGAAGCGGCTCTCGATATCGATGACCGCCATGACCAGGCCCGGCGGCAAACGCGCCTCCCCCCGCCGGTGCGTTTCGCAATACACCTGCTTGAGAATATCGAGACGCTCGTCTTTCTCCCTGACGATGCGCCGCAGCCGCGGTTCCATCAGCGTGTACCAGACGGCGGAGTCGTACTGGTCGGTGAAGCATTGCGCCTGGGCGATCGCCTTCGCGACCACCGCCTGCAGCTGCGGGTCACGCTGCTGGTCGGCGCGCGCCGGAGGCGCCAAGGCGGCGCCCAGGGCGGCGAGCGCAAAACCCACGAGCGGGCGCACGCGCGGCGCCCGCGTTGCGGGCTTAAGCCCCGAGACGCGCGCGCATGAAGGCGAGCGCGCCATCTGCGGGGAACTCGGTGCTCGCGCTATCGCGTCGCTGGCGGTATTCGAGTCTGCCGGCATCGAGACCGCGATCCGCCACCACCAGGCGGTGCGGGATGCCGAGCAGCTCGGCATCGGCGAACTTGACGCCCGGACGCGCGTCACGGTCGTCGTACAGAACCTCGATTCCGGCGGCGGTGAGCTCGGCGTACAGGCGGTCGCTGGCTTCGCGGACACGCGCGGATTTTTGCAGGTTCAGGGCTACCAGCACTACCTGGAAGGGCGCGATCGGTGCGGGCCAGATGATGCCGCGCTCATCGTGGTTCTGCTCGATGGCTGCCGCCACGATGCGCGTCACACCGATACCGTAGCAGCCCATGTAGAGCGCGGTTTCGCGGCCCGCCTCATCGAGCACCAGCGCCTTCATGGGCTCGCTGTACTTGCGGCCCAGCTGGAAGATGTGACCCACCTCGATACCGCGCGCGATCTTCAGGCGCCCTTTGCCGGTCGGGCTGGGATCGCCCTCGACGACGTTGCGCAGGTCGGCAGCCGTGGCGCCGGTCACATCCCGCTCCCAGTTCACGCCCGTCAGATGCATGTCCTTCTCGTTGGCGCCGCACACGAAGTCCGCGAGCGCGAGTGCGCTGTGATCGGCATACACGCGGCACTTAAGTCCCACCAGGCCGACGTACCCGGGCTCCGTGCCGGTGGCCCTGAGGACCTGCTCCGCGCTCGCCATCCGCAGCGGGCTCGCCACGCCCTCGAGCCGTTGCGCCTTCGGGACGTTCAGCTCGTGATCACCGCGCAGCACCAGGGCCACGACCTCGTCCTCACCGCCCTCGACAATGAGGGTCTTGACGCAGCGCGCCGGGTCCACCTGCAGGAAGCGCGCGAGCTCGGCGATGGTGCGCGCACCGGGAGTCGGCACCTTGCGCAGCGCCTGCTGCGGTGCGGGGCGCGCCTCGGCGGGTGGCGCCGCGACGGCGGCCTCCAGGTTCGCGGCGTAATCGTCCCCGTCGGAGAACGCGATCGCATCCTCACCCGAGGCGGCGAGCACGTGGAACTCCTGCGAGACATCCCCGCCGATGGCGCCGGAGTGGGCGCGCACCGCGCGGAAGGTCAGCCCGGTGCGCGTGAAGATTCTCGTGTAGGCGTCGTACATCGCGCGGTAACCGCTCTGCAGCGAGCCCTCGTCGAGATGAAAGGAATACGCGTCCTTCATGATGAATTCGCGTGCCCGCATGACGCCGAAGCGCGGCCGCACCTCATCGCGGAACTTCGTCTGGATCTGATAGAAGTTCACCGGCAGCTGCCGGTAGCTCTGCAGCTCGCGCCGCGCAATGTCGGTGATCACCTCTTCGTGCGTAGGACCGGCCACGAAGTCGCGCTCGTGCCGGTCCTTGATGCGCAGCAGCTCCGGCCCGTACTCGGTCCAGCGGCCCGACTCCTGCCACAGTTCCGCCGGCTGCACCACCGGCATCACCAGCTCCAGGGCTCCGGCGCGGTTCATTTCCTCGCGGATGATGCGTTCCACTTTCTGCAGCACCCGCAGTCCCAGCGGCAGCCAGCTGTACAGGCCCGCCGCCAGGCGCCGGACGAGCCCGGCCCGCAGCATGAGCTGGTGACTCACCACCTCCGCTTCCGCGGGGGTCTCTTTCATGGTGTTGATGGGGTATCGGGACAGCCTCATCGGCGCGCTTACCTGATAAGTTGGCGTCGCTGGCATCTTAGCAGCCCTGATAAGATTGCCGTCGTGGCAAGCGACCCTCAGGATCCCGCCAGACCCCGCAGCAAGGGCATTTACCTGCTGCCGAATCTTCTGACCACGGCATGCCTGTTCTCGGGGTTCTACGCGGTCGTGGCCGCCATCGACAAGCACTTTGATAACGCCGGCATGGCGGTGTTTGCGGCCATGATCTTCGACACGCTCGACGGGCGCATTGCGCGTCTGACGCGCACCGAGAGCTTTTTCGGCAAGGAATACGACAGTCTCGCCGACATGGTGGCCTTCGGGCTCGCGCCGGCCATCGTCGCCTACCAGTGGGGCGTGGTGCGCATCGCGGAGTACGGCCATTTCTGGGGGCGTTTCGGCTGGCTCGCCTGCTTCTTCTACGCGGTGGCGACGGCGCTGCGGCTGGCGCGCTTCAACGCGCGCGCGGCCAGCGCCGACAAGCGCTACTTCGAGGGGCTGCCGAGCCCGTCGGCGGCGGCGATCGTGGCGGCGTTCGTGTGGTTCGTCGGCGAGTGGCAGGAACCGAGACTCGTCGGGCTGATCGCGGCGTTTGTCGTGACCGCGAGCGCCGGCGCCCTGATGGTGAGCCGCTTCAGCTATCCGAGCTTCAAGCAGTTCGATCTCGACCGGCGCATCAGGTTCGTCTACATGCTGCTGGTGCCACTGGTGTTCGTGCTCATCGCCATCGATCCGGCCACCATGCTGCTGTCGATCTTCGGCACCTACGCGCTGTCGGCGCCGCTGCTGTGGGTGGGGCGTCGCCTGCGGCGCGCGGTGCGGGGCGCGCCGGCGGCCGGCGCTTAAGGGACACATGCATCCGCAGCGGCGCATGCAGTACCTGGAGGCGATCGGTATCGACCTCTGGGTGACCCGCCGGGACAGCGGCGCGCGGGCGGCTGCGCAGGTCGCGCCCGGCGCGCCAGCGGCGGCGCCTGATCCGTCGCCGCCGCCCGGCGAGACCGCGGCGCGCTGGGAAGCGCTGCGTTCCGAGGTCCTCCAATGCACCCGGTGCCCGTTGCACATCACGCGCACCCAGGGGGTATTCGGCGTGGGGCCCAGCCGCGCCGACTGGCTGGTGATCGGGGAGGCGCCCGGAGCGGAAGAGGATCGGCGCGGCGAGCCGTTCGTGGGCGTCGCCGGGCAGCTGCTGGATGCCATGCTGCGCGCCATCGGTCTCGACCGCAGGACCAACGTCTACATCGCCAACGTATTGAAGAGCCGGCCCCCGGGGAACCGCGACCCGAGGCCCGAGGAAGTGGCGGCGTGCCTGCCGTACCTGGTGCGGCAGATCGCGCTGTTGCAACCGAAGATCATGCTCGCGGTCGGGCGGATCGCCGCGCAGAACCTGCTCGCCACCACCGTGCCGCTCGGCAGGCTGCGGGGCCAGGTGCATCGTTTCGGTGAGCTGAACACCCCCCTGGTGGTGACGTATCATCCCGCTTATCTGCTGCGCACGCCGGCGGACAAGCGCAAGGCATGGGAAGACCTGAAATTTGCCCGCAGCGTGTACCAGCAACTGGGCCAAGGCACAGTGACTGATGGCAACCGCTCCTGAGCTGCTGAAGACCTCGCCCGAGGCGGTGATCCGACCCATGCGCGCCACCGACGTCGCGGAGGTGGCAGTGATCGAGCGCTCCTCGTACCAGTTCCCCTGGAGCGAGGGGATCTTCATCGATTGCCTGCGGGTGGGGTACGTGTGCCGCGTGGTGACCGTAAGCCGGCGCCTGATGGGTTACGGAGTTATGAGTGTCGGGGCGGGCGAGGCCCACATTCTGAATCTGTGTGTGGCCGAGGCGTTCCGCTGCCACGGCGTGGGCAAGCGCCTGCTCAGCTCCCTGGTCGAGCGCGCGGCCGCCGCCGGCATGGGAGCCGCGTTTCTGGAGGTGCGGCCATCCAACACCGCAGCGATCCGTCTGTACCTGTCGATGGGCTTCGAGCACGTCGGCAGCCGGCGCGGCTACTATCAGGCGGCGGGCGGTCGCGAGGATGCCGCCGTCCTCAAGCTCGCATTGAGCGCTTCGCACGCGCCCTCGCCCTGAGCTCAGCCAAGCGACATGACTGATCTGGCTGCCGAAATCGCTCGGCGACGCACCTTCGCGATCATCTCGCACCCCGACGCCGGCAAGACCACTCTCACGGAGAAACTGCTGCTGTTCGGCGGTGCGATACAGATGGCCGGCACCGTCAAGGGCCGCAAGGCCTCGCGCCATGCGACTTCCGACTGGATGCGGCTCGAGCAGCAGCGCGGCATTTCCGTGACCTCCTCGGTGATGCAGTTTCCCTATCGCGACTGCCTCGTGAACCTGCTCGACACGCCCGGTCACGAGGACTTCTCCGAGGACACCTACCGCACGCTGACCGCCGTGGACTCGGCACTCATGGTCATCGACTGCGGCAAGGGCGTCGAGGAGCGCACCATCAAACTCATGGAGGTCTGCCGCCTGCGCGACACGCCGATCATGACCTTCATCAACAAGCTCGACCGCGATGGCCGCCCGCCGATCGAGCTGCTGGATGAGATCGAGAGCGTGCTGCGCATCGACACCGCGCCGATCACCTGGCCCATCGGCATGGGACGCGAGCTGCGCGGCATCTACCACCTGCCCGAGGATCGCATCTATGTGTACGCCGCGGGCGAGCGTGGTCGGGTCGGCGAAAACCGCATCATCGACGGCTTAGGCAGCGGCGCGGCGCGCGACTTCCTCGGTGATCAGGCGAGCGCCTTCGGCGAGGAGATGGAGCTGGTGAAGGGCGCCACGCAGAGCTTCGAGAGCCACGCTTACCGGGCCGGCCGGCAGACGCCGGTGTTCTTCGGTTCCGCCATCAACAACTTCGGCGTCGAGGAGCTGCTCGCGGCGTTCATCCGGCACGCTCCCGGGCCGCTGCCGCGCAGCGCACGTGAACGCACGGTGGAGCCGGGCGAAGCGGCGCTGGCGGGCTTCGTGTTCAAGATCCAGGCGAACATGGACCCTGCGCACCGTGACCGGATTGCGTTCCTGCGTCTGTGTGCCGGGAAGTACGCGCGCGGCATGCGCCTGTTCCACGTGCGCCTCGACAAGGAGGTGCGCGTCGCCGATGCGCTCACCTTCATGGCGGCCGAGCGCGCGCAGGCCGAAGAAGCCTACGCGGGCGACATCATCGGCCTGCACAACCACGGCACCATCA
>Ga0210394_10005478_pt1 | contig 14200 bp, 12 predicted proteins | sample IncBWC12MmetaG_FD_160121 | JGI IMG/M metagenome (GOLD analysis project Ga0210394, IMG submission 160121) | Forest soil microbial communities from Barre Woods Harvard Forest LTER site, Petersham, Massachusetts, United States - Inc-BW-C-12-M | ecosystem: Environmental > Terrestrial > Soil >...
CCCGGAGTGCGTTCGACATTCCACGGATTATTCGAACGGCCGGTGATGTAGTTGTCCGTTTCGTAGCTGCCCAGATATTCGGGCGTGTTGGTTTTCCCCAGGATGATGGCTCCGGCCCGGCGCAGGCGCGCCGCGATCGCGGAATCCTCGGCAGCAGGAGCATCCGATGCAAAATAGCTGCCCAGACGCGTGGGCAATCCGGCGACGTCGAAACTGTCTTTCACCGTGACCGGGACGCCGTGCAAAGGACCCATTTTCAATCCCTGATCGGCGCGGCGAGCCGAGGCGCGGGCCTGGTCGGCCAGCACCATGGTAAACGCGTTGTAATGCGGATTCACCGCCTCGATGCGGTCCAGGTGCGCTTCGACCAGTTCGACCGAGGATAACGCGCCGGAGCGGACAAGCGACGCCATCTCGACCAAAGGCAATCGATGAATCATGAACTGCCAGTGTATCAACTCCCCGCGATTCAACAACCTCCCACCTTCACCCATCCCCTGCCGCCAACCCCGGATGTTATCTCTATATCGAGGACCGAACCGAAATGAACCAAGCCAACGCCCAGCACTCCACTGGGCCCAAGACCCCTGCAGGTAAGGAGCGATCCGCACTCAACGCCCGGAAACACGGACTCATCGGCGAAGCGCGCGACCTCGATAAGCTGCGAAATGTATGAGGAAAAAGGAGAAACGGACGATGGCTTCGTTTTTTCAAAATCTCAAATCCCTCGTCGCCGCATGACAAGAGCGGGTCTTGTGGCGCGAGCTTCAGCTTGCAGCGCCGGCTTCAGCCGACGTCTTGGTCTTCTGGCGGGTTCAAGCAGCGGCAATTAGCTTGTGTTTTCCGCTAGAATCGATAACTACTACCATGAAAAAGTACCTTTTTTCAGCCCTCGGCGCGATCCTCCTTATCGCCCTCTCCCTCACCGCCGACACCGCGGCGTACAACCCTTCTCTCTGGTCCGGCCTGCGCTACCGCATGATCGGCCCCCTCCGTGGAGGCCGCGTCACCGCCGTTACCGGTGTGCCCTCGGAACCCAATACCTTCTACATGGGCTCGACCGGCGGAGGCGTCTGGAAAACTACGGACGCAGGTCATACATGGAACAACATCTCCGACGGCTTCTTCTCCGTCTCGTCCATGGGCGCGGTCGAAGTTTCTCTCTCCGACCCGAACATCATCTACGCCGGCACAGGCTCGTCAAAGATCCGCAGCAACGTGTCCATCGGACATGGCGTTTATAAATCCACCGACGCCGGCAAGACCTGGCAATTCTCCGGCCTCCGCGACACCGGCCAAATTTCGACCATCCGCATTCATCCGACGAATCCGCAAATTGCCTACGTCGCCGCGCTAGGCAATCCTTTCATCGGTAATCCCGACCGCGGTGTCTTTAAAACAACCGACGGCGGCGCGACGTGGCGCAAAATGCTTTACCTGTCGGACGTCCTCGGAGCAGCCGATCTGGAACTACAGCCGGGCAGCCCGAACGTCGTCTTCGCCTGCATGTGGTTTGGCCAGCGCAAGCCCTGGACGATCCTCAGCGGCGCGAAAGAAGGCGGAATTTATAAGAGCACCGACGGTGGAGATACCTGGAACAAGCTCACCAGCGGCCTTCCCGGTGAACTGTTCGGCCGCGCCAACGTCTCGATATCGAACTCGAAACCAAATCGCATCTACGCACTCATTGAAGCTAAGCCTGGCTCCGGCCTGTATCGCTCCGAAGACTCCGGCGCGACGTGGTCGTTGATCAACAACGCCGCCACTCTGATCACGCGACCCTTTTATTACGACACCCTCGGCGTGGACCCCAACAACTCCGACGTTGTCTGGATCGGCAATGAAGGCTGGTTCAAATCCACCGACGGCGGTAAGTCGTTTCGCACGATGCCCGTCCCTCATGGCGACAATCACGATGTCTGGATCAATCCCAAAAACTCCGATTACATGATCCAGTCCAACGACGGCGGCGCCAATGTTTCTCTCGACGGCGGACGCACCTGGAGCGTGCAGACCAACCAGCCAACGGCTGAAATTTACCAGGTCGCGGTCGATAACGGGTATCCGTACAAAGTCTACGGCGCGCAGCAGGACAATACGACGGTGATCGCACCCAGCCTGCCTCTGGGCGATGGCGAACAGTTCCGCATCGGCCCCGGCTGCGAGACCGGACCCATAATTCCCGACTTCTCGAATCCGGAAATCGTCTACGGCAGTTGCAAAGGCCAGTTCAGCCGCCGCAACATGACCACGACGAATGAAATGCGCTACTGGATTGGCGCCGAATCGCTTTACGGCAACGGTGGAGAGACGCTGACGTACCGCTTCCAGCGCGTCTCGCCCATGGAAGTTTCCCCGCACGATCCGCGAGTGGTTTACTACGGCTCGCAATACGTCCATCGCACCAGAGACGGCGGAAAAACGTGGACTCGCCTCAGCCCCGATCTCACGCTTCATCCCCCGGGCACCCAGGGGGCAAGCGGTGAACCGATCACCCGCGACGCAACGGGTGAGGAGATGTACAGCACTCTTTATTCGATCCGCGAATCGCCGGTGCAGAAGGGAGTTATCTGGACCGGCTCCAATGACGGCCTGGTCTTCGTCAGCCGCAACGACGGCGAAAGCTGGACCAACGTCACGCCTCCGCAATTGGCCCAAGGCGGACGCGTCCAGAACATCGAACCCAGCCCGCATCGCGCAGGCACCGCGTACGTCGCGTTGTATCGATATTTGCTAGGCGACTTCGCGCCCTACATCTATCGCACCGACGACTACGGTAAAACATGGACCCGATTAACCGACGGCAAGAACGGCATCGCCGCCGACGAGCCCACGCGCGTCGTCCGCGAGGACCCCAACCGTCCCTATCTGCTCTACGCCGGCACCGAATTCGGCATGTATATGTCCTGGGACAACGGCGCCCACTGGCAGAGCTTCCAGCTCAATCTTCCCGTAACTCCGGTGACGGATATCAAAGTCGCTCACAAAGACCTGGTGCTCTCGACGCAAGGCCGGTCTTTCTGGATTCTCGACAATCTGACGCCCTTGCATCAAATGAAGGATGGAACCGGCGCTCAAAATATCCTCTACGCGCCCCGCGAAGCCGTCAGAACGCCCGGTGCGCAAGCGTTAGAGGGGCTCACGCGCACAGAGACCATCCGCTATCCCGCGACCGGCGCGCAGCTCGATTACTATTTGGCCGCGCCCTCCGAAGTCACTCTGGAGATCCTGGACGCGAGTGGCAAACAAATCCGCAGATTCTCGTCCGCGACCGCGGTAGAAGCCGCTCCATCTGACGAAGAAGAGGGCGGGGGAGGACGGAGAGGCCGAGGCGCAGTCATCCCCTTGGAAGCCAAACCCGGCATGCACCGCTTCACCTGGGACCTCCGCTATCCCGGACCCTGGCAAAGCGCGACCCGTCCGGAGGGCCCCAACGGACCCGCCGCCGTCCCCGGAAAATATCAAGCGCGCATTACCGCCGGATCGTGGACCGCGACGCAACCCTTCACGCTCATCGAAGACCCGCGCATCACCAAGGACGGCGTCACCACGTCCGACTTGCAGGAGCAATTCGACCACAACATGAGAGTCCGCGACCTGGTCAGCGACCTGAACAAACTGGTTGCCCGCCTGCGCGCGAACCCCAAAGCCGCCGATCTGGCCTCGCACGTGATCACACCGGCTATCCGATACAGCAAACCAGAACTGCAAACGCACATCACGTATCTCTACACGCTGACGAATGGAGCCGACCAAAGACCCGGCCGCGACGCCCTGGAGCGCTACGAGATATTACGTAAAGAACTGGACGCGCGGGTCGCGGAGCTAAACAAGGTACTCGGCCCTGAACCTGCGCACCAGTAGTGCAACTGTGGATAGATGCCGACAAAGGAGAAGATTTCTAAATGAAGCTGACCGGAACCGTTTGTCTAAGTCCGCAAGATCGCAATGACCCTCTCGATCGTTTCCCTGATCTTCTCCTCAGAAACCTTCCCAGCACTATAAACTATAATCCCGGCGTCGGCCGTGAAGAGGCGGTTGGGACGGATTCTGCTGGTTTGGCTTAGCCCTCCGGAGACGAAGTCGCCTTGTTCCAGCGGAACGGAATAGTCATCGCTCCTGGCTTGGCTCGTGATCTGACACAAGATGACGTCGTCGCCCTTCAATGTCGCGATGACCAACGCGGGTCGACGCTTTGTCTGGCTGAGATCGGAGAAAGGGAAGTTGAGGACAACGACGTCCCTTCTTACAAACTGGCCCAGGCTGCATCCTCCTCTTGGGTCAGCCAATCCTTGCTTAATGACGACTCAGCCGCCAAGGCCGGCATTTCACTTTCGGCATGCCCACCTTTGAGTGACCGCAGGAACGCCAGCAGCTTTTCGAGATCCTGCTCCGGCACCCGGTCGAGCTCACGAACGATCAACTCTTTTCTGCTCATCGAGTCCTTAACTCGATCGTAAGCCATTCTCCGTCCCGCCGCAAACGCCGCGCGAGTTCGAGTGCTACATCACCACGGTAAGCGCAACCGCCTCGCCGGGATGCATCTGGTCGTAAAGGTAATATCCGTCGTCGTAAGCGACGTACATCTGGTCCCTGTTAAACCAGTCTGCCGCCCAGTCGCCGGGCCACGGGTCCACCATCATGAAGGTATACCCGCCATACCGGAACTCCGGATATCCGCCCACGAGAAACGGCTGGCTCCCGATCCGGAAATAATGGCCCTCGCCGAAATAGAGGCCGAAGCTGGCTTGCGGAATAAAGTAGCCGCCATACCCCCCGCGCTGTCCCCAGGTGCGATGCTCGCCCGCCCAGTTTGAGGAACGACCCGCCTGGAACGTAGCCTGCCCCTGCCATGCTCCTTGCTGTCTCCATCCGCTCTTCTGCTGCCACGCCTGCGCCTGTTGCGTCGACCGCTGCGGCGGAGCGTAGCTGCCCCCGCTCTGTCCGCCGGATCTGGCTTGCTGCGCGGGCTGTACACTCGGGGCGCGCTGCGCCGGTTGCGTCTGCCGTGCAGGCTGCTGAGCGCGTTGCTGCTGCTGAGGCTGAGCCTGCTGGGACCGCTGCTGTTGTTGCGGCTGCTGAGCACGCTGCTGCTGCTGAGGCTGAGCCTGCTGCGGCTGCTGAGCGCGTTGCGGCTGCTGAGGCTGAGCCTGCTGCGTCCGCTGCTGTTGTTGCGGCTGCTGAGCGCGTTGCTGCTGCTGCGGCTGGGCCTGCCTCTGCTCCGGGGCGCGCTGCTGCGGTTGTGCCGGCTTGGCCTCCTGCCGGGCCGGCGGCGCCTGTTTTTCACGCTCCTGCGCGCACAAAGAAACACTGGCCGCCAACAACACGCTCGCGGCGACTTTCAATAATTTCACGGTGGGACACTCCTGTCCCTATTCGACGAGGCACGCGGACATCCAAACGAAAGAGCGCCGCGTTCTCAATACGGAGCGAGCGTCGAGCGGTATTAATTGCCGCAGCCGCGTGCAGTTACCGTCTCGCCTCCAACACCAAGTTGAACGGAGTCTCCGCCGCTCGCCTAATCTTCGTGAACCCTCCCTCGGCGATCACTTTTTTGAGGCGAGCCTCACCCGCCTGCGCGCCCAGCGCCAACCCCACTTCCTGCGCCTTCGACGCCGGACAGCACAGGAATGTCGACGCCGAATAAAACACGCGGCCGACGGGGTTCAAATTCTCCTCCACCTTGTCGCCGGCGAACGGTTCCACCACCATCCACGACCCGCCCTCGGCTAGCGTCGAATGCACGTGCCTGGACGCGCCCGCCGGATCGCCCATGTCGTGCAGGCAATCGAAAAACGCGACCATCGCGTAGTCCTTGCCCGGATAATCCTTCGCGCTCGCCACTTCGAACGTCGTACGATCGCTCACTCCCGCCTCTGCCGCCGCCTTGCGCGCATATTCAATCGACGGACCGTGATAATCGTACCCGTAAAAATGGCTCTTTGGAAACGCCTGCGCCATCAGGATGGTTGACGCACCGTGTCCGCATCCCACGTCGGCGGCCCGCGCGCCCGCTTCCAGTTTCGCCTTCACGCCGTCCAGCGCCGGAATCCATTCCGTCATCAGGTGCCGCATATATCCGGGCCGGAAGAAGCGCTCCGTGCCGCGGAACAGGCAGGCGTCATGTTCATGCCACCCCACACCCGCGCCGCTCTTGAACGCTTCCAGAATGCGAGGCTCGCTTTTCATCATGGCCACCGCCACTTCGATTGCGCCCAGGAAATAAACCGGACTCCCCGCGTACGCCAGAGCCGCCGCTTTTTCCTCCGTCATGGAAAACTTTTGAGTCGCCGCGTCGTACTCTACAAACTGGGAAGCCGCCTGCGCGCACAGCCATTCGCGAACATACCTCTCATTCGTGTTGGTGGCGGCGGCAAGTTCGCGCGGCAACATCGGTCCGCCCGTCGCCAGCGCTTTATACAGACCGAGTTTCTCTCCAATCAGCATCGGTCCGATGCTGGCCATCGCGCCCAGGTCGCCCACAAGCTTCCCCATGAACGCCATCAGTTTATCCAGATCCATTACGAAATCCTCCTATTGGCGAGAGATAATATCATAAAAAGCATGCGCACTCTAGCCCTCCTCCTGTTGAGCGCCCTCGCTAATGCCCAACCCCCCGCCGGGCGGCCACCACTGAGAGAACGCGCCGCCGCGGGCGATCCCGAGGCGCAATTTTCGCTCGGCAAGAACTATGAAGCCGGACGCAGCGGGCTCAAGCAGGATTACGCGATCGCCGCCAGTTGGTACCAAAAATCCGCCGAGCAGGGCAACGTTTACGCGCAGGCCAGCCTGGGCATTCTTTATCACTCCGGCAAAGGTCTCCCGCACGATGACGTGCAATCGGAGATGTGGCTGATCGTGTCGTCCGACCACGCGCCAAAGGACGACCGCGACACGATCGTCGAAATGCGCGACTCCGTGGCCGCGCACCTCACTCCGCGGCAGCTCGCGGAAGCACGGAAACTGGCTCGCGAATGGAAGCCGAAAAAGTAACCTTGACAGGGCTTTGTACGTTACTGTAATGTCAATCCTGAATCGTTTCAAGGCTTTGATAGAGCATGACAGGAGTTGGAATGCGAACATCCCGTTTCGTGATCGCAATGGCGCTGGGTTGCGCCTGGAGCCCCGCTGTGAGCTTTGGAGCCGACTGGCCCACCGACGGCGGCAACCCGCAGCGCACCGCCTGGCAAAAGGACGAAAAGATCCTCAATAAGGACAACGTCAAGAACCTCAAGATCGTCTGGAAGATTCAACTCGATAACAAGCCGATCGAGATGCACTCGCTTTTCCCTCCGTTGATTGTCGACAAAGTGAACACGCCCGGCGGCCCGAAGCAAATTGCCATCGTCGCCGGCGTGTCCGATAACATCTACGCGATCGATGTCGCGACCGCCAAGATTATTTGGCAGAAGCATTTCGAATATCCGGCGCCCGCACGCCGCGGACGGCCCACCGATCCGCTGTGTCCGGCAGGCCTCACCGCGACCCCCGTCATAGGGCCTCCGAACGCCAACGGCAGCCGGACGGTGTACGCGATGGCGGGCGACGGCGAGGTTCATTCGTTGAGCGTCGCCGATGGCGAGGATGTGGCTCCGCCGTTCCAGTTCGGCTATCCGTACGGGAAGTCGTACGCGTTAAACCTATGGGACGGCGTGCTTTTCACTACCACCGCGCAGGGTTGCGCTGGCAACCCGAACCAGATTTGGAGCGTGAAGATCAACGATCCGTCGCACAAAGTCATGACCTACAACCCGAAGAGCGGAGGGCTGTGGGGCCGCACCGGCGCGGCGATCGATGAAAGCGGAGTCGCCTGGGCGCCCACCGGCGACGGCCGTTACGATCCTGCAACCCAAACCTACGGCAACGGTTTGGTCGGCGCGAAAGTGGTGGGAAATGAGCTGAAACTCCAGGATTATTTCGAGCCAAAAAACTGGGCGTGGCTACAAAGCCGCGATTTGGATTTCCAGGTTACTCCGGCCATTTTCAAATATAAAGGCAAGGAATTGATGATCGAGGCGAGCAAGGAATGCCGCATTTATCTTCTCGATACCAAAGCCGCTGGAGGGGACGATCACCAGACGCCGCTCGATCGCACGCCGCTGATTTGCAATGAAGAAGTGAACTTCGCGTCGGCAGGAATCTGGGGCGCGCTGGCCAGTTGGGAGGACGCGCAGGGCACGCGCTGGATTCTGAGCCCGTTCTGGGGCCCCTCGCATCCCGATTTCAAGGTGCCGATTTCCTATGGCCCGGTGACCCACGGGGCCGTTGTGGCGTTCAAAGTTGAAGAAAAAAATGGGAAATATAAGCTCATCCCGGCATGGATGTCGCGCGACATGGATCAGGCCGAACCGCCGGTGATTGCTAATGGAGTGGTCTATGCCTTCGGCAGCGGGGAGAATACTGAGCAGGCTTATCCCGACAGGGGGTTGGACGACAACTCGCCGGAGCGCATCCACGACTCGACGCATGCTGTCTTCTATGCTTTAGACGCCGAGACGGGCAAGGAACTGTATTCCAGCGGCGACCAGATTAAATCCTTTGTCCATTTCGGCGGATTATCGGTCGCGAATGGGCGCGTTTATCTCGGGACCTACGATAGCATTCTTTATTGCTTCGGATTGGAGGGAAAATGACCCTTAAATACACAGCCTTATTGTCCCTTTTCGCATCTTTCGCGCAGGCCCAATTCGGACGCGGCGGCGGAGACTGGATGGCCGTCGGCGGCGATGCGCAGCGCTCGGCTTCGGTCCGCACCGATCCGCACATTTCGGTGGAAGCGGTGCAAGGCGGCGCGATGCAATTGTTGTGGAAGATCAAACTCAACGGCGTGCCGACGCCACCGGTAGTCGCGTCGCGGCTGATTACGTACAAAGGTTTCAAGGACCTGCTATACGTCGGCACCAGTGCAGACAACGTGCTCTCGATCGATCACGTGGTGGGGAGGGTTTTTTGGGAAACGCATCTGCCGTACGACTCATTGCTGGTGCCGGTGAAAACTGGCACGGCGACGTGTCCGGCGGGAATGACGGCGGCGGTTTCGCTCGCCGCTCCGCTGGCTCCTCCTCAGCCGCCCGCGCCTCGGGGAGGTCGCGGACCGGGTGGGCCTCCCGGAAACGCGGGGCCCGGTCGAGGCGGGAACATGAATATGGCAAATGTGCCGACGCTGCCCCGGCCGCGCAGAACTCCGGGGACGGTGTACGCGCTCTCGAGCGACGGGTTGATTCACGTGCTGAATCAGCATACCGGCCAGGATATCGTTCCAGCGGCGCGATTCATTCGCGGTAATGCCAAGGCTCACGATGTGATCCAGGTTGGAAATATCGTTTATGCGGTGACCAGCGACAATTGCGGCGGCGCGCCGAACGGCGTTTGGGCCATCGATCTGGCCGATAACATGGTGAACGAATGGAAGACCGGCGAGGCGTCGGTCCTGGGGCTGGCGTTTTTGACCGACGGCACGGTGATCGCGACCACCACCAAGGGAATCGCGGCGCTGGAGGCGAAAACCCTGAAGGTGAAGCAGCAGCGTGATGGGGAGTACGCCACCACGCCCACGGTGATCAAGGTGAAGGATAAGGAATATGTGGTGGCGTCGAACGTCCACGGGCACGTTTTCCTGCTAGACCCGGTGAGCCTGGAACTTGTGGTGAATGTTGCGGGCAACGGCGCAACCATCGGCAGCTCTTTCGCGAGTTGGGAAGAGGCGGAGAGTAAGGCTCGCTGGATTCTGGCGGTGAAGAATAACGCGGTGGTTTCCTTCAAGATTGTCGAGAAAGATGGCACGCTTGCGCTCGAACAGGCCTGGGCGTCGAAAGAGATGGTCGCGCCCGCGCCTCCGATTGTGGTGAATGGCGTGGTGTTTGCGCTATCGTCCGGGTCCCGGACGGCTCCTGCGGTGTTGTACGCGCTCGATGGGATGACGGGGAAGGAGTTGTGGTCGAGCGGGAAGGCGATCACAGGTTACTCGACTTCGGGGGTCTCTTCGGGGGCTAGCAAGGTGTTTGTCGGGACGCATGATGGGACGTTGTACGCGTTCGGGTATTTGCTGCCTAGGGAGTAGTGCTTCACAGGCTGAAGCCTGTGCCACCTTAAAGGGGATAAAATTGGGGTGATGACGGGTCTCATTGGTCTGGCCGTGGTTTGGGCGGGCGTCGCCTTTGCGGATATTCCGGCGGGGGCGGGGAAGGAAGCGACCGTCAAGTATTGCGCCACATGCCACTCGGCGGAACAGGCGGTCTCGTTGCGCCAGGGGCAGGAGGAGTGGGCGGGCACCATCGAAAAAATGGTCGGGATGGGCGCGAAAGTTCCCGACGCGAGCTACGACCCGATTCTCACTTATCTGGCCAAGCACTTCGGGCCGGATGCGCCGCTGCCGGTTAAAGTGAACAAGGCGTCGGCGGTGGAGCTGGAGTCGCTGCTGTTGCTGAAGAGGTCGGAAGCGGCGGCGATTCTGCAATACCGCGCCGAACACGGCGATTTTAAGACCATCGACGATTTGCGCAAGGTGCCCGGCGTGGATTTTAAGAAGATCGAAGCGAAGAAGGATCTGCTGATATTTTGAAGCAAGACACCGCTCCCTGTGGTCGCGGCTCGGTAGAGCTATGGTGGGTTATTGTTGGGCTGGTTGTTTCGAACGGAGGATGTTCGGGCCCAGTTCCGGCGCACGTGGCGGGGACTGCGGTAGCCATCGAGGCTCCGCTGGGGCTGCCTCCGGTTCCGATTCCGGCGGACAATCCACCCACTCGGGAATCCATCGCGCTGGGGCGAAAATTGTTTTTTGATGCGATATTGTCGGCCGACGATACGGTTTCCTGCGCGTCGTGCCACGATCCGAAGTTGGGTTTCGCCGATGGCATGGCGACGGCGAAGGGCATTAAGGGGCAGCTCGGGAAGAGAAACGCGCCCACGGTGGTGAATGCGGCATACTATCCGGTGTTGTTTCTGGACGGGCGCGCGGCGAGCCTGGAGCAGCAGGCGGGCGGGCCGATTGCCAATCCGATTGAGATGGGGCAGACGCATGACGTGACCGTCGCGAAGATCGCGAAGATTGCGGAGTATAAGCGGGAGTTCGAGACGGTGTTCGGGCCCGGCGCGGTGACCATCGGGAAGGTCGCGATGGCGCTGGCGAGTTTTGAGAGGACGGTGCTGAGCGGGGATTCGCCGTTCGACCGGTATCTTTATAAAGACGACAAGACGGCTCTGAGCGAATCGGCCATTCGAGGATTGAAGATTTTTACGGATAAAAAGCGGGGGAACTGCTCGACTTGCCACGTCATCGGTGAGACTTCCTCGCTATTCAGCGACGGAAAATTTCACAACATCGGCGCGGGGATTAATGCGAGTGGCGAGATGACGGACTTGGGACGGTATGAGCAGACCAAGAACGACGCCGATAAGGGCGCGTTCCGGACGCCAGGTTTGCGGAACGTGGCGCTGACCGCTCCTTACATGCACGATGGGAGTTTGAAGACGCTAAAGGATGTCGTGGATTTTTACGCGGGCGGGGGAACGTCGAATCCGCAGCTCGATCCGGAGATTCACGAGTTGAAATTGAGTGGGCAGGAGAGGGCGGATCTGGTGGCGTTTCTGGAGTCGTTGACGGGGAGCGCAAAAAATAAAATGGCCGCCGATGAACGCAGATGAACGCGGATAGCACAAAGAAAATCGTGGCCATTGGGTTGGCTTGCCTGATCGGCTGCGCCGCTCCAAAGGGTGTTCCAACGCCGACCTACTATAAAGGTGATCCTGCGACGGCGGGTGCGGTTACTGGGAAGGTTTTGTTTACGGGCAAGGCGGTTCCTTCGAAGCAAGTTGACATGGAGGAAGATCCGCAGTGCAATAAGCTGCATAAGACGGCGGTGCTGGATCAACCGGTCGCGGTGAACAAGAACGGGACGCTGGCGAACGTTTTTGTCTACATCAAAGGCGGGCTTGATGGAAAGAGATTTTTGCCGCCCTCTGCGCCTGCCGTCATGGACCAAAAAGGGTGCTGGTTTGAGCCGCGCGTTTTAGGGATTCAGACCGGGCAGCAATTTGAAGTGACCAATTCCGATCCGCTGACGCACAATATTCATCCGCGCGCGCATGTAAATCGCGAATGGAACCAGAGCCAGGCGGAAGGGACTCCGCCGCTCCAAAGGAAGTTTTCGCAGCGGGAGATCATGATTCGCGTGAAATGCAACATCCACGGCTGGATGCACGCGTACATCGGCGTGGTGGATCATCCTTATTTCGCGGTGACTGGAAGCGATGGAACGTTTGAGCTGAAAAATGTTCCGCCCGGAGAATATACGATTGAAGCTTGGCAGGAAGAGCTGGGAGTGCAGGAGCAGCATGTGACCGTTGCTCCGTCGGGCAAGGCTGAAGTAGCGTTCACATTCAAGGGAGAGTAGATGAAATATTTGTTCATTGCCGCGGTGCTGTTGTCCAGTTGCTCCCGTATGGTGGAGAAAGAAAAGCCGTCAGGATACCGGATTTACATTACGAACGAGATCTCGGGCGATTTGAGCGTGATCGATTCGACGACCATGGAAGTGGTCTCGACGATTCCGTTGGGCAAGAGGCCGCGCGGGATTCATCCGAGTCCGGATGGAAAAACGATTTATGTCGCGTTGAGCGGTTCGCCGCCTGCGCCTCCGGGCGTGGATGAGAGCACGCTGCCGCCGCCGGACCGCACGGCGGACGGGATCGGCGTGTTCGACGTAGCGACCAACAAGATGGTGAAAATATTGAAGGGCGGACCCGACCCGGAGAATTTCGACGTCTCCTTCGACGGGAAAACGATTTACGTTTCGAACGAAGACGCGAGCGGCGTGAGCTTTATCGACATCGCGTCGGGGACCCTGACGAAGACCATTAAAACGGGCGAGGAGCCGGAGGGAGTGAAGCTGACTCCCGACGGGAAGCTGATTTATTCGACGGCGGAGGGCGACGGCACGGTTGCGGTGATCGATCCGGTGGGGGGGACGCTCATCACGACGTTCAAGGTCGGGCACCGGCCGCGCAACGTCGTATTCATGCCGGATGGGAAGCACGCCTACGTGAACACGGAGAACGACGGGGCGATTGTGTATCTCGACACCGTCAAAAATGAAAAGATTAATCCGATTGAATTGGGCACGCCGGGCGAGATCAAGCCGATGGGGCTGGCGCTGTCGTTGGACTCGTCGAAGTTGTACGTAACTTCGGGGCGGGGGCACAAAGTGTTCGTGGTCGATACGGCGACGAATCAGCCGACAGGGTCGTTTGAAGTGGGGCAGAGGCCCTGGGGGCTGGCGCTGTCGCCGGATGGGAAAACGTTGTTCACGGCGAACGGACCGTCGAACGATGTTTCGGTGGTGGACGTGGCGACGCAGACCGTAGTCAAGAAAATTAAGACGACGGGAGGGCCGTGGGGAGTGCTGGTGTTGGGGAGATAGAGCGTCTGTTCTTTCACAGGCTGAAGCCTGTGCCACCATGTGCTGAAAGATTGGTGGTGGGTGGCACAGACTTTCGTCTGTGGACTTTCAAAACACCATGTTCTGTAAAGATTGGTGGAGGGTGGCACAGACTTTAGTCTGTGGACTTTCAAAACACGCGGCTGCCGCTGACGTAGGTTTCGAGCACTTCGAGTTTTCCGTCGGCCAAGCGGAACTTCACCACGTCCGCTCGCGAGCCTGGCTGCAACCCGCGAATTCTTCCGCCTAGCCGGCCGGCGCGCGCGGCATTGGTGGTGGCCATGGTGATCGCCTCGGCTAACGTCAGGCCGGCGATTTTCATTAGATTCTCCACGCCCTTGTCCATGCGCAGGCTGGAGCCCGCTAAGCGTGTTCCTCCGAACATGCGCACGCTATGGTCGGCGTGTAGCTCTACTTCAACTTCGCCCAGCAGGTAGCGGCCGGGCTTGCACATGGCCGGCATCACCGCGTCGGTGATCAGGACGCTGCGCTCGACGCCTTTCGCGCGCAGCGCCACCTTTAAGAATGCCGGTCCGATGTGGATGCCGTCGACGATCATGCTCGCGTTGAGGCGATCCTCGGCCAGTTGCTCCCAAATGTAATTCGGATGCCTGGACATCACCGCGTGCGCGCCGTTGCCGATGTGGGTGGAGAGAGTCGCGCCCGCGCTGACCGCGTCCTGGATCTGCGCGGCCGTCGCCTTGGTGTGGCCGATGCTCGCCACCACGCCGTCGCGCGAAAGCATGTCTATATAACGAGCGGCC
>Ga0210394_10005479_pt1 | contig 14199 bp, 13 predicted proteins | sample IncBWC12MmetaG_FD_160121 | JGI IMG/M metagenome (GOLD analysis project Ga0210394, IMG submission 160121) | Forest soil microbial communities from Barre Woods Harvard Forest LTER site, Petersham, Massachusetts, United States - Inc-BW-C-12-M | ecosystem: Environmental > Terrestrial > Soil >...
CGCACCGGTGCCGGTGCCCTCGCCACTGCGCAGCAACAGCAGGTCGCGGCCGTCGGGCGCGAACCGCGCCAGCCGCGACCGCAGCGGCGTGGGGGCTGGTTGCGCTCCCTTGCCTTCGGTCTTGCGCGCGAGTGCCAGTGGCGCAAGGGCACCGCTCGCCACATCGGCCGCGAACAATTCGAGCTCGACCGTGCCCTTGTCACCGTCCGGCTCCGAGTCTGAGGTCACGTTCTCGCGTCCGAGCAGCAGCCGCCGGTCATCGAGCGACCAGTCGAACAGGCGCCAGCGGTAGCCGTTGCCGCCGGCGATCAGCCTGACGGCGGCGGGTGCGGCTGCAGCCGCGTCGAGCACGTCGATCTCGCGCTCCCGTCCGGTGCTGCCGGTACCGCCGGAGCTGCGATTGCTGCTGAAGGCGACCCGCTGGCCGTCGTGCGCCCAGAGTGCTGCGCCATCGCGGAAGCGCCCATCGGTCAGCGACACGGCGGGTTGGCCCGGCTGCGACAGCAGCAGCGCCGTGCCGCCCCCCGCGGTGCGCGGCGACAGATAAGCGAAGTCATCGGCGTGCTGCGGCTCGACCGCCGCGGCCAGCACCCCCTCGGGCTCGAAACTCTGCTGTTCGCGCGCCGCCAACGGGGAGCGCACGCGATGAATCTGATCGGTCTCGCCGAACCGCGTCGCCACCAGCATGCTGCCGTCGTCGAGCCAGCCGATGAAGCGCGCCGCACGCCAGTGCAGGTACCGCGGGAGGCTGCGTTCGACGATGGCGTCGGCGGGAGCGAGATCTGCGCGCATCAGTGCCTGCTGTGCGAGCGTGCTGCCCGACAGCATCATGAAACTCGCAATCATCCAGGGCGTACGCTTGAATTGCCGCATGTCGTTGGTATCGTGCCTCAAGCTATCACGGCAGCGAATGATAATGAACGGCGAGCCGCAACGGCTCATCGACGACGCTCAGGCGATCGGGGTCGCGCTCGATGCGGCGCAGGCGCAGCGGCTGTTGCGGTTGCTCGATGAGCTCTCGCACTGGAACCGCAGCTACAACCTGACCGCCATCAGTGCTCGCGCCAGCATGATCAGCGCGCATCTGCTCGACAGCCTCGCGGCGCAGCCGGACTTGCGCGGACGGCTGATCGCCGACGTCGGCACCGGCGCCGGGTTTCCGGGCCTGCCGCTGGCCGTGGTCGAGCCGCAGCGGCAGTTCACTCTGATCGATTCGGTGGCCAAGAAAATCCGCTTCGTGACGCACGCCGTGCGCACGCTCGAGCTCACCAATGTCATCGCGGCGCATTCGCGTGTCGAGACGCTGGTTCCGGCGGAGCCGTTCGATACCGTCATGGCGCGCGCCTATGCGACGCTGGCCGATCTGCTCGGCAACGTGCAAAACCTGTGTGGACCCGAGACGCGCGTGGTCGCGTTCAAAGGGCACTATCCGCACGACGAACTGGCCGAGTTGCCGCCCGGTTGGCGGCTCGAGCAGGTACGCAAGGTGCAGATCCCGGGGCTTTCGGCCGAGCGCCATATCCTCAACTTTGCGCCGCAGCCGGGGTAGCCTGGTCCGACTTCGATCCGAGCAGCGAGGCCGGCAGCCTGAAGGCGCTGGTCAGCGAAACCAGCAGCGCCGCCGTATAGGGGATCGACTGGATCAGCAGCGCCACCAGCCAGACCGTCAAATCAGTGCTCGCCATGTCGCTCTCGATCGAACGGATGCCGATCGCCGAGGCCCAGAGCGCCAGCATCAGCAGCGTTTCCTCGCGCGCGGCCGCGAGCGCCGAGATGAAGCGGTGCGGTGCCGTCTGTTTCGGCGTGCGGAAGAACGGCTCGTTGCGCGTCAGCAATCCCTTGAGAACCGATTGGCCGATGGTGTGCGCGAGCGCGAGGCCCGAAATCGCCGCCGCGAACGTCTGGCGGAAGTTCATGCCGATGCGGTGCGTGTACAGATGCACCAGCTTGACGAGCTTGAACATGAACAGCGACAGCGGCAGCACCGAGAACACCAGGCGCGGCGGATCGATTTTCTGCGGCGCGATGATCATCGCCACCGACCAGCCGATCGCAGCGATGTTGAACAGCAGGTTGAAGCCGTCCGCGAGCCAGGGCAGCCAGCCGGCGATGAAGTGGTAGCGTTGGCCGGCGGTCAGCGCGCTGCTGGCCGGGCGCAGCAGCGCGGTCGCATGGTGCCGCAGTATTTGCATGGCGCCGTACGACCAGCGGAAGCGCTGGCGTTTGTAGTCGACAAAGGTATCGGGCATGAGCCCGGAGCCGTAGCTCTGCGGGATGTAGAGCGCCTCGTAGCCGGCTTCGAACACGCGCAGTCCGAGCTCGGCGTCCTCGGTGATGCACCACTCCGCCCAGCCGCCGACGGCCCAAAGCACATAGCGGCGCACCAGCGTCATGGTGCCGTGCTGGATGATGGCATTGCGTTCATTGCGCGTGATCATGCCGATATAGAAGAAGCCGCGGTATTCGGCATAGCACATGGCTTTGAAGGCGCTGTCGTGCTCGTCGTGGTAATCCTGCGGCGCCTGCACGATCGCGATGCGCGGGTTGTCGAAGCTCGGCACCAGATCCGATAGCCAGTTCGGCGCGACCTGGTAGTCGCTGTCGATGACGGCAATGACTTCGGCATCCGCGGCCGTGTGCCGCAATGCGAAGTTGAGCGCGCCGGCCTTGAAACCGGCCAGCGGCGACACATGGAAAAAGCGGAAGCGCTCGCCAAGCCGCTGGCAATGCGCCTCCACCGGGCGCCACACCGCCTCATCGCGCGTATTGTTGTCGACCACGATGACTTCGAAGTTCGGGTAGTCGAGCCGCGCGAGCGCATCGAGCGTCTCGATCAGCATGTGCGCAGGCTCGTTGTAGGCCGGTACGTGCACCGAAACCTTGCGATCCGCGGGCTTGGCGGGCCGGCTCAGGACCAGCAGCCGCGCGTGGGCACCGGCCCAGTGCGCTTCGGCCCACTCGTGCGCCTCCGCGAACAGCACCGCGATCACGCCGAGCATGCCGAGAATGAGCAACGAGCCGACCACGACGCTGGTCGGCGTCAGATACTGCTGCGTGTAGTCGTAGATGACCCACACCGTGCCGGTCGCGGCGGCGTACACCACGATGGCGAGCAGCGTGCGGCCGCGTGTGCGCAGCGAGCCGCTGTGGACATAGAACACGCCGAGCATCAGCAATGCGAGCGTCACCGAGGTCGCCGCCAGCATGTGCCATTCCGGGATGCGCACGATCGGCGCCGTGAATTCGAATTTCGGCTGGCGGTTGACGTCGTAGATTCCCCAGTACGAGCCGACCGCACCCTCATCGCGTGCCTTCCACGGCTGATCGAACGCCTCCATGATGTAGTAGCGCTGGCGCTCCTTCTCCGCGCGCGCCAGGAAACGCCGCAGGAACAGCGCCTCGTTCGACACCGAGGCGACTGCGCCGGCGCGGTTTCGGCCCTCCGATGGCCAGCCGATCTCGCCGATGATGATGGGCTTCTTGGGGTACGCGGCCTGCACGGCCTGCAGCTCGCGGAAGCAGAAATCCACCGCGGACTCGACATCGACCCCTTCCCAATACGGAAACAGGTGTACCGCGATGAAATCGACGTGGCGGACGATGTCGGGATTCTTGAGCCAGGTGGCCCAGGTGTCCGCGTAGCCGACGGGCTGGCGGATGGCCGCGCGGGCGCGATCGAGCTGCTGCGCGAGATCCGGCACGCTGAGCTCCCCTCGCAGCAGTACCTCGTTGCCGACGATGACCCGCGAGACGTTGCGATGCTGGCGCGCGAGTGCGATGCCGGTGCGCATCTCGAGCTCGTTCTTATCCAGATCCTTGGTCAGCTCGATGCCGAGCGCGACGCCGATGTGGTGTCGCGCCGCGAGCTCGGGCACCTTGCCGAGCGAGCCGAGCACCGAGTAGGTCCGCACCGAATAGGTCTTGTTCTCGAGCAGACGCAGGTCGGAATCGATCTGCTCCACCGGCGGCACATCCCTGCTGCCGAAGGGATTCTGGTCGGCGGCGAACGGCGAGAAGGCCACACCTTGTATATGCGCCGGCCAGGGCGGCTCGCTCTCGGGGCGATTCAGATAGCCCCACAATCCGAAAGTCACGACCGCAAACACCGCGGCCACGAGGATTCCGGAGAGCAACTTCATCGCCGCAGTTTACCTGTAGTCCGGCGCCGCCAAAGGCTAGACTAATTGGGTTATGAAGCGCGTGATCGCGGTCGCCAATCAAAAAGGGGGCGTGGGCAAGACCACGACCGCCGTCAATCTTGCATCCTCGTTCGCGGCCATGAAGCGGCGCGTGTTGCTGGTCGATCTGGATCCGCAGGGCAATGCCACGGCGGGCTTCGGTATCGACAAGGGCGCCATCGAGCGCGGCAGCTGCGAAGTGCTGCTGGGCGAATGCACCGCCTCCGAGGCCATCCGCATCAGCAGTCCGGCGGCCGTGGGCCGCGACGTGGCCACGCTCGCGGTGATGCCGACCAATCAGGACCTGACATCGGCCGAAGTGCGGCTGCTCATGAGCCCCGAGCGGCGCGAGCACCGGCTGCGCGATGCGCTGGCGCCGATTCGCGCCGACTATGACCTGATCCTGATCGACTGCCCGCCGGCGTTGAACCTGCTGGCGGTGAATGCGCTGGTGGCGGCCGACAGTGTGCTGATTCCGATGCAGTGCGAATACTATGCGCTCGAGGGTCTGTCGGCGCTGGTTGCGACCATCGAGCAGATCCGCGGCGCCGCCAACCCGGGGCTCATCATCGAAGGCATCCTGCGCACCATGTACGATCCCCGGAACAATCTCGCCGGCGAAGTCAGTGCGCAGCTGATCATGCATTTCGGCGCCAGCGTGTTTCGCACTGTCGTGCCCCGCAACGTGCGGCTGGCCGAGGCGCCGAGCTTCGGCAAGAGTGCGCTCGCGCACGACCCGGATTCGCGCGGCGCGCTGGCCTACCTGGCCCTCGCCGGCGAGATGCTGCGCCGTGAAGAGGAGCTGCGCGATGCGGCTATGATGCGCGCATGATCCAGAAGAAACCGACGCTCGGTCGCGGGCTGGCCGATCTGCTGGGCCAGACCCGATCCGTCGTGACCCCCGGTTCGCCCGATGCCCCCTCTCCCAAGGACCAGGAGCTGCTGCACCTGCCGCTCGATCTGGTGCAACGTGGCCGCTACCAGCCGCGGCTCGACCTGCGCGCAGAGAGCCTGGCCGAGCTGGTCGAGTCGATTCGCGCCCAGGGTGTGGTGCAGCCGATCGTCGTGCGGCCGATCGACGGCCCCGATGAGCGCGGAGTCCAGCGCTACGAAATCATCGCCGGCGAGCGCCGCTGGCGTGCCGCGCAGCAGGCCGGCCTGCGCGACATTCCCGCCGTGGTCCGATACGTTCCGGACCAAGCCGCAATCGCCATGGCGCTGATCGAGAACATCCAGCGCGAGGATCTGAACCCGCTCGAGGAGGCGCGCGCGCTCGAGCGTCTGATCTCGGAGTTTGGCCTCACGCACCAGCAGGCAGCCGATGCGGTCGGACGCTCGCGCGCAACCGTCACCAACCTGCTGCGATTGCTCGAGCTGCCCGAGGAGGTGTGCGAGCGCCTGGCGAAGCGTGAGCTCGAAATGGGCCATGCGCGGGCGCTGTTAGGTCTACCTGCGCGCCGGCAACAGATCGAAGTAGCGATCCTGGTGGTCCGAAAGCAGCTGTCGGTGCGTGACACCGAGGCCCTGGTTCGCCGGATGAGTCAGCCGCGCCCCAGTGCCTCCGCCGCACCGGCCGCGGTCGATCCAAACATCCGCCGGCTACAGGATGATTTGAGCGAAAAACTGGGTGCAGCGGTCGCAATCGAGCATTCCCAAGCCGGCAGGGGCCGGCTGGTCGTGAGGTACAACAGCCTCGATGAGCTCGACGGCATTTTGACGCATATTGTTTAAATCTCAGCGGCTTAGCCCCCACTCCAACGGACGTTGAAGGCGACCCCAGACCTCCCTATAATGCGCCGCCCTTGCCTGGGAGCCCGGCTGTCGTCTCATCTTTGTCCACCCTCGATTTCGCGTCCGTGCGGCGTCAGGGGCTGTGGGTGGTGGTCGCTCAGGTGTTCGTGGCCCTGGGCGGCGCCCTGATCTGCTATGCGACCCGCGGCCAGCTCGCGTCCATCTCGGCGCTGATCGGCGGCGGGATCGGAGCGGCCGCGACGCTGGTGCAGGTCATCATCGGTCTGCGCAATAGCGCCGAGCAAGCGCCGCAAGCCGTCGTGCGCGGCTTCTATCGCGGGTCCGCCATGAAACTGGTGGTGACCGTGGTGCTGTTTATGCTGGCCCTGCGGGGCCGGCATCTGGCAGCCGCGCCTTTATTTGTGACCTATGTGGCCACATTTTTAGTGTACTGGGTGGCGCTGGCGCGGACGTTCAGAACGCAGGCCCAAGGTAAGTATTGAATCGCATGGAGCATCGAGATCGCTGATGGCTGCTGAAGCTGCACATGAGCCCGGGTCGGTAAACGAGTATATCCAGCACCATTTAAGCTATTGGAACTGGCAGTTCGGCCATAGCCCGTTCTGGACCTTGCACGTCGATAGTTTGCTGATTTCCGGGGGGTTGGGGCTGCTGTTCGTCATCAGTTTCTACTTCGCCGCGCGCACCGCGCGCCGCCGCGCTGGCCTGGCGCCGAGCGGCTTCCAGAGCTTCGCCGAACTGCTGGTCGAGACCGTCGATGGGCAGGTCAAGGACAGCTTTCACGTCGAAAATCCCTTGATTGCGCCGCTCGCAATCACGATCTTCAGCCTGATATTGCTGATGAATTCGCTCGATCTGCTGCCGGTCGATGTGGTGTCGCTCGGCGAGCGCGCCACCGGACTGAAATTCTTCAAGGCGGTGCCCACCACCGACCTCAACATCACGCTCGGCATGGCGTTCAGCGTGTTCCTGCTGGTGCAGTACTACAACGTCAAGATGAAGGGTGTGCGCGGCTACGCCAGCGAGTTCTTCATGCACCCGTTCAATACCATCTGGCTGTCCTGGTTCAATTTCATACTCAAGAGCATCGAAGAGATTGCCAAGCCCGTTTCGCTCGGTCTGCGTCTATTCGGAAACATGTATGCAGGCGAGCTCATATTCATTCTGATTGCGCTGTTTGCACTGGGGCAGGGTTGGCCGACACATCTGGGCGCCGTCGGCGCCTGGTTGACGCAGTTCGTCCTCAGCTTCGTGTGGGGCGTATTCCACCTGCTGATCATCACGCTGCAGGCGTTCATTTTCATGATGCTGACCATCGTCTACCTGTCGATGGCGCATGACACGGGTCATTAGTTTCAGTTCAAGGAGTGGTCGACATGGAGAATGTGGCAAGTGTGGCGCAGATTCAGGGCATGACCGCCGTGGCGGTCGCGATCCTGATCGGCATGGGTGCGCTGGGCACGGCAATCGGCTTCGGTCTGCTGGGCGGCAAGTTCCTCGAAGGTGCTGCGCGCCAGCCGGAACTGGTGCCGATGCTGCAGATCAAGATGTTCATCGTCGCCGGCCTGGTTGACGCGGTGGCCATGATCGGTGTCGGTATCGCGCTGTTCTTCACCTTCGCGAATCCGTTCCTGTCGGCCATACAGACCGCCACTCACTAAGATCGGCGCGCCCGGGAGTCAGTGCTGTGAATCTGAATGCAACGATCATTGCACAGATGGTCATGTTCGCCGTACTGGTGTGGTTCACGATGAAGGTCGTGTGGCCGATGATCACCGGTGCCATGCAGGCGCGGCAGAAGAAAATCGCCGAGGGCCTGGCGGCCGGAGAGCGTGGCCAGAAGGATCTGACCGCGGCCGAAGCGCGCGTCGAGGCGATCGTGAGCGAGGCTCGGGTCCGTGCACAGCAGATCGAAGCCCAGGCGCACGTGCAGGCCAACGAGATCATCGAAATCGCCAAGCGCAGCGCGAGCACCGAAGGCGCCCGCATCCTGCAGTCGGCCGAGCAGCAGATCGCACTCGAGCGGCAGAGCGCACGGGATGAACTGCGCCAGCAGCTGGCAGCGCTGGCCGTGGCCGGTGCCGGCAAGATCATCGAGCGAGAGATCGACGCACGCACGCATGCGCAGTTGCTCGACAAGCTGGTAGCGCAGATCTGAGCGTCGCATGACCGAACGCGTCACCATTGCGCGACCCTATGCCAAGGCGGCCTTTGCGGAGGCGCGTAAGACGCAGCGCCTCGCACACTGGTCCGATGGCCTGCAGCTGGCCGCGGCGGTCAGCGTCGACGAGCGCGTCAAGCCGCTGTTCGGCAACCCGCACGTCACGCCGGCGCAGCTGGTCGAGCTCATCGCCGGTGTCGGCGGTCAGACGATCGACGCCGAGGCGCGCAGGTTCCTGGTGGTGCTGGCCGAGAACGGGCGCTTAGGCCTCCTGCCGGAAATCGCGCAACTGTACGAGAAGATGCGCGCCGAGCAGGAGCGCGTGCTCGATGTAACGCTGAAGTCGGCGGTGGCATTGTCGGCCGAGCAGCGCGAGCGCTTCACCGCGGCGCTGCGTAAGCGCTTCGACCGCGACATCCGTTTGCATACCGAAATTGATACATCGTTGCTGGGTGGCGCCGTATTGCAGGCCGACGATCTGGTGATCGACGGCAGCGTGCGCGGCGGCCTGGCGCAGCTCGCCTCGCAGATTGCGGGCTAGGAATAGAGGGATCGAGCCATGTCCATCAAAGCATCCGAAATCAGCGATCTGATTCGCCAACGCATCGAGCAGTTCGCGACCGCCAGCGAGGCGCGCGATGTCGGTACGGTGGTATCCGTCACCGACGGCATCTGCCGCATTCATGGCCTGGCCGACGTGCGCTACGGCGAAATGATCGAATTCGGCAGCGAGTTGTTCGGGCTGGCGCTGAATCTCGAACGGGACTCGGTCGGCGCGGTCGTGCTCGGCGACTACAAGACGATCACGGAAGGCGACACCGTCAAGACTACGGGGCGCATTCTCGAGGTTCCGGTGGGCCCGGAGCTGTTGGGCCGCGTGGTCGATGCGCTCGGTCGTCCGATCGACGGCAAGGGTCCGCTCAACGCCGCCGCCAACTCGCCGATTGAGCGCGTGGCCCCGGGCGTCATCTATCGCAAGTCCGTGAGTCAGCCGGTACAGACCGGCTACAAGGCCGTCGACGCGATGGTGCCGATCGGCCGCGGCCAGCGCGAGCTGATCATCGGCGACCGCCAGACCGGCAAGACCGCGCTCGCGATCGACACGATCATCAATCAGAAGGGCTCGGGCATCAAATGCATTTACGTCGCGATCGGGCAGAAGCAGTCCTCGATCGCCAACGTGGTGCGCAAACTCGAGGAGCACGGCGCGATGGCGCATACCATCGTGGTCGCGGCCTCGGCCTCGATGCCGGCCGCCATGCAGTACCTCTCGCCCTACTCCGGCGTCACCATGGGCGAATACTTCATGGATATCGGCGAGGACGCGCTGATCATCTATGACGATCTGTCGAAGCAGGCCGTGGCCTATCGGCAGATTTCGCTGCTGCTGCGCCGCCCGCCGGGACGCGAAGCCTTCCCCGGCGACGTGTTCTATCTTCACTCACGCCTGCTCGAGCGCAGCGCGCGCGTCAACGAAGAGTACGTCGAGCAGGTCAGCAAGGGTAAGGTCAAGGGCAAGACCGGCTCGCTCACCGGGCTGCCGATCATCGAGACGCAGGCCGGCGACGTCACCGCATTCGTGCCGACCAACGTGATTTCGATCACCGACGGACAGATCTTCCTCGAAGGCGACCTGTTCAACGCCGGCATCCGCCCTGCCATGAACGCCGGCATCTCGGTGTCGCGAGTCGGCGGCGCTGCGCAGACCGATATCATCAAGCGCCTCGGCGGCGGCATCCGCCTGGCGCTGGCGCAGTATCGCGAGCTGGCGGCGTTCTCGCAGTTTGCCTCCGATCTCGATGAGGCCACACGCCGGCAGCTCGAGCGCGGGCAGCGCGTCACCGAGGTCATGAAGCAGAAGCAGTACGCGCCGATGTCGGTGGCGCAGATGGCGCTGTCGATCTACGCGGTCACCAACGGCTACATGGACAAGGTCGAGCGCAACAAGGTGGTGGATTTCGAAGCCGCGCTGCAGAACTTCGCACGCACCAACCATCACGCCACGCTGCAGGCGATCAACGACAACCCCGTGCTCAAGCAGCACGAGGCCTCGCTGAAGAAGATCTGCGAGGACTTCCTCGCTACCGGCAGCTACTGAAAGCCATGCCCGGCACCAAGGAAATCCGCTCCAAGATCGCCAGCGTCAAGAGCACGCAGAAGATCACCAAGGCGATGGAGATGGTCGCGGCGAGCAAGATGCGCCGGGCGCAGGAACGCATGCGCGCCGCCAGGCCGTATGCCGCAAAAATGCGCTCGCTGCTCAGTCACCTCGCCCAAGCGAACCCGGACTACCGTCATCCGTTCCTGCTCGAGCGCGAGGTCAAGGCGGTCGGCATCATCGTGATCTCGACCGATCGCGGGCTTGCCGGCGGACTCAACGCTAACGTGTTCAAGAGCGTGCTGCTGCTGGCGCGCGAATGGCAGTCCAAGGGCGCTACGTTAAGTCTCTGCGTGCTCGGCAACAAGGGCCTGGCGTTCTTCCGCCGGCTCGGCATGCCGATCCTGGGCGGCATCGGCGGCCTTGGCGACCGGCCGCACGTCAAGGACCTGATTGGCACGGTCAAGGTCATGCTCGATGCCTACCGTGATGGCACGACCGATCGCGTGTTCCTGGTCAACGCGCAGTTCATCAATACGATGACGCAGAAGCCGACCGCGCTGCAGCTGCTGCCGGCGCAGCCGGCCGCCGAGCAGGGCGACGATCTGCAGGAGCATTGGGACTACATCTACGAGCCGAGCGCTTCGGCGATTCTCGACGGCCTGCTGATGCGCTACGTCGAGTCGCAGGTCTACCAGGGAGCGGTCGAGACCGTTGCCTCGGAGATGGCCGCGCGCATGGTGGCGATGAAGAGCGCCTCGGACAACGCCGGCACGATCATCGACGAGCTGCAGCTGGTCTATAACAAGGCCCGGCAGGCGGCGATCACCAAGGAGCTGGCCGAGATCGTGGGCGGCGCGGCCGCAGTCTAGAAGTTTGAGGTAAGGGAAGGGAACATGGCGACAGCGAATGTGACCATCGGCAAGATCACGCAGATCATCGGTGCGGTCATCGACGTGGAATTTCCGCGCGAGTCGGTGCCGAATATCTACGAGGCGCTCAAGCTCAAGGATGTCGACCTGACGCTCGAGGTGCAGCAGCAGCTTGGCGACGGCATCGTGCGCACGATCGCGATGGGTGCTTCCGAGGGACTCAAGCGCGGCCTGGCCGTCGAGACCACCGGTGCGCCGATCTCGGTGCCGGTCGGTGCCGGCACGCTCGGGCGCATCATGGACGTGCTCGGCAAGCCGCAGGACAACCGCGGCCCGGTCGAGACCAAGGAGTACCTGCCGATCCACCGTCCCGCGCCCGCCTATGACGAGCAGGCTGGCGGACAGGACCTGCTGGTCACGGGCATCAAGGTCATCGACCTGCTGGTGCCGTTCGCCAAGGGCGGCAAGGTCGGACTGTTCGGCGGCGCCGGCGTCGGCAAGACCGTCAACATGCTCGAGCTCATCAACAACATCGCCAAGCAGTATTCGGGTCTGTCGGTGTTCGCGGGGGTCGGCGAGCGTACGCGCGAAGGCAACGATTTCTATCACGAGATGATCGAGTCCGGCGTCATCGACAAGGACCATCTCGAGAACTCCAAGGTCGCGATGGTCTACGGCCAGATGAACGAGCCGCCGGGCAACCGCCTGCGCGTCGGGCTCACGGGCCTGACGATGGCCGAGTATTTTCGCGATGAAAAGCAGGCCAGCGGCCGTGGCCGCGATGTGCTGTTCTTCGTCGACAACATCTATCGCTACACGCTCGCGGGCACCGAAGTCTCGGCGCTGCTCGGCCGCATGCCCTCGGCGGTCGGCTACCAACCGACGCTGGCCGAAGAAATGGGTGTACTGCAGGAGCGCATCACTTCCACCAAGACCGGCTCGATCACCTCGATCCAGGCCGTGTACGTGCCCGCGGACGACTTGACCGATCCGTCGCCGGCGACGACATTCGCTCACCTCGATGCGACGGTCGTGCTCTCGCGTCAGATCGCCTCCCTCGGCATCTATCCGGCGGTCGATCCGCTCGACTCCACCAGCCGCCAGCTCGATCCGCTCGTGGTCGGTGAGGAGCACTACAACACCGCGCGCGGCGTACAGGCGCTGTTGCAGCGCTACAAGGAGCTGCAGGACATCATCGCGATCCTCGGCATGGACGAGCTCTCGGAGCAGGACAAGCTCACCGTCTATCGCGCGCGCAAGATCCAGCGCTTCCTGTCGCAGCCGTTCAACGTCGCCAAGGTGTTCACGGGCCAGGACGGCAAGATCGTCCCGCTCAAGGACACCATCCGTGGTTTCCAGGGCATCATCAACGGCGAGTACGACTCCCTGCCCGAGCAGGCCTTCTACATGGTCGGCACCATCGAGGAAGCGGTCGAGAAGGCGAACGCCGACAAGGCCAAGACGCAGCAGTAATGGATACGATCCACGTCGACATCGTCAGCGCCGAGGGCGAGATCTTTTCGGGTCCCGCCAGCATGGTGTTCCTGCCCGCGTCCGAGGGCGACATCGGCGTGACGCCGCGCCACGCGCCGTTGCTGACGCTGCTGCGGCCCGGCGAGGTACGCGTGCGCACGCCGGAGGGCGAGGAGCAGCATTTCTTCGTTGGTGGCGGAGCGCTCGAGGTGCAGCCGAAGAAGGTCACGGTGCTGGCCGACACGGCGGTGCGTGCCAAGGATCTCGACGAGGCGGCGGCAGTTGCAGCGCGCCAGCGGGCCGAGGATGTGCTGTCGGGACATATCGACAAGGTCACGCAGGCCGAGGCGATGGCCGAACTGGCGCGAGCGGTGGCACAGATCAGAATGATCCAGAGGCTCCGCAAACCCAAGGGTTGACGTTTGAGCCTCTGCTGGAGTCGGCCGACCTCGAGGGAACACCATGAGCGCGGCGACAGTTCTGAGCAGTCGATCACACTTTGCGGAAGCCGCGCGTCCGCGAGTCGTGTTGCAGCGGCGCTGCCGTGTCGCGGCTCGCTCAACTGCTACAATTTGACCGATGCCCCGCAAGGACCCAAGGCGCGCGTCAAAGGCCGCGACCAAGCCAAAGCAAAAGACGGCAGCCGCCGAACGCGTCCCCAAGGTTGGACCGCTGTCGGTCGTCATTCTCGCCGCGGGCCGCGGCACGCGCATGAAGTCCGACCTGCCCAAGGTGCTGCAGCCGCTCGCCGGCGCGCCCCTGCTGGCCCATGTGCTCGACATCGCAGCTCAGCTCACTCCGGCCACGACGCATGTCGTCTACGGCCACGGCGCCGAACTGGTGCGCGATCGCTTCGTCAAGGCACCGGTGCAGTGGGCGTTGCAGTCTGAACAGCGGGGCACGGGCCACGCGCTGCAGCAGGCCATGCCCGCCATACCCGATGGGCACCGGGTACTGGTGCTTTACGGCGATGTGCCGCTGCTGCGGCTGGAGACGTTGCAGCGGCTGGTGGACGCCGCTGGCGACCGGGCCGTCGCGCTGCTGACCGCTTCGCCGCCTGACGCCGCCGGCTACGGCCGCATCGTCCGCAACGCCCGCGGTGCCGTGCAACGCATCGTCGAGCATGCCGACGCCAGCGCGCGGGAACGCTCGATCCATGAGATCAACAGCGGCGTACTGATCGCGCCGGCCGGCGCGCTGCGCCAATGGCTGGCGCAACTCAAGCCGCGCAACGCGCAACGCGAGCTTTACCTGACCGATATCGTCGCGCTGGCACTGCGATCGCGATTTCGGGTCACGGCGATCATGACCGACGATCCCGCCGAAGTGCAGGGCGTCAACGATCGTATGCAGCTGGCGGAGGTCGAAGCCGAATATCGGCGCCGGCGTGCACGCGCGCTCATGCAGGCGGGCGCCACGTTGGTCGATCCGGCACGCCTGGATGTTCGCGGTGAGGTCACCGTCGGGCGCGACGTGATGCTCGATGTCAACGTGGTACTTCATGGACCGGTACATCTGGCAGATCGCGTTCGCATCGGGCCAAACTGCGTGATCGACAACGCCAGCATCGGGCCGGACACGATTCTGCATGCCAACTGCGTGGTGCAGAACGCGCGCATCGGCGCGCATTGCCGGATCGGTCCGTTCACGCGCGTGCGGCCGGAG
>Ga0210394_10005480_pt1 | contig 14197 bp, 12 predicted proteins | sample IncBWC12MmetaG_FD_160121 | JGI IMG/M metagenome (GOLD analysis project Ga0210394, IMG submission 160121) | Forest soil microbial communities from Barre Woods Harvard Forest LTER site, Petersham, Massachusetts, United States - Inc-BW-C-12-M | ecosystem: Environmental > Terrestrial > Soil >...
GGAATTCATCCTGCACGCGCGCAACCCCGAGCGTAACGTGCGCTTCGGCGGTGATGCCACGGTGTTCTCCCCCGTCGGCGGACCACCATTCGTCACCGACCTGGACCGCGGCAGGCGTTACGGCACTCTCGAAGATCTTCACAACTTCATCAAGCTGGCCCACATGGCGCCGGCGATCCATTTCTCCGGCGGCAGCACTGTCGAGCCGATGGACATCCCGGCTGGAAAGCGTCATCTCGACGTGCAGTACGCATTTTTCCGCTACAGCGACCAGGGCTGCGAGGCCACGCCCGAGACGCCGGGGCACGCTGCCGATGCGGTACGTATGGCCGAATTGCTGTTCGGCGAGCACTTCGTCGACCGGCATCCGGTCATGCTCGGCAACATCAACTCGAACTCGCCGCTCACCTTCGATGGCCGCATGCTCGGTGCACTGCGCGCGTTTGCGGCGCACAACCAGGGAACCATCGTGGTGCCCGCCGTGCTTGCCGGTGCGATGGGTCCGGTCACGGCGGCCGGCTGCATGGCGGAGATCCTTGCCGAGACACTCGCGGGCATGGCGCTCACGCAAATCGTGCGCCCGGGAGCGCCTGTCATCATGGGCTCGTTCGTCGGCGCCATCTCGATGCGCACCGGTGCGCCAACCTTCGGTACGCCGGAAGCCACGCAGATGATTTTCGCAACCGCGCAGCTGGCGCGCCGGCTGGGCGTGCCATGCCGCAGCGGCGGTTCGCTGTGCTCATCGAAGACGGCGGACGCCCAGGCGGCCTATGAGAGCGCACACACGTTGCTGCCGACGCTGCTGGCCGGCGTCAACCTCGTCACGCACGCCGCCGGCTGGCTCGAGGGCGGCCTGGTGGCCGGCTACGAGAAATTCGTCATGGATGCCGATCAGCTCGCCATGATGCAGGTCCTGGCCGAAGGAATGGATATGAGCGAGCGCGGGCAGGCACTCGAGGCGATCCGTGAGGTCGATGCAGGCGGCCATTTTCTCGGGTGCGCCCACACCCAGGAGAATTTCGAGACCGCCTTTTATGAATCCACGATAGCGGACTACTCCTCCTATGAGCAGTGGTCCCTCGAGGGCAAGCTCACGGCCGAGCAGCGCGCCAACCGGGTGTGGAAAAAGATGCTCGCCGAGTACCAGGATCCGGGGCTCGATCAGGCACGCGACGAAGCCCTGCTGGACTTCATGTCGCGGCGCCGTGCGGTTCTGACGGACAGCGTCGACGAGGACTGAAAGAACACGCTTATGTCACCAGGTCCTCGATGAAGACGATTACACCCAGAGACTTCCGCAATGCCTTCGTCGCGGTCATGAAGGCCGAGCACGATAATTTTCGCACGGCAGTCGGCTTTGAATCGAAATCGTATACCTACTACGTGCGCTCGAACATCTTTCCAAAAATCGCCAAGCAGCTCGGCCTGATGGCTTGGAACAAGGAATACTACACGCTCGGCGGGATTTTTTATGAAGAGCGGGGCACGAACAGTTCCGGCAACTACACCGCCTACGCAAAATGGATCTCGGTGGCATTGGAGCACGAGAGCAAGGCGTCGAAGACTCACGAAGAACTCAACAAGCTGCAGTGCTTCAACGTGCCGCTCAAGGTGTTGATCACCTACGCTGCCGAAGGCGCCGAGACCGAAGCGTTGTTGCGCAGGTACGAAGGCATCATGAGCGACGCCGACGTATTCAGCGACTTCGCCACTCTGCGCCAGCAGCTGGTGATTTTCGGCACGCCGAGAACCATGCGGGAGTGGCGTTTTTACGTGTACGAGAGCGACGGCTTCGTGCTGATGCTGCCGAAATAGGCTCGCCGGCCCGCATTGCTGCGCAAGCCGGCGAGACCACCCTCGAGGGAATCTTCGTTTAGCCCAGAGTCACGGGCACGAACAGGCGCGCTTCGCCGCGCTGAATCAGCAGCGCGATCTGCTTGCCATGTTTTTGCACCATGTCGCGCAGCTGCGCCACGCTCTGGACCGGCGTCCCATCGACGGACAGCACCACATCGCCCGGCTGGATCCCGGCGTCGGCGGCGCGTCCCTGCGCGTCCTCGACCACGAGTCCGCCGGAGATGCCGGCTTGGCTGCGCTCGTCCGGATTCAGCGGGCGCAGGGACAAGCCCAACCGAGCCGGTGCCGCTGCGCCGGTGCCCTCATCGGCGGAAGCGGCCTGCGCCGCATTGCCGATGGTCGCCGTCAGCGACAGCGCCTTGCCGTCGCGCCATACGTCGAGCGAGACCTTCTCGCCGGGCGCGGTGACGCCCACCTTCGCGGACAATTGACCGGCATCGATGATCGGGCTGCCGTTATATTTCAGGATCACATCGCCGGCTTTCAGACCCGCCGCGGCGGCGGCGCTGTCGGCCACGACCTTCGCCACCAATGCGCCATTCGGCGATTTCAATTTGAAGGAGTCGGCCAACGACTGATCGAGCGTTTGCACTTCCACGCCGAGACGCGAATGCACGACTTTGCCGGTCTTGACGATTTGATCTTTGACCTGCACCGCCAGATTGATCGGGATGGCGAACGACACCCCCTGATAGCCGCCCGAATTGGAGTAGATCTGCGCGTTGATGCCCACGACCGAGCCGTTGGCGTCAAACAGCGGTCCGCCGGAATTGCCTGGATTGACCGCTGCATCGGTCTGAATGAACGGAACATAACCGTCGCCCGGCAGCGAGCGTCCTTTCGCGCTGACGATCCCCGCCGTCGCCGTTTCCTCGAGGCCGAATGGTTCGCCGATGGCGAGCACATAGTCGCCGACCCCCAATTGGTCGGAATCTCCCAGCCGCACGCTTGGAAAATCGCGTCCGTCGATCTTCAGTACGGCGATGTCGCTGGCGCGGTCGGCGCCCAATACCTTCGCCTTGTATTCGCGATGATCGGAGAGTTTGACGGTGACTTCCTTCGCGCCGTCAACCACGTGTGCATTGGTCAGCACCAGCCCGTCGGATGAAATCAAGAATCCGGACCCCTGCGCATGCATCATGCGCTGCGGGACTCGCGGAATCTGGCCGCGCTGAAAGAACTGCGACAGCGGATTATCGCCGTCGCCGTTGGGATTTCCAAAGCCGAACTCCTGCGGCGCAGAGGTGTTCATCGGGCCGGCGGTGGTGATGCCGACGACCGCGGCCTGATTTCGCGCCACGATGGCTCGATAGTTGGGCGCGGTGATTTGTGCGATCGGTTCCGGCGTCGTCGCGGCATGATTCGCATCGCCGGGGGCGGTTGCCGCCGTCGGGGCGGATTGTAAAAAAGCGGGTGCTGATAGGCCGGTGGCCGTTCCGACGGCGAGTAAACCTGCCGCCGACCACACCAGCGTCCTGGTCCGAACTTGCATGTGATCTCCTGTTTAAGGTCTGCTGAGCAATTGCTCGATACGCAGCTTCACATGCCTCGCTTAAGCCAATCTTAACCCGCCGCCGGGAATCTCACTGCGACGCGCAGGCCGCCGGCCGGCGCCTCGTCGAGGGCTACCTGGGCGCCGTGCCTCTCGGCAATTGTCTTGACGATTGCAAGCCCCAGACCGGTGCCGCCCTCCTGCACCGTCGCGCGGCGATAGAAGCGGTCGAACACCCGTTCCCGATCGGCCGCGGCGATACCCGGGCCCGTATCGCTCACCGTCAGCACCGCCCCCTCGGCCGATGTCCGGCAGCGCACTTCAACCGACCCCTTCGGTGGGGTGTAGCGCACGGCATTGTCGACCAGATTGCGCACCAAGATCCGCATGGCCTCCGGATCGCCGCGTACCCAGACGGGGAAGGGCGCGTCGAGGCTCAAGTCGATGTGGCGCGTCAGCGCCAGATCGTGCGTATCGGTGAGGGCAGCGGCGGCGGCGGCGGAGAGATCCACCGGCTCGAAGCCGCCGACCGTGTCCTCGCGATCGCTGCGGGCGAGCGCCAGCAACTGCTCGGCCAAATGAATGGCCCGCTCGACTGCGGCACCGAGGCGAGCGCGGGCCTCGCCGGCTGCCGATTCGTCCGCCGCGCGATCGAGCAACTGCAGCTGCAGGCGCAATGCCGTGAGCGGAGATCGCAATTCGTGCGCCGCATCGGAAATGAACGCTTGCTGGGCGGCAAATGCATTTTGCAGGCGTGCCAGGAGTCGATTGAGCTCGCCGACCAACGGCGCGATTTCAACCGGGAGATTCTTTTCGCTGAGCGGCGTCAGACTGCGGGCGTCGCGACGTTGAACTTCGGCGGCCACGTACTTGAGCGGCTGCAAGCCGCGGCGCACGCTCCAGGCGACCGCGATCAGCATGACGGGCAGCAGGAACGCAAGCGGGATGGTCACGCGCGCCGCGGCGGCCCGCGCCAGTTCTTCACGCACCCGTACGGGCTGGGCGATTTGAATGACCCCGGCGGGCGTCTGCAGACCGAAGGCTCGCCACGCCTCGCCGCGCAACTCGAGGTCGGCGTAGCCGAGCACCGTTTGATTGATCATCGGCAGTCCGGGCCGCGACAAATACGTGCGCGCGCCGAAAATGTCCCAGATCTGCACCACGAAGTCCGTGTCGCCTTGGTCCGGCGGCACCTCGATGCGCGGCGCCAGGGAAATTTGACTGCGCAGCGACAGCGCCATTTGGCGCAGCTGATAGTCGAACAAGGTCGACGTTTCGCTCAACACGCGCCGATAAGTCACGACGGCCGCGAGCAGCGACGCGAATGCGACGAGTACGATCAATGCAAGCAGCAATCGCGCGCGGATGGAATTCATGATTTCGGCACGAAATAGCCCACGCCGCGCAGGGTGCGGATCGCATCGCTCCCCAGCTTGCGGCGCAGGCCATGTACATACACTTCGATCGCGTTGCTGGCGATCTCGACGTCCCAGCCGTAGAGCCGATCCTCGAGTTGCGCGCGCGACAACACCGCGCCCGGGCGCTGCATCAGGGCTTCCAGCACGGCGTACTCGTGCGCCGACAGGGAGACCGGCGTGCCGGAGCGCTGCACCGTGTGCGTGACCGGATCCAGCTTGAGTTCGCCATGCACGATGCAGGGATCCCCGCGTCCTGCCGCGCGGCGCAGTACCGAGCGCATGCGCGCCGTCATCTCGTCGAGATCGAAAGGCTTGACGATGTAATCGTCCGCGCCGGCATCCAGACCGGCAATCCGGTGCTGGATCTCATCGCGCGCGGTGAGGATGATGACCGGAGTGGCATCGCCGCGATTGCGCAGCTCGCGCAATACTTCCAGGCCATCGAGCTGCGGCAAGCCCAGGTCAAGCAGCACCAAATCGAACGTCGACGACTTCAATGCGGCGGCGGCGCTTTTGCCGTCGCGCATCCAATCGACCGCGAAGCCGCCTTGGCGAAGCGCCGTCTGCAGGCCCTGCGCGATCATGTCATCGTCTTCCACCAGCAACACGCGCATGGTGTAATGGTACGCCGAGCAGCGCCGCTGGCGCCAAGCAAATGTCTCGATTGACTCAACGGAGAACCGCAGTGCTCGAGCAGCGACTATGCCTGCCGTCGGCCTTTACCTGTACCCAGCGGGTGGCAGCCGAAGAGATCGACGAATACGCCCACGTCAACAACACCGTCTATCTGCGATGGCTGGACGGCATCGCTTGGACGCATTCCATGCAGCTTGGATTGCCCCTCGAGCGCTGTCTTGAGCTTCGGCGCGGCATGGCGGTACGGCACACGCGCGTCGACTACCTCGAAGCCGCCTTGCTCGCCGACACTCTACTGCTCGGCACCTGGATTGTGGCCTGCGACGGCCGCTTGCGCTGCACGCGCCGTTTCGAAATTCTGCGCGTGGCGGACGGCAAGCGCGTTCTCGATGCGGAGATCGATTATTTTTGCTTGAATCTCGACACCGGCAAGCCTTGCCGGTTCCCACGCGAATTCGTCGAGTGCTACGCGGTCGATTCCGTCGTGGCTGCGGCCTACGCGGCGTTGCCGAGCGCATTGCGCCGTGTCGGATATGCGCGCGGCGCCCATGGCAGCGATGCGTCATGAATCTGCGGCGCACCTAATCATCGTCGTCCCGGCGGCCGACTTTGCCGCTCGAATGTCTCAAGTTCGCCGGCAAAGGCCGATTGCCCATCGCGTCGCGCCACAAGATCGCGTTCAGGAGGCGCGTATCGGCCTGATCCGCATGGCTGAAGTTCATCCGCTGCGACTGCCTCGCGCCCGGCGCGTGCGCCGGGTTCACCTCATAGATCATGCCGTTGTCCCGATTCCTGTAATCCGCCTCAAAGGGCGGCTGGTCGCCGGCGCCGCCGAACAGCGGCGCAAGCAGCGGAGCCATCGCGTCGTTGTTGTTCATCGGCGGAACGCCGAGCAGATCCTCGATGCTCCGCACCACGCTCACCGTCGTATAGAAGGCGCTGTCGACCATCGGCTTCGCATCGTGCGGCGCGTATTTGCTGACGATCAGCGCGATGCTCCGATGCGCATCGACATGGTCGGCTCCATCCTGCGCGTCATCTTCGAGAATGAAGAACGCCGTGTCATCCCAGTAGGCGCTGTGCGAGACCGCCTCCACCACACGTCCCACCGCGAGGTCGTTGTCTGCGACCGACGCGCGCGGCCGCGGCATGCCGGTGCGGGTACCCGCGGTGTGATCGTTCGGCAGGCGCAGCATCACGAAGTTCGGCAGGGTGTCCTCGCCGTGGTCGCGGTCGCTCGCCCAGCGGCGAAATTGCGCCAGAAACTCCTCGGTGCGGAATTGATCGGGAAAGCTCAGATTGAAGTCCGGATAGAGCGGATCGAAGTGCCGTTCGAGTTCCGGCTTGGTCGCGATGTTCCTCAGGATGAGCGGTACCGGCCACGGCCATGGACTCTTGCCGCCGCCGTAGTTCGGCGGCACCGGTTCGCCAAGACGAACGTAGCTGCGAGCGCAACCCGCGCCGGTGGCCACCGGGGTACCCTCGGCAGCCGGCAGATCCTTCGGTGCCTCGCCCGAGTCATCGCAGAATTTGGTCGAGATGAATTCGCCGAAATGATAGAGCGTCTTGCCGTGCCTTGCGAAGTTGCCCCACAGGTAGCCGCTGGCGGGCTCATCCACATCGGGAATCTTCTGCTGGATCGGATACGCGCCGGCAACCACGCCCTCGAAATCATATCGGCGCTCGCTGCCGCGATACGTCTGCTGCCAGGTTTTCTCGGTGTAATCACTGGTGATGCCCGCGGTCGACCAGACATGGCCATCGCCCGACACCTCGCCGGAATCGTAGAAATTGTCGAGTACACCGAACTGCAGAGCCAGCCGGTGCTGATTCGGCGTCACCTCCTTGCCGTACATGGTCAGCGAGGAGTCGCCGTCGCCCACGCCAAGATCGCCGAAGATCTGATCGAAGCTGCGATTTTCCTTGATGATGTAGATGACGTGCTTGATCGGATGCCCGCCGCTGCGGAACAGGATGTGCCGCTGCGTTGCCGCCATGAGATTGCCGGTTTCGACCTCGCGGGTGAGCGCGTCGAGGCTTTTTTGCGCCTCGGCCAGATCAATGGCCGCCAGCGAGCCGTACAGCAGCGTGCCTATGTAGGCGTGCGCACGATGGCTTTGCGGAACGGCATCGACAATTCGCGCGGCTTGCACGTTCGGCCCCGTGCCGCTGCCTTTCGCGGTCGCCACGTAGAGCGTCTGCTGCTTGACGGCGAGCGCGGTCGGATACCATTCGGTCGGGATGAATCCCAGCGGGCGTTCGGGCGGCGCGTTGCCTTTGGGATCTGACTTCACGTGCGCCAGGTCGAACACGGCCACGGCATCGCTGCCGGCGTTCGCCGCATAGAGCCGCGAGCCGTCGCCGGAAACCGCCAGCGCATCGGGAACGGCGCCGAACAGCTCCTGGCCGGGCAGCCGGGTATCGAACATCGCGCGCACGCGAAGTTCAAACCCCTCGAGCGCGACCGCGGCAACCCGATCGCGGTTGGCGAGAGCGACATAGAGCGTGCTCTCGTCCGGGCTCAGCGCGAGCGCGGCCGGATGCGAACCGGGCGCGGTCGCGCCGTGCGGCGCAAGCAACGGCAGGCGAGCCAGAATCCGGCCGCTGCGCAGGTCAAGCTCGGCGACGGCCGAACCGTTCCACAGGGCAACGAACCCGCGCCGGCCGTCCCGCGTGGCCGCGACGCAGATTGGAAAGGCGGCGGGAATGGTGGACGCGGTCGAGAGGTCGAAGCGGTGAACGACCTTGCCCGTCACGGTGTCGATGAGCAGTGCGTCGTCGGAGAACTCATCGGCAATGAGCAGCTGTTCATGCCCGCCGTGATTCGCCACCAGCGCAATTCCGGCGGGTGCCGGGATGGCGGTGCCGGCCGGCGATGCATGGTCCTTGTCGAGCGGATTCTGCACTTTGCCGGGCGCCAGCCGCTGCAGCGGAACCGGAATCAAACGCTCGGCGAGGAGTGTGCCGTCCACGACCCGATACACCGCGATGGCGTTGCCGGTTTGAGTGGGTTTGCCGGCCTCGGGGGCGGTCAATGAATCGAGGCTCGCGTACAGGTGCGTGCTGTCCGCGCTGAAGGCGATGCCCTGATAGAAGGTCTGAGGCGCCTTCAACTGCGTGCGCAGTTCGGGGATGTCGTCGAGCTTTCCAGTCCGCGAATCGAGCAGCGCGATCGACTGCGCGTACTGCGACTCATAAGTTCCATAGCCCGCGTTGAGGATGGCGAGGTAGCGCCCATCCGGCGACGCGGCGATCCCCATCGGCAGGCTGTTGAGGCGAACCGGTGCTCCGGGCACCGGTTCCTGCAGCTGCTTGCCGGTGGGTAGATTCCGGGCCGCGGGCTGCGCGTGGGCGGCCATGGCGGCGGCGAGCAAGCAAGCGGCGATGAGGCAGGCTGTGGACTTCAATGATTTTCCATCTGCGCTCGCGAATTCAGGCCTGATCAAGGTATCAACTCCTCGCTATGACCGGGTGTATGATCGTGCAACTAGCCAGGCACGTTGAAGGTGGCGCGGTGACCAACAGCAAATCCCGATCGGACAAGAGCTTCCTCGAACGCCAAAAGCATCTGCTGCAGGGACTCCGCAAGCAGATTCTAACGGACAGAAAGCTTCACGAGAGTGAATCTGAGAGCGCCAACGCAGACGTAAGCGCTCAAGCACGCGAATACGAGGACGATGCGCAGAAGTTGACGGCGCTCGAGCTTCAGGGCAGCCTGGCCGGGGCGGACGACGCCCGCTTGAGCAGCATCGAGCGCGCCTTGCAAAAGATCGACGACGGCACCTACGGTTTGTCGGATGCCAGCGGCGCCCCGATACCGATCGAGCGGCTCGAGGCCTATCCCGATGCGCTCTACACGCTGGAAGAACAGGCATCGCGCGAACGGGTGCGCTGACTGCCGCAATGGGCAAGGAAACTGCAGGCGCGATTCGAATCGGCATCGGCGGCTGGACCTATGAGCCTTGGCGCGGCACGTTCTATCCCGAGGGTCTCTCGCAGAAGCGCGAGCTCGAATACGCCAGCCGCCAACTGACTTCGATCGAGATCAACGGCACGTATTACGGTTCGCAGAAGCCGGCAAGCTTCGCCAAATGGCACGACGAAACGCCGGACGATTTCGTCTTTTCCGTCAAGGCTCCGCGGTTCGCCGTGAACCGCAACGTGCTCGCCGATGCAGGCGCCAGCGTCGCGAGATTCTTCGCAAGCGGAGTCATGGAGCTGAAGAACAAACTGGGTCCGATCAATTGGCAGTTCTTGCCGACCAAGAAATTCGAGTCCGCGGACTTCAATGCGTTCCTGAATCTTCTGCCGCAGGAAGCTCAAGGCCGCATGCTGCGCCACGTCGTCGAAGTGCGGCATGAGAGTTTCCGCTGCGCGGAATTCATCTCGATGGTGCGCGAGCGCGGCGTCGCCGTCGTGATCGCCGCCGATTCGCGTTACCCGCAAATCGCCGACGCCACCGCGCCTTTCGTCTACGCGCGCATCATGGGAACGAAGGCCGGCGAGGCGGCGGGCTATGCCGAGACCGCGCTCGACCGTTGGGCCGCGCGGGCCCGCGCCTGGGCCTTGGGCGCCGTGGCGGATGGGCTCGACAGCGTCGAGCCGCAGCGCGCGGACGGTCATGCTCGTGACGTCTACCTGTACGTGATCAGCGGCCACAAGGTGGGCAATCCAGCCGCCGCAATGTCCCTGATCCGGCGCCTCGGCTAGGAGCTTGGTCTCAACTATTCCGCGTGGCCGCGACAGGCTGCAACCCAAGAAAGGCGCCGATCGCCGCTCCAAGCTCCGGTTTCGTCACCGCGCTCATGTGGTTGCCGGGTATGGAAACGTACTTGCCGTTCGGCAGCGCGGCGCTCAACGCCTCGGCGGAGCCATTGTCGTGGTCATCGGCACCCGTCAACACCAATGTTGGAACCTCAATCCTCGCGAGCGCCTCGCGCGGCGTATCGACGAAGGTGCCGAGAACGTGCAGCAGCGCCGCCGGATCGCCACGCACGGTGTTGAGAAAGGCTTCGGTCATCCATTCGAGCGACCCGCGCGGGAATCCGCCCAGATTGGAGAGGACGTGTCGGAAGTAGCCGGCTCGATCACCCGTGTGCACGATTCCATCGAGCCCCATCCCCGCGACGATCGCGCGTCCCGGCTTCGCACCGCGCACCAGCATGCGCAGTGCCGTGCGCCCTCCCAGCGAGTAGCCGCCAAGGTCATACTCGGTGAGTCCGAGATGATCGAGCAACGCGAATCCGTCATCGGTGAGCACGTCGGGCGGATAGGCGGTCGCGGCATGCGGCTTGGCGCTGTCGCCGTGACCGCGCAAATCCGGCATGATGACCCTATGGCCCTGCGCCGCGATCATCGCGGCGTGCCCATAGCGCACCCAGTTCACCAGCGCGGTCGAGAAATAGCCGTGGATCAGCACGAGCGGCCTACCCTCGCCGAGTTCGCGATAGGCTAGCTCAGCAGCGTCGCGAGCTTGGAAGTAACGGACCGGAAGCTCCATGGGCACGAGGGGCGTGCGGCAGACGGCGGTCTAAGCCGAATCGGCTACGAGGGAGCGATGAACGACATGGCGGCATGCTGGGCGCGAGTCTGCGCAGGAAGCGATGCCGTGGGATCGAATAGATTTTCTGCGTCCAAACCTTCCCGGCATGGAGCATCCTGCGGGGTTTGCGCCTCGGTCACTGCGCGGCGATACTTATCCACAAGCCTGTTCGCGCGTATCGATAAGGCGAGAATCTCGGCGAGTTGGAGGTCCAATTCCATTCCCGACTGGTCGGTGCTGTCGGTATCGACTGCGGTCAGCTGCGACTCGAGCTGTTTCGCTTCCGCCAAATCCAGCTCCAATTCGCCGAGCCATTGGCGGGTTGCTTCCAGGCTGGAGGGCCCGCGGGTTCGAAGCGCCGCAATGCGCGATCGTTTCGCCGATTCCAGCTGTTCGGGCAGCGCTTCCACCACGCTGCACAGGGCTTCGCGCTCTTTGCACACTTCGGCGCGCAGCTTGTGGGTGTACCGCTCGTGTCTCGCGGTCCGTGCACGATGCATGCAAATCCGAAACACGAAGTAGCCTAGCGCGGCGCCCGCTACGGCGATAGGGATGGCGATGCTATGAAAGCTCAGCATTATTATTTCCGACCGGCACTCACGACTGTGCATCTTAAGTCTAGATGCTCCAATGGAATAGCTTGTCGGTGATTGGCAAATAAATCCTGTCGGCCATATCCCACGGCAACTTCGCCCCAAATATTCGCATTCCCTCGTAAGTTGCTGATGCGCCTATACCGATGGCTTTATTGCACCGCGATTTGCCGTAAGATCAGCGTCGCCGCTTGGATACATGCATCGCGGCATCGGCCCGGGCAATCAGGCCCGCGGCGTCCGCGGCATCGTCCGGGAAGATGCTGATGCCGAGACTCGCAGTCAACCTGAGCACGTGGTCGCAGACCCGGCTCGGCGTCGCGATGGCGGACAGCATTTTGGCGGCAATTGCCGAGACGTCGGCCGATTGAACGATCTCTGGCAGCAGGATGAGGAATTGGTCGCCCGCGTGGCGGCTCACCGTGTCCGAATCGCGGACCAGCAACAGCAGCCGGCGCGCGACCAACTGCAACGCGGCGTCGCCGACCGCATAACCCCAATCGTCATTGATCTTTTTGAAGTGGTCCAAATCGATGAACAATACCGCGATCCGCGTGCCGTGCCGCCGCGCCATCGCAATGGCATTTTCCAGACGATCGACCGTGAGCGCGCGATTGGGAATTTGTGTGAGAACGTCGCGCTCGCTCCACCAGGTGAACTCGCGAAGATCGCTGAGCGCTTCAACGGCGATGTTTTGCGCGTGCAGTGCGGCGATCAGCAGCTGCTCATTCGTGTCGAGCGCGCGCTCCGACCGGTCATGGCTTGAACCGTGCCGCAGAACGTCCAAATCGCCGCGCAGCCTGTCGAGTTCGGTGCGCAGCCCATCCGCTTGTTCCCCCAACCGGACCAGGTTGCCGCTATAGGCCTCGCCGGTGCGTTTTCTTCGAGCTGCGCGCATGTTGCCCACGGCATAAAGCTATGAAGCGCCGGCGGCTGCGTCTGTTCGCTGGCCCACATAGAGCAACAACCGAGCGCTACGCCCGCCGCGTTAAGTGCGGTGCTGTACAGACGGCGCGCGCAGCGCGGACTTATCCTGAGTGATTTTCAAAACCATTCGGCTGGCGGGGCGAACGATGAGCGAATCAACCGGCGCAACATTTCAGAAATCCTCCGCGGCCAAGGCGCAATGGCAGCTTCTGAACTCGTTCGGCCCCTACCTGCTGCTGTGGTACGCCATGGTTCGTGCGGTCGCGATTTCCTATTGGCTCATGCTGCCGATCGCCATTCTCGCCGCCGGTTTTCTTGCGCGGATATTCATCATCTTCCACGACTGCGGCCACTCGTCTTTTTTCAATTCCAAGCGGGCCAACCACGTGACGGGCGCCGTCGCGGGGCTTCTCAACCTGACCCCCTATGTACATTGGCGATGGCAGCACGCATTGCACCACGGGTCCTCCGGTAATTTGGACAGGCGCGGTGCGGGAGACATCTGGACCCTGACGGTGCGGGAATTCCGCGAGGCCTCCTGCGGCAAGCGCCTGGCATATCGTTTGGCGAGAAATCCGCTGGTTCTGTTCCTCATCGCACCGCTCTACGTATTTGTGATTCATCACCGCTTTTCCTCGTCTGCGGCCTCGCCGCGCGAACGCCGTTCAGTGCGCCGCACGAACCTGGCGCTGCTCGCCGCCCTGCTCGTGATGAGCTCGCTCATCGGTTTGAAATCGTTTCTCGAGATCCAGTTGACCGTGACCGCCTTGGCGGGCGCGGTGGGCCTTTGGCTGTTCTACGTGCAGCACCAATTCGACGGCGCGTACTGGGAGCGATCCCAGGACTGGGACTACACGCGGGCGGCGTTGCAAGGCAGCTCGTTCTATAAATTGCCGCGCGTGCTGCAGTGGTTTACCGGCAATATCGGCTACCACCACATACATCACCTCAGTCCGCGCATTCCAAATTACTTTCTGCAGCAGTGTCATGAGTCGCAACCGCGGTTTCTCGAGGTGCGCCCCGTCACGCTCTTGACGAGCATGAAGTCCCTCACGTTCCGCCTGTGGGATGAGCAGCGCAGGATGTATGTCGGCTATCGCCGCTCCACGACAACGCAATGACTCAAAGGGATCATTCCACCTGACCCTTTGCGAGGCTGGGATTTCCCGGCACCTTCGAGTCATGTACGCCCTCCTCGGCTGGACTTAGCCTGTCATCAAGGTCGAAGGGAATCGATCTTGGTTTCGTATTTCAAGCTCAAACAGCAATCCAGACGGAGGTAGCTATGTCTTATCCGCAAGGTAACTTTTATCCGCAGGGAACCTTTGGCTATCCGCAGGGAATATTCGGACCGAGGGAAGGATTCGGCCAGCAGACCAATTTCAGCCCGCAGGGAAATTTCGGTTCACAGGGACCGTTCGGCCAGGGTCACCCGCAACAGTTCGGCGTCCCGCAACAGTTCGGCGTCCCGCAGCCGCTGGGCTATCCGCAGCCGCTGGGCTATCCACAGCAGCTGGGCTATCCACAACAGCTGGGCTACCCACAGCAGCAGCCTGCAGTGCTGCAACTGCTCGCGCATCAGCTGGCGGCGCAGCAACTCGCCATGCAGCAGCCCTGGGGAGCGACCGGCCTCAACGGCATGGGCCTCAACGGCATGGCAGGCACGGGACCGCAGCATCAACTGCTGCAGCAACTCGCCCAATACCACCACTGGGTAGCGCAGCAGCTGACG
>Ga0210394_10005483_pt1 | contig 14190 bp, 13 predicted proteins | sample IncBWC12MmetaG_FD_160121 | JGI IMG/M metagenome (GOLD analysis project Ga0210394, IMG submission 160121) | Forest soil microbial communities from Barre Woods Harvard Forest LTER site, Petersham, Massachusetts, United States - Inc-BW-C-12-M | ecosystem: Environmental > Terrestrial > Soil >...
CGCGTCGAGGCGATTTTCGTTCAGCGCGGCGAGGAATTTCGGCGCTTGCGCAAGAATGATGCCGATGAAACCCTTCATGTCGGCGGAGCCCCGCGCGTAGAGCTTACCGTCCTGCTCGGTGGCGATGAATGGATCGGTATTCCAATCCTGCCCGTCTACCGGGACCACGTCCGTATGACCTGAAAGTATCAGGCCCGGCTTTTGCGAATCACCCAGGGTTGCGAACAAATTGGCTTTCTTGCCGGTTGCATCATGTGTCAAGCGCGTGGACGCACCCAATCCCGCCAGATAGTCTCGCGCCCATTCGATCAGGCCCAGATTCGAATCGCGCGACACCGTGTTGAAGCGGATCAAGCGCTCGATCATTGCGCGCGACGCGGCGCTCGGGACATTCATACAAGCTCTCTTTTCTATGCAGGCCACCATTATAGCGAAGCCTTGCTAATCCTCCGCCAATTCTTGCAACATGCGCTTTAACGCGAAATGCCGGTAGCTGTTGCGCGCCAAGCTAGCGACTTCGTCCCAATCGCACGCGGTGCTGACATCCAGCGCGATCCAGCCATTGTGGCCAAAGTACGGCGGAACTTGAAAGCGGGAGTCCGCAGTCAGCAGGCCCTGCTGATCCACGCCGACCCAAAAGCATAGTGTCAGTCGATCTGCGGCGTAGCGAGCGATTGCGAAGGTCCGCTTGCCGGCCCGCCAGGTTGGAGACCCGAATTGGCTGCCTTCGCTCGACTCCGGATAGCGCAGACAAAGCGTGCGCAATTTCTTCACTACGCTGATTGCACGCGGCGATTTGAACGGATCGATTTGGCTCAAGCGCAGGGCCTTGGTGGGCGCTTTGAGCTGGGGCGTCTTGCCGATGCGCTCTCGCAGTTGCGGCGGCGCCACTTTCTCGTAGCCTTCGCGAACCAACGCGGCGACTCGGCTCCAATCGATTCCTCGATCGAGTACTACACCCAACCAACCGCGGGGCCCGACATACGGTGGAACAAAGAAGTGTCCGGGCTCCGCGCGCACGTGCAGCTCTTGCGAACCCGGCGGCGCGTTCAGCCACAAAGCGACCCGTCCGTCGCCATGGTGATTGACCACATAGGTCGCGAAGGTCTTGCCGCGAACTCTAAAGTTGGGCGAACCGTGCGACAGGAATTCTTGCGCCTCCGGCAGCCACAGGCACACTTCGCGTACAGCCTGATCGATCCCGCGCGCCATAACGGCTCCTAGGTGATCAAGAACCAACCTCGGTAACCAACAAGACTTCGCACGCTCCCGGACCCGTATCGTCGCGCACCAGGGATGTCTTGATCCACCTGCCGTCGTTGCGCACCCCGTCGACCAATTGCCCGCGCAAGGTTACTACTTCACCGGGCCGCAGGCGCGCCAACTCCCGGGCAATGGCCGAGTCTTGAGGAATCACATGGGTATTCGCACTGTGCGTGATGATGGCCTCGCGCGCGATGGGCGTTGCGGCGTCGGCGTGCCAATAGTAAAACCGATTCGACTGGGACACCTCGATCGTGCGCAGAATACGGTTGTCCGACATCGGTCCCCAGCCCAAGGCCAGATCCTCCGGAATGAGATCGGACAGCGCGTCAAAGCGATAGGGCTCGCGCCCCAGCACACGTGCGGTTATCCGGTAGTTGGCGCGGACCGTCAAGGTCCAGCGACCCATGTGCAGCGTCTCGCCGTTCGCGATATCGGATTGCAGGGGGTCATCTTGCGCGAGAACGCCATCCGGCGGGTGAACCGGCCGGTCTGCAATCCAATGCCATGCGCCCCAGGCAATGTAGACGCCTAAAATCACTTTGAGGATGGGGTGGCGCCACATCCTCAAAGTCTCATCCAAACCGGCGCTTCAAACCGTGATGCCGGTGGATGTATCGCTATGCGCCGGTCTTTTGCACCCAGACCATGCACCAGCCGCCTTGCGGCACGCTCTTGCCGGCGAAAATATTGCAGCCGCCCGTTGCATCGCCGGCTTTACCCTGGAACTGGGCACAATTGCCGCACTTTTGCGTGGGTTTGTAGGTCGGATTCGCCGCGGCCACGACTTTGGTCGCATCGGGCATATAGTGCAGGGCAGCGGCGGCAGGGTCTTTCGGATCCAGCAACGGCAGAGGGGCGGCAGCGCCTGCGTCGCGCGGCAGCAGGCCTATGGCCGGCAATAACGCTCCGGCGATCAGTCCGCCTTTGACGATTGAACGGCGTGAAATCTTGGATTGCATGTGGGTGCCTCGATGGATGAAAGAAGCGCCATTTTTCCCCATTTCGAAGTTCTTTGCTGTGAAAAATTGTTACATATCGCTTAACCGATCCGCGCTGAGCTCGCGGTTTTTGCGAACAATTCTCAATTGGAGCCATCCGCGATACCCCCCTGCGATGAATTGCAGTAATGTGCTTGGGTTCCGGAAACAGGCGGTCAAATGACGGGACTCGATCTCACCAGTATCGGTCGATCAGTGACGAAGCTGCGCGCCGTCATCCCCGAAGATGCATTTACCGCGGGTGTATTGGGCAGTCACCGCACCGGCAATGGCGTCGTCATCGAATCGGGCGGCTTGGTGTTGACCATCGGCTACCTGATGACCGAGGCCACCGACGTTTGGTTGACTGCGGCTGAGGGTCGCGAGGTGGCGGCGCACCCCTTGGCCTACGATCAGGTCACGGGGTTCGGACTGGTGTTACCGTTGCAGAAACTGGATGTCGCACCGATTCCCATCGGATCCTCGGCGGAGTTGCGCGCCGGCAGCGAAGTGCATGTGGTAAGCGCTCGGGATTTTGCCGCGCCGCAAACCGCACAGGTTCTAGCGCGCCGCGAATTTGCCGGCGCCTGGGAATACTTGCTCGAAGATGCGATATTCACGGCCCCCGCCCATCCTCATTGGTCCGGCGCTGCATTGATCGATCAGACGGGTGCATTGGTCGGCTTGGGATCGTTGTTGGTGCGTGAATTAATCGGGGGCGAAGAGATCAACGCCAACATGTTCGTGCCCATCGACCTGCTCAAGCCCATTCTCTCGAGTTTGAAATCCACCGGCCGCGCGGATCGCCGGCCCCGCCCATGGCTCGGCATCTACGCCGTCGAGGTAGCCGGCAAGGTCTATGTACAGGGGATCGTCGAGGGGGGCCCGGCCCAATTGGCCGGGATTCGCGAAGGCGACGTCATCAGCCGCGTCGCGGAAAAGGAAGTGGATACCCTGCCGGATTTCTATCGGCACTTGTGGGCGGTGGGGCCGGCCGGCATCGGCGTGCCGCTAACGGCAATTCGCGGCGCTACACAACTGCATGTGAACGTACATTCCGTCGATCGCGGCGACTTGCTCAAGCGGCCGCAAGCACACTAGTTCGCCGGTCAATGCAGTGCGACGCGGTGATCGCGCTCCTGCATCGCCTCGCGCTCGTTGCTGGCGGGGTGACACGATCCCTGACGCAGCAGCGCCACGATGGCAGCACAGGCATCGACCCCCTTGACGCCTGCGCTGAGAATCGGCGAACTGGTATCGCGCAGCAGGCGGTAAATGGCCGCCGCCGTGAGCGCAGGATCCTTGGCCAGCATCAGTGCCACGACGCCGCTGACCTGCGCTGTCGCAATCGAGGTGCCGGTGGCAAAATCGTAGTGACCGCCGGGAAGCAAGGTCAGGATCTCGCGCCCCGGCGCGTACAACACAGGTCCCTCTGCCGTCGGAGTCTCTGCGCTGGCCACTTCGATGACGCCGGCTTGGTGCAGCAGACCTTTCTCACCCTCCGACTCGTCCGTGGCTGCGCCGACGAATATCACACCGCGGCGCCGACCCTCGCGGATGAGGTCGCCCAACAAGCGATCATCCGGGCCGGCGAGGCTCAGATTGATCACCTGCGCGTGCGCATCGAATGCCGCTGCAATAGCCCGAGCCAAGGTGAATGAATTGCAGTGCGCGTCGTCGACGCCGATTTGTGCCTGCCAACAGGCCTTGAGAATCAGCAGCCGCGCATTGGGCGCGATGCCGACAATACCCTCTTTGTTGTTGGCCACAGCGGCAATCACTCCGGCCATCTCGGTACCATGGCGGTCGCGGCGAAACTGCGAGTCATCGGCATCGACGAAGTTTGCGGCGATGGCGATGCTGCCGCGCAAATCCGGATGTAGAACGTCGGCGCCGGTATCGATGATGGCGACCTTCACCCCCTCGCCCCGCGACCAGGGATGCGCGTCCGCGACATCCATCTGTTGGAAGCCGCGCTGCAGCCCCACATAAGGATCATTGTAGCCCTCGGTGCGCGTGGCAAAAGTCTGCAGAGGCTGCGTCAGCTTGACGCGCGGATCTTTTGCCAACGCAGCGAGCAGCGCGTTGCGATCCGCGCCTGCGGGAACCTCCAGCACGGCACAATGCACATGCAGCGGTTCGATCGGCCAGGCATTCACTTCCCGCAATCCGTAATCGTGTTCAAGCGCGCGCATCACCTGGCGCGCCTGCGAGGATGGGCCGTAGCCCGCAACGGCGTCGTAGCCCCTGGGAGTGCCGCCGGCCCGCGCCACGTAAGCCGCCGGTTCGTTTGCCACTGCCGCAATGATGAACCGCTCGGGAGATTCGGAAACTTGAGCGCCGAGCGCACGCGAATCGATGTGCACCGGTACGCTGCTGCAGGCGCATGTCAGCGCGGCCACAACACTCATGGCCGCCCAGCGAATCATGGGGTATCGCCGGGCTCAGGTTCCGGCCGCGTTTGCTCCGCGAAACGCACCGTCGGGTGCTGACGCAACAGCAGCAGCGATGAGCGAATCGGCCGGCCGGATGTCGCGGCCAGAGAATACACCCCCGCTTCGGTGGGGCCGGAAATAATTCTCAGCGCAGATTCCTCGAGTATCGCCTGCATCTCCACCAAGGTAGTGCTCGGCGCGAACACGGCGCGAATCACTTCATCGCGCGCCCGCGGCGGCGAACTTGTCACGGTCCGGTAACTCGGCGCTGCTTGCTGCGCGCGGAATTGCACCCAGCGGTCGGCCAATAACAGGCTGATGGAGATCGCCATGACGGCAATTGCTGCCGCCAGCAATCCGCGCTTAGGCGCAAGGCTGCGAGCCTGCTCGGCCGGCGCTGCTGCTGCGGCGGCGCCGCCGTTCTGCAGCCCATCGAGCCGCGTCTGCAGACGCTTGAGCGATGCCGCCGGCATATATTCGATCGCCGGCGCGCTCTTGATTCCCGCGAATATCTGCTGCTCCATGGCTAAATCGGCGCGACAGGCCGCACAGTCGACGATGTGCGCATCGACCTTGAGCCGCTCATGTTCGAGGAGCGTCGAATTGACATACCAAGGAATGAGGGCAGAGACCTCTGGGTGTTGACAGTCCCCGGCGATGTGGTTGCTGCTCATCCGATCCTCGCCGGCATTTCGCTGGCTGCGCCGCTCAGCGCGGGTAGATATTGGCGCAGTTTTTCGCGCGCGTGGAACATCCGCGCCTTGACGGTTCCGACCGGGCACTCGGTGATCACCGCGATTTCCTCCAAAGAATGCCCCATCTGATAGGCGAGTTCCAAGGTCAAGCGCTGTTCGATGGGCAAACGACTCAATCCGTGCTGCAGCCAGTCATGAACCTCGGTCTCAATCGTGGGATCGACGGTTTGCTCGGGGTTGTCATCCAGGCTGCCCGAGCCGGCGTGATTCTTTTGGCTGCGAAACGCCTTCAATGCCGTGCGATAAGCGATCCCTATGATCCATGTGGATACTTGCGATGCGCTTCGAAACTCTTTGGCATTCTGCCAAACGACCATGAATGTGTCGTTGATGATCTCTTCGATATTTTCGTAGTGCGGCGTGAAGCGTGACAAGAACCGCGCCAGCCGCCGATGATAGCCAAGGTACAACTCCTCGAGCGCGCGCCGATCCCCCGCCGCGACCGCCGCCAACAAAGCACCATCGCGCTCTTTTGGCGAATTTTTGCTCAGCGGGGTCATCGGCAGGAAACTCCTTAATCCATCGTCCATCCACCGTAAGTACCTAACGCGCGGCAAAGAGTTGCGGCGGCGGCGATCAGAAGCGCCAAATCACGGTTCCCGTCCAGCGGCCCTTCGCCGCTGCATTATAAAACAATGACTTAGCTTCCGCTGTAGTGTCGACATATGACAACACCAACGACAGCGATTGCAGGTCATAGGAGCCCCCGGCGCTCCAATACGTGTAGCCGCCGGAATCGGGCCCGTTCAGAAAGCTGTAGCCGACGCCGGCGATTGCGGACAGCTTGCCGACGATCTGTCTTTGCAGGCTGAGTTCAGCGGATTTCTCCGTGACGCCGATGAGCGCGTCATAGGGATAAGGCACGTAGCGGGGTGCGTTCGGCGAATAGCCGATACTCAAGTGCAGCCAGCTTTGATAAGCAAAATCCACATCCAGTTCATCGTAATTGTACTGCGTGCCGGCCTGGCTCCACGGGTATGCGTAGTGGCTGGCGAGAATTTTTGTGCGCCAATCCTCGCCGAGGCTCCGAGCGAATCCAATGAAGGCGCTCAGCTCGACGTTGCGCGGTTGGTAGGGATTGACTTGCGTGTTGGACGCGAACACTCCAGCCAGGAATCCTGCACTGTTCGAATAGTGCAGGTCCAGTTGCGGTGCCGCTTGGTCGTTGCTGCGTGAAATGCCGCGCACGAAGTAATCGCTGGTCAGGGCCAGCGATCCGCCCCACACATCCGCCGCGGCGCACTGCGCGGATGCAAGGAAAAAAACACCCAGCAGCGCAATACAGCGCGCGCCCGGCGCCAGCTTTTCACAATCGCCGAACCGTGTTTTAAACATTGCTTGCAAAATAATTAAATCCATCCGCGTCCACGCAGCGAGCACTCAGGTTAAACCTTTCTCGATACGTTTGGCACGTACCTCGCGACTGACGATCACACTCGTCCACTCTTTGGGGGCCACGATGAAAATTTTTCGTGCCGCTAGCGGCGGCTTGATGGGGATCCTTTGCCTGTTGGTTTTGCAGAGCTGCGGCGGCAGCAGTTACGGCGGCGGCGGCTCTCCGAACCCGGCAACACCGATAACGATCAGCGTGCAGCCGACGGCGGTGGTCGTCGGACAGCCGGCAACCATTACGTGGTCGGTGACCGCCGGCGCCAATTGCACGGCAAGCGGTGCGTGGAGCGGTACAAAAGCCTTGAGCGGCACGTTCACGGTAACGCCGAGCGCCGCGGGCAGCGAGATGTTCACGTTGACCTGCAGCGGCGGCGCGTACTCGAGCAACAGCAAGACGGCAACGCTCACAGTCACCGCAGCGAGCGCTTATTCGGTTACCAATTTGGTGGCCGACAATGCAGCCGGCAATGCCATGAACGTGGATGCCAACCTGGTCAATCCCTGGGGACTGGCGATACCCGCGGGAACCGACCCGGCCTGGATTTCCAACAACGGCACGCAGACTTCGACGCTGTGCGATGGCGACGGCAAATCCCAGCCCCAACCCGCGGCCAATCAGCTGATAGTGGCCTTTGCCGCGAGTTCCGGCGGAACCGCGTTCTCTCCGAGCGGCGTGGTTTCGAACAGCAGCAGCGCCGACTTCATGGTCTCAGCGGGCGGCAAGTCCGGTTCCGCCGCGTTCATTTTCGACGGTGAGGGCGGCATGATCGCCGGGTGGTCGCCAGCCGTCGATCTCACCCATGCGGTAACCATGTTCGCGGACTCCGCGGGCGCCGTGTACAAAGGCTTGGCCATCGCGACGAACGCGGGCGCGCTGTTCTTGTACGCCACGGATTTTCACAACAACAAAGTCGATGTGTTCAATACCGGCTTCGTCAAACAAGCCACCTCCGCGACGGCGTTCACATTCGCCGATCCAAGCATACCGGCCGGCTATGCGCCCTTCGGCATTCAAGCCGTCAATAACGGGGCCGGCGGCGCCACGCAGATTTACGTGACGTATGCGCAGCAGAAGGCCCCCGACAATCACGACAACAACGACGGCGCCGGCTTGGGGTACGTCGATGTCTACGACACCAATGGCAAGCTGATCAAATCGCTGATCGCGGCTGGCGCACTGAATGCGCCGTGGGGAATTGCGCTCGCGCCGGCGGATTTCGGCACGTTCAGCAATGCGCTGCTCATCGGCAATTTCGGCGACGGCAAGATCAATGCCTTTGACGCGGCTGCCGGCACTCCGCTCGGCACGCTAAGCGATGCCGGCAATACGCCGATCGCGACTCCAGGACTCTGGGGCATTGCCTTCGGCAATGACGCAAACAACCAACCGCACAACACCTTGTTCTTTGCCGCCGGCACCAACAACGAGGCCGACGGCCTCTACGGCCGCATCGATCTGGGTTCCACGCCGCCGGTGCTCAATGCACCGCCGGTGGTCGCCCTGACGGTTCCCACGGGTACTCTCTCGGGCACTGTCGCACTGAGCGCTGCGGTCACCGATCCCATTCAAATCGCCAAGGTGGATTTCAAAGCGAACGGCACGGTCATCGGTACCGCGACTGCCTCGCCATTTAGCGTGCAATGGAACACCACCACGGTGGCCGACGGCCAGATCAGCCTCACCGCCACGGCGACCGACGCGGACGGCAATGTCGGCAGCTCGAATGCCAGCGTCGTTACGGTGGCGAACACGGCGCCACCCCCGCCGCAGGTCACGCTCACGCAGCTGCAGACCCAGATCTTCACGCCCATCTGCTCGGGTTGTCATTCGGGGGTCGGCACCTCTCTTCCCGGCGTGCAGAATCTGACCGCGGGCAATACCTTCGCCAGCGTCGTCAACGTGCCGAGCATCGAACAGCCGGCCTTGAAGCGTATTGCGCCGAATGATCCGACCAACAGCTATCTGATTCAGAAAATCGAAGGCGCGCCCGGTATCACGGGATCGCAGATGCCGTTTGGCTGCGGAGGCGCAGGAAATCCGTGTCTGGATCAGGCCACCATCAATCTGGTGAAGACCTGGGTCTCTCAGGGTGCGCTGAACAATTGAGCACACAGCAATTGCCTTCACGCACACAATCAGGACCTTCGCCGGCGATGCCGCTGTGTCGCGCATTGCTGGCCGCCACCGGCTCTGCGTTGCTCGCCGCAGCCTGTGCCGGCAACGGCGAAGGTCTTGACGCCAACGGCCGACCTCTGGCATCGGGCGGCGGCACGGTGCCGTTGTCGGCCGATTTCGCGGCAATTCAAGCCAACATATTGACGCCGATATGTTCCGTTTGCCACATCGGCGGCGGCGCCCCCGAAGGGCTGCGGCTGGACGCGGTCAACAGTTATAACTTGCTGGTCGGCGTTCCCAGCACCGAAGTCCCGCAGCTGCTGCGTGTCAAGCCGGGAGATCCCTCCAACAGCTACATCATTCAGAAGCTGCAAGGTCATGCTGCTGTCGGCGCGCAAATGCCGCTGGGCGGACCTTATTTGTCTGCCGACACGATCGCCTTTATTCAACAGTGGATCACGAATGGCGCATCGCCCCCGGCCACTGCCGCCGTGGCGGCCCCGCTCGCCGTCACATCGGTCGTCCCGGATCGCGGCGAGACCGTAAGCGAATCGCCGCCGCAGATCATGATCGCGTTCAATCATGAACTCGATGTGACGCAAATCGATGCGCGCTCCGCGCACATCGAACAGCTGGCATCCGGCGCACCGCAGTCCGCCACCGCAGTAATACCCGCCCGCATTTCCATCTCGAGCGCAAATCTTCAGGCGCTGATGATCTGGCCCAGCCGAACCTTGAGTGCAGGTCGCTATCGCGTGGTCGTGGGTGCGGGCGCGGCGTTGGGTTTCACGGATATCACCGGGCATTCGCTCGCTCTCGGCATACCGACCGATCTTGGCGAATCGGTGATCAGCACGTTTGCTGTCGCGGCGGCTGATGCCCCGGCGGCTGATGCGGCGGTCATGCAAGTCGAGGCTCCGCAATGAAGCCGAGTCTGGCAGTCTGCGTCCTGCTGTCGATCGTACTCTGGGTATTGCGCGCCGCTCCCGCCGCCGCCGAACCTTACCTCGCCGTGCAAACCGGCGACAAATGCAATGTCTGCCACTTCAACCCGACGGGTGGCGCGCTGCGTACCGATTTTGGAATCACCTATGCAAAGTTACTGCTGCCGGCCGAGACGATCGACAATTCACTGATTAGCAATTGGACCGGTAGGATTACCGACAGTTTGCGAGCCGGCGGTGACCTGCGCGAGGACTGGACGCGCGACACGGCGCCCCACACGACGACCACCCAGTCGTTTCAGCTCGAACAATTTCGCCTGTATGGGGCGCTGAATCTCATTCCCAACCGGCTCGACATCTACATCGACGAGCAGGTGGCGCCGAATGGATCGCAGAATGAGGAGGCCTATGTTCTTTACGGCAGCACCACGGGCTTCTACGTCAAGGGCGGACAGTTCTACCTGCCATTCGGATGGCGGCTTCAGGATCAGACCGCATTCGTGCAGGAACTCTCGGGTATCAGCATGGCGACGCCGGACAAGGGTGTGGAAATCGGCTATGAGCGCCCTTCCTGGTCGGCGCAATTCGATATCACCAACGGCGTCGGCAATGGCACCAGCGGCTCCGGATATCAAGTCACCAGCCAGGTTGTCTACGTTCAGCCGATTTGGCGAATAGGTCTCGCAGGCTCATTCACGCAATCCAATGCCGGCGATCGGCGGGTTGCGGGCCTCCTTGCCGGCGTGCGGACCGGTCCGGTGTCGTGGCTTGGCGAAGCGGATGCGGTGCACGACGACAGCTTCCCGGGCGGCCGCACTCTGGCGGCAGGTTTGCTGGAGGCCGATTGGCTCATACAGCGGGGGCACAATTTAAAGGTGACCGCGGAATGGTACGACCCGGATCGCTCCGTGGCCCAGAACGAGCAGACCCGCTACAGCGTTGTATACGAATACACGCCAATACCCTTCTTGCAGCTGCGCGCCGGCTACCGCCGCTACTTCGGCATCCCCCAGAGCAACACGGAAAATCAACGGCTGGCTCTAGTGGAACTGCATGGCTATTTCTAGCCGGATCTGCCGCGAAAGGCATTCACCGCGGCGCGCGCCGCGGGCCCGAGCACATCGGGGCGCACCGCCACAACGTGCAAGGAAACTTTGCGTGAACCTCCAGTCACGAGCGGCAGCGGACGCAGCGCACCGCTCTGCAGTTGATCCTGGATCAGGTGTTCGGGCAGCCACGCATAGGCGAGCCCCGCCAGAATCGTGGCGAGCGATGCCTCCATGCTGCTCACCGTGAAGCGCCGCTCGGCACCCAGCCATCCTTCGTCGCGCGGCTGCGTGGTCCCCGAATCGCGGATCACCGCTTGTACGTGGCGCACCAAATCATCCGCCCCCACCTCGCGGCCGATGCGGAACAAGGCGTGATCGGGACGCGCCACGGCAACGAAGGTCACATCCTGCAGCCAATCGCCGAGAAATCCCGGCGGTACACGGCTCGTGACCACGACATCCGCGCTGCCCTCGATGATGGCTTGCTCGGCCCCGGACAACACTACATCGGCCAATTGGATTTGCGTGCTGGGACAAGTGGTCTGCAAGTCCGCAATGATGTCGAGCAACCGGGCCCGCGGATACGCCCCGTCCACCACCAATGTCAATTCGCTCTCCCATCCCGTCTTCAGGCTGCCCGCCAGTTGTTCCAACGTATCGAGCTCTTGCAATAGCGCGCGAGCGCGCTTGAGCAGCGTCTGCCCGTGCGGGGTCAGCACCGACTTGCGGCCCGCGACGCTGAGCAGCGGCAAATCCAGCGATTCCTGCAGTCGCGCAACGGCGTAGCTGACGGCCGATTGACTGCGATTCAGCTTGAGTGCGGCCGCTGCGAAGCCGCCTTCGTCGACCACGGTGGCCAGCACCGCCCATTGTTCCCAGGTTGTTTTCGCAAGCGCCACGAATGAATCCATTTTCTCGATCAATGACCCGCAAATTTTGCGCTTTTTTATGTGCTTATTCGAGGCTATTGTGTGGCACAGGAGGTTGCCATGAACGAGATTCGACGAAGTCAGGAAAGAGGCTATGCCGACCATGGTTGGCTCAAGTCCTTTCATACCTTTTCATTTGCGGACTATTACGATCCCAAGCATGTCGAGTTTGGACCGTTGCGGGTGATCAACGAGGACCGTGTGCAGGCTGGCGCGGGCTTTGGCACGCACGGCCATCGCGACATGGAGATCATCAGCTATGTGTTGTCCGGCGAGCTGGCGCACAAGGATTCGATGGGCAACGGATCGACCATCAGGCCCGGCGACGTGCAGCGCATGAGCGCGGGCAGCGGCGTTCGGCATAGCGAATTCAACCCCTCGCAATCCGCGGGAGTGCACTTTCTGCAGATTTGGATCCAGCCGAATCAGCGCAACATCGAGCCTAGCTACGAGGAAAAACGCTTCCTGCCTGAGGAGAAGCGCGGACGCCTGCGTCTCATCGTGTCCCCCGATCGCGCTCAAGGTTCATTGCTGATCCACCAGGACGCGCGCGTCTATGCAGGATTGTTCAACGGCGCTGAAACGGCGGATCTTGAAGTGCGGGGCGGCCGGCGCATATACGTGCACGTTGCACGCGGCGCGTTGCTGGCGAACGGAGTTGCGCTCGATGCAGGCGATGCACTTCGCATCACCGGCGGAACCCAGCTGCACATCGAGAATGGCCGGGATGCCGAGGTTCTGGTATTCGATCTGCCGGGTGAGGGCACTCAAGACAATTAGTAATGGCCAGCGACGTTGCCGGGTACCGGGCAGAGCCAGGTAACCAAGGCTCTGCCCGGCGGCCGCATCGCGGCGGCTACTCGTCTCTCTCCTCTGTCACGTCGACGTTGACGGGAGCCGAAGGGATGCCGTTGGCGACGACAACCAATTTGCTAGGACCCGTCTCTTGGCTCGCGGGCACATCGAAATGAGTCGACACGCGACGGTCAGACGGACCTACTCCCATGCTGCTGTGGTCATGTGTCCTGCTGTAGAAAACATGCCCGGATGCGTCGTTCGTGATGCGCACGAGTGGATAGTTGGTTGCGGCTTGGACATCATCCCCATAGGAGGACGCTTGCGACATGCCGTTGAACAAAAACCCCTCGACGGTATATGAGCCACCGGGACTCACATGGTCCGGGGCGGATACCACCTGCGGCGCCCAATCTTCGTTGAAACCCGGCTTGGGGTTATAAACGGAAACAAAAAAGAAGTCGGTGAACATGATCTGGCCGGTTGGCAGGACCAAGAAGTTGCCGTAGTAAGACGTGTCGACCGATGCGTTGGGAGCCGGGGGGATTTCCCTCAGCCGTCGCCCGTCCCATTCAAGGAAGGTGGAAGGAGATTTAAAAATCAAAGGGCTCGCCATCAACAAAACCTTGCCGTTCGGTTCGAGCGCCGCTGGACCGTCAGCGATATCCAGTGAATCCGGAAAATCCGGGCCTGGGGTCCAAGTTCCAAAGTCGGAATCGTAAATTGCGGTATGCCCTGCGCCGCAACTGTTTGCGCCCGTGTAAAAAACCGTCCCGTCGGGACGCAAGATTCCGGGTCCCAACTCGAACGAGGCGACGTTCAATCCGCCGCAATTCGCGGCAGAATCCCACAGTTGCACAATCGTACTGCCCGCGCTTCGCCAACTACCGGTCTCTGGGTCATAAAGTTCCGAGTTCGTACCGGTAGGTTCGTACGGAAAGGGTGAAATGGGGACATAGCCATCGACCGTCAGCACCTTGCCATTGGGCAACAGAGTCCATCCCTCTTCATCATTGGGGTCGAACTTATGCCTCCCGGTCGCAGTCCAGGTCAAGGATTTGGCATCGAGCAAAGCCGCTTCGTTAGTGCAGCAATTGGCTTGCATGAACGTGCCGTTGGAGAGCACGACGCCCTGAGAATCGCCGATTGACGACCACCCAGCCGGAGGATTCACCATTGTCCAAGTATCGGACGTTGGATCGTAGATGGCGCCCAGATTGGTCCAGACAGGCTTTAAGAAATTATATTCTCCACCCTCGATGATGACTCGGCCGTCGGGGAGGACAGCCGAGGAGTGATACAGCGGGCTGTAGCCGGCGGGTGTCGAAGCCAGTTGGGTCCACGTACCGTTAACGTAGCTGCCGAACTGGTCGGGGGTCAGTTTCCACCAATCCTGGCACCCGGAATCTTGCAACATGACCGTGCCGTCGGTGAGCAACAGCGGATTGCCGGGCCCGCAATCGACAGGATCTAAAACCGGCGGTTGATTCGTCAATAGTTGCCAAGGCGAGGACAACGCATCCGACGCCGCG
>Ga0210394_10005484_pt1 | contig 14190 bp, 15 predicted proteins | sample IncBWC12MmetaG_FD_160121 | JGI IMG/M metagenome (GOLD analysis project Ga0210394, IMG submission 160121) | Forest soil microbial communities from Barre Woods Harvard Forest LTER site, Petersham, Massachusetts, United States - Inc-BW-C-12-M | ecosystem: Environmental > Terrestrial > Soil >...
AGCAAACCCCTCGGATGGCGGTTCGCCTGTTTCATCCAATTCCCAACACGTTCCGTCCATTTCAATTTCAAGAGCGGCGTGTCGTCCATGCTGCGGATCGATGCGTGACAATCCGGCCAGCCGAATCTGCATGACCTTGAGCGGAGGCATTTCATAATCGAGGGTCCATTCGCTGTCCCGGCACTCAATCGCGAGGATCCTTCCGTCCTCGTCGGCTTCCACCTCGACAAATGCGAGCGGAAACAATCCCTTCTCCCAACAATAGAGTGACGCGACCATCAAATCGCTGTTGTAAAGCTGGAGCCGTGAATCTACGCGATGCACCCATCGTCCCCAACTGACGAAGTCAGTCGGGGAATGGACGGAGATTTTTAGGACTTCTCGCGTCCTGTTCAGCCAGAGATCGATCCGTTCGGTAAGACACGCAGTGAGGTCCGTGGTCTGATTTTCCACGGCATCTTTCAAACGAGCGAGGCCGTTAGAAGCTCCCGACACGTAAAACGCTGGAGCAAAATCATCGGTCAAACGGTAGTGCGACTGGTTCCTGTCGATCAGCCAAAGGGTCATCCCCTGTCTGTTCGGATAAAGATCGAGAATCCATCCTTGCAATCTCACAAAGCACCCCGGCGTTTTGAAGAACTTTCTCGAAGTTGGATAGCCGCTTTTCCTGGTCGAGCGCGATGGAAAGCAGGATGGCTTCCATCGGATTGTCATGGCACTGGTAGGTCGCGGCCTGGGTGTAGCAGCGCACTCGGACAAACAGCCTGTCGAAATGTGGCTGGTCCTCCCGACGTAGAGCACGTCTGAATTTTTTCCATCGATCTGCCGTCTGCTGAATCAATTGAACGAATGTAGGGACAGTTCGGCCCATAGCTCCTCCTGGATCACTTCATTGGGACAAAAGTGGTTCGGTTTTCTCGCTGGTAAAGGAAAGTTCCTTGTCGGCGTGAGTCTCAACCTTCAAAACATGCCGCGCTTGCTTGCAGAGTTTAGGGAAGAAGTCGCGTCGTTTGGTTTTGAACGAAGTCACGTCAGAGAAGACGGCGATGGAAATCGGAAGCTGCGCAATCGCTTCGAGTCCTTCGAGCGCACGTTCGAACGATGCCCGTGCTGGGCGATCTTGGACATCTTCATCGAAGAACAAATCAGGCAACGCAGTCACAATCAAAGCATCGGCGGAGCACGAGTTTAGTATTTTCGGTACGCGAAGGACCAACTCCATAAGCTGAAAACAAGTGAACGCACGGGAGACTCGAATGAGCTTGTTGAATTCGAAAGGCTCACGACCGCGTTCTCTCGCGAAGCGAGCGATCAACAGGGGACTGATCTGATTCGCACCGTCGAGGTAGAGAATGCGTTTCTCCCCAAGCAAAATCCTCGGAAGGAAATAGTGTGATAGCCGGGGCATCTCGGGGCATCCGTAGTAAACGGACAAACACCTTTCGGGTAAAACCCAGGGATTTAACGACTCTCTTTCGATACTAGCGACGGGCAATTCCATTGGCCTACCACGGCTCTCGGAGACGGGAGTCGATAGTAGGCGAACAAAAGGCGAAATGTCAATAGAGCGAAAACTTCAGGAAATCCGGCTTTAGCTGCGTGACGTTTGCGATTTCCACTTGTCCGGTAATGCGTGCCGGTTCAAACGGTCGATGCAACACCATCTATTGCACTGATCCGACAATGCTTCCCCGGAGGTATCCATCCGTTTGGCTAGACTCGCTCAAACCCTAGCCAGGGTAGTGCTCTGGCTGTTTTAACCTGCGCGAGAGATTTAGCCTTTGTTTTCAATGCCAATTGGGTTCGACCTAAGTGTTGCGTCGACCTATCGAATGGACCGCCGTTACCGGAAACTTGCCCTCATGGTGCGGTAACGCGGCTACTTGTTGGGCCGTTAGTTGTGGGTGCGATCTTTGCAAATCCGGGTCTAGACATTCTGTTCGTCCGATCCTAGGGAACGAGCCCTCGCAAGCAACTCTCTAATTGATTCTCGTGAGCTGCATCGAATCTTGGGCAAGCCAACAGACGAGCAAATATCCTCGGTTGATTGCAACTCTCGGGGCTCTCGAACAACAACTGCCACGAGAAAAACCCTATGACCGCCAGAGGCAGGATATGAAATCTCCCATAATCCGCCTCCGCTCATCCCACTATAGTCCCCTTCAATCGCTTCGACTTCGACAAACCTCGTTTCACCGTTTATCAGTTCCTCAGGCAAGACATTTACGCCCGCGAACCGAATTTCGAAGTTCAAAACCCTATCAGCAACGTCTTCTGAAGATTTTGGTGCTCCGATAATGAAATAATCGGGTCCATATTCTTCATCCGCGGAATATTGCGACGTCATCAAATCATAGAAACGCAGTCCCTGGCGAACCATCTCAGCCGCGTCTTCAGCGTGAAGCTCGAACAGGGTCAAATCCTGTGAATATATTCCCTCGTTCCCGAGATCAGTTCTTATAGGCGGATGCTTTAGATACCTTACGGCCCCCTCGGGGTTCTGGTAAGCCCATCTCTCTTTCTTTTCTGCAAGGATCCGTGCTACGTGCTGAGCGGTGATTAGAAAAAATCGATTTTCCTGTGGCAGCATGGCCAATGTGGCGGTGGCGTTTGTACCTGTTGAGGTGAGAAAAACTGTAGTGTGCCGAAAGAGACCATCTTCCCGCGCTGATCGACTACGCTCGAGTGGCGCTCTTGGGGAGCTATTATCCCAGATTGTTGTCATCGCTCAATCCTCTCGCACGACGAGGGCGCTGATTCTAATACCAATTCCAGATAAATGGGGTTCTGGGACGTCGGTCGGATGCCCAAGTCGCGTTTGAACCGGCAGCGGTAATGGGAAAAGTGGATTCCTCATGCCAACTACAGGAAATACCTGATTCCCGCCTGCTACGTCCGGAGGTAGCCTGCTGCTTACATAGCCTCTGAAACACCCCGAGAGCAGGTGCTTGTACTGGTCAGGCACCTACTACTCAACCCCATCTGTATTATTTCTTGTCCCACAATTCCGAGAAGAGTTTCACCGTGGCTGGCCCGTGACCTGCGTAGTGATTGTTTGCGAAGGCAAGAATTTGAATGCGTCTTTCGTGAACTTTCTTTAGTAGTTCAACCCAATTCTGCAAATCACTGGTGCGATCAATGATCGTCTTATCCCACGACTCAGTAAGCTCCTCGATGCCTTTGCGATCTCCGAGCCAGCGAACGTATGTAAAGTCGGCGGTAATCAGATCGAGCTTTTCTTTAATTTCCCACGGCCTGGGCATCCAACTCTGGTCTATCAACGCAAGAGCAACGTTGTGCTGCCGCAGCAGGTCCACAAACCGCGCATCGAGCCAGGACTTGTTGCGAATCTCCAAAGCGAACGCGAATTCCTTCGGCAGTTTCTCCAAGAACGGTTTTAATCGCGCGACAAACTCGGAGCCGGACTTGAACACGGATTTGTTGAAGTAGCCGAATTGGAACAACAGCGGCCCGAGCTTGTCGCCGAGGGCGCTCATGGTTTTCAGGAAATGATTGAGATCGTCTTCGCAGTCCACCAGCACTTTGTCATGCGTGATTGCCTGTGGAAATGTTGTCGACCACATTTCCGCAGTTATGTGGCGATGAGATTTATGTGGCAACACGATCCGAAGGGCAGTGTTTCCGAACTGTTTTGGACTTCGTGGGCCACATAAGCTAACGAGACTCCATGAGTTAGGCGTCCCGAGATGATCGACCACTGTCCTTCAATGCGTGGCCAGAATTGGCTTGCTGCGGCAGTGGGCAGTGGCGAGAGATGCGGTATCGGTTACGATTGAACCAACGATAGCCTTGCCAAAGCATCCAATTAAAACCGGGTAGGCGAAAGATTGCATAGAATGGCCATGCCCACCAGATTCTTCGGGCCACAAAGAGATATGCATCGGCCCCAGATTCCAACTTACCATCCTGGGTCATTACAAGGATGTCATCCAGCAGGTTCTGTTGCGATCTTTTTAAGCTGCCGTCTTCCCATGCCGATTGCAAGTCTTTGAGAGAAAAACCCCGTCGCTCAATTACCCCCTCCCAGAAGTGAACCCAACGAAAACAGAACCCGCATCCACCATCGTAAAGTACCCAACCCACACGAGGGAGCAACGCTTTCGATTCTCGGTCCAGCTTCGTCATGGGAGTCTCCTGCCTCTAGAAACAGTGACCGGTGAGCCATCAGCAATGAATGCAGAGCTTGGGTGACCTTGAAGGACACGGCCTAGTTCGACGCCGTACAACCCACTTGCATCGCCTTCGAATCCTGCCGTAGTGCTCAGCCAAACTTGCCAAGGCACATGAGAAACGTAATATTCGAGGGAGCCTCCGCCTCGTTGATTCGAGTAACCCCAATAGTGTTCGGTAATGAATTGTTCCAGACTTCCCTCTCGGGGAATTTCAGGAGCGCCCATCGCTTGTGCAGTCAGCTGGCACCACTTATTCTTTTTGACCTGCCATTGATACTCAAACGTCTTTTTCGACCCATCGGTGCAAATGTTGTGCTTCATCGGCAGGCATACATAGTTCTCACCATATATAAGGCGAGCCATCGTCGCGACTGCCTGCTTGGGTACAATTTCGGCGATGAACACGACGCCCCTTCGGTTCTCATCGCGCTCTTTGCGACGGACGTAGAAGCGGAGGTTTACCTCATCGAAATCAGAATGAAGCGGGACCGCAAGGGACCCAAAGAGTTTGGTCCGGCAAAACCGAAAGCCCACGAGGCTAACGAATGTTCTTCCTCGGAACGAATCCAGCACTGTGCCACGAGGGACATACTTGTCTAAAAGGCTTGAGTCAACTTCGTAGTTCAACATCACGAGATCTCGCCATTCAGCCGAAAGAAATACTGTTTTTGTTCGAGTCATTTGGGCTAGTTCAAGCGCAGTGCTAGAAGATCCAATTTATCAGGCCCCTGACCAGCGGCACGATCTTTCTAACTCTTGGAGTGCAGCCCGATAACCCCAAGGAGTTGTTTGTCGAAGAGCAGACGTGCGCCCTAGTGTTTAATAAGTCGGTTACCGGTAGCTTCGGTATCGGCACCCGATCTTCTGTTCTGTGTTGACTTTACTTCGTCCTTACAAGCTGTGAAGGAACTGCATCAGGTTGGGATCATCACGCCATTTCAATTGGGTGTTGACGGGTCCGATTCCCGGATCGCAAGCAGCCAGCGCTTTGGCCTTCATTGCCAGGTCGGTTTCAGCGTAGATATTGGTGGTGTCCACCGAGACGTGACCAAGCCATGCGCGGATCGTATTGATATCAACACCCGCCCGAAGCAGATGGGTCGCCGTTGTGTGCCGAATGGAATGAGGGCTGACTTGCTTGTTCTTCAACGACGGAACCCTATTGGCCGCGGCTTGGACGTGCCGCTCCACCAGGGTGTGAACGCCAAAGCGAGTCATGCGACCGCCATATCTATTGAGGAACAGATTAGCGTCGCCGGCCCGCCCACGCGTCAGCGGCAGCAGTTCGGTCATAGTTTTTGCCCATAGTGGACAGAAGCGGACCTTCCTCCCTTTTCCGTGGAGTTTCACCGATCCTGTTCCATCGGGGTTCCACTCCAGATCTTCGATCGTCACATGGACTGCCTCGCTGGCCCTGGCACCTGAATTGTAGAGGAAGAGCAAGAGCGCATAGTCTCTGTGCCCCAGCCTCGTGCTTTGGTCCGGGACTTCCAGGAGGGCATCGATTTCTTCTTTCTCCAAGTACGTGATGGAGTTCTTCTCACACCTCTTGAAGGGGATGCTTCGGATCTGGCCACACCACTGCACATGCTCAGGGCTTCGTTCACCAATGAAACGGCCCAGCGCATGGATCGCGGAAAGCCTCTGATTGCGGGTACCAACCGTGCAACGCCGGACCCTTTCAAGTTCCGTGAGAAAAGCCTTAATCACGTCACCCGAGAGATCATAAACTGTGAGCGCATCGACCCGTTTCTTGCACAGTTTCGATGCGAACGGTAGCAGTAGGCAAAAAGCATCGCGGTAACTTTGCTGAGTATTATGTGCAAGGTTCCGCTCTGCGATGAGGTGTTCCAGCAGGAACCGTCTAATCCAGGGACTGAGCAAGAAATGGTCAGCCATGCCGCACCTCCCCCGAAGCGTAGATCTCAAAGCAACGATTCGCCTCTTGGAGTAATTCGCGGGTCATGGTCAAGTAGTGGGCGGTGGAATCGATATCGACATGGCCAAGATAAGTCGATAGATGAGGCAGGAGCCGTTGTACGTCCTTGCCTTCGCGGTACCAGCTGATCAGTCGCCTCACTGCAAAAGTATGTCGGAAATCGTGGAGCCTGGGCTGAAAGCGCCCTCCGTCGAAGCGCATGATTCCAACCTCGGTTCGAAGCCACTGGAACACGAAGTGGGCTTGAGCGTAGCTCAGCGCGGTATGCTTCCTCGTACAGAGGAACGGCGAATCGAAGGCAGCGTTGGCTGCCCATTGCCGGTCGTAATATTGCTGCAGCATCTGGGTCAAATCGCGCCCAATGGGAACCAGCCTCGACTTGAAGAACTTAGTTTCGCGAATCATTAGCAGGCCATCATTGAGATTCAGGTCGGCCAAAGTTAGTCTGAGGGCCTCGCCGATTCGCAAACCCGCGCCGTAGAGTAAAAGGATTAGGGTTCGCATCGTATGGGGTTCAAGGGGAGATGTTGGTTGGTAGTAGGTATCAGCGACACTCAACAAGCGGTGCACTTCTTCGGCGGAGTACAAGTATGGAACGTGGGTGGGTGGCCGCTTGGGCTGTGTCGTTGGCAGTGGCGGCCGGTGCCCCAAATGGCGTCGACCGACCGCATAGCGAAAGAATCGATCCAGCGCGTGATACTTGTTGAACCAGAAAGACGTTACCGGCCCTCCCCTGCCTTTGAGGTACGCCTGTACGTTTTCGGCTGAAATGCTGTCGAGCGCGACATCGCCAGTCTGCCTGAGAAACGCCCGAAGACGAGTAGCGTCAGTACGAAAGTCCATTCCCAGCGACCGCTTGTAGTCAGTGTACTCTTGGATGGCAGCTCCGAGTTTCATAGCACATCTCCCAAACCAAGATTCGCCACCTCTCGCAGCGGCACGAAGAGAGTTTCGTGAACAACGCCTTGTGTTTTCTGCCGCTGCGGCTCGGAGCACTCGACCAGACCAGCGAGAGTCTGATCGGCGACTTCGCGTAGCGAAGACACATCGACTTTTGCATAGATTCGCGTGGCCTGAGCCGACCGGTGTCCCAGGTGGTCGCCAATCTGCTTGAGCGAAAACCCCTGCGCCAGTAAGTGCGTCGCGCAAGCATGCCGGAGTGCATGCGGTCCATAGTGAGCGAGTTTCATGCCGAGTCGCTTCACGAGAGTTCCAACCCTTGCCCCAAGGCTGGCCGCGGAAAGAGGACGGTAAGGTGCTCTCAGAGTAAGGAACAGTTCCCGTCTACTCGAGCTCGGCCTGACTTCTTTGAGATAGCGAAGGATCGCTGTTCCAACCTTTGTCGCAAGCGGATACTCCTCAACCTTCTTCAGTTTGGATCGGCGAACGTGAAGGCGTTCCGCCTCCCAATCGATATCATCTAAGGTGAGCTTGGAAACCTCATTGATTCGAAATGCGTAGACCGCCAACAGAAGAATCACCGCGCGGTTCCTGATGTGAGTGGGATTCTCGTCGCTAACGCTTTCTATCAAGCGTTGAACATCTTTCCAGGCGGGCCCCTGGGGAAGACCTTCATGGCAATACAAGCGGGGTTTGTCGATGGTCGCTGCGATATCGGGCGCACACCACGAACGAGAAGTGGCATAGCGGAAGAAAGACCGGAGAGAGTGAACGCAGCCGGAAATGGTGGACCGTGCCCATCCGTGCGCTCTGCTGGCTGAAAAAAACTCCGAGATGTCCCTCGGCGTGACGGTGGCTATCGCACCGCCGCGTGCTGTTAACCAGCTGAAGAACGGTTCGAGGGTACGTTTCCGATGGATCGTTGTCGCTTCGCTCAACCCTCGGTCGTCCCGCAAATGGATGAGAAACTCGTCGAGCTGATTGGCAAAAGGTAATGCAGGCCGCGCCTCATCTAGCCAGCCTAAGAACCGCAACCAATTACAGGCAATCGAGATGAAATCGGTCTTAGCAAGGACAAGCGAGTGGGGTAGTGAACTCCGCTGTCTCCTTTCCTTCATCCATATTCCAGCCGCTTCAGAGACCTCGGCCTTCGTTAGGCGTTTGCGGGCGCTGATTCGTAGCCGCTGGGCGATGGCAAGGAGTTGAATGTTAATTCCCGTCAACCGGCCCTTGCCGTAACCTCGCTGAGAAAGATGAGTAAGGTATTGCTCCCGTTCTTGGGCGAACGGTCCCTTGCGGTATCGCTCTAAGATGAGCGGGTTTTTTACAAGCTGAGTGAACATCGGCTGACTCCTTTCAGAAAGAAATGGAAATCAGCCCAGTATGAATTCTTATGTGGCGTTAAATCACATCATGCGCAGGTGAGAGGGAATCAGCCACACTCTGCGCAACATAACTGACACCGCAACATATCTGGGGTACTTTCGCGGCAAAGATAAAACCGGGAGGGGTCTTCGTATTCCAGCCCTCGACGACCGACACAGATGGCGTGCGATAAAAGGTGTTGTCGAGTTCGACTGTCTGAAATTTGGTTGCGTAGTACGACAGGAAGTCGCGGGGCTGCATCCCATCCGGGTAGAAGCTGCCGACCCAGCCTTCGGCGGTGAAGGCGCTGGTTCCGATGCGAATATCTGTCATGAGTGAGGAATTCTATACCCGGATTAGCTTTGGTTTGGAATGAAATCCACTTGTCAGGGTGCGCCGGCCGGTTTCGGCTATAATGCCTTTCAATGTTTTCGTATCTCTTCGAGGATTGGTTAACATCGTTATGCCTAATTGGATAATTCCGACGCTTATTGGCATTGCTGCCAGTGCTTTTTTAACTTGGCTGAGCATGCGGTTTCGCTCGAAGTCTCAGATGGCTTACCAATTGCACGATCTCACCATTATTGGTCAACCTAGTGTGACAAACATCGGTGATATCAAAATTCTATTCAACAATGTCGCCGTTCCTCGTGTCGTCGTCACGCATTTGGCTGTGTGGAACACGGGCAACACGGTAGTCAAGGGAGAAGAGATCGTTGAATCTAATCCGCTAACAATCCGCTTTGGAGATGGAGCGACGATCCTTGATGCACAGCGTGTGAGTGCAACCCAAGAGGTCAACGATTTTCGCATCAGAGTTTGTGAGCACGATCAGTCCCGTGCGTTTCTGGAATTTGACTATTTGAATGGTCGAGACGGTGCCAAATTCCAAATCATTCACACCGGCAGCAAAGGCAAAGCAAAGTTGACCGGAAGCATCAGGGGAATTGCGAAGGGAGTGGAATACTGGGGTGACCTGCTGGAATGGAGTGAACAAAAATCGCGTTTCAGTAGCTTGAGACACATGGCGCTGTTTGTGGCAGCCGTTGTTGTCCTGAGTTTGATGAAAGATGTAATTGCCCGACACTATCCCGCGACAGTTAAATATGGCGAGTGGCTAGCTGCGGCGGCTATCGCCTTGGTATTGCTTATTTTCTTAGGCGCATTTCTGTTTGGCGTAGCCTACAGCCTTCATACTCGGTCGCGTGCCACTCCTAAATCCCTTTCTCGTTGAAGTGCCGGGTGCCGATCTATAGTTGTCTGCGATCTCAATGACCGGGAATAATTCTTGACGTGGTTACTCGGTTGACTTCTTCATCGGTCGCGGAATAGCCGCGTACTTCGCGCCAAACATTTCGTCTTTCTCTCCGGTTGCTTCCTGGCGTCTCGCTTCGTCAATCATTTCATCCCGCATCTTGTTCCACTCATCCAAGCACTGTTGTCGTAAAGCCGCGGCGTTCTTGTCGCCACGAAAACCGTGCGGACCCCGATGGGTTCTGACAGCATCCTCGAAAGTTTGGCCCGGTTGGTCCCACGCTGAGTCATAGAAATTAGAAGGGCACTGGTTGTTAGTTTCGTCTAGCTTCACTTTGCGCAGTTGAACAATGGTCGGTTTGCACTTTTTCGCTTTCTGTTTCATTTCTTGAGGCCGTAGTGCTGCATTAGAAATTCCGTGAGAAGTTGTTGGCCAATAGTCACGCTGACTTTTATTCCGCTCGTAACAACCTTCGACGCTTTTGCTTTTATCCACTCCTTCACACTACTGCCTGCTGTCGCATCGCCATCCGTCTGAATCGCGTGGGTTAGCTCCGTTAGATCGGCTTGATCCAAACCGATTTTAGTTAGGGCAGCGTCAAGGAGCTTACGATCACCAGCGATAATAACGGTTTGGCCCGAAGCATCTAAACTACCTAAGGCCACGTTACCTCCCAGATTGTTGATGACGATGCTTTCAATTTGCCTTACGTCTCTAGATTTGACTTCGTCCAGGTTGTTATACGTCGTTCCCAATTCTTCTTTAATCTCCAAAGCCATCCGAAGAGTTGCGTTTCTAACCGCATCCAGTATCTCGATCAGCGCACTCTTTGGCACCTCCTGCCAAGCGTCGTGACAGACGGCTCCTTGCAGCAATTTGGACTGATAGAGCGCGACCAGAACCGGAGGCCACGAAAGTATCAGCGTGCCATTGGCATCTTGCTTAGCCAAATCGTCGAGACTGCCTACCGACTGAAATACCTCAACCGTCTCAGCAAAGTGTCGGTGTTTCTCCTCCAACACAACAGGGACAATCAGATGATTGGGATACCACGAACGGAAAGGACCTGCGAAATTACCGTAAGCATTCGCTGCGATAATACGGTAAGCCGGGACTCCCGCTCCGTCCTTGTACCCGTTTAGCTCCTGATCGGCCCAAGTTTTAAGTCGCTCGATTTTTAACTCACTGGAAAGACGGAGGCACTTCCGAAGAAGATTCGGCAACGACTGCTTGTCGTCTTCGGCCAGATTAATGATGTCGTCGAGAAGGGCTGGCATGGCTTACTTGCGAACGATTATACCCGATGGACGGATCTCTATTCCTTTGGCTTGTACCCTCTGCACTTGCAATTAGGAAACCAGCACCTCGGGAACATTTTCGTACCGGGCTTGGCGTAGTGGATGGTCTTACCGTGGGTGCAGCGGCAAGGTTGAATTTTTGGCATCGCGGAAGCGTATCACGGCCTGGGAAGCAGTCGTCCTACACGGCGCAGAGAACTGTTGAAGCTAAAGAAAAGGAGGTAGGGAGGCGCTCCAGGTCATACGTCTCCCTAATGTTTACCCCTTTCGGGGGTCGATCATCCTTATAGGGTGGATAATCGGCTATGTACCTACCAATAGGACTCTCAGGACAGCGATCAGGTTTCAAGAGTTTCTGAAGTCGCTGGCTAGGCAACTGATTTATAGACGTGAACTTTCCCGTCCGCAACGACCGCGATATATCTGCCGTGTTCGAGAAATTGCATAACCTGTTTGCCTTCCCGAGCTAACTTGGCCCACCTAGATTTGGTATTCGGATTCTGTTCCAGTCCGCGGAGTTCTCGGCCATCGAAGCTGAAATCGATCTGTTTTAGCTTGCTCTTGGAAGTTTGGCGGGTGGGATAGGTCTCGCCATCAAGATCGACAGTCTTCTTTTTATCGATAAGGGACTGCTGCCAGACGGAGACCAAGACGGTTTCGAGACTCGCGGACATGAAATGAGCATATCAAACTCGTGACGACTACCGTGCCGGGGAGAGGGAAACGCAATGTAACATATTCTCTGGTTTCTTATCAGATGATTCTAGATACTCTCCGGCACATACAAGCCGCGCATGATAGAATCCGCTCCCACGGGCGGTTTAATCAGAATCCATGAACAAGTACTTTAATCCCAAAAGGAAGACCGCAAACCAGGGAGTTGCCTATGTCCAGAAGATCGTTGACGAAATGGACTGTGTGTGGCGCCCAACACCAAACGATGATGTGGGATTAGATGGGGAAATTGAGCTAGGCAAAGACGGCGCGGCGACCGCCAAATTGGTGAAGGCTCAGGTTAAATCTGGTTTGTCTTATATTCGGAATCCCACAGGAACGAGCTTTGACTTTTATGCAAATCCGAAAGATCTCCACTACTGGAGTGGCGCCAATGTGCCAGTAATTTTGGTGGTCTATGATCCAGCCAAAGGTGAAGGATATTGGAAGCCTACCCTACAATGTCAAGCCATCATTCAATCCTGACACTCCGCGCACGTTCTTCCGCGGCTCACGCAAAAACTCGCTCTGGACGGAATATGCTGGTGGCTGATTTTTCCACAGCCTAAATAAAAGAATTACTTAGGTTTATCTGTTGCTGTGCACATCTGGGCAATAGCTCACATTTATTTTAACTAAATCAGTGTTGACTCAAACAAGAACTATCTCGTAGACTCCCCGCGCTTTCCTTCTGTAAAGATTCAGAAAAGTGCAAATGACATTCGTGGGGGGACACGAACTTGGGATCAATGCCTGCCTGCGCGGTGAACCTTTTTTCTCCAGGTTTTCTCATTCGGTTAGTTCACTTCCCCACTTGTTGTGATTTGAAATTCGCTCTCCGGTGTTGGAGGCTTCGAGCATGAGAGAGACTGCACGCTTTGGTTTCCTTTTTGTGTTGCTTGCCCTGATTAGCTTTCTAGCAGCAAGTCCTAATGTCGCTCAGAGCGGCGTCACTTACGTTTATGACGATCTCGGCCGTCTCGCGGCAGTAATCGATCCTTCAGGGAACGCGGGGGGCTACAGCTACGATGCCGTTGGAAACATGCTTGCCATCGCTCGATACAGTTCGACCCAGATTTCAGTTCTCAACTTCAGTCCGCAGAGTGGTCCTGTTGGGGCGACGGTTACTATCACCGGAACCGGATTCAGCACTACGGCAAGCCTGGATACCGTTAAGTTCAACGGAACGAGCGCTACGATCAGCTCAGCTACGGCGAATCAACTTATTGTTACGGTCCCGACGGGCGCGACACCCGGCACAATTCAAGTTACTTCGCCGGCTGGTTCGTTCACCACGAGCAACAGCTTCACAGTGACGGCCGGTATTTTGGTGCCAACAATAACGAGCTTTACTCCTACAGCGGCGACCGCGGGGACGTCAATTACGATAACGGGGACCAACTTCAACACCACTCTTGCAAACGACCGACTCGTCTTCAATCAGACGCAGCAGTTCGCGAGTTCAGCGAGTTCAACAAGCATCGCCACGACCGTCCCCGCGGCGATGGCGTCCGGACACATTTCGGTAAGCACTCCAGGGGGAACGGCAACCAGCAGCCAAGATCTCTACATCCCCTTTGGAACACACGCCGTCGGGGATATTTCCTACACGAATAGGACAACTTTGGCCAGCACAGTTACGGTGTCGATCTCAACTGCAAACAAAATCGGATTGCTGCTTTTCGACGCGGCGGCAGGCCAGAAACTCTTCTTAGGCCTAAGTAGCTCCACGTTTTCTTCTTGCAATTTGTACATCATAGCTCCCAACGGGGCGCAGCTGACAAGTAGTGGATGTTCCAGCAGCTCCTCCACCTACGTTGACACCACTACCTTGCCTATATCGGGCACCTACACGATTGGTGTCGAACCTGGCAGTTCCACGGGCAGTGTGGGGATCACCCTGGATAACCCTACTGATATAACAGGTACGATCACGCCCAATGGGGCGGCTGTGTCCGAAACGACGACTGTGCCGGGGCAGGATGTGCGGCTGACTTTCAGCGGGACGGCGGGGCAGCAAGTAAGAGTGCAGGCCTCCGATGGATCTGGCTATTCAGGAACGATAAATCTTGTGGCACCAAACGGATCGGTTGTGACCTATTTCACCCTCGGTCTGAATTCCGCGGGGTATACGAGTCTTCAAACATTGGCAACCACGGGCACATATACAGTCTGGGCTCAACACTACGTGAACTACACTGGAAGTGTTACGTTGCAGTTGTATAGCTATGGGACCCCTCCGTCTCGCCCTTCCGGCGAGACTTTGGATTCCTCCAACCCGCTTTCGACCAATCTGGTCGGCCTGTTCTTGATGAACGAAGGGACCGGCACTACCGATACCAATCTGGTCGACAGCGCGACCGCTGCCTTCTCCGGAACGAGCACTCCAACGTGGAACACGACGGATCCATCAATCGCTTTTGGTGGCGGAAGTTCCTTGAACAGTTATCTGAATGCGGGAACAGATTTGAATTTCGACCAATTACCGACCCATCAGATAACGATTGTCGCCGAGGTTTACGTTAG
>Ga0210394_10005485_pt1 | contig 14188 bp, 11 predicted proteins | sample IncBWC12MmetaG_FD_160121 | JGI IMG/M metagenome (GOLD analysis project Ga0210394, IMG submission 160121) | Forest soil microbial communities from Barre Woods Harvard Forest LTER site, Petersham, Massachusetts, United States - Inc-BW-C-12-M | ecosystem: Environmental > Terrestrial > Soil >...
GCCAACGCGAAAAAGCTACTCCGCCACAAGCCTTTGTCTCCGCAGCCGCACATAGAGGACGCGCAACGCAGCGATCACCGGCACCGAGAAAAACATCCCGGGAACTCCCGCGATCTGTTCGCCCGCCAGCACGCCGAACAACACCAGCAGCGGGTCGACCTCCACGCCCGAACTCATCAGGTACGGGTTCAATACGTAATCCTGGAAAATCCGGTAAACAACCAGGAACGTCACGATCCACAGCAGATGCGGATAGCCCGTGAACGCCGCCACCAACAAAATGATCGCCGACGCCGTCAGCGGCCCCACCACTGGAATGAATTCAAAAATCGCCGCGATCCCCGCCAGCAGGATCGCATAAGGCACCGACGCGGTAGAAAGAAATCCCGCGTAGAACAGAAACGCCGCAATCGCCAGCAGCACCAGCGCGCGAATATACTGCGCCAGCAGCAGGTTCAGATCCATAATGATTTCGTTGACCACCGGCTGATGCCCGCGCGCGAAGCTATCGACAATCGTCTTCCGTATCGTCGCGCCGTCTTTGAGAAAAAAGAAACTGAGAATCGGAATCAGAATCGCATACAGCACATTGCCGATGCCGCTCAGAATTTGCAGACCTGCGCTCGAAACCAGCGGAAGCACCTGCTTTTCAAGTTCTCCAAGCCTTTCTTTCAGGAACTGCACGGCCCACGCCGGCAGAGGAAGGCCGCTCAGAGGGTCTTGTTGCTTCATCACGTCCCCCAGCCTCACCGCCAGGCTCGCCGCCTGCTCCCCGATCCGCGAACCCACCGATATTATGGCGCCGACAATCAGCGCCAATACCGCAATATAAACCACCACCAGGATCACCACCCGCGGTACGCGTTTTTGACCCGTCCGCTCGAAAAACGACACCACCGGCGCCAGCAGGTGCGAGAAAAACAGCGCTAGCACGAAGATCATCAGCGTGCGGCGCGCCTCATACACCAACAGACCGACCAGCGCGAACAGAAAAACCGTCCACACGATTTTCAACGCCGGCCTGTCGATTCCAAGCATCCAGACCGTTACTATAGCAATAGTGGATCAACCAACCATGCGATCGCTGGTCGCCGAAATTCAGGACCTGGAGGACAAGCTGCGCGCGGGCGGCGGAGCGAAGAAAATCGAGAAGCAGCATCGCGACGGTAAACTCACCGCCCGCGAACGGATTCACAAACTGATCGACGCCGGCGGTCTGTTCATGGAAATCGGCCTGTTGATTGCCTTCGATAAATACGATGGCCAGGCCCCCGCCGCCGGAGTCGTCACCGGAGTCGGCCGCATCGAAGGCCGCCCGTCCGTCATCGTCGCCAACGATGCAACGGTCAAAGCCGGCGCCTGGTGGCCGGAAACCATTTCGAAGATCCTGCGCGCCCAGGAAATCGCCATGCGCAACCGCATCCCGATTGTCTATCTGGTGGATTCCGCGGGCGTGAACCTCCCTTATCAGGACGGAATTTTTCCCGGCACCTACGGCGCGGCCAGAATTTTCTATTACAATTCGCTGATGCGCCGCCGCTTGCGCGTTCCGCAGATCGCCGCCGTGATGGGAATGTGCATCGCCGGCGGCGCCTATCTGCCCGCGCTCTCCGACGTCATCATTATGGTGGAAGGCTCCAGTTTCATGGGCCTCGGCGGACCCAATTTAGTGAAAGGCGCGGTGGGCCAAATCACCGACGCCGAATCACTGGGCGGTGCAACTCTGCATACGCGCACCAGCGGCGTGGCGCATTATTCGGCCAAGGACGATTACGAATGCTTAGAGCTGATCCGCAAGAAAATCCGCGAGACCGCGCCGCCGCCGCCGGTGTTGAAAGGCTCGGCGCCCGCCAAACCGGCTGAAGGATTGTACGATTTACTGCCCTCGAATCATCGCCTGCCGTATGACATGGAAGAAATCATCGCGCGCATCGTCGACGCCGACGATTATCTGGAATTTCAGCCTCATCACGCGCCGGAGATGTTGTGCGCCAACGCGCGCCTCCATGGGCGCGAAATCGGAGTCATCGCGAATCGCCGCGGATTCTTAAAAACGTCCTCCGGGCCGCGCATCGGCGGCATTGTGTACACCGAATCGGCGCTTAAAGTGGCATATTTCGTCGAAAACGCGCAGCGCCATGGCCTTCCTTTACTCTATTTGCAGGATGTTTCGGGCTTCATGGTAGGCGTGGAAGCGGAAAGTGAAGGCATCATTCGCGCCGGCGCCATGATGGTGGAAGCCATGGCCTGCGCCACGGTTCCAAAAATCATCCTCACGATGAATCACGCCAGCGGCGCGGGATACTACGCGATGGCGGGCCAGGGATTCGATCCGCATTTTACCTTCGCCTGGCCCACTGCGCGCATCGGCGTGATGGATGGAGACGCCGCCGTTCAAGCGGTGCATGGTCCGGAACTCGAAAAATTGAAAATCGCAGGCGAGCCCGTTCCGCCGGAGCTCGAAGCGCGCATCACGCAGACGCGCGCGGATTATGAACACTGGCTGGACTCGCGTTACGCGGCGGCACGCGGACATGTCGATGCCGTGATCGACCCGCTAGAAACCCGCCGGGTGTTGCAATTCGCATTTGAAGCCGCGGCTGGGACGCGCGAACATCTGGTGCTCGAAACACTATGAAGCTGCGCACGGAGCAGGATGGCCGCCTGTATCGCATCGCCTTGTCGTCGCCCGAAACTCGCAACGTGATCGACGCCGACGGTTGTCGAAATTTAGTGCGCGAGTTCCGCGAAGCCGAAGCGGACGCAAACATCGGCGCGATCCTGTTGGAAGCGGACGGCCCCATCTTCTGCGCCGGATGCGAGCCGAACGAGGAACTGCTCTCCATCGGACGCAAAATAGCAAAACCGATCATCGCGGCGGTGCAAGGCGTGGTGATTTCCGGCGGCCTGGCGCTGGCGGCGAACGCGCACCTGATCGTCGCGGCGCAAGGGACCAGCTTCGGGCTCACCGATATTCGCGAAGGCCGCTGGGCGGAGGTGTTTACCGACGCCATTGCCTACGCCATCGGCCGGCGACGGGCGCTTGAATTGGCATTGAGCGGGCGGATTTTCTCGACTCCCGAAGCATTGGCGTGGGGACTGGTGCATCACGTCGCGCCGGCGTTCGAACTGGACGACCGGGCAACGGAGGTCGCCGGCGGCATCGCTAAAGCCCATCCCGACGCGATTCGCGCTATGCTAAAAATCTAGCATGCGCGGAGTCATCGCGATTTTCTTGTGTCTGCTCGCCGCCTGCCGGCATCCGGCGTATACGTTGGCGCGCCAAGGCCGCTCGCAGATGCTGACGCCCCCGCCGTCGAAGCCGGAAATCAGGAATGCGCGTCAGCATCCGGCGCAGAAGGCCGGATGCGATATCGAGTCGGAATCCTTCTCTTTAGCGTGGCGAGGAAACACCGCGCGCATAAGCGTGAAGCCGGAGACTTATTTCGCGCCGCCGGAATCGCCCCGTCCGCCGCCGGGCGCGCCGCCAGGAATCACCATCGCGGAAACCGGACCGCGCATGTATTCCGATTCGCTGGCGCAACTCGAGAATTTCCGTAGAGTGGTCGCGGCCAGGGAGGACGCCGGCTGTTATCGCGACGACGAGAGCGCGCGCCTGCGCCAGGCAATTACGGAAACGTTCCCATTTCCGCCGCAGATTGCCGCCTATCTGCGGTTCGGCACCTACACGAAAACTGGTTCCATCGATCTGATCCCCGGTTTTGTTATCCGAGTAGTGAGCCCCAATGGCGCGGAGCCCGACGTTGCGTTTTACGCGGTCGCGAGCGTCCCCGCCGATGATCGCGTACGACTCTCCGGTACGGGGAAGGCGCTGGCGACCCCCGAAACTGCGGGTTATTACCGCTATCTCTACTGGACCGGCGCGTCGGAGCATAACTTCCGCACCACGATTCTCGGCGCGCCCGAACGCCAAACCTTGCAGGACGCCACAACCCAGTTCCTTTCCGACCCCGAAACATATTGCGCCAAGCCCGCGCCGGGGATCTTCTGCCAGTCGATTGCCGCGAGTGTCGGAATGAATGTCGGCTTCCATGTGCGCGTGAACGGAGCCGAGGTTTTCGTCCGCATGGGAGGGTCGATCGGAGAAGCGCTGGGAGAGTCGCAAAACGGCATGCGTGAACTAGGCAGCCGCCAGCCGCTGCCAGCAAACGTGACAGTCCGAAGAATGTTCCATGGGAAGTTGATCCCAATCAAAGTGGACGGAGCACCCAACGACATTTTCGGCCTGGTCGCGATGCCGGGGGATGAGATCACTTATTGAGGAGCTGCGCCGACTTCGGGTGGATCATCCGGGCCTTCTCCTTTGAAATGTCGGGAGATGTCCTTCCCGCGGCCGGCAGTGCGACGCCGTCGGAAAGAACGGCGCGCCGTCCGGCAGCGCATCGCGGCATTCGCCCTTCCATAACCCCGCGTAAGAGTCTGTGTGAAAACCGCGGCGCTGACCGCTCCCGCAGGTCGCGGCTCCATTTATCTTGATGAATCTTCAAGGCTCGAAATATTCACACAGACTTGTAAGCCCGGGGATCGTTTTATGTGCACAATCCCCGCCCTTGGCGGGACGGGGTTGTGGCTCGTCGCGGTATAGTGCTCGAGATGACCACGATGTCTCGACGTAATTTGCTTCGATTAGCCGTCACTTTACCAGCGGCAGGATTGTTTACTCGCTATCGTGCGATGGCCGCCCCGAACGTGAATCGCGTGAAGATCACCAGCGTGCGCGCTATGGCGATTAAGAACATCGCCGGAAACTGCCTCATTCGGATCGACACCGATTCGGGCATCACGGGCTATGGCGAAGCCGGGTCTACGGGACCGATGGCGCGGGCGCGCATCGAGACGATGAAGGCGCTACTGATCGGAAAGGACCCTCTCACCATCGAGGTTCACTTCCACAACATGACTACGCTGATGCATACCTACATGGCGCACATTCCGACGATCAGCGGGATTGACATGGCGCTGTGGGACCTGGCGGGCAAGCTGCTGGGCGCGCCGGTTTCGACGCTGCTGGGCGGACCGTTTCGCGACGCGATTCCGATGTATTCGCACGGCATCAATCTCGATATGCTGGACAAGAAATCCTGCCACGACTGGGCGCAGCGCATCAAGGAAATGCCGGAGGGCTTCACGGCGTTCAAGAACGGAATCGATCCGCTGCTGGGCGTGCCGGCGGCCCGATTCACGCCCACACTCACCACGCAGCAGCTACGCAACGTCGCGCGCGGTTATATGAACTGCCGCGAAGCCGTGGGCGACGATATCGACGTGGCGGTGCATTGCCACAACGAACTCGATACGCCCAGCGCGATCGCAGTCGCCAAGGCTGTGGAGCCGATGAATCCTCTGTTCATCGAGGATGCGTTGAATCCTCCGTTTTCAGAAGCCTGGATGGCGTTACGCCGCTCGACGCGCATCCCGTTGTTAACCGGCGAAAAGCTCGAAATGGTGCGCGGCTTCAAGCCGTTTCTGGACGCGCAAGCGGTGGATTACGTCCATCCCGATCTGGCGTTCGCCGGAGGCATCACGGGGACGCGCAAGATCGCCGATTACGCCGCGCAGTTCCGCATTCCAGTGGCGCTGCATAACGTCGGGTCGCTGATTCTGACATACGCCAACGCGCATTTCGGCGGGTCAATCCAGAATTTCTATCGCTCGGAAAGTCAGCTAGGCCGACCTAATCATTACATCGAAGGGATGGCCGCGAACGATGCGCCGGATGTTCGTAAGGGACTGCTTAAGGTTCCGACGGGACCCGGCCTTGGCCTCGAAATCAATCCCGATTTGCTGAAGCAGAACCTGGTCGAAGGCGAAACTTACTGGGCATGAGACCCGGTCACACCTCGCGAAAAGTGTGGCGGCTGTCCGCATGCTCACGCATGGCGGTTCCGAATAACGCTCTAAGCAATTTCCCAGATAGCGTGGTTTGGGGGGGCCGCCAAAAATTGGCGGCTTCACTAAACGGCGATCATCGGAGTTCGCGGCATCGGAACGTTGCCGGCCCACGCCTCGCGATATTCGGCAATCAGCCTCCGGCACAACTCGGCGGTCGACGGAATATCGCGAATGCCACCGACGCCCTGCCCGGCCGACCACACGTCTTTCCACGCCTTCGCCTCGCCCTCCGTGGAAATGCTGAGCTTCGCACCCGCGGGTAGATTGTCCGGATCGGCTCCCGTGGTCACGATGCTGGCGCGCAGGAAATTCGCGTTCACGCCGCTGACGGCGGAGGTGTAGACGATGTCCTTCGCCGCCGCCGCGACGATCATCTCTTTGTGACCCGCGGGCGCCATCGCCTCGCGCGTATTGATGAAGCGGGTGCCGAGATAGGCGAGGTCCGCTCCCGCCATCTCCGCCGCCGCGATCTGCCGGCCATTGGTGATCGCGCCTGAAAGAATCAGCGTCTTGTCGAAAAACTGACGGATTTCTTCGATAAAAGCGAAGGGATTCAGCAGGCCGGCGTGTCCTCCCGCTCCCGCGCAGACCGCGATCAGCCCGTCCACGCCCGCGTCGGCGGCCTTGTGCGCGTGATGCAGATTGATGACGTCGTGAAAAACCAGCCCGCCGTAGGAATGAATCGCATCCACCACGTCGCGCACCGCGCCCAGCGACGTGATCACTACCGGCACGCGATGTTCGACGGTGATCTCCACATCGCGACTCAGCCGTGCATTCGTTTTGTGGACGATCAGATTCACGCCGTACGGGCTTGAATCCGTGGCATCAAGGCGCCCCTCAATTTCGTCGAGCCATGCCGCGTAGCCCTCGCTGCTTCTCTGATTGAGCGCGGGGAAAGTCCCCATGATTCCGCATTTGCAGCTCTCGACCACCAGATCCGGTCCCGAGACCAGGAACATCGGCGCGGCGATAGCGGGAATGGCGAGCTTTTCGCGGAGGGAGTCCTTAGTAAAGGTCATTCGTCCATAGTAAAGCTGTCCCAGTGATTCTGTCAGTCAGGACGCGTCGGTCCGCATGCTCACGCATGGCGGTTCGGCGCCGGCACTCGACCGCAACCGTCAGAGTCTGTGAAAAGTCAGATTAGACCGCTCCTGATAGTCGCGGTTCTTTTTCGAAAGAGAACCGCGACCACCGGGAGCGGTCAGCACCGGAGTTTTCACACAGACTCGTCAGACGCGAAATATCTCGTTCGTCACCAGAGGGGATGGACACTTTTAACGGAGAATCGCCTCGATCGGCCCGAGCCCTTCTTCCACTAGATGAAACGGCCGGCCGTTGAGGACGAAATCCATCTTTTTGTAATCCAGCCCCATTTGCCGCAGGATGGTCGATTGCAAATCGGCGATGTAGTGAGGCTTCTCCACCGCCCGATAGCCGACCTCGTCGGTGGCGCCCTCAATCGTCCCGCCCTTCACGCCTCCGCCCGCCAGCAGCGACGTGAACCCCATCGCGTTGTGATCGCGGCCTGTCGTGTTCTGCGACCACGGCGTGCGGCCGAACTCACTGGTGAACACCACCAGCGTGCTATCGAGCATTCCCCGCTGTTTCAAATCGCGAATCAAACCGGATACCGGTTTATCCACCGCGCGGCATAGCGGCGCATGCGACTTCATGTCGTCGTGCGCGTCCCATGCGCCATTTCCTCCGCCGGCGTGACAAACTTGGACGAAACGAACACCGTTTTCGGCCAGCCGCCGGGCGAGCAGCAACTGGCGGCCGAAATCGTCGGTTTCCTTGGTGCCGATCCCGTACAGATCCTTCACATGCTGCGGCTCGGTGGAGAAATCGACAATCGCCGGAGCCTTCAGCATCATGGTGCCGGCAAGCTCAAACGCCCTGGTGCGCGCCGCGATCTCGCTCTCAATCTGGTAATCGGCGCGAAACTGTTTATCCAGTTCGAACAGCGCTTGCATTTCGCGGTCGCGCTGTTTGCCGGTTGAAGTATTGGGCGGCAGCAGATTGGGAATCGGGACGTCTCCAGGCTGAAAGGGAGTTGCGGAATAGCTCGCGCCCAAATAGCCCCCCGACAACTGCACCGGCGACGATGGCCGGCCCATGTTCACGAACGTCGGCAGATCCTTGTTCGCCGTTCCCAGCGCGTAGGAAACCCAACTCCCCAAGCACGGATGTTCGAACTGGCGCAGAGGTTTTCCAGTCGCGCCTTCCAGCACCGCCGGAAAATGATTCGTCTGATGACAAAACATCGACCGGACGACCGCGAACTCGTCGATGGTTTCGCCCATGTTCGGAAACCAGTCCGACACCGGAATGCCCGATTTGCCGTACGGCTTGAAGGTCCGGAGAATCGGAATCACAGGGCGCTTCATCGGCGCGTTGTTGTCCCCGAAGCCGATTGCGTCCATAATGTTTCCGGCGTGCTTGTTGTCCTTCGGATCGAAGGTGTCGATGTGGCTCATGCCGCCGCACATGAAGAGAAAAATGACGGACTTCGCGCGCGGCGCGCCCGGCAGACGCGCGTCCTGCATCAACTGCCCGTCTTCCGCCCAGAGCGTGCTGATCGCCGAGCCGGTGAATCCGGCCGCCGCCTGAAATAGAAACCGCCGCCGGGCGATTCGGCCGCAGGGATACAGCGTGCGCAGGCTATCTGACATACAGGAATTCATCCAGATTGAAAAGCAGCCACGCCAGCTCTTTCATCCGCGCCGGATCCTTCTCGATATATGTGAGCGCGTAATCGCGTTCCGAGGGCGTCGGCTTGCGGCCCAGCGTCCGCCGGTAAGCCGTGTCGACCGCCGCTTGCAAATCGCCCGACGATTCCTTCAGCGCCAGCGTCGCCAGCTTTTCCGATTCCTTCTCCACCAGCTCGTTATTCATGGTGAACAAAGCCTGCGGTGCCGTCACCGTCTGCGTGCGGATGGGACAAGGCGTGCGCCCGTCGTCGACGTCGAACGATGTCAGAAAATTGTTCATCACGTCGGTCGAGGGAATGTAGCCGCGCGTCAGATACACGCCGCGGCGGTCGGTGCGCGAATCGGTCACGTCCTCTTTCGGGAGAAAAATCTTCTGCTTCTTGTCGGGAACGGTCAACGTGAACGATTTGCCGCCGACCGAGAGATTCAGATCGTCCGACGCGTAATGAATCGCATCCCAGATCGGTTCCGCTTCGAGGCGCTGCAAGCGGAAATGCCACAGATACATGTCCCGCGCGTCGATATCGCGATTCTTCGTGAGCTGCTCCGCTTTCGATGAAAGCTGATAGGTGTCTGACGTCACGATCAGCCGGTGCAGCCACTTCACGTCGTAATGATGCGCAACAAATTCCGACGCCAGATAATCCAGCAGTTTCGGATTCGACGGCTTGCCGCCCAGCAGTCCGAAATCGCTGGTGACGCGTTGCAATCCTTCGCCGAAATGCCATCCCCAGATGCGATTCACCGCGACGCGCGCGAACAAAGGATTGCTTGGCGCGCACAGCCACTCGACAAATCCCTCTCGCCGGCCATCCGAAAAATCCGCTTCCTTTGGTTGAAACGGAAACCCGGGTTCCACCGGCTGATCCATTTCCGGCCGCTTCGGATCGCCAGTATTCAGCACGTAGCTCTTCTGCTTCAGCAGCGCCTTATCTTCCTCCACCGTCCAATAGGAAGGCAGCGGCGGCACCTTCCCTAGCGCGTCCAATTCCTTCGCCAGCGCGTCGTAGCGAGCGGCCTCCTCCTTCGGCATGATCGCCTTGAATTTTGAAGGATCGACGCGCAGCACCGGATAATAATCGTCGAAGATCTTCTGCTCCGCCGCGGTGCGCTGCTTTTCCGGTTTACGCACTACGGCTTGCACATCGGGCGTCAACAGAGCCACGCGCTCGTCGAACAACTTCGTCTTATAAGGACCCACCAGGGCGTCGATCTCGGCCTGAATCGGCGAGCTCCTCTTCTTAAACTCGTCAAGCTTCTGCCCGTTCGCGAAAATTTCCGCGGGCGTCGCCAGCATCACGTTCTTCAATACCAGCGGATCGAAGATCGCCTTCATGGCGTAATAATCTTTCTGCGTGATCGGATCGAACTTGTGGTCGTGGCACTTCGCGCAGCCGACCGTCATGCCCATGAATGCCGTCGAAATTGTTTCGACTGCCGCGAATGCGACATCGCGATCCCTATCGTCGCGCGTGACCGCCGAGCGAGCCAGAAACCCCAGCGCGAACGTATCCTCGACGCTGCCTTCCACACGCGACCGGTGCCCGAAATCGTTGGTCGCCGTTTTCGGCTCATAACGATTCCCCAGAATCTGCGCACGCACGAACTGGTCGTACGGCATGTCGTGGTTCAAGGCCTGAATCACCCAATCGCGCCACAAATAAATGCCGTTCGCGGCCGGCATCACCGACCCGTCGAGGCCGTCCAAATCGGCGTAGCGCAGCACATCCAGCCAGTGGCGCGACCAGCGGACTCCATGTTGCTCGTCGGCCAGCAGCCGATCCACAACTTTTTCGTACGCATCAGGAGATTGGTCGGCAAGAAACGCGTCCTGTTGGGCGATGGTCGGCGGCAGGCCGATCAGGTCGAAATACACGCGGCGCAGCAGCGTCAGCTTGTCGGCTTTTCCCACTGGAACCAGGCCCTTCGCCTTATAATCCGCGGCGATAAACGCGTCGATCGGATTCTGCGCACCCGCGGGGACTGCCGGCCTCGACACAGGCTGCAACGACCAAAGCCGCGCCGCCATCTTAGCGAACTGTTCCTGTACCTTATCCTGCGCAGCCGCGCCAGCCAACGGAAGCAGAAATAAGATCAGCCGCATAAGAATTGAACTCAGTTTATCATCCGCCTGATCCCCGCACTGACGCGCGTAAGCGTCTGCGCGAAAAGCTCCAGCTTCAAATGCGGGGCGGGCTATCAGCCGGCAGCCTGCTTCCAGCAGGCTTCTTCGTCGATCAACAAGAGCCGCCCAGAGGGCGGCTGCCGGCTGAAGCCCGCCCCACACGAACAGCCCTTATTTCCCCACCGCGGCCACAACCATCTCGAGCAGCCGGCGCATTCCGTCGTCGCCGCCTACGGGCCCATCGTGAAACTGATCGTGCGGCGGAGGCTTCCAAAAGTCTCGCGAACGATCCATCTCATACGTCAGGGAAGTCCCGTCAAATCCGGGTTGAACTGCGCATCGTTACCAGTCATTTGTTTCACCACCAGATCGAGCGATGGGACGACATAAATCCCCGACCTCCGGCGCCCGATTTGAAATACGCGTCGAGGGGCGCACCGAACACCTCGCATATTCCTGACCCGGATATTGCCGGAAGGGCTGCTGGAAGGCGTACAATGATCCGAGAACGGCGAAGGCCAACGCGAATCGCGCGTTCCGGGGAAGCATTAGGATCATTATGACGAAGAGATTGGCGATTGCGGTTACCGCGTGTGTAATGGCTGTACTCGCACAGCAAAAAGGCGGCGATCTGGGATTTAAAGATACGCCCATGCTGCCCGGCAATAAGTGGCATGTGCACGATCCGGATCGTCCTCATCCTCGCGTGGTGACGCCGGGGGCGACGCCGGGCGCGGCTCCATCGGACGCGACCGTTTTGTTCGATGGCAAGGATCTGTCGAAATGGATGCAGAAGGGGAAGGACGGAAAATTGTTCGAGCCGAAGTGGCCGGTGCGCGACGGATATTTTGAGGTCGACGCACGGCACGGCGACCTGGTGACGAAGGAATCGTTCGGCGATTGCCAGTTACACGTGGAGTGGGCCTCGCCCGCGGTGGTGGAGCATTCCAGCCAGGCGCGCGGCAACAGCGGCGTGATCCTGATGAGCCTTTATGAAATTCAAGTGCTGGATTCCTACAACAACCCGACCTACGCCGACGGGCAGGCGGGCGCGATTTACGGGCAGTGGCCGCCGCTGGTGAATGCCACGCGTCCTCCGGGCGAGTGGCAGGCGTACGACATCATTTTCGAAGCTCCCCGCTTCGAGGGGGACAAGCTGGTGAAGCCCGCCTACGAGACGATTATCCTGAATGGAGTGCTGCTGCACAATCATCAGGCCAGCCTGGGGCCGATGGTGTATAGACAGCTTGCGCACTACACGCCGCACGCGGCCGAGCTGCCGCTGATGCTGCAGGATCACAACACGCCCGTGCATTACCGCAACATCTGGATCCGTAAAATCGGCGTGTACGATGAGCCGGAGAAATAAATTTGGGGCGGGCTATCAGCCGGCAGCCGCCCTGGGCGGCTTCTTTTGACGATTTAGCGCACTTGCGCGCGGGAATAATCGGGAGTAATCTGCAATCAGAGAGGTACCTGCAAGTGAGACTCCTTCGATCGGCTCTTCTTGTTTCTTCCCTTTTTTCCCTTTCCCTGATGGGCCAGCATGGCGGCGGCCACGGCGGAGGCGGTGGTGGCGGATCCCGCGGCGGAGGCGGCGGTTACGCTGGCGGCTATCGCGGCGGCTATGGCGGATATGGTGGCTATCGCGGTGGTTACGGCGGATACTACGGAGGCTATCGGGGCGGGTGGGGTTTTGGATTTGGGTATGGGGGCTATTGGCCGTATTATGGCTACGGCTACGGCTATCCGTCTTACTATGGCGGCAACTACGATCCCTATTATTACGACTACTACGCCGCGCCCGCGTACCCGACGTACGCTCCGGCCGCGCCAGCGGTGACGTACGCGGCTCCGGCGGCTCCAGCCGCTGCGTCGGGCAGCTATTACCGGCAGGCGGATTTCTACCTGATCGCGTTCACCGATCACACCATCCGCGCGGCGCAATCGTACCATGTCATCGGCGATCAGATTGAATGGACGCCCCGGGAGGGAGGCGCGGTAGAGCGGGCACCTCTGTCGAGCGTCGATAGGTCATTCAGCGCGCAGATCAATCGCGACCGGCGGGTGAAGTTCGAGTTGCCGTAGCTTACGCCCTAAAGGGCGTATGATCGAAGAAGGCAAATGGCGGAATACAACTACACTGTGCTGTTCGAACCCGCCGAAGAAGGCGGGTTCGTGGTCACTTGTCCGGCGCTTCCGGGCTTGGTGACCGAGGGTGACACGCTCGAAGAAGCTCGCGCGATGGCGCAGGATGCGATCCGCGGGTACATTGAGAGTCTCCAGAAGGATCATCTACCGATCCCGTCGGATAAAACAGTCAAGGAAGAGATTCGCGTTCTTGTCCCAGAGCCGGCGTGAGTACGCGTCTCCCTGCGCTCACGCCTAAAGATGTGTTTCGGGTGCTCCAGCGCTCCGGATTTTATCTCCATCACGCGACTGGAAGTCACTATTACTTGAAGCATCCGGCAAGGTCGGGCGTGCGCGTCACTCTCCCGTGGCACAACAAAGACTTGAAACGGGGAACTCTCGCGTCGATCATAGATCAGGCTGGCTACACGACCGACGAGTTTGCGGAGCTGCTGTGAACGAGCGGTACGCATGTTTTGGACGACGTCCGCTACACTGAGAATTCAGCCCCATGTTTAAGTCCCTTTTCGGCTCCTCGCCCGCTCCTTCTTCCGAACCCGGTCTTCTCGAACGCCTCAAGGCGGGGATTCAGAAGACTCGCGCCGGCCTCATGGAGAAGATTGAGGACGCGGTCAGCGGGCGCAAGGAGATTGATGCCGACGTTCTCGAAGAGCTTGAATACGCGCTCATTACCGCCGATATCGGGACGAAAACAACATCCGAGATTCTGGAACTCATCCGCCAGCGCGTCGAACGCCATCAGGTCGGCGATATTGACGAACTGAAAAGTCTGATTCGCGAACATCTGCTGGAAATCTTGCAGGCGACGGAAAAACCTGTACCGTTGGTGAAAGATCCGCCGGCGGTGATGATGGTGGTGGGCGTGAACGGGGCGGGCAAGACGACGTCGATCGGGAAACTGACGCGTAGGCTGCAATCGGAGGGGCGAACAGTGCTGCTATGCGCCGCCGATACGTTTCGCGCGGCGGCCATCGAACAGCTGGAAGTTTGGGCTGAGCGAACCGGCGCGGGACTGATCCGTCAGCAGCCCGGGTCCGACCCGAGCGCAGTGTTGTTCGACGCGTTGCAGGCGGCCAAGGCTCGCAAGGTCGATTACGTGATCGTCGACACGGCGGGGCGTCTGCATACCAAAACGAACCTGATGGCGGAGCTCGAAAAGATGAGGCGCACCGCCGCGCGGGTGATTCCCGAGGCTCCTCACGAAGTGCTGCTGGTCATCGAGGCGACCACCGGACAGAACGGCCTCGAACAGGCCCGCAAGTTTACCGAATCGAGCGCGGTGACC
>Ga0210394_10005487_pt1 | contig 14186 bp, 11 predicted proteins | sample IncBWC12MmetaG_FD_160121 | JGI IMG/M metagenome (GOLD analysis project Ga0210394, IMG submission 160121) | Forest soil microbial communities from Barre Woods Harvard Forest LTER site, Petersham, Massachusetts, United States - Inc-BW-C-12-M | ecosystem: Environmental > Terrestrial > Soil >...
CACCACGATGCCGCACACGCGCAGGCTGTCGCGTGTCTGCTTCAGGTCGGCCAGCCGCGTCGGCGCGATCCGGCGCGCCTCCTGCTCGAACTCGGAGAACAGGTGCCCGCTGAAGTAGAAGCCAAGTGCCAGCTTCTCCTGAGCCAGGCGCTCGCGTTCGGTCCAGGCACGGGCCGGCACCATCTCCAGCTCGGGCGGTCCCTGCCCGGCATCGGCCCCGAACAGGCTCACCTGGCCGGCGGTCGCGGCCGTGTGCTCCGCCATCTCGATGGCCCGTCCCACCGAAGCCAGCAGCGAGGCCCGGTTCGGATCCAGCCCATCGAAACAGCCCGCGCGCACCAGCGCCTCCAGCGCGCGCCGGTTCACCAGGTGCCGCTCCACCCGCAGGCACAGATCGAGCAGACCTTTGAACGGGCCGGCCTGCCGCGCCGAGACGATCTGTTCGATGGCGGCCGCGCCCGCGCCCTTGATCGCGCCCAGCCCATAGCGCACCGTGCAATCGTCCACCGGCTCGAAGCCCCACAGCCCCGAGCCGATGTCGGGCGCCAGGATGTTCAAGCCGTTGGCCCGCGCGTCCGCGATCAGATCGTGCACCTTGTCGGTGTCGGCCATCACGGCCGACAGGTTGGCAGCGGCAAAGGCGGCCGGAAAATGAGCCTTGAAGTACGCGGTCTGGTAGGCCACCACTGCGTAGGCGGCCGCGTGCGACTTGTTGAATCCGTAGCCGGCGAACTTCTCCATCAGGTCGAACATTTCCGCGGCGACGTTTTCGCGGACCTGGTTGGCGCGCGCACCGGCCACGAAAATCGAGCGCTGCTTGGCCATTTCCTCGGGCTTCTTCTTGCCCATCGCGCGTCGCAGCAGGTCGGCCGAGCCCAGCGAATAGCCGCCGATCACCTGCGCGATCTGCATCACCTGCTCCTGGTAGACCATGATTCCGTAGGTCGGGCCCAGGATCGGTTCCATTCTCGGATCCAGATATTGCGGGCGTTTGCCATGCTTGCGTTCGCAGAATTCGGGGATCAGCTCCATCGGCCCGGGCCGGTACAGCGCGACCAGCGCGATCAGATCGTCGAACCGGTCCGGCCGGGCCCGCTTCAGCAGATCGCGCATGCCGCGCGATTCGAACTGGAACACCGCGGTCGTGTTGGCGCGTCGAAATACCTCGAACGTGGCGGCGTCGTCCAGCGGGATCGACTCCAGCGACAGCGAGCTGTCCTGCTTCAGCGCGCGCACGGTGCGCAGCGCCAGATCCAGGATCGTCAGCGTGGTCAGGCCCAGAAAGTCGAACTTGACCAGGCCGACCGCTTCCACGTCGTCCTTGTCGAACTGGCTGACCGCGGCCTCGGTGCCCTGGGCGCAGTACAACGGGCAGAAGTCGGTCAGACGCCCCGGCGCGATCAGCACGCCGCCGGCGTGCATTCCGACATTGCGGATCAGGCCCTCGAGCGGTCGAGCCAGCTCGATGATCTCGCCGGCCTCCTCGTCGGCCGCCACCGCTTCGCCGAATGCCGGCTCATCGCGCAGCGCACGGTCCAGCGTCCACGGGTCGGTCGGATTGTGCGGAATCAGCTTGGAGAGCCGGTCGCACTTCGAGTAGGGAAGGTCCAGCACGCGCCCGACGTCGCGCACCACCGCCTTGGCGCCCAGCGTGCCGAACGTGGCGATCTGCGCGACGGCCTGCGCGCCGTACTTCTGCTTCACGTACTCGATCACCCGGTCGCGACCGTCCTGGCAGAAATCGATGTCGAAGTCCGGCATCGACACGCGTTCCGGATTCAGGAAACGTTCGAACAGCAAGTCGTAGCGCAGCGGGTCCAGGTCGGTGATTGCCAGCGCGTAGGCCACCAGAGAGCCGGCGCCCGAGCCGCGCCCGGGACCGACCGGGATCGCGTTGTTCTTGGCCCAGTTGATGAAGTCGGCCACGATCAGGAAGTAACCTGAGAAGCCCATCCCCGCGATCGTCGTCAATTCCTGCTGCAGGCGCGCCTCGTAGACCGGGCGCTGGCGCTGGCGCTCGGCCGGGTCGCTGAACAGGCGGGTCAGCCGCAGCTCCAGCCCGCTCACCGACTGATCGCGGCAGTACTGGTCCAGCGACACGCCGACCGGCGTGGGGAACTCGGGCAGGCGCGGGCGGCCCAGCTCGAGCGTCAGGTTGCAGCGCTTGGCGATTTCGATCGAATTGGCCAGCGCGACCGGCACGTCCGCGAACAGCTCGGCCATCTGCGCTTGCGACTTGAAGTACTGCTGCTGCGAGAAGCGGCGCGGCCGGCGCGGGTCGGCCAGCGTATAGCCTTCGGCGATGCAGACCCTGGCCTCATGTGCGCGGAAGTCGCCCGGGGCAACGAACTGCACCGGGTGCGTCGCCACGACCGGAAGCCCCAGCTCGCCGGCCAGCTGCAGCGCGGCCCGGCAGTACGCCTCATCGCCGTCGCGCCCGCCCCGTTGCAGTTCCAGGTAAAAGCGCCCCGGGAAAAGGTCGGCCAGACGCATCGCGGCGGTGCGCGCGGCCGGCCCCTGCCCGGTGCCCAGCAAGGCACCCACTTCGCCCTGCGGTCCGCCCGACAGCGCGATCAGGCCCTCGGAGGCCGCATCCCGCAGCCACGCAAGCCGCAGTTCGCCGCGGTCGCGGTGGCGGTTCTGCAGCCAGGCGCGCGACAGCAGCTCGCACAGGTTGCGGTAGCCGTTCTTGTCCTGCACCAGCAACAGCAGCTGAAACGGGCTGTCGCGGTCGATGTCATTGGTAACCCAGGCGTCGCAGCCGATGATGGGCTTGACTCCCGCGCCGCGCGCGGCCGCGTAAAAGCGCACCGCGCCAAACAGATTCGCCAGATCGGTCAGCGCCAGCGCACCCTGCTGGTCGCGCGCGGCCGTCTGCACCGCTTCGTCGATTCGCACCAGGCCATCGACGACCGAGAACTCGGAGTGCAGGCGCAGATGAACAAAACGGGCCGACATGGGGAACATTTTATCGATGCGGGCGGTCCGAGCGGATGTGTTTAAATGTTTAAATTGGGTGCGTCAGCCACTGGCTCGACGCGCTGCGGGGTGACCAGCCGATGAAGATCGACCTGACAGGCAAGACCGCCCTGGTGACCGGCTCCAGCGCCGGGATCGGACGGGCGACCGCGCGCGGGCTGGCGGCCGCCGGCGCGCGGGTAATCGTCAATGGGCGGCGCGAGGCGAGCGTGCAGAAGGCCGTGGCTGCGCTGCGCGCCGAACTGCCGGCTGCGAGCATTCAAGGCATTTCAGCGGATGTGGGCAACGCGCAGGGCTGTGCAGGGCTGGTGCGCGCGATTGACGAGGTCGACATCCTGGTGAACAACGCCGGCATCTTCGAGCCGAAGGATTTTTTCCAGATCGAGGACTCGGACTGGATGAGGTTTTTCGAAATCAACGTGATGTCCGGGGTCCGGCTGTCGCGCGCCTACCTGTCCGGCATGCTCCGGCGCAACTGGGGCCGGATCGTGTTCATCTCTTCCGAATCGGGCCTGCACATTCCGAAAGAGATGATTCACTATGGCGTCACGAAGACGGCGCAGCTCGCCGTGTCGCGCGGGCTGGCCGAGTTGACCGCGGGCACCGCGGTCACGGTGAACAGCGTGCTGCCGGGACCGACCCGCTCCGACGGCGTCGAGGAGTTTCTTCAACAGATGGCCAGGCAGAGTGGAGCTTCACCCGAGGTGCTCGCGGCCGATTTCATCAAGCAGCATCGCCCCACGTCGCTGCTGCAGCGCTTTGCCAGCGTTGAAGAGGTCGCGAACATGGTCGTGTATGTCTGCTCCCCGCAGGCCTCGGCGACCAACGGCGCCGCGCTGCGGGTCGACGGCGGCGTCGTCAGGACGATCGCCTGACAGACGCGGCCCGGACGAAGACCTCGGTTCCTGCGACCTGGTGGACGACGCTCGTCACGGCTCAGCCGAACGGGCGCACGCCGATGAGCCGCTGATGCAGGCCGGCGGCGAACGCGATCCAGGCCACCGCCCCCACGGCGACCGCCAGCATGTCGCGCGACAGCGCGCCGGCGGACTGCGGCACGCCGGCGGCCTGGTCGCGCCGGCGTGCCGCCGCGTAAACGACCACGGCCCAGACCAGAAACGACCCGAACAGCAGCATGTCCGCCAGGCTTCCGGTGGAAAGCAGGTGAGCGAACGCCCAGGTCTTGATGCCGAGCGTCATCGGATGACCCAGCTTGGCCTTGATCCAGGTGCCCGGTACGTAGGCCGCAGCGAATAACACGAAAGAGACCAGCACCAGGAGCGCCGTCACGTAATGCAGCGCGTGCGGCGGGGTCCAGATGACTGGCGCGCTCGCTCTGGCCTGCGAAAAGCCCCACACCAGCAGCGCCAACCCCGCGATCGAGGCCAGCGAATACGCGGCCTTCCAGCCCATCGGACCCAGCGCCGCGATTTGTCGCAGGCGCCAGGGCTCGGCCACGACCCGCACCAAGTGCAGGCCCAGGAACGCGATCAAACCCAGCACCAGGAGCGTCATTTCGATGGCCCATCCGTTCGGTCGAGCGGGCCCGAAGTATGACGCCTGCAACGCGCCTGTGCCATGCTGCGCCGGGTCATCGCAACCGTCTGCAGGATGCAGCACCGTAGTCCGACTGGACGCCTGTTGCTGCGACGATCGCTGTTCACGATCGCCGCGTGCAGCTTCGTCGCCTGCAACGGCGGCGGGTCGTCCGGGCCCGCGTCGAGCAGCCCGTCCCCCGCTCCCGCGCCGGCACCGGCGGTCGACGTGCTGATGTGGCACAACGATCCGGCCCGCACCGGCCAGTATCTGGTCGAGACCACGCTCACCACGGCGAACGTCAATACGGCAACCTTCGGACGCACCGCCATGTGGCCGGTGGACGGGCTGGTCGACGCTCAGCCCCTGTATGCGAGTGCGGTCACGCTGGCCGACGGCAACGCGCACAACCTGGTGATCGCTGCCACCGAGCACGCCAGCGTCTACGCGTTCGACGCGAGCTCCGGAGCCGCGTTGTGGCACAAGTCGATGCTGGCGGCCGGCGAGACGACCAGCGACTCGCGCGGCTGCAACCAGGTGACGCCGGAAATCGGCGCGACCGCCACGCCGGCCATCGATCGATCACTCGGATCCGCCGGCACGGTGTTCGTCACCGCCGCATCGAGGGACGGATCGGGCCAGTACCATCAGCGCGTTCATGCGCTCGATCTGGCGAGCGGCGCCGAGCGGCCCGGCTCGCCGATCGCCGTGCAGGCGACGTTCCCCGGAACTGGAGCCAATAGTGCCAATGGCGTGGTCGTGTTCGACCCGGCCTTTTACAACGAGCGCGCCGCCTTGCTGGTGTCGGGCGGCGTGCTGTACACGGCTTGGGGCTCGCACTGCGATATCAATCCGTATACCGGCTGGATCCTGTCGTTCGACGAGGCGACGCTGGCCGTGCGATCCGTGTTGAACGTGACGCCCAACGGCGCGCGAGGCGCGTTCTGGAACGCGGGAGCCGGTCCGGCGCTCGATGCCGGCGGATCGCTCTACATCCTGGCCGGCAACGGGACCTTCGATACGACGTTGACCGCGTCCGGCTTCCCGGCCATGCACGATTTCGGCAACGGCTTCCTGAAGATTTCAACGTCCGGCTCGCTGTCGGTGGCCGATTACTTCGCGACCTCCGATACGGTCGCTGAATCGGACTCGGATACCGACTTCGGTTCGGGCGGAGCGATGGTGCTGCCGGACCAGATCGATGCAAGCGGGGCGACCCGCCATCTGGCGATCGGCGCCGGCAAGGACGGCCTCATCTGCGTGGTCGATCGCGATTCGATGGGCAAGTTCGACCCAGCGGCCAATCATGCCTACCAGGTGATTGCAGGCGCCCTTGGCAGCGGCGGCGTGTATTCGTCGCCCGCCTATTTCAACGGCGCCGTCTATTACGGGGCCAATGGCGCGCCGCTGCAAAGGTTCGTGCTAAGCACAGCCCGTCTCGGCGCGACGGCGTCCAGCCAGACCAGCATCACGTTCGGCTACCCCGGCACCACGCCCAGCATATCGGCCAACGGCTCCAGCAGCGCGATCGTATGGGCCGTCGAAAACGGCTCGCCGGCCGTGCTGCACGCGTATGACGCGAGCGACCTGACCCGGGAGCTGTACAACAGCAGCCAGGACGCAAGCCGCGACAGCCTGGGGCCGGGCAACAAGTTCATCACACCCACGGTCGCCGCCGGCCAGGTGTTCGTCGGAACGACCAACTCGGTGACGGTGTACGGTCTGCTGCATTGAGCCGGGCCGTGGCTCGCGCTTAGACTTGAGGTTTCCCGACTCCTTGAGCGAGTGGCGCCATGACGGCCGAACCACTGCTTGACGGTGGCTGCCTGTGCGGCGCGGTGCGCTATCGCTGCGACGCGCCGGCTCGTCCCGCGACGGTTTGCCACTGCACCTCGTGCCGGCGCGCGGCCGGTGCCCACGCGGTCGCCTGGTTCACGGTTCCGGCTTCGTCGCTGGTCTTCACGCAGGGGCGAGCTGCGATGTACCGCTCCTCGGCGCCGGTGCAGCGCGGGTTCTGCGCGCACTGCGGCACGCAACTGACCTACCGCAACGACCAGTGGCCGGACGAGGTCGACGTCACGATCGGCAGCCTGGACGAACCCGGGCGAGTCGCCCCCGCCGCCCATATCTGGATGGAGGATGCCCCCCCGTGGGACCGGCCTGGCGATGGGCTGCCCTGCCATCCGCGCTCGCGACTGGACGGTGGCGCCGCGTAAGAGATCGGCCCTGGGCCCGACCAATTGCGGGCCAGTGATCGATCCGTAGAGCCCGAGTTTGTGAGTGATAACATCGCCGCGGGCTAGTCGGAAGGGCCCCGGGGGACCATCATTCAGTTCCGCGGCAATCGAACGTTCAACAACATTACGGGAGCAACGATGATGACAATGAAGAGCCTTTACAAGGCCACGATGACGTTGGGATTCGTGCTGCTGGCGGCGACCGCGGCGAATGCTCAATCGACCGACCTCTGGTCGACCGACTTCCAGAAGGCGTTCATGACCGAGAAGATGATGCACATGATGGACATGAGCCACAAAGGCATGGTGACGCGGGACGACTACGACAAGTACATGGGCAAGGTGTTCGACATGATGGACAGGAAGCACCGGGGCATGCTCGACAAGGAAGACTTCATGACGATGGAGACCGGCTCGACCAACATCTGGACCACCGATTTCCAGAAGACCTTCAGGACCGCCGACATGATGCACATGATGGACAAGAGCGGCAAAGGGATGGTCAGCAAGGCCGACTTCATGCATCACATGGACAACATCTTCGACATGCTCGACAAGGATCACAACGGCATGCTCGAGCCCAACGAGTTCATCTACGAGAAGGTGTTCGGGAAGGGTCAATAAGGGCAGCCCTCCTTCAGGCAGCCCTCCTTCGCGCCTGGCGGCGCTTCGGAGGGCAAGCGTCCTTCCCCTGGGCTTCGAATCCGCGCCCTTTGCCGGGGCCGGACGCTTGATGGCGCCGCTATTTCAGGCTGGCGCCATCTCGATCCGGTTGCGACCCGAATTCTTGGCCCGATAGAGCGCCTGATCGGCTCGCACCATCAGCTGAGAGAAGTCCGTACGCCCGGTCGTCGCGAACGCGATGCCGCCGCTTAACGTGAGCTGCGGGGCTCCGGGCGGGGCCCAGTCCGGCTCGAGCGCGGCCACCGTGGCGCGCAGCCGCTCGGCCACCAGCGCCGCCTCCGCAGCGTCGGTGTCGGGCAGGAGCACCGCGAACTCCTCGCCGCCGTAGCGGCCCAGATGGTCGCCGGGCCGCAGGCAGCGCCGCAGAGCCTGGCTTACCGCACACAGCGCCCGGTCGCCGGCCGCGTGGCCGTAGCGATCGTTGACCTGCTTGAAACCGTCCAGGTCAAGAAGCAGCATCGCATAGGGGCGACCGTCCTGATAGCAGCGCAACATCAGCCGTTGACCCATGTCGATCAGGTGGCGCCGGTTGGGCACCCCGGTGAGCGAATCGGTGTCGGCCATCCGCTCGATCCGCCGCAGCAGCACGCGCTGGCGCCACAGCGCATAGGCAGCGCACAGGATGAACAGCACCGCCAGAGCGGTCGTGATCTGCTGCTGGCGGGTGGCACGCCGCGCCTGTTCCAGCGCGCTCTGGCTCGCATCGGCTTCGCTTCTGAGCAGGGAGTTCTCGCGCGTGAGCAGCTCGCTTTCGAGCCGCCCGCGTTGGGCCGCCAGTTGCCGGGCCACCAGCTGATCGGTGCGGCGCTGCTGCGCGTGCTGCTGCTGGTGGCTCTCGTCGAACGCGGATTGGTAGCGGCCGAGCGCGGCCCGGTTCTCGGCCGTGACCTCGTGAAAGCTGACCTGCATTTGCAGATCGTCGGACTTCAGCGCGACCGCGCGCGCGCGCTCGATCAGCGGCAGCGCCTCGGCGGCGTGCTTCAGTTGCAGCAGCAGTCGGGCACGGTGGATCTGCAGCTGCGCCACCCGGCTCGGTGATTGGACCTGCGCCAGCGCCTGGATGCCTTCGGCGTTGCTGGCCAGAGCCGCTTCCAGCTGGCCCATGTCCGCCTGCGACAGCGCGAGCTCGTCCCTGGCGATGGCCTCGCCCTCCGGGTCACCCACCTCGCGATAGATGAGAATGGCGCTCTGCAGCGGGTCGGCCGCCTCGGTCGAACGCCCTAGCTGATTCAAGGCCGCGCCCTTGCCGGCCTGCGTATCGGCCTCTCCGGTCCGATCGCCCACCGCGTGGAACTGGTCGTACGCGTCCTGATACGACCGCAGCGCCAGCGGTGCGTCGCCGATCGCCTTGGCCAGCAGCGCGTTCGAAAACGCCACTTCGGCGGCGGTCTGGGCGCTGCGCGCGTGCCGCTCGGCATCGGCAATCGAGGCGCAGGCCTGTTCGAAATCGCCGCGCTTCATCAGAAAGCGGGCCCGGTTCACCAGCGCCTGCGCGACCGGGTCGTCCTGCCGCGTGCGGCGCGCCAGTGCCAGTTCCTGCTCGGCCGCAGCCAGCGCCTCGTCGCCGCGACCGAGTTGGTAGTAGGCCCCGGCGCGCGCATGGGAGACCAACGCTCCGATCCGGACATCGTCGGCGTCAGCGGCCGCGACGGCCATCCGATCCGACAGCGCCAGCACGTCGCCCGACCGGTACTGCGCGTCGGCGATCAGCAGGCGCACCAGATCGACGCGCAGCTGGCCGTGCGCATCCAGCGATGCCAGGCTGCTCGAAAGCGATTGCAGTTCGGACTGGGCCTGGGCCGGTTGATGGCGGGCCAGCGTTTCGAGGTGCGACAGCCTGGCGTCCAAATCCTCGGCGACGCCGAACGCCGGCGCGGCAAGGCTCAGCGCCAGCGCCGCGCACAGACGCTGCGCAGTACGAAAGCGTGGGAGCCGAAGTGTCAGCACTGGGCGGGCGAAATGGCGGCGCGGGATGCGCCGGATTCTCCATGCTGCGCGCTATGGCCGGCCCCTGAATCGGGGTATTACGGGTTGCCGGGGGTGGCAAATCGGAGGTTCGCCCAACTCGGCGCTCAGAATCGCTTGTCCAGAGTCAGCGAGTCGTTTTCCTGCTTCAGCTGGAAGTGCGTCAGGAAGGTGTTTCCAAGCAGCACGAACGGCATCGGGTTGGCCGTGACGATCGCCTCGACGTTGTAGATCTCGACGCCAGCGAGGCGTACGGTGTTCAAGTGAATCTGGAATCCCTGCACGACGCCGTTCGCGGTGTTCAGCACCACCGGGGCCCCGGACCGGTACTGCAGTCCGATCCGATCGGCCTCCTGCGCGCTCATCGAGACTTCGGTGGCGCCGGTGTCGACCAGAAATCGCACGCTCGCGCCGTTGATCTGGCCGGAGCTGATGAAGTGGCCGCCCGGGCCCGCCGTCAGCACGATGTGCGTGCCCTGGGCCGCTGCGGTCGCGCCGGCCACGCTGACCGGTACCTCCCCGACGCGCAGGCTCTGCCGGCCGCCTCGCAGTTCGACCACGGCCTGGTCCGCCTGCACCGAGATCAACTTGACGCCCTCGCGGCTTTCACCGGGCGCCAGCACCGCGGGCGCCCCGCCATCGATCACCAGCAGCGCGCGCTGCCCCATGATGCCGGAGAGCGCGACGCTCTGCGCCCACGCCGGCGACTGCGCCATCGCGAGCAGCAAAACGGCCAGCATCCAGCGCAGGCCAATCGGGATCGAGTGGGAAGGAAACCGCCGGCCGCCGCCGGGCACGTTCGTCAGAATCGCCGCAGCACCTGCAGGTCGAGGCTGCTGCTCTCGGTATAGGCCCGCCGGTCGAAGCCGGCGCTCAATTGCCATCGAAGCTCCCGCGTCGGCTCGCCCAGCTCCCACACCAGTCGCGAGTGGGAACGCCAGCCCAGCAGCGACATCAGGCCAACCTCGGTCTCGGAGCCGGCCAGCCCGGCGCCGCGAAACAGCGTTTGCAGATCGCTGGTGGCGCGGATGCTGAGCCGGTCTCCCTGGAAAAGCAGGTTCTTTCGCTCGAACTGCAAACCGGTCAATGGGCCACCAGGCCATCGCAGCTCCTGCACGAAATTGAATTGCGGATGGCCCGGGATCGGCGTCTGCTGCGCAACATAAGGGCGCCACAGCGGGCCGGCCGCGATATGGACGCCGAAGCGCGTCTCGCTCTCTGCTCTTTCGTCGTACGCGCGCGTCCAATAATCGGATGTGAAGACCGATGAATGCGCTCCAAGCGAAGATGCGGACGCGGGCGTCAAGCCCAGCTCAAGCCGCATCGAGTTCGGAAGGTTCAACAGCACTTCCGGATCGGCGGCCAGCCGCGGCCCCAGCGGCAGTTGCGCGTGCGCAACCGGCGCGATGATCCACGAGAAAAAAAGGATCCGGCCAAGGCTCATCTTGAAAAGGGCGCCAAACCCCGACCCCTTAGGATCACCCGGGGCTGTCTGGCTCGAACACCCGAATAATGGTCTGTCCATGGCCCTATTCAGTGTGCCGCAATGATGCTGCATCGCATTGACCAGGACGCGATCGCCCGGGCGGGACGCGGCAGGCTCCGGCACGGCCGATCACACCGTATAAGCTACTTCCTTTCGATCACCACGTAATTGAGGTAAATACCCCACACCAGTCGGGGACGGCCCCGACTATCGACCGTCGTGGCCTTCCGGGTAGCCGGCCTTAACCGCCCTGTCGATCTTCAGCGTACTCAACCCGGCCCGCCCTCGGACGCCGCCTGGGTTCGGGTTGTCAATGATGCGTGCAGCGCCGTTGAGAATGCACTCCGCTGTATGGCCTACCCCGATCCGAGGCCCACATCGGATAAAGACGCAAAGACACGCGCGCAGGCGACGCAGTCCGTTCGCGAGCAAGCGGATTTGTTCGTGCATCAACGCCGCTTGGTAAAACCATGTATCGGACACAGGTAGACTCGCGGCTTCGATTCTGGCCGCGGCCACGCCGCGTGCAGTTCGCGGCTGGGCCGCTTGACTCGTGAGAACGGACGCCTGCATCTCGCGCTGTGGAAGGTACCGCTACGCGTTGTGGCGCCGCTGGTCTGATGGCCCGCAGGTGCTGTTCGTGATGCTGAATCCGTCCACCGCCGACCAGCGCAACGACGACCCGACCATCCGCCGCTGCATCGGGTTGGCCGCGCGCTGGGGCTACGGTGCGGTGGCCGTGGGCAATCTGTTCGCGTTTCGCACGCCGTCGCCGCGGATCCTCAGGCGCGAAGCGCATCCGGTCGGACGTGCCAACGACCGCTGGCTGCAGCAGCTGGCGGCCGACTCGGGCCGGATGATCGCCGCCTGGGGCAACGACGGCGCGTTGCTGGGGCGGGACGTCCAGGTGCGCGCGATGCTCACGCCGCTGTACGCGCTCTCGCTGACGCGACGGGGACAACCGCGTCATCCGCTTTACATTCCGAACAGCGTCGTGCCCAGGCCCTGGTGCCAGAGCGATACATCGACCTGACGCGGCGCGCGACCGAGCGGCGCGCCGTGCGCCGCGTTGCGGCGTGAGCGCGATGCGAGCCAGTTTGCTGCGGCGCGAGGTGCTGCCCTTTGCGCTGATCCTTGGTGCGCTGGCAGCGGCTGCGCTGTTCGTCGATGCGCTGCTGCTGCGGTTCGATGCGGGCTGGATCGTCCGCTACCTGGGGATCCCTGGCACGCTGCTGATCCTGGCCTCGTTCGGATATTCGCTGCGCAAGCGCAAGGCGATCCAGCTCGGGCGGCCGGCGCAATGGCTGCGGCTGCACGAGTGGCTGGCCTGGCTCGGCTCGGTGCTGGTGCTGGTGCATACCGGCATTCATTTCAACGCGATGCTGGGCTGGCTGGCGGCCGGCGCCATGCTGATCAACGTGATCAGCGGCTTGACCGGCAAACTGCTGCTGGATCGTTCGCGCCGGCACCTGGAGCAGGCGCGGCGGCAGTTGCGCGAGCAAGGGCTGTCCGGCCCTCAGCTCGAGGAGCGGATGTACTGGGACAGTCTGACCTTCGATGTGGTCAAGCGATGGCGGGTCATCCATCTGCCGATCACGCTGGCGTTCGCGGCGCTGGCGACGGCGCACATTTCCGCTGAGCTGCTGTTCTGGAGCTGGAAGTGAGGGGCAAGCTTCTGGCCGCGCTAATCGCGGCCGGGGTGCTGGCCGTGCTCGCGCTGGCAATCACCGTGCCGCAACGGATGGTGAGCCCCGGCGCGCTGATGCGCGGGCACGCGCAAATCGAAGGTGACTGCTTCGCGTGCCATGCGCCGTGGCGCGGCGCGGCATCGCAGCGCTGCGCCCGGTGCCACCGGCCGGCCGACATCGGTTTGCGCACGACCCAGGGTGCGCTGCTGGCGCAGCGGACCCTGAAGATGTCGTTCCACCAGGAACTGATCGAGCAGGACTGCATGGCCTGCCACAGCGACCATGTCGGCCCGATGCTCACCGAGCGCAGCCGCAAGCCGTTTTCGCATTCGCTGTTGCGAGCGTCGGCGCGCCAGTTCTGCGGCGGGTGCCACGCGGCGCCGTCCGACAACGCCCATCGCGACCTGACGGTCGGCTGCGCGCGATGCCACCGGCCGGATCGCTGGAAGCCGGCCGACTTCGACCACGCGGCGCTCGCGCCGACCGAACAACTGAACTGCCAGGGCTGCCACCGTCCGCCGGCGGACGATCTGCACCGGCCGATCGCGCGCGATTGCCAGCTATGCCACAGCCCGAAGCACTGGCGGCCGGCGACGTTCGACCACGACAAGGTGTTCGCGCTGGACGCGGACCACAACGCGCCCTGCACGACCTGCCACAGCGGCAACGACATCCGCCGCGCGACCTGTTACGGCTGCCATGCGCACCGTCCGGACCAGATTCGAGCCAGCCACCTGGAGGAAGGCATCCGTGATTTCGAGCGCTGCGCGCGCTGCCACCACAGCGCGAGCGGAGAGGCCGAGGGTGCCACCCTCTCCCCCTCCCCTTTTCCGGCCGTAGGCCGGAAAAGGCAAGAGGAAGCGAACGAGGGGGCTGGGCTGGCCCCCTCGTGCTCCCCCAGCCAATGTAAAGAAGTCGAGAAGAGACAGATTGATCGCCCCTCGCCCGCGCAGCGGGAGAGGGGAGGGGGAGAGGGTGAGGGCGCGGCAGAGGCAGGACAGCTTCTGGCGCGCCAACTGCCGGAAACAGCTACACCATCTGCGCGGGCCGGACCCACTGGTCGAACTGTTCCGCGCTGACGTAACCGAGCTCCAGGGCCGCCTCGCGCAGCGACAGGCCGTTCGCGTGGGCGTGCTTGGCGATCTGCGCGGCGCGGTCGTATCCGATGTGCGGGCTCAGGGCCGTCACCAGCATCAGCGATCGGCCCAGCAGCTCGGCAATGCGGGCGCGGTCCGGCTCGATGCCGCGCGCGCAATGCGCATCGAAGCTGGCCATCGCGTCGGTCAGCAGGCGCACGCTCTGCAGGAAGTCGTAGGCGATCAGCGGCTTGTAGACGTTCAGCTCGAAGTTGCCCGATGCGCCGCCCACCGTGAGCGCCACGTCGTTGCCCATCACCTGGCAGCACACCATCGTGAGGGCTTCGCACTGCGTCGGATTGACCTTGCCCGGCATGATCGAACTGCCCGGCTCGTTCTCCGGCAGGCGCAGCTCGCCCAGCCCGCAGCGCGGCCCGGAGGCGAGCCAGCGCACGTCGTTGGCAATCTTCATCAGCGCCACCGCCAGCGTCTTCAGCGCCCCGTGCGCGCTCACCATCGGATCGTGCGCTGCCAG
>Ga0210394_10005489_pt1 | contig 14185 bp, 9 predicted proteins | sample IncBWC12MmetaG_FD_160121 | JGI IMG/M metagenome (GOLD analysis project Ga0210394, IMG submission 160121) | Forest soil microbial communities from Barre Woods Harvard Forest LTER site, Petersham, Massachusetts, United States - Inc-BW-C-12-M | ecosystem: Environmental > Terrestrial > Soil >...
CGGACAGTGTCCGTCGCGTTCAGAGAATCGCGCGTGGACACGACGTTGCTCGCCCACTGGGACAAATTTGAAAATTCGTTGTGCAGGAGCTGCATCGCGGCTTGGTCGTCCGCGGTCATTGCGGTGACGCTCAACTGATCGAGATCGGCCTTCACGCGGTCGCGATAGTCCTGCGGCCAGGTGCCCACGACGGGGACGTTGTACGTCAGGATTGTGCCGATGGCGCCCCGCCATTCGCGCATCTCCGCGAGCTCGCCGATGGCCTGGCTGGCAAAATTTCTCGTTAAGCCGTCCGGAGGCGGCGCGGCCGGTGGATTTGCCTCGCCTGGAGCTCCGTTCGTTTCCGCCGCCGGGATCGTCAGGACGATTCGATCCGGTTCGAGAGTGACCGAGCCGTTCGTAGCCTGCGCCAGGGTTTCGACGTCCACATAGGAATGGCCATCCATGCGGACGACCTTCCCGGCGGGCTTTCCGTTCACGATTAAATCTCGGTCCGGCGCCTTCTGCGCGAGCAAGATTCCCGCTAAGAACAAAAAAGATCCGCCAAGGACCGAATACCAGATTGCCTGCCGCCTTCGCATTGTCGCACCGCCTTGCTCCAGATTCAGACTGCTGCTGGGGCACCCTCCACTACATTACAGCTACGATGGCTGTCATTCCAGCCGGTATTATTCGAAACGGAAGCTTCAGATTGCCGCTGGCCTCGCTCGAATTCTACTTATAGCAATTGGCAACTATGGCCGTGATAACATCCGCGACTGAGTGAGGTGCCGTTGTGACTGAAGCCAAGCGAATCTTTTATCGCGGCGTACCAATGATAGAGGGGTGGCCAGCGAAGATCGCAGCCGCTCAGCGGGTCCTGTCATACACACTCAATGGGCGAGCGGTTCCACGAATTCGTTACGGTGACGAACATGAGGACTGGGGAGCGAGCAAAGCTGCCTGCCACGATTGTCGGGTTCTCAAGGGCGAGTTTCATGTCCCAGGCTGCGACGCGGAGGAGTGCCCTTCTTGCGGAGGCCAACTCCTTTCGTGTGATTGCCCATTTGACGACTACGACCCCTGATCATCGCTGAATGCCGCTTTCCGCAACTACGCCACAATCAGATTTTGCGCAGCCCCGCGGCTTCGTAGCGCGTCACCGGAGGCGGAAGCTCACGGCTTACCACCACGTCGACGATGGCGGGCTTGCCGGATTCTTCGGCGCGGCGCAACGCGGGGATAAATTGATCGGCGGAGGTGACGCGCTCGCCGTGAGCGCCAAACGCGCGGGCCACGTCGGCGAATTGCACGTCGAGGAATTCGCTCGCTTCGGGGCACATTTCCTTGTGGACGTATTTCTGCACGTGATACTCGAAGGCGAGCGAGCAATTGTTCATCACGATGTGCACGACCGGCAGCTTCAGCCGCAGCGCGGTTTCGAGCTCGGTAAGGTGATAGCCCAGGCCGCCGTCGCCGGTCAGGCCAAAGACGCGCCGCTTCGGGCCGACGGCGAGCTTCGCACCGAATGCCGCGGGAAACGCCCAGCCGAGCGAGCCGGCCGCGCGCAGCGTGTTGCGCCCCGGTTTCTTTTGCTGCAGGACCGTGACGGCCCACGCCGCCATGTAGCCGGTGTCCGCGACGAGCACGTCGTCGCCGCCGACGTGCTGATCGATCAGGCGCATGATGTGATACGGATTGAGGCGGCCCTCGTGCATCGTGTCGCTCGCGGCGCGCTCGAGATCCTTCTGCCACTCGGCGACCGAGCCTTGCACCTGCTTGGTCCATACGGACCACTTGGTGCCGTTGACGCGCGCTGCGGCTGCCGCCTCGCGCAGCTTTGCCAGCGCTTCGCGCGCGTCGCCTACCATGGAAAGCTCTTCGCGGTAAGTGCGCCCGAGGGAATTCGGGTCGAGGTCGACGTGCACGATGCGCGTTCCTTTGCCAGGGTACTGGAACACGTTCGTTCCCATCGAGCTGAGTTTCGTGCCGATCGCCAGGCAAAAATCCGCGGCGGCGAGCGTGTCGTTCGCCACTTTGCGCGAATAGCGCCCGCAGACGCCGACGGCCAGCGGATGCGTGTCGGCGATGCTGCCCTTGCCGGCCATCGTGGTCACGACAGGAATGTTCAGCGCCTCGGCCAGCGCGGTCAGTTCTTGCCAAGCCTCGGAGAGAATCACGCCGCCGCCCGCGATGAGCACGGGCTTTTCTGCGCTTGCGAGCAATGCGATCGCGCGTTCCACGTCCTGCGCCACGGGCGCGACCCTTCCCGCCGGAGTTCGCATAAACGCTTGCTCGGCGTAAATTTCCTGCGGGATGGAGAGCGTTTTGCCGAACCAATCCGCCGGGATGCCGAGATACGACGGGCCCGGCACGCCGCTCACCGATGCGCGCACGGCCGTGCGCAAGACGTCGGCGATGCGCTCGGGCTGCGGCAGGTCGCCGGCCCACTTCGTCATCGAAGGGAACATCGAGGTCTGTTCGAGTTCCTGATACTCGTAGCGGAAGCGCGTCTTCGTTGTCGTCGTGCCGCTGATGGCGATCAGCGGGCTTGAAGCCCAGTGCGCGTCGATGATGGACGCGGGAAGATACGTCGCGCCGGGGCCGAACTGCACGATGCCGAACGTCGGTTTGCCCGTCAGTCGCGCGTAGGCGTCCGCCATCGCCAGCGCGGAGCGTTCGCTGCGTCCGAGGACCACGCGCACGCCCTCGTGGTTCTGCATGTCAATCAGCGGGTCTTGTGGCGCGCCCGTTAACGTGAAGACGTACTCGGCGCCGTAGGCGCGCAGCAGTTTCGCGAGCGCCTGCGATACCGTCATCGTGCTTGCGGCTAATTCCGTGGTCGTGGTCACAGTCTGGGCCTCATTTTAGGCTGGAACGGATTTCACCACAGAGGGCACAGAGATCACAGAGAAAAACTGGAGAAAGAAACACTGTGCAAGTCGCTGGGATTGGAATTCTCTCGCCTTTCTCTGTGGCCCTCTGTGCCCTCTGTGGTGAATCGTTTTCTTATTTAATCGCCAGCGGATTCACAGGGGAAGCGACCGCGCCCGTCACCGGCAGCGCCGGCGCGACGAACATAAACTCGTAGTGTTTGTCCTCGGCGCAGTCCCGCCCCAGTTCCGCCAGATCGAAAATTTCGCCCACCGTAAGCCCCATGATCGGAATCGAGATCCAATGCCACGGCTGGTTGGCTTCGTCGGTTTCGTTCGGGCGGACTTCGGCGCCCCAGGTGTCCGTGGCGATGGCCGCGACTTGCTTCGCGTGCAGCCAGTCCAGCGTCTCAAACGCGAGCCCTGGCGCGTCGCCGCCCGAGTATCCGTCCCAGGTGTTCGCGGAAAGCATCGCTTCCATCTGCCCCGTGCGCACGAGGAGATAATCGCCGCGCCGCACCTCGACGCCAAAATGTTTCTCCGCCTTGTCGAGCATTTCGCTCGTGATGGCGAAGGCGTCCGGCAAATGCGCCATGCCGAGCATGCGCGGAATATCCAGCAGCACGCCGCGCCCCACCATGCGGTCCTTCGTCTTCTCGATCCCGCATTTCTGCGCGCCCGCGGATGTGACGGTGCGGCAGTCGTATCCGTTCCACATATGATTGCCGTAAAAAATATGGCCGAGGCCGTCCCACTGCGTGCCGCACTGCGTGGGCATCATGATCACGTCGTCGGAGCTGCGAATTTTCCGGCTGTCGAGCACGCCCGAGTACGCGTCAGTCCCGGTCCGCATCATCAGGTGCACGGGATTGAATCGCCCGAGCGACGGATATTTCGTTTTCCCGCCCTGCGGCCCGCGATGGTCGTACGGCAGCGCCAGCGAAATCACTTTGCCTTTGTGCACCAGGCGCGTCGCTGCAACGATGTCTTCCGGCCGCGTGTAGTTGAGCGTGCCGACTTCGTCGTCCGCGCCCCAGCGCCCCCAATTCTTCAGCCGCTCCGCCGCCGCGCGAATGTCGTCCATCGTCAGCTTGCGCGGAGGTGCTCCCGATTCCGCCATCCTGCCTCCCGGCTTATGCTTCGGTGGTATTGCACTGCTGAACTAGCCTTTTGAAACATGCCATTGTACTGGAATCGCGTGAGTCCCGCCGCCGTTTTTGTCATCGGCCTGGGTAGCACAGACCGAAGACTGCGCTATTTTTCCGGCAGCGCAAACACATAGAGCGCGTTTCCAGTTGTGGGGAAATGTACGTCGGGCAGGATCGTGCGGGGGACGTTGCGTGGGCTGCCGCCGCCGAGGCCGGTGGTGACGGCGACGTATTGCTTGCCGCCGATGCTGAATGTTACGGGGAAACCTTGCACCGAAGTACCGAGGCGAACCTGCCAGAGTGTCTTGCCGGTGTTGACGTCGACAGCGCGGAAAACGCGATTGAGGTCGCCGACGAACGCGACGCCGCCGGCGGTCGAGAGTACGGCGGTGAGGAATGACGGGCGCTGCTGCACGTTCCAAACTTCCTTCATCGTTTTCACGTCGAAGGCGGCGAGGCGGCCCACGTTGCCGTCCGTGCCGGGCATTTCGTAAAACAGGCGGTCGCCCATTTCGCCGCCCGAGCCGTCGACGAACTCCACTTTGCGGCCGGACATTTCCATGCAGCTCTGGCTGAGCGGAATGATGAGCCGCTCGGCGGCGGGATCGTAGCTCATGGCCTGCCAGTTATGGCCGCCCTCGGTGCTGGGGCACACGGGAGTCCACTTGCCGATTTCCTGCTCGAGGATGTCGGGGCGGTAGGTGAGCTTGCCGGTCTCGCCGTTCACGTTGAAAATATTCTGAAAGATGGTTTCCTTGGCGCTGATGAATTCGCCGGTTTTGCGATCGAGTTTCCAGAGGATGCCGGCCTTGCCGATGGTAAAGAGCGTCTTGCGGTCGCCGATATCGACCAGGACGCGCTCGTACACTTCGTCCATATCAAGCGTTTCGCCCGCGACGTGCTGGAAATACCAGGCGAGCTTTCCATCGCCCGGCCGCAGCGCAAGCGTCGAACTCGAGTACAGAGCCGCGCCCTTCGTACCGCGGCTTACTTGCATCCACGGCTTGGCCTGCGCCACTCCCCAGTACGTGAGGTCGAGGTCGGGATCGTAGCTGCCCGTGATCCACGTTTCCGCGCCGACTCGCAGCATGTTGGGGAGATCGCCCCAGGTGTCGCCGCCGGGCTCGCCCGCGCGCGCGATGGTGTTAAAGCGCCAGAGAAGTTTTCCGGTGTCCGGATCGAACGCGCTGATGAAGCAGCCCTGCTCTTTTTCCTGGGCCTTGTAACGATCGCAGCCGTTTTCGCCTTGGATCACTTTCCCATGGATGACGATCGGGCCACTCGAGCTTCCGTATCCTTTCGCGCTGTCGCCGACCATGGAGTCCCAAACGGTTTGCCCCGTGCGCGCGTCCACGCCAAAGAGATGCGCGTCCGTTGTTTCGACGAAAACCTTGTCCTGGTAAATCGCCATGTTGCGCATCGCGCCCGTTCCGCCGGGAACGCTACGAGGAGGGCGCAGGTGATTTTCCCAGATCAGGTCTCCGGTGCGGCCATCGAGCGCCTGCAGAATGTTGTCCGTGTTGACCAGATAAATGATGCCGTTGTGGATGAGCGGCGTGGGCTCATTGGCCGCCATGCTGTCGTTCATATTCCATTCCCAAACGAGCCGCAGATCTTTCACGTTGTCACGATTGATTTGCCCGAGAGCGCTGTGATTCCACCCCTGGTAATTCCCGCGAACGATGAGCCAATCGGCGGGATCGGGCTTCAGGAGCATCTCGTCGGTCACGGGAACGTAATTTTTTACTTCGCCGGGAACAATCAGCCCCAGGCGCACCGCGGCGGCCCGCGGCCCAGCAGGGGAATTTGGAACGGCCGCGTCACCCGCTGCTTGCGGTGCGGGCGCCGGCGCACTGCCGGTCGCGACGGCGCCAATCGAAACGATCGTCGCCGGTGTCAGCAATTGGCTGCCGGCGGTTGCGCCGTTCGCTTGCAGGATAAAGGCGACGAGATTGGCGGCGTCCTGGTCGCTGAGGGAGCCGGGATTCGAAATAGGCATCGAGGTTCGGATGCGGTTGAACAGATCGCTCACCGGCCGGTTGCGCCACATGTTCATGAAATTGGCGCCCACAAGCGGCGGCGCCTCGAAGGCGCCCTTCAGGTCCGCCAGATGGCAGGTTGAACAGATTGCCTGGTAGGTAGCGCGACCCGCGTTTGCCTGCTCGGCGGTGAACGGAGCAGGAGTTGATTGCTGCGCAGCGAGCGCCGCGATGGCAATGCCGCCCAGGGCGACCGCTGCCCCCGCGACAATTCCGGCCAGGATTTGCAAACATCGAGGGATGGATATTTTCATAGATGAAACTTCGACATCGCCGAGGCCCTGTAGCGCTCGCCTTCTTTTTCAGGCGGGCATCCGCGGAAAGGGCGAGGATGCACGCACAGCGGGTGTCAACCTAAAGGTTGACGCTACAACGCCCGGGTATCGCGCAATTTCTCGCTATCGCAGTAACCAGCCCCACAGATTGCCGTCCGGCGCGCGCTCGGATTGAATTTGCACGTACCACTGGCCCTTGCGCAGGTCGGCGATCTGGTCGGGATTTAATTCAATCGTGCCGCTGATCGTGCCTGCCACCGCTTTGGAAACTGTCAGCTCGAATCCCGAAATGACTGGTCCGGGAATGCCCTTGGGCGCTCGATGGATTTGCGCCGTCGTGGCAGGCGAGCGCAATCCCTCGAACGTTCCCTCGATCGTGAGCTGATTGCCCTTCAGCGTTGCGGTCAGCGAGCCGCTGCCCGCAATCGTCGCCATCATCGAAATGTTGATCGGCACGGGGGAGAGGCGCCCCTTGAATGTCTCCGGAGACTCCGCCCTTTGCGCCGCCGCGAAACTTGCAAGGCACAGCAGGCAAGAGGCGAGGGCCGCGCCCGGAAAATTTCGCCGAAGTATCATCGTTCGATGGCGGACGGAACGGCGCAAACTACACCTTCTGTTCTCAAATTTCAATTTAAAATTTGAGATTCAGGAATAGGACGCCGCACCCTTGTGGTGTTCAAGAGTGCGGCGTCTTAATGCGTCTTGTAGCTATAGGTACTGTTTGCCGCTACACACTTTTCCGGCCCATTAATTCGCCAATGGATTGGGGCGGATTTGCATATGATTCACGGAGCCGCTGCGCGTTTCCGTAAATTTGGGCATGTAAGAGCTGTAGGTCATCCAAAGGCCCCGTCCCTTCCAACCCGCCTTGGGATCATCTATTCGACCATCCAAGCCGCGCGTATAGAACGGCAACGGGAAAGGAACCCGGAACACACTGAACTTTTCCGTCTTCGGATCGAAGATGAACATTGCATCCGAGGCGGTTCCAGTAACGATCACGGTGTCCTTGCCGAGCCCCGACGCGTTGAATTGGTCTACCCAAAGGAAGTAGGGGAAATCGGTGGTGCCGGTTTCGCCGCCTGTGCCCTTAAATTTTACTCCCGGGTTCTCCCAGAATTTCCACTGGCCGGTCTTCACGTCCAGGCGGCCGAGATGACCGCTGCCGAGCGAAACCCAAACATTCCCGTCCGTGCTGAAGTCAATGCCGTGCGGGAAACGTCCCGGAGCAGGCAGCGGGTAATCTTTGAATTTGCCCGTCTTCGGATCGAGCATGTACACCTTGTTCGCTGGGGCAAGGGCTTGCGGAGAGGTTTCCCAAACGGTGCCGTCGACGGGGCTGATGGCCACGCCGTAGCCCGTTCCAGGAATCATCTTCTTGGTGTCCATATCGATGCGCATCCAGGTCTTCTGAGCAGCTACCTCAGTTCCCTGGATATTGTTGTAATCCAGCTTTTTGGTGTCCATTTCGCCCATCGCGTTGCCGCCGCCGTCAGTCCAGATTCGGTCTTGCCAATCGAACTGTAAGTGGTGGGTGTTATAGGCAGTATCGATGGTGACAAATTTATTGGTTTGAATATCGTAGTAACCGAGCTCCATATTGTTACCGTTTTTGGACAGAAGATTGAACGCGATATCCTTCGCAGCCGGATCATTGTTATCCGCGGCGTCCAGGGCGATCGTATCCTTGGCCCAGGTTGGATAGTACTTGTTGCCGCCGGCGCGAATCTGCTCGGTCATCCAGACTCTGCCGTTCTCATCCATCATGGGATTGTGGGGACTGTCCATCCACTCCTTGTCCTCTCCCGTGTATGCTTGCTCTTCTTCTGCGCCGTGGTAGTAGTCCTTTGTCAGCGAGAAGCCGTGGCTCTTGTCTCGCGGTTCGAGATTGAGCCCCTGGACCGTGTTCTTCACCGGGTCCAAAATCCACAATCTGCCTCCGCCGGTGCGATCCCCGCCGTAGACTTTCCCGTATGCGTACATCGTCGGGTTCCGCTTGTCCGTCGAGACCAAATCGTGAATGAAGGACTCCGGGGCGCCCCAATCCCACTCAGATACAACAACGTTGCGCTCGATACCGGTTGGACGCGGCGGAGCGGGAGGAACTTCTCCCGCCGCAATGCGAGTGCCCCAATCGGCAAGGACCTTCTCTACAGTAGTCTTGCCGAGAAAATTGAGTTCTTGATGCATCGCCTTAGCGCGAGAGAAGACAGCATCCCAATCTTCAACCGTGGTATAGCGGCGCGTGGCAACCATGCCGAGTTCATGGCAGTGGTTGCACCCATTCCTCTGGTCCCCAAGCCATTCTTCCGTGGTCTTGTACCTGGCGGGGAGATCGCTGCCCGATGGGGGCTGAATCAGCGACGTCCAATAACTGGCAGGATAGATCTTCGCCGCTTCCTGCGGAGTTGCGGCATTGGCAACCTGCAGCTTCACCGTCTCGCCACGCGCCGCTTTGGCGCGATCCGAGTCCTTCAGCCCGTAGCCGCGCACCCATAGCTCGTAGGCTCCATCCGGCAGGTCCGGAACCAGGAATCGTCCCTGATCGTCGGTGACGACAATCTTGCGGAACGGTACCGGCAAGGATTTTGTCTCAGCGATGACCCATACTCCGGCTTCAGCGTTCCCGCCGTTCGCGTTAGTCACCACGCCGCCGATGCTGGTCTTATCGACTTTGAGCCCGGCAACGCCCTGCGGTCCGCCGGCCGCCGGCTTCGAGATGAAGCAAATCATCGCAACGAGTGACCACATCATCGCGCGCGCTGTTCCCCGCATATTCGTCCTCCCGTTCCAATCGCAGTGGTTTCTTGATCCAGGCAAGCCCGCTCAGGCCGTACTGGGCTTTATATAATGAACTCGACGAAACCGCCAATTCTTTGGTTTCGTGATTTTGTGAAACGTGCCATAGCAGCACGAATTCTGACGCTTGAAGGAGCCTCCGCGCCCTCCGTGGCCTGTCTCTGTGAAACTCTGTGTTGAAACGTTAGGGTGCAAAATCCCAACACAGAGGACACAGAGAAAAGCCACAGAGGGGCACAGAGACCGGCGCAGGTCTTATAGGCTAGTGCGAAGCAGTTTCGCCCGGCTGTTCTGATTCCACCTCGTAGCGCGCGATGGCGAGCGTTCGATAAACGGCGTGCACGAACTTTCCGTACGGCGCGGTAAGGAACAAGGCCGCGATGCAGGCGAGGTGCAGAACCAGCACGCTTCCCATCGCCGGCGTCGCGCGAAGGATGAGTGTCAGCATTCCCGTGAGCGCCGTAAGTCCGAGCGTCACGAGAAATACGTAGTCCATGCCGCGAGCGCCCGCCGCCGCGGGCTCGCGATCGCTTCTTAACTTGAAGTAGATCAGCCCGCCGGTCCCGACGATGAGGGCTACTCCACCCACGCTGCCGAAAATCACGGGCGCGCTCGTCAAACTGTACGGCGGCATCCAGTGGAAAATATCCTGGTAAACAAACGCCAGCGTGGTGGCCGCAAAGTCGCTGAGAAAGCCCCAGAACGTGAGCGCGTGATAGAAGCGCCGAACGCCGGAGGGGCGGTCGTCCGGATAGAAGCAGCCGGGTCCGCCGCCTTTTAGATATCGCAACCCGATCGCGGCGCCCATTGCGGATGCCAGCGTCTTCCAGCCTCCCGGCGCGCGCGCCGTCGTGCTCGTCTCCGACCAGAAACGCGCGCCGCCGCGCAGCCAGACCGCGATTCCGTAGAAAAAGAGAATCAGCGCGCCGGCAACCATCGCGGCGTACGGAACCACTTCGTAGAACGCGCCCGCGCCGAGATGCGCGCGGAATAAATTTTCCGAGGGAATGAAGACGAACGCGAGAGCGGCGACGAGCGCAGCTACGCTCAGCGCGAGAATCGTGGTCACGCTTCGATTCTTGAATGCGCGCGCTAGCAACGCCGGCCAGCTCCAGCGGCGGTAGGATTCCATTCGCGCCTGCGCAAGAATCTGCGGAATATTGATCGCGAATTCATGCGGCGGCGTGTACATACAGGCGTAGTAGCAGGCGCGGCAGTCATGGCACAGATTCGCGAGATAAAACACGTCGCCCTGTTTGAAATCGCGGCGCGTTTCGATCGCGCGAAAAACGGGGCAGTAGCCTTCGCAATAGCGGCAGGCGTTGCAGATGACGAGCTGGCGGCTCGCTTCCTCGATGACGTCAAGCCCCGCCATTCGCCGCCGCCTCTCTGCCCGCGAGCCTGCCGAACACGGAGCCGATCGTCAGCCCGAATCCGCCGAGGTAACCCTTCGTCAAAATATTTCCGGACATGATTTCTCCCGCCGCGTACACGTTGCGAAACGCCCGGCCGGACGCATCGAGCACCCGCGCGCGCTCGTCCACCGCCACGCCCATGTACGTGAACGTGATCCCGGGGCGAAGCGGGAGGCCGTAAAATGGCGGGCGATCGATCGGCAACGCCCAGTTGCTTTTCTTCGGAGTAATCCCTTGCGTGCACAGGCCGTCGAGGCGCTGCATTTGCGCGTCCGCGTTCCCGGCCGTCGCGCGATTGTACTCCGCGAGCGTATTTACGAACGCGGCAGGATCGAGGCCAAGCTGCGCGGCGAGATCTCCGAGCGAATCGGCGCGATACGGCTTGAACACGGGCGGCAGGAAGCGGTCGATCGTCTTGGCGTCCACGATGCCGTAGGCGATCTGCCCGGGCTGCGAGGCGATCAGCGTTCCCCAGATGGCGTAGCGCTTCGGCCAGATGTCCTCGCCTTCGTCGTAGAAGCGGCGCGAGAAGCGATTCACGACGATGCCGAACGGAACGACGTCCAGGCGCGTGACGATGCCGCCGTCAAATTTCGGGGCGCGCGCGTCCACCGCGATGGCGTGAAAACCTTTCGGATCGCCCATGGACTTCGCTCCGGCTTTCAGCAGCGCCGCGAGCAGCGTGCCGTCATTGTAAGCCGAGCCACGAATAATGAAATTTTCAGCCGCGTCTCCCCAGTGCCGCTTCAGCCATTCGATGTTCGCTTCGTACCCGCCGGCGGCGACAACGACCGCTCGGCCGCGAACGAGTTCCGGGCCGCTGCCGTTGTTGCCCGCAGCGAGCCGCACCGCCTCGAAGCGATTGTTTTCGATGACCAGATCCTCGACGCGCGCGTTGTAGCGAACCTCGATGCCTTTGCTCGCCGCCGTGCGGTAATACGTATTCAGCAGCGCCTTTCCTCCGCCGAGAAACCAGCGATTCGTCCGCCCCAGATGCAGCGTTCCTGCCAGCGGCTGCTGCCAGTGCACGCCCTGCGCGCTCATCCACGCGGGAAGCCGGCTCGATTCGCGCACTGCCAGTTTGGCAAGATCGAGATTCGCGGGCCCGCCCGTCACGCCGATCAAGTCCTGGAGATGCTCCTCCTCCGAGTACGGCCCGGAGAAAAATTGGTCGGCGTCGGTGTGCGAGCAGCGAATATTGCGCGTGTGGCGCGTGTTCCCGCCGCGCTCGTACTTGGGCGAGCGCTCGAGCACCAGCACGCGTGCCCCACCCTCACGGGCGGACAGCGCCGCGCACATCGCGGCGTTTCCGCCACCCACGACGATGACGTCGTAATCCGCCGACACGGTCCTCCCGAGAAAAACCTGCGAGTGGATTTTACTTGAGCAATCGAGAAGTATACCCCAGGTAAGCAACCCGCCATTTACCTCGATCTGTTGGGGGGGCGGGGTCGAGTTTGGGTTTTGGGGTCGGGGTGCCCCATCCTTCCGGTTTTTGGAAGGGTGGGGGTTTAGAGTTCATACCGTTCCACAACCAACTCAATTTCCTAGCAGTGCGCTAGGAGGGAATTCCGGGCGAAGAACCCCACCCTTGCGAAAAGCGCAAGGATGGGGCACCCAAACCCCCAGTTCCGACCCGTGCGCGGCCTTCCTGGCCGCAGGTTTCTTGATTCAGAAGTCGAGGGGTCTAGGAGTGATATCATCGTGCCGTGAGCGCTATAGTGCGGCCAACCAGTCAGGAAGAGTTCAACAAATCCCTGGTCGAACGCGCGTTTCGAGACGTGTTCGCGTCCGACGCGTTCGATGAAGGCGCGATCGCCCGCTATTTCAGTCCCCGCTACGTGCAGAAGACCGACGGACACACGCTTGATTTTCCGGGATTCGTCGCTCACGTTCGTGAGCTGAAGCGCACGCTCAAGAACGTCAAGATCACGTTCGAGCGCGCCATCGCGGAGGGTGCGAGCGTCGTTAGCATTCACCGCGCGGAAGCCGAGAAGGTCGCGGGCGGCACGGTCGCTGTACGCGTCTTCGCTCTCTTCGTAATCGAAGACGGCAAGATCGTGCTCTGCGACGAGCTGACCCGTCTCGAACAGGGCGCCGCCGAGGATCTCGACTTGGCCCCCCGTCAGAGTTACGAGCCAAATTGGTAACTCGGGTCTGACTTACCAGAAAGGTATAATCCAATTGTTGGAGGCCGTTAATCAAGAGGATGGGAAAGCCTCAGCCGTCTGCCACTGTTGAATTCCTCCGAAGTGTACAAAAGGCGCGTCGTTCTCACCGATGAAATACACGGGGAAATTAACAAGGAAAAGGAAAAGAAATGGACATTAGTCGAAGACTAATCGGTGTTTCAGCCATTCACTCGGCAGATTTTAAGATCGTAGATGTTGATATGACGGGCCTGATCCGTCGTCTGCTTTTGTTCGACAAGTATGTTCTCGTTTCTACCAAGCTAGAAGAGTTCCCTCATTTGGTCAGGTACTTGGGCTTTGAAGGACTTCAAGAGCTTCTTGCTGCGAAACTGATCGAAATTAGGTGCGAATGTTTTCAACCCGGCCAGACTGCACAAACAAGGTTTGAGGGTTATCCGACCTACCCACTGTTCACATATCGATTGAATTGGATCGACGCTCATGACCGGCGCAAATATATCCACGACTGCTTAAAAAACGTCCACAATTCTCCAGGCTTGCAACGCAAGCAAGTCTCAAAACTAAAACTGGCCATCGTGGATGCTATCCACCCTCTACCAACAGAGGAACGAAAAGAGTGGGGACCGTCCTCTCAAAATGACCTACTCCACAACAGCAAGCTTGTCAGAGCATCTATCGATCTAGCGATTCGTTCTCGGACAAGACAAGAGAATGTGCCATTTTCATTTTCACTATCACGCGGAGATGGCGACACATACAGAGTCTCAACTGATCTTGGTGATCGGCTACACGTGAATGAGCTCGAGGCCCACGGGATTATTGAGCGTGGGCTCATCGGTGTAGTAGCTCTTACGCAAGCACTTGGAGAAATGAAGGCTTACTCAGCTTTATCTGGATTTCGTGACGAAGAACTCCCGTTGTTTAGACACAAATTAGACTTCCTAGCGGAGTCCGCTTCATCCCGGACCAAAGAAGCTAACTTCCGACGAGTGATTGATATTGCCGAACTTCCGAGCTACCCACCAGATGAGGGTAAAATTAGCGTGGAGAAATTGCTAAAAATTCGTGAGTCTGCTGAAGCACGTGAGTTCAGAGACTGGCTGGTCGGAGTAGGGGATGTGAGCGACAAGGAAATCAGGGAACGCGTCAACGGTTTGAGAACCATATTTGGATTGAAGATCAACCGGACGGTCGGAAAAGCAATGAGATTCCTTATAACGGCCGGTGTGGGCCTGATTCCAAATGCGATCGTACCAGCCCTAGCGCTCAGCGCGATTGATCAATTTGCTCTCGACAAAATTCTTCCGCGATCCGGAATTGCAGCCTTCGTTAATGAGCTCTACCCCTCGATCTTTGGCCCCACAAAGTAGGGGACTGCTACCCTTCCCGCGCATTCGGCGCCAGCGCTTCGATGTGGCTCATCACTTCGACTACCGCGGGGCGTCCGCTCGAAATGGCTTGGTCAAGCGCGGAGCGCACCTCGGCTGGTTTCGTGACGCGAATG
>Ga0210394_10005491_pt1 | contig 14183 bp, 13 predicted proteins | sample IncBWC12MmetaG_FD_160121 | JGI IMG/M metagenome (GOLD analysis project Ga0210394, IMG submission 160121) | Forest soil microbial communities from Barre Woods Harvard Forest LTER site, Petersham, Massachusetts, United States - Inc-BW-C-12-M | ecosystem: Environmental > Terrestrial > Soil >...
TCCTCGGATCACTCCCGAACTGGCGTAAATATCTGCGCCTGCCGCATTAGTCGAGCGAACGTTCGCGGTCGGGTGCTTATTTTTCCCCTATATCGTTGCGAGCCGGTCCATCTGGTTTCTATATGGTTTGTGACGCCATTCTACGGGGCGACCACCAATTGGTTCTCGACCCGTGAGATTGCGTCATGGTCTTCGCTGCCGATCACGAAGCTCTTTTCGATCGACTTGACGAGGAGCTGCGCATTGCGGCGCAACCCGCGCCGCATCTGTTCGCGAGAATCATTGGCAGCGCCTGTACCCGTATTCCAATTCTAAGCAAGTCGGGAAAGGTCGCTGGAATCGGCCGATTGGTCGAATCCGAGGCGTGGGCCGATGCTGCATTGACTTTGATCGAACTGGAACTTCCGGGCTGGAAACTGCGACGCCTGATCTGCGAGGACGGTCGATGGTTTTGCTCGCTCTCCCGGCAACCGAACCTGCCAGTCGCGCTCGACGACACCGCTGATGCCACTCACGAAGTCATGCCGCTTGCCATTTTGCTGGCGTTTCTGCACGCGCGCCGCAGGATCGCGGTTGCCGCGCAATCCATCGCCGCTGTCCGCACCGTCGAAACGGCGCCGGCCGGACTACTCTATTGCGATAATTTTGCATGACCAGCGCGCTTTCCTATTCGTTTACGCTCCTATGCCGCCTTTATGAGAATGGGCTTTGCTCCGTCTCGAATTCATATGCCCTCAAGCGCAGATTCGGGTCAGCCAAAAGCAACAATAAGGAGAGACCTCGATGAGTGTCATTCCTGTCGACTTGAGCCCGACGCCGGCGAATCGCTCGGCGAAGCGGCGGCGCTTCTGGCGTCGGCTCGGAGAGCGGCTCGATGCGCTGGTCGCATACCCGACCAAGCACGCAGTCTCCGAGCAGGAATTGCGCCGGGTCGACGACGACATCAAACGCTGCCGGCAGCTGATGGTGAAGAAACCGCAGCATCGGCACGATGCGAGGCTCGGTCGCGTGTCGATGCCAAGTTCGGTTCGAGCAATGAAAGCCAGATAACACGGCAAGACAATGAGTGGGCTCTTCAAGAATTTCGGTTTTGCCAGCTCCACCGCGCCTGAAGGCGTCAGGCTCGCCGTTGCAAGTTCTGCGCAGGATTCCATGTCGCGCGGCCGGGCCTCTGGCGGGCTCAGCACGGTCGTCAATTTCCCCAAGCGGCCGGATCTCACCGTTCTCAGTGAAACAATCCCACTGTTCTACATCGCTCAAAACACTCACGGATTCTGGGTCGCGCGCGAGGCCGAAGGCCGGTGCGGCGGCGAATTTCTGCTCCGGCGCTCGGCCGTGCGCTTTGCCCGTCACAAGAGCGCACCGGCAGGCTGCGCGATGATGTTCCTCAACGAGGCACTCGAACTCGACATCGAGAACGAGGGCAGCCGTCTTGTCGGCCCTCTTGCCGCGGCGATCGACATTGTAACGCGGCGGGCCCCGACATTCGCGGCCTTCGTCGCCATGGCGATTACCGAATGGCGCAAGCTCGTCGCGCAGGTCTCGCGCGCCTCTGCCGGCGAACGCAGAAACCGCGCGGCGATCGAACAAGAGCTATTCCACGGCCAATATATACTGTCGTTGAAGAGCGACGACGATCTTCCGGTCCCGTAATGCTGCAAAAGCTCATTGCGGATTAGCGTTCTCGTCGATCTGCGTATCCGCCCGGCCGGTGCCGACGTCGAAAATTTTTTCCACCGGCGGCGCAGCGCGGTTCCACCAGCCGCCGCCGAGCGCCTGAAATAGCGCCGCGGTGTCGGCGAGCCGAGCGGCGCGCGCCTGCACGACCTGTATGACCGCCTGCAGATAGCTTTGCTGCGCGTTGAGCAGGAGCAGCACATTGGCATTGCCGGTCTGCATCTGCTGGCGGGCGAGATCGAAGCTCGTCCTGGCGGCGCGTTCGAAATCCCGCGCCGCTTTCAAGGCATCGGCGTCATTTTGCAGCGCGCGCAGTGAATCGGCGACATTCTGCACCGCTCCGATCACCGTACCCCGATAGGTCCAGACAGCAGCCTGATAGATGTCCTTGGCGCCTTGAAGCTCGTGGAACAACGTGCCGGCGTCGAACACCGTCTGCGCGGCATTGGCGCCCAACTCCCAAAAAAGATTCTGCGGTGCGAGCAAATGGGCGAGCGCCGTATTCATGAATCCGGCGTCGGCGCTGATCGTAAATGACGGCAGCATGTTCGCGGTAGCGACGCCGATTTGGGCGCTCGCCGAGTGCAATTGCTCTTCCGCCGCGCGCACGTCGGGCCGCTGCTCGATCAGTTGCGAGGGCAGGCTGACCGGCAGATCGGCGGGCAGGTGCAAGTCCGCAAGTCTGAACGTTTCACCCGGGCCCGTGCTGGGATAGACGCCGGCCAGCGCCGCGATGAGATCGCGCTGCTGTGCGAGTGCCTTGCGCAACGGCGGCAGCGTCGCCTCGGCCTGCGCCAGAGCGGCTTGCTGCGCCGCCAGATCGCTGCGATTGGCATAGCCCGCGTTCAACTGGCGCCGCAGTGTGTCGCGCATCGTGGTGTTGATCGCGATGAGCTGAACTGTGGCGTCGATCTGGCCGCGCAGCGAAGCTTCGGTGATGGCAGCGACCGCGAGGTTTGACGTCAGCGAAAGATAGGCAGCTTCGACCTGGAAGCGCTGTACGTCAGCCAAGGCTTCGAGCGACTCGACCGTTCGCCGATTAAGCCCCCAGATGTCGAACGTGTACGTCACCGTCAATTGCGCGGTATCGAGATCGAATATGCTGGCGCCCGAGGAGGGGACCGGCGCGAGCGCGGCGGACGTCCGCTGGCGCGTCGGATTGAAATCGGCTTGAACGAACGGAAAGAACTTGCCCTCTTGCGCCAGCACATTTTCCCGCGCCGAACGCAGCGTCGCCAGCGCCGATTGGAGGCTCGGATTGTTTTGCAACGCGCCCTCGATTAGGGCGTTCAGCTCGGGCGACTTGAACAGTGTCCACCACGCTTGCGGAATATCGCGGCCTTGCAGAAAAACTTGTCGCTCGCCTGAAGGCGTCTTTGCTGACGGAGTTGGGGTGGCGAGCGGCTCACGCGTGTAACGGGTGATTTCGGGCGCGGCGGGATGCACGAAGTCCGGGCCGACCGTGCAACTCGTCAAGAGCATCGGAGCCGCGAGAGCGGTGGTACCTGCAAAAAACCACCTGATCGCCAGACCGGACATTGGAAATTGAACTATTGCAACTGAGCTGCGACGATGGAGCGCGCAACCCCATTATTTCCGATTTCCCCGTTATTGGCTGTGCTCGTCTAGCCACACTGCACATTATTCATAGGCGGATCTGCATTCATAGGCGGATCTGCGCCCCGCTCGGACCGTCCCAATCGGTGCCGTTCGCGCTGATTCGCCGCTTCGCCGCCTGGTGAACGCGGCGGGAATTATGCCCCCGCTACGGTTCTATCAGGCGCCCGGTCGCGGCTTTGATCGCGGCCTCGGTACGGGTCGCGGCGCCGAGCTTCGCCCGCGCGTTGTCGGTGTGAAAATCGACGGTTCGTTTGGTCAAGCCGAGGATTTGCGCAATTTCGGCCGAAGTCTTGCCGCGCGCGACCCAGGTCAAAACCTCGATCTCGCGATCGTTGAGGTCGACCGTCTTCGGCCACAAGCCGGTGCGGGCGACACCGTTAAGCCGCGCGGTGATGATGGTGGCGAGCACCTCGAAATCGATCGGCTTGGTAACGTAATCATCGGCGCCGAGCTGCCGGCCTTTCAGCTCGTTGTCGCGGTCGGTTAGCGCCGTCAAAAACACAAAGGGCATTTTTGAAAAACGCGGCGATAGCGCGATCAGCCGTTCCAGCAACTCGAATCCCGACATCGCCGGCATGCTGATGTCCGACAGCACCAGGTCGGGCATGATTTTCAGGATGGCCGAGAGCCCCTCACGGCCGTCATGCGCAATGCTGACGTCATAGCCGCGGTCGATCAATTCCTCGGCGATCAGTGCCGCGGTCTCACGATCGTCCTCGATACAAAGAATCTTCTTCTGCGCTTCTGGCATCGTTGCCACCGAATGGCTGGAAAGCTGGGTCGAATTGGGCCTAAATAGCGGCGTCAGCTATGGCAATTTACCTCATTCCGGTTTCCTGTGGTTGGGCCTATGCGATATGGTTATTGTCGGCATTGTCAGCGCGTCTTCGAGCCGACGGACCTCTTCATGTGGCAACCGCAATCGATCCGCTTCCACCTCGGCGCGGTATTCCTTTTGTTCTTTGCGCTGGTCGTCATCCTCGGTGGGTTCAGCATTTGGCGGCTGTCGAATTTCGATGTTCTGTCTGCGGACGTCGCCGAAGTTTGGCTGCCGACGACGCGCGCGCTCGGCGATCTCAACAATTATACGTCGGATTTTCGCGCCTTCGAGGGCAGCGAGCTATTGTCATCGGACCAATCCGAGGCCGCCGCCAACGAACAGCAAATGGCGGACCTCGATCGCACCATTGCCGATTCCGAGCGCGAGTTTGAACGGATTCGCCATGATGCGGCGGAAAACACACGCTACGAGCTGTTCAAGGCGCACTGGACCGAGTACCGCGGCATCGTCAACCAGATGCTCGTCTTGGTGCGCGGCAATCGCAAGGACGAGGCACTGCAAATCTACGGCAGCTCGTCGCGTGCGGCCTATAATGCCGCCAGCGATACGCTCGGCCAACTGACCGACCAAGCCGTTGCCAGTGCCCAGGTCGCGAGCGATCGCCTCGCCGCCGCGTATCGCCACGCGCTTTGGCTCATCCTTCTCGCCATCGTGATCGCCGCAGTGCTGGTGGTCGCCGCGCTCATACATATCAGTCGCAGCATATCTTCACCGCTACTCGATCTCGCCGACCGCATGCGCCGGCTCGCCGCCAACGATACCGCGATCGATATTCCCGAGACCGAACGGCGCGACGAGATCGGCGAAATGGCGCAAGCTACCGTGGTCTTCCGCAACAATGCGATCGAGCTGATGCGCAGTCAGCGCATGCTGGCCCGCCAAGCGGCCTTGCTCGAGGAGCAATTAGCGAACGAGCAGCGGCTGGCTTTGCTGCAGCGTAATTTCGTGTCGATGGCTTCGCACGAGTTTCGCACGCCGTTGACGATCATCGACGGCCACGCCAGACGCCTGGACAAGATCAGAGATGGCGTGAAACCCGCCGAGATCGGCGAACGAGCCGGCAAGATTCGCAGCGCCGTACTGCGAATGACGCATCTGATGGATAATCTCCTCAACTCGTCGCGTCTGATTGATGGCGGCGCCGGGCTCTATCTCCATCCCGTGGAAATGGACATGACGGCTTTGCTGCAGGAGGTTTGCCAGCTGCACCGCGAGATGGTGCCGGGCTCGCGGATCACCGAGCGATTTGCCGCTACGCCGGTGCCCATGGTCGGCGATGCTAGGCTGTTGTTTCAGGTTTTCTCAAATCTCCTCTCCAACGCCATCAAATATTCGCCCGGCGGCGGCATGATCACAGTCGAGGCCTGGAGCTCAGCCGACGTCGTCGCCGTCGCCGTTGCCGATCGCGGCATCGGCATTCCACCGAGCGATCTCGACCGTTTGTTCGAGCGCTACCACCGTGGCAGCAACGTATCGGGCATCGTCGGTACTGGGGTTGGCCTTTACCTCGTGAAGATGGCGGTCGAACTGCATCACGGCCGCGTCGAAGTGGACAGCGAGGAGGGCGAGGGCGCGTGCTTTACTGTCCGTTTGCCGCGCCAGCCCGCTACGACCGTGAAAGATCGGTCGCCAAATAATGCGGCAGCGATGACGGTCGCATGACAAAGGCCCTTGTACTTGCTCTCCTCACTGGCGTCGCATGGGCGCACGCCTGTGCCGCCGCGACGCCTGAGATTGTGCCGGCGAGCGGTCCCGCCATTCTCGCGGACTGGCAGTATCCCGAATCCCTGCCGCCGCGATTCCGCGACCATTGCAGCACTGAATATTTCACCAACCGGCCATATTGTTCGGATCACTGCGGCAGAGATTATCAATTCTTCTATTGCTCGGAAGGGTCATTCGGCTGCTGTCATCTCGGCCGCGGCTACTGTGACGTTTATGGCCAATTGCGCTGTAGTCCGTGACCGACGCGCGGCGAAGGGTGTCGATCGTTATCGCATCGTTACCAAACAACCGAACATTTAAACCACGCTTTCAAAAAAAGCGGCGCTGTGCAGCAACAATTCCTCGCTAAGTAGTTTCACGTCATCTTTAGGAATCTGGCGGCAAAACAGTTCGTGAAGGGCCCGGCGGGTCACGTCTTATGCCCGGCGGATTTGGCAACTGTTTGGGAAGCCGCTCCCGTAACAGCGCGGAGTTTTGTCAGATGACACATTTAATTCGCTTCGTGCGCGACGCAATGAGTCGCCTTCGCCGCTTCCGCCGCGACGAAGGCGGCACCATGGCCACGATGATGGGCCTGACGGCGATACCGCTCATCTTCGCGGTCGGCGCCGGCGTCGATTACGGCACCGCCAACATGGCAAAGGCGAAGCTCGATGCGGTTGCCGATACCGCGGCGCTTGCGGCGGTGGATCATCAGGCTATCACCGGCACTCCGGCCGCGGCGCAGACCACCGCGCAAAACACCTTCAATGCCGAAGCCGTCAACTTGCCCAATGTTGCGGTGAGCAATTTATCCGCCACGGTGACGGACTCGACGACAGGCCGCACCGCAGTCGTCAGCTACACGGCGACTAAGTCCAATACGTTCATGGGAATTTTTGGTTATCCGTCGACCGCCATAACCGGTTCGTCAACCGCGCAAGCCGGCCTGACGACCAATATCAATTTTTATTTGCTGCTCGACAACTCGCCGTCGATGAACATTGCGGCGACGTCGGCCGGCATCACGGCGATGGTCGCCGCCACATCAGCGCAGGGCGGCTGCGCCTTCGCCTGTCACGAGTCCAATCCGTCCGCGGATAATCTCGGAAATCCGGGCGGCGAGGACAACTACACACTCGCGCAAAAGCTCGGCGTCGTGACGCGGATGCAGAATTTGTCGAGCGCGACCCAGTCGCTGATGAGCTCGGCGTCGTCGATGGAGGGCTCGAACAACCAACAATATCAAATGGCCATCTACACGTTCAATAATTCCAGTCTCAACGCGATCCAGCTCCTAACGTCGAATCTCGCGAACGCGCAAACGGCGGCGGCCAATATCAACGTGGAGGAGGTTTACTCCAACAACTGGCTGACGAAAACAAACCAAAATAACGACACGGACACGAACTTCGAATCCGCCATGTCGGCGATCAACACCATCATGCCGCTCCCGGGGACGGGTACGCCGGCCAGCACGCCGCAAGAGGTGCTATTCATCGTCACCGATGGCGTCGACGACGAAGTCTCGTCGTCCTGCTCGCAGTCGCTCGACGGCAACCGCTGTCAGCAACCATTCAATACAACCTGGTGCACGACGGTAAAGAATCGCGGCATCCAAATCGCGGTCCTATACACCGATTACCTGCCGCTTCCGACCAACTCCTGGTACAACAACTGGATCGCGCCGTTTCAGAATCAGATCGCGCCCAACATGGAAAGCTGCGCGTCGCCCGGAATGTTCTTCTCGGTGACCACCGACGGAGATATTACCGCCGCGATGCAGACGCTGTTCCAGCAGGCCGTGGCAGCCGCACGACTGACGCATTGACTTCAGGATGGGCTTCGGGTGCTTCGCGCAGTGATCGGCCGGCGGTAACGTAAAGTTTAGTATATTTTCCGGATCGGCTCGCGATCCGGCGCATCCGCCGCGGCATTTCGCGATAATCGTCGGCCGCTCGCGCTTCGTTGATAAACTAAAAACCAACGCCCGCTAGATTTCGCCCGTGCTCTGAGGACGGAAAAGCCGTGGCATTATTATGAATTTCGCCTTTAATCCCGTCCATTCCGATGCCGATGGCGATGTCGCGATCATCGGCGCCGGCCCCTACGGTCTCGCGACGGCCGCACATTTGCGCGCAAGTCATGTTGCCGTCCGCGTGTTCGGCGAGGCGATGTCGTTCTGGCGCCGCAATATGCCCAACGGTATGAAGCTTCGTTCGCCGTGGATTGCGACGCATATTGCCGATCCGCTCGACCGCTATAAGCTCGACGATTATTTCCGCGAGGCACGCCTGCCGCTGCCGGATCTTTTGCCGGTTGAAAATTTCATCGATTACGGTGCGTGGTTCCAGGAGCGCGTCGCGCCGGATCTCGATACCCGTGCGGTGGTGCAGGTGACCCCGCACGACCGCGGGTTTCGTCTTGCTTTGAGCGATGGCGAAAACTTCATCGCCAAGCGCGTGGTGATTGCGACCGGCCTGCGCGATCACGAGTATCGGCCGGTGCAGTTCGACGGCCTGCCGCGCGCCCTCGTCACTCATTCGTGCGAACACACGGACTCCGGTCGCTTCCGCGGACGCCATGTCGCGGTCATCGGCCGTGGACAGAGCGCATGCGAGTCGGCTGCTCTCCTGCAGGAGGCCGGCGCGAAAGTGGAGATCATTTGTCGCGGAAGTCTCGTCTGGAACGCCGATCCGGGCAAGCGCAGCGCATTGCGCAAGGCCATACGTTCCGTGCTGGGAAATGCGTTGATTCCCCCGTCACAAGTCGGGCCGTTCCCATTCAATTGGGCGGTCGAGGCGCCTGGCCTCATTCACCATTTATCCGGGCAGGCTCGCGATCGGGTGAACGAGCACTGCCTGCGCGCCACCGCGATTCTGTGGCTGCGGCCGCGGTTGCGGGAGGTGCCGGTGTATGAAGGGCGCCAGATCTTGGATGCACGACGAGATGGCGATCGTATTGCATTGACGCTGGACAGCGGCACGCGTCGCGTCGACCATGTTCTGCTGGCGACGGGTTATAGAATTGACGTCGACAAGATGAGCATACTCGATCCGCTGTTGCGGGGTCGCATCGCGCGGCACGGCGATCTTCCCGTTTTGTCCGCTGGGTTCGAATCGAGCGTTGCCGGGCTGCATTTTACCGGCGCCTCCGCCGTCGCGAGTTTCGGGCCGTTGCTTCGATTTATTGCCGGTGCGGGATTTGCGGCGCGGCGGATTACGCGATCGGCAATCGGCCAAGCCGGCGGGTCACGCGCTGGCGCCAACGGCCGCCGCGACTCCTACCGCAACGAAGCTCCACTGCGGCTTGATGCCGAGCGAGAGCGATCATGAGTTCAGCCCAATCGGGGGCGGTAGCTGCCGCCGGCGATTCTCAGCCGCATGCGGTGCCCGGTGCGCTGATTGTCGGCGGAGCTCATGTCAGCATTGCCATAGCCCGCAGTCTGGGCCGGCATGAAATTCCAGTTTGGCTTCTCGCCGATCATCCGATTCCGAGATTTTCGCGCTATGTCCAACGCACGTTCTCCTGGCCGGGGGCCGACCACCAGGACGGCGTGGCGTCCATCCTCGACATTGCTACCCGGCATGGTTTGGAAGGATGGGTGCTGTTTTCAACCGGCGACGAGAACATGCGTATGATAGCGCAGAATCACGCCGCGCTGGCGTCCCATTTTCGTGTGCTGACGGCGAATTGGGACACAATCCAATGGGCATACGACAAACGTCTCACCTATCAGCGCGCGGCTTCGCTGGAGATCGATTGTCCGTGGAGCTATCAACCTGGTGCTGTGGACGAAGTCCGACGGCTGAATTGCCGCTTCCCGGTCGTTCTTAAGCCGTCATGCCGCGACGGCTGGAACGAATTCACCCGCGCCAAGGCCTGGAAAGCGGAAGATCAAGCCACGCTGGTGTCGCTCTATCAACGCGCCGCGGCACTCGTGGGCAACGATGCGGTGATCGTTCAAGAATGGATTCCAGGGAATGGAGAGTCGCAATTCTCGTATGCGGGGCTGTGGAACCGTGGCGAGGCAGTCGCTTCCTTGGTCGCACGGAGAGTGCGGCAACATCCGGTCGATTTCGGCCGGTCGAGCACGTTCGTCGAGACCATCGAGCAAGAGCAGGTCGAAATGCTGGCTTGCCGGTTCCTCAAATCGCTCGACTACACCGGTATTGCCGAAATCGAATTCAAGTATGACCGGCGCGATCGGCGCTACAAGCTTTTGGACGTCAATGGCCGGTTCTGGACGTGGAGCGGTCTCGGCCACTTGGCCGGCGTCGACTTACCTTATCTGGCATGGCGGCAGGCTGTCGGACAGCCCGTAGCGCCGGGCCGGGCCAGAACGGGCGTTGCATGGATGCATGCAAGCCGCGATATCGTCGCCGCGTATCAGGAAATATCGCGCGGGACTCTGACCCTGGGCGAGTATCTGGCAAGTTTTCGCAGAGAATTGGCATTTGCGAATTTTGCGCTCGATGACCCGTTGCCGTCGCTTGTTGAGCTTCCTGTTGTGGCTTGGAATCACGTCGCAAACGGGCTCGCTCGGCGGGCAATTACATCCCGCACCAAGAAATACGCGGATGGCTTGACCGTCGGCAGCTAGTTTGGTTGTGCGAACAGATCGGCTCCTCACCTGTCGCCCCTGGGCGGCGTTCGCAAAGCGCCGCGGGCCCACGCCGGGGTCAGATTTCGCTCGAAGCCGCTATTTTGCCGGCAGGCGAAGTTAGGTTACTTTGCCTGCGCGGCCCGCCGTGACTTGATGACGAGACTTGGTGACGAGATTTGGTGACGAGGGCCGGCGCGGGTGTAGCTCAATGGTAGAGCAGAAGCCTTCCAAGCTTATGACGAGGGTTCGATTCCCTTCACCCGCTCCAACCTGCGTTGCGGAGCAACGTAGGCTGTCCGCAGAAGCATTGGCGAAGGCGGACACTGCTTCGCAGCTACGGTTGGCAAGCCACCGACTATAGCTTCAGCGAAGGTGGACCTTGCATCGCTTCGCGCCAGGAGGCATTTCTGCGCTGCGGACCCTAGGAGTGTAGCTCAATGGCTAGAGCACCGGTCTCCAAAACCGGGGGTTGGGGGTTCGAGTCCCTCCACTCCTGCCAGGCTCGCGGTTTCCTAAGCATCTGACAGGCAAGGTAGACTTTCCTCCTTGACGATGCGTCGGGCCGGCAGTAGGTAACTGCCATCGTCAGCGGCCCGGCGACGGACTTCCGCGGCGAACATCTTCCCCAAAGGAACCGCTGTGCCGGTCTCGTCCTTAAGAGTTGGGCGGGGAATGATTATTGGATTACACGCGCGATGGCGAAAGTCAGTCCGTTCAAGTTTCTGCAGGAGGTGCGGGCCGAGGGGCAGAAGGTCACCTGGCCGACGCGCAAGGAGACCACCGTGACCACCATCATGGTGTTCGTCATGGTTTTCATCGCCTCGATCTTCTTCCTGCTGGCGGATCAAGTCATGCGCATCGCGGTGAGCTTTCTGCTCGGCATCAACTCTTGAGCATTGCAATTTCAACCACAATCGCGATCCAAATTCATGATCTGGAATTCATGACATGACGAACCGGTGGTACGCGGTCCACGCTTACTCGAATTTCGAGAACAAAGTGGCGGATTCGATCCGTGAGCAGGCGAAGCAGCGCGGGCTGTCCGGCCTGTTCGAAGAAATCCTGGTTCCGAAGGAAAAGGTCGTCGAAGTGCGGCGCGGCCGCAAAATCGACGCCGAGCGGAAATTCTTCCCGGGCTATGTGCTCGTGAAGATGGAAATGACCGATGAAGCCTATCACCTGATCAAGAACACGCCAAAGGTGACCGGCTTCCTCGGCTCCGACAACAAACCGATGCCGCTGTCCGACGCCGAGGCCGACCGCATCATCCACCAGGTGCAGGAAGGCATCGAACGGCCGAAGCCGTCGGTGTCGTTCGAAGTCGGCGAGCAGGTCCGCGTGTCGGACGGTCCGTTCGCCTCATTCAACGGCACGGTGGAAGAGGTCGACGAGGGCCGCTCGCGTCTCAAGGTCGCGGTGTCGATCTTCGGCCGCGCCACGCCGGTCGAGCTGGAATTCGGGCAGGTCGAGAAGCTTTAGTCGGACAACAGAGGGCAGATGACGGAGGACAGAAGACAGAAGGCGAGGTGACGCAGCACAGACTTAAATCGGTCGTCTGTGGTCCGTCCTCCGTCATCCGGCAGGAGTAGCGAATGGCAAAGAAAATCACTGGATATGTGAAGCTGCAGGTGCCGGCCGGAGCGGCCAATCCGTCGCCCCCGATCGGCCCGGCATTGGGCCAGCGCGGCCTCAACATCATGGAGTTCTGCAAGGCGTTCAACGCCCAGACCCAGAAGCTGGAGAAGGGCGCGCCGATCCCGGTCACCATCACGGTCTATGCCGACCGATCGTTTAGCTTCGAGCTGCGCACTCCGCCGGTGTCGCACTTCCTCAAGAAGGCGGCCAAGCTCGAGAGCGGCTCGAAAACGCCGGGCCGCGAAATCGCCGGCTCGGTGACCAAGACGCAGGTGCGCGAGATCGCTCAGCAGAAGATGAAAGACCTCAACTGCGATACGATCGAATCCGCCATGCGCATGATCGAAGGATCCGCCCGCTCGATGGGCTATGAGGTGACGGAATGAGCACGCTCGGAAAACGCACGCACGCGATACGCGAAGGCGTCGATCGCGAAAGGCTCTATCCGCTCTCTGAAGCAGTGAAGATGGTCAAGGAGCGCGCCAAAGCTAAATTCGACGAGACCGTCGAGGTGGCGATGAATCTCGGTGTCGATCCGCGTCATGCCGACCAGACGGTGCGCGGCGTCGTCAATTTGCCGAACGGCTCCGGCCGTTCGGTGCGCGTCGCCGTGTTCGCCCGCGGCGCCAAAGCCGACGAGGCCAAAGCCGCCGGCGCCGACGTGGTCGGCGCCGAGGATTTGGTCGAGAAAGTGCAAGGCGGCGCCATCGATTTCGATCGCGTCGTCGCCACACCCGATCTGATGCCGCTGGTCGGCCGCCTCGGCAAAGTGTTGGGCCCGCGCGGACTGATGCCCAATCCGAAGGTCGGCACGGTGACGATGGACATCACCAACGCGGTCAAAGGCGCCAAGGGCGGATCGGTCGAGTTCCGCGCCGAGAAGGCCGGCGTTGTCCAAGCCGGCATTGGCAAGGCCTCGTTCAGCGCCGAAAAGCTGATCGAGAACATCATGGCTTTTGCCGACGCAGTGCAGAAGTCTCGGCCGGCCGGCGCCAAGGGCCATTTCATCAACCGGGTGGCCATTTCCTCGACCATGGGGCCCGGCGTGAAGGTCGAGCCGGCGAGCCTGTTCCCCGCTTCGCAACAGACACATTAGCTCTCCCTCCCCCACCAGGGGGAGGGAGCATCAAGCTACGCCGCCGAACGCCGCCCCCACAAAGCCTGCGTCGCGATGCGCGCACCCTCGACCAGCGATTTCAACTTCGCCCACATGATCGTGGGATGGACACGGCGCGCAAACGGGCTTTGCGCGAAGCCGCAGTCGGTGCCGCCCATCACGCTCTCGCGGCCGACGATTTTCGCGAGCCGCACGATGCGCTCTGCCACCAGCTCCGGATGCTCGACAATATTGGTAGCGTGACTGATCACGCCCGGGATCAGGATTTTGTCCGGTGGCAGCTTCACGCTTTCCCACACCCGCCATTCGTGCGCATGGCGCGGATTGGCGGCCTCAAAGGAATAATGGCCGACGCGCACTTGGATGACCAAATCGATGATGTCTTTAAGCGGCACGTCGAAGGCGTGCGGGCCGTTCCAGCTTCCCCAGCATATGTGATAGCGCGAGCGTTCCTCGGGGATGCCTTTGAGCGCATGGTTGAGCGCCTCGATGCGCATCTGCGCCCAACGGCGGTAATCCGTGTTGGTCATCGGCGGCACCATGCGCTCGTGCATATAGGGCAAAAAGGCATCGTCTACTTGCACATAGAGTCCGGCCTCGACGATCGCCCGGTATTCCTGGTGCAGGGCGTCAGCGAGCGCGAATAAGAATGTCTCTTCGTTCTTGTAGTGCTCGATCTTGGCGCCGGGCAGGGCGCTCGCGGGCGCCACGACCGGCAAGAACGCAGCCAGCATTGAGAAGCGGTCCTTCACCTTGGCAACGCCGGCCTTGAGATTCTGGATGTCGCGCAAGACTTGCTGGTTTGAGTATTGGATCGGGCCGTTGATCACGACGCGGTTGCTGAGCCGTTTGCCCAGGCCGGTAGCTGCGTCATATTCCGCATAGAATTCGGGAAACGCCCGATGGTCGCGGCCGCCGCCCATCGACGCCATCGGGTCCTTGATCTCGTCGGGCGTCGCTGGGCGCACCGAGATGCCGGAAAG
>Ga0210394_10005492_pt1 | contig 14182 bp, 14 predicted proteins | sample IncBWC12MmetaG_FD_160121 | JGI IMG/M metagenome (GOLD analysis project Ga0210394, IMG submission 160121) | Forest soil microbial communities from Barre Woods Harvard Forest LTER site, Petersham, Massachusetts, United States - Inc-BW-C-12-M | ecosystem: Environmental > Terrestrial > Soil >...
AAGCTCAGAGATTGGCGCACATCGGGCACTACGAGTGGGATCTCATCGAGAATCGCGTTACGTATTCTGAAGAGCTTTGCCGTATCTGGGGAATACCGCCGGTGAAAGACTCTTTTGACGTGAGTGCGATTTTTGAAAGAATTCATCCGGAGGATAGGGAAAATGTCTCCCGCGAAGCTGCCGAAGCCATTAGCAACGGGATTCATGCCAAGTCGGAACATCGAATCGTGCTTCCCAGTGGTGAAGTGCGCGTCATCCTGGGTCTTGGAACTATAAAGAGAGATGCATCGGGGAAAGCCTATGAGATGTTCGGGACCGGTCAGGACATCACCGAGCGAAAACTAGCAGAACAGGCTCTGCGACAAAGCCAGTTTTATCTGAGCGAAGGGGAACGCCTTGCCCACATCGGGAGTTGGGCGTCGACAGATTTAGGGACTCGTTCGTCAGAAGATTTGAATATCTACTGGTCTGACGAGATCTACAAGATTTTCGGGTTCGATCCCACAAATGGACCTCCGAGTCTTCAGCAGTTCTTGAGCGCGGTTCATCCCCAGGACCAAGCCTCGTTGGCAGCAACAATGAAGAAGCTGCATGAGGAGCACTGTGGTTGCGATGTTACGAACCGGATAGTTCGACCCGATGGCGAGATTCGATACGTGAGGTGCGTCGGAGTTCCAGTCGCAGAAGATGGAGTGTTTAAGGGATACCGCGGCACCACGATGGACGTCACCGAGCAGGAGTTACTGACGCAAGAGTTGCGACGCGAAAAAGCATATCTCGCGGAAGGTCAAAGCCTGACTCATGCGGGCAGCTGGGCATGCAATCTGGTCAAACGGCAGATAATTCATTCATCGGACGAGAACGCTCGCTTGTATGGCTTCGATCCCAGCCACGGCCCGATTCCATTCGACCACTATTACAATACGATTCTTGCCGAAGACGAATCGGTTATCAGTGCAAAACTCGGGAATGCGATCAGCGAAGGTGCGGATTACGATGTCGAATTTCGGATTCGTCGGACAGACGGCGCCATCAGATTTCTGCGTGGAATCGGACATCACGATCCCTCGCAGGAAATCGGTGAATACGTTGGCATCACGATGGATATAACGGAACAAAAAAACGCCGAGCAGGAGCGTGAAAGACTTCGCCAACTAGAAGCTGATCTCGCGCACATCAACCGTGTGAACATGATGGGAGAACTGGCCGCCGCGCTGGCGCACGAAATCAAACAGCCTATCGCCGCGGCGGCAGCCAATGCGGGTGCTTGTCTGGGATTTCTCAATGGGAAACATCCCGATATCGTAGAGGCTCGTGAAGCTGCTTCTGGCACAATTGGGTGTGCTAGGCGTGCTGCGGAAATCATCGACCATGTCCGCTCACTGTTTAAGAAGAGCTTCCCACAGCGTGAAGCGGTTGATGTAAACGAACTCATTCGAGAAATCTCTCTTCTATTGAAGAACGACATCCGGCGCAACTCTGTGACAGTCCGGCTCGAACTGGCAGAAAACCTTCCAGAGATCGCGGGAGATCGGGTGCAATTGGAACAAGTGTTGATGAACCTTATGCTGAATGCCATTGAGGCCATGCCCGATGCCAAGGGAGATCTGACGATAACCTCGCAATCCACCGATGATGGGCACCTCTCAATTTCCGTGAGCGATACTGGAGTCGGCATCCCAGCTGACAAAATTGACCACATTTTCGATACCTTCTTTACCACCAAGCCCCAGGGGACCGGCATGGGTCTGGCAATCAGCCGTTCTATTGTCGAATCACATGGGGGGCGCCTGTGGGCGACTTCCAACTCTGAACGCGGTTCTACCTTCCAATTCACATTGCCGCACAAGGTGTAGGTAGAAACATGACTACTTCATCTCCCCCAATTGTCTTCATCGTAGATGACGAAGAGGACATGCGCCTAGCGATGCAGCGCATCCTGAAGACGGTCAACTTGCGAGCAGAATTGTTCGCCACAGCGCAGGATTTTCTGGAAAGGCATATTCCAGATGTTCCGAGTTGCCTGGTATTGGATGTGCGCCTTCCTGGCATGAGTGGACTAGAGGTCCAGCAAAAGCTAATTGAAGCGGAGATCAATATCCCCATCATCTTCATCACTGCGCACGGGGATATTCCCATGACCGTAAAGGCCATGAAGTCAGGTGCTTTTGAGTTCCTGACGAAACCATTCCGTCATCAGGAGTTTCTGGACGCGATTCAGCAGGCATTGCAGCGCGACCAGCGATCGCGCCGACAACGGAACGCGATGGCCGAATTGCAGGAAAGGTACAAAGCCCTGACTGTGCGCGAGCGTAAAGTGATGGACCTCGTAGTTTCTGGTATGCAGACTAAGCAGATCGCCTCGGTGCTTGGGACGAGCGAAATTACCGCCGCCGTCCATCGGGGACGCGTAATGCATAAGATGCAGGCGGGTTCTCCCGCCGAATTGGGCAGCATGGCGGAAAGACTGAAACCTTCCGCAAACAGATAAGCTTTGGATTGGCACCGCGGCGGGATTCTCCTCTCGCGGGAGTTCTGCACCTCTCGCCTGTAGATATCCACATATATAGCGGGACTATATGAAATCATAATTGTACTTTTTGGAGGCAAGATAGATTGTTTTAGATATGAGCAGCGCAAGGAGGACGAAGCTGGTCGCCGTCGTCGATGACGATGCCTTGCTCCGGGATGCACTACGACGCCTGCTTAAGGCTTCAGGGTTAGGAGCAGTTTCATTTGAATCAGCCGAAAAGTTACTGAACTCCGGTCGACTTCCGGAGATTGCGTGCTTGATCGCCGACGTTCGCATGCCGGGCATGTCCGGTCTTGAACTGCAAGCGAAGCTTAAAGCTGAGCGATGCCCGATCCCGATAATTTTCATCACGGCGCACGGCGATACCAAGATGCGGATTCAAGCAATGTGCGACGGGGCAGCGGAGTTTTTGACGAAACCTTTTGACAATACGGTGCTACTCGAGTTGGTCCATGCCGCGCTAGGGGACTAGCTCGCGAAGGCTTTCGGAGTCGAACGAATGAGAGTGGTCGAAGAAGACCGTCGAGCCCGCCGATTTGAGCAGATCATTGGCAGCAGCTCGGCCTTAAAAGTCGTCTTGGAGCAAGTGGAGCGCGTTGCAGCGGCGGATACTACGGTGCTCGTTCACGGAGAAACCGGAACTGGTAAAGAGCTCATCGCTCACGCAATCCACAAAGCCAGCTCCCGCAGCGGCCAACCTCTGATTAAGCTGAATTGCGCTGCAATTCCTTTTGACTTGCTCGAAAGTGAGCTCTTTGGCCATGAGCGCGGGGCTTTCACGGGTGCTATTGCGCAAAAAATTGGCCGCTTTGAATTGGCCGATAAAGGGACGCTATTCCTTGATGAGGTAGGAGACATACCACTCGCCCTACAACCCAAGCTCCTGCGTGTTCTACAGGAGCAGGAATTTGAGCGCTTAGGGAGCGGCCGTACTCATTGTGTTGATGTCCGGCTCGTCGCAGCAACTCACCGCGACCTTGAGTTAATGGTGAAGCGTGACCAATTTCGCAGCGATTTGTACTATCGCCTGAATGTATTCCCCATTACGCTGCCACCACTTCGCGAGCGAGTCGACGATATAGGCCCCCTGGTGGAGCATTACGTTGAGGTTTTTTCCCGCCGAGTGGGGAAGCACATAGAAAACATCCCAGACGAATTCGTTAGCGCTTTCAAGTCGTATTCGTGGCCAGGGAACATTCGAGAGCTGCAGAACATGATCGAACGCGCGGTGGTACTTTCCGATGAAGGCGTGCTTCCCAATCTTCTACGCCCAACTCGCGCCACCTCGACTATTAGCTTTCCTGTCAGGACAACGCTCAGCGACTCCGAGCGCACCTTGATTGTGAGCGCACTAGAGACGTCGGCATGGGTGGTGGGCGGACCGTATGGCGCTGCCGCAAGATTGGGTTTGAAGCGCACTACGCTAGTCGCCCGCATGAAAAAGCACGGGATCTTTCGGCCACCTGAGGAGATTACTCGCGATCAGGCCCTTAACGGCAAATTGTCCAGCAACCGAGTCTGTTAGACGCGTGTTGAGGCCCTTCGGCCTCCCTGCACAAGGCTGGTTCGTTGCGCGACTCCACGAAAGATGAAACCATCCGCCACTTCCACAATTTCCCTCCGCATCAACATCTCTCTCCTTCCGCTGAGCTCGAATCATCGGCCACACTCTGATCGACGAACGCTAAAAAAGCAAGTGCGCCGCCAGATGCACAAACTCTCAGTCCCCTTGCTAGGCACGCATAGATACCGCCGCGCGTTCGCCTAACACAGAGTCTCCGGTGTCAGGATCCTGTCACTGTTCTTGTTTGGTCATGCCTCGAACCGCGAGATGGGTCAATCTGCAGCAGGAAAACGCGGGACGAGCTATTCCGACTCGTGAGGTGGAAGTAGCCAGCGTAATTCAGAAAGATGTCCCGATTGAAATTTCCGGCCCCTTGATTGGAATCGCTCTTGCCCTCGCAGCCCAGGCGCAGTTTGGAATCACGCGTGCTCATCAATTTCCGACCGTGAGTGCAGGTTCGGCCATTGCCGATGTCCGCACGGCCCAGTCGAAATTCCTTCCGGAATTTGAAACAAGTACAAGCCGCACCTTCGCGGATGAAATTGAAACCATGGAATAGCGGTAGGGATGGACATGACTGAGGATCTTGCGGCTAGGCCGCGCAGAACAGTGAGAGAGGTCAACGTTTGAAAAGTCCTGAAAGCACCTCAACCAGTCACCTTGAAATTGCAGTGGATCGCAGTGGCATGGACGCCATGGTCCGACTGAGTGGGCGCATCGATGTCGATTCCTCGCCCGATGTTCGGGAGTGCCTTCTAGCGATCCTATTGGGAAAGGAATCAGTTCATGCGGTCATCGTCGACCTGAGTGAGGTCAACCACATTGAAGCATCAGGAATCGCAACGCTGGTTGAAGCCCTGAAAATCGCCGGCCCTCGCCAGATTCGACTTCATCTGCAGGGACTGCATGGTTCTGCGCTGCGGCTGTTCGAGGTTACGGGGCTGCTTCCACTATTCGAGACGATACACGGCGGCAAAGGGGTGGCGTGATGGCAAATGTTCTTGAAAGTGTGGGCGAAAAAACAATCCAGCATCTCGACTACGTTGGGAGTCTGGACATTCAGTGGTGGGCCACACTGCGAGCGATGTTGAATTCTCTTCCTTTTATCGGGAATCGTTACCGCTGGCGCGCTGCCGTGAGGCAAATGCTGGAGATCGGCGTCGATGCAATGCCGATGGTTTCCTTGATGTCCATTTGCACCGGATTCATTTTCGCCATGCAAGGGGCGTCAGAGCTTCGGCGCTTTGGGGCCCTACGCTACGTCGTTGACTTGGTCGCAGTCGGCTTCACGCGCGAACTGGGTCCGTTGATGACGGCAATTGCCGTAAGTGGACGCTCTGGCTCCGCTTTCGCGGCTGAGATTGGGACCATGAAAGTGACCGAGGAGATCGATTCCCTCCGCGTCATGGCGCTCGAGCCTATCGAGTTTGTCCTCGCGCCCAAGTATCTGGCCGCTTTGATTGCGGTTCCTTGCCTCAGTGTTGTGGCGAATGTCTGCGGCATTTTGGCCGGGGCCTTGTTCATGTTCTTCAGTATTCGCTTGACGCCCGTGTTGTACCTCCACTATGTGTTCGAGGCAATTGACTTGCGCGACGTAGTCATGGGGCTCATCAAGAGCGTTGTCTTCGGGACCATTATTGCCCAGGTTGGGTGTCTCGAAGGCTTTCGTGTTCACGGCGGCCCCGACTCCGTTGGTCGCTCCACCACGAGTGCTGTTGTGAAATCGACGTTCCTGGTCATTGTTGCGGATGCAATCTTCACCGCCATCTTTTACGTCACGGGGAAACACTGATGCCAATCATTTCCGTTCGCGATCTTGTGGTTGAGTACGACGGTCGCAGAGTGCTGAATGGATTGAATCTCGATATCGAGCGCGGAGAAACGATGGTGTTGCTGGGGGGCAGTGGCTCGGGAAAGAGCACATTGTTACGCCAGATCATCGGGCTGGAGTGCCCCAAGTCGGGTAGCATCCACGTAAACGGAACCGACATTACCCGTTGCTCAAAGTCAGACTTGAAGAAGATGCATCGCTCGATCGGAGTGGCTTTCCAAAGCGCGGCGTTGTTCAATTCGTTGAACGTCGAAGATAACGTCGCTTTGCCCCTGCGTGAACATACGCGGCTTGCACCTTCCATTATCGAACTGGTTGTTTGGTTCAAATTGGCTGCGGTTGGCCTCGCGGACCATGGGAAGTTATTTCCCCAGGAGCTCTCCGGAGGCATGAAGAAGCGTGCGGCGGTCGCGCGGGCGCTCGCGCTCGGCCCTGAAATCCTTGTGCTCGATGAGCCGTCGGCCGGGCTTGACCCGATCGTTGCCGCGGAACTCGACGAACTGATTTTGCTGCTGAAGCAGACCTTACAGATGACGGTCATTGTGGTCACCCACGAACTCCCAAGCGCGTTCCGTATTGCCGACCGCATCGCCATGCTCTATCAAGGTTCATTCAGCTCGGTCGGCACGAAAGACCAAATCAAAGCGAGCCAGAATCCGCGTGTGCGGCAGTTTCTGGATCGGATACCCGAAGACATAGCGAAAACGTCCGCAGTAGCCGCACACTTCGAAAAATACCTGAACTCCGGGGAGGCATACCAGTGACCACAGAAGCAAAAGTCGGAGCCTTTGTCCTTGGATGTGCGGCGATCCTGGCGTTTACGATCGTCCACCTGGTCGACGCACAGCTGAATGGCCACACCGTTCCATACCGCACCTATCTTCGCTACGCTGGTGGGATAGAGCCCGGCGCCCAAGTCCTCTTTGGGGGAATCAATGTCGGCAAAATAACAGCGGTTCGGCCTTGGACGTCAGATCCAACGAGGATCGAGATTCTGCTGGACGTGAAGGATAACACTCCGCTAAACGAAAAATCTGTGGCCAAATTGGGGCTTGTCAGCGTGATGAGTGGCGCAGCCTTGTCCATCACAACGGGCACCAACGACGCTCGCCGCCTTCCTGCAGGCTCGATCATTGCTTCGCAAGAGGCCGCGAGCCTGGACGAGATATCCGATAAATTGGCGGTTGTTGCCGACAACGCCAACGGCTTGATCACCGAAGTTCGCGGAGAACTGGGAGGAATCAGCGGAGATGCGCGGATGCTGCTGGCAAACCTGAATACGGTAGCTGGCAAAGCCAACCAGCAAAAGATTCAGGCCGTCCTGGATAACGTCAACGCAATGGTAGCGACTGATCGCCCAAAGATCGATCGTCTGACTGATGAACTGAACGCGCTTAGCCAGCATGCTGATGAGACCATTCAAAACGTGAATGGCACGGTGAGCGATCTGCGTGAACCGATCCGCAACGACCTGGCTAATCTGCAGAGCACATTGTTACAAGCGAAACAATTGCTTGGGGATATGCAGGTGTTGGTGCGGGCCAATGACTACAAGATTGATGACACGATCGAACACTTGCGCACTGCGACGGAAAACTTGGACGAGTTAACGGACTCGGTGAAACAACGTCCCTGGAGTCTTATTCGAATCAAGCAACCGGAAGACCGCAAGGTGCCGAAATGAATCAGTTGAACCAAGGATGGATCTTCTCGCTTCCTTCCAGCTTCATCGGAGATTAAAAATGAAAAGAAATCTAGCCATGATCGTCGTTGCACTTTCATCTATCGTCGCCCTGGCCGGCTGCGCAGGCAAGGTCGGACATGCGAACTACTACACTCTCAACCTTCCTGCGCCGCCTGATCCGCCAGTCGCGGAAAATGCGCATGCGACGGTGGCGATCCGCGAATTCCGCGCGCCCGGCTACCTGAGGCAGGGAGCCATCGTGTACAAACCATCTCCAGAACAAATCGGCTTCTATGCGTACCACCGTTGGGCGGTTGACCCGTGTGACTTTGTAACCGACTCGATTATCGATCGCCTAAGTGCCACAGGGACCTTTTCCCGCGTGAAGCATTACGACGGTCACCCCGATGCTGACTACGTGGTCAGCGGACGATTGGAGAAGCTTGAGGAAATTGACTATGAGGGCGGCGTCAAGGTCGAGGTCGCAGTCTCCGCCCAGATGACCAAACTTGACACCGGCACGATTGTTTGGAGTAAAGCTGTTTCGGAAGTCGGAGTGGTCAACCAGCATGACGTTCCTGCAGTGGTGTCAGAAATGAGCCACACGATGGAACGAGCGATCGAGAAACTGCTGACGCCGGTCCCTGGGCCCTTACCCGCTGCGTCAAAGGCAGCGACGAACAGAAATTAGACATTCGAGGCAGCCATTTCTTAAAGTCGATCACCGTTCACTGAACGTGGTGCGCTGTCAAATTGCGTCAACAGTGTCAACGATCGACACACAACCTCCTGAACGGCAGCATTCCAGTCCTTGCACTTGCAGACGGGTCGGTTTGGCAAGCGCCGTGCTTCCGCTGGATTTGCTGAAAAGCCCGTTCTCAAGATGTGAACCAGGGTTTTGAGGCAGGTTGCACGATGCGCGAGCAAAAAGTCCCGAGAGGTTGAAAAATGGCTGGGCAAGCCCGCACTCGAATATCTGAAAGCGCTGAAAATCAGTACGCGACTGACGAGGATTTTCTCCGGATTTTCGACGAGGACCTAAATCCTCTCTATCAGCTTTCGTTTCTCCTTACGGGAGATCACCAGAAAGGAAAAACGTGTTTTCTAGCTGCTATTGAACGCTGTGCCAATGAGAACCGCGTGTTCAGGCAATGGGCACGTGCCTGGACGAAGCGCGTTATCGTGGAAAGCGCAATTCGTGAACTCCGGCCGCGACTGAGTCCCAGTTCGTTGTCGCTGCGATCAGTTTTCTCTCAAAATCAGCAGCCGAGCAGTCCGTCCCGACATTTCGATGCCGACGCTGTATTAAGGCTTGCAGACTTCGAGCGTTTCGTTTTCGTACTGCGCCTTCTGGAGCGCTACCGGGAAAGCGAGTGCGCTCTTCTTCTCGGCTGCTCAGCTTCCCAAGTGCGCAAAGCTTGCACTCGCGGAATACAGGCATTGGCCAGTATCGGTCAGGTGTCGTTTTCGGGAGATTCAGTCGCTCGATAAAGCGATATCGCAACCGTTACGTTACCCGAAAAGAGATCCCGTCAGGCCGCAGAGCGGGTCGCCTTCGAGAGAAATCATTGAGCCGAAAAAAGCCACGCCGACAAGGCCCAGAGACTCTCCCCACAGGCGCTACTCAATGCCGATCAAAAGCACTGTCAAGAGACTGACACTGGCAATTTCATGCCGCACCCCAACACATTTTCCTGTTGCCTAAGTGCTTACCTGGCAATGATGTAGGGGGGGTGAGGCCATAGTTTGTCACGGAATTTGGCTTGCATTCCAAGCAGTACGAATACCGTAAATATTCGTACCAGGAGAGGCAATGGCAACCATCACAGAGAAAGACACGATTAAAACCATAAAGACACACTACATTGATGGAGCGTTCGTTGAATCCCATGGCCGCGAGGTCATGGAGATTCTCAAACCGACTAACGGGCAATTGATCGGCCGCGTCACTCTGGGAGACGAGGAAGATGCAAGGTGCGCTATCGCCGCAGCCAAACGCGCATTCGCGAGTTTCAGTCGGACAACGAAGGAAGAACGCTCGCGTTACTTGCGCCGGTTGCACGAAGCTGTCTCAGCACACATCGACGAACTAACGGCCATGATGGTTGAGGAGTACGGCGGGGTCGCCCGCTTCGCCCGGCTTATTGTGGAGTCGGGTGCTAATGCTTTTGCAGCGGCGGAGAAGGGACTTCAAGAACTGCCACTGAAACAAAGTTGGGGCAAGACGACAGTCACGCTGGAACCTGTCGGCGTCGCCGGTCTGATTACAGCTTGGAACGCGAACGCACTGTTCATTTGCCTCAAGCTGGCATCGGCCGTAGCGGCCGGTTGTACGGTCGTCCTCAAGCCGAGCGAAATGAGCTCACTGCAGACCCGGGTGATGGTTGAGGCTCTGAATGCGGCCGGACTACCCAAGGGGGTCTTCAACGTGGTGACGGGCCTCGGAACGGTCGTTGGCGCCGAACTCGTACGCAATCCCGATGTCGCGAAAATTTCGTTCACTGGCTCGGTGGCCGTGGGTGAAGCCATCATGCGAGATGGGGCAGCGACGATGAAACGTGTCACGCTCGAGCTAGGCGGAAAGTCGCCCACAATTGTCCTGGATGACGCCGCGCTCGACAAGGCGGTCCCAGCGGCTCTCACTCTAGCCTTTATGAACAGTGGTCAAGCTTGCGCCGCCGGAACGCGACTTCTTGTGCCCAAGAGCCGGCTCGACGAGGTGAAGCGGGCGATACGGGATGAAATGCGTGCATATACGGTCGGCGATCCGGCTGATCCCAACATTATGGTCGGACCGATGGTGTCGCAAAAACAGTATGAGCGCGTAGAATCCTACATTCGCAAGGGCGTTGAAGAAGGCGCTGAAGTGTTGGTCGGCGGAGAAGGTCATCCGAAAGGTCTCGAATCAGGTTACTTCGTGAAGCCTACGGTATTTGTCAATGTAAAGAATGATATGGCGATCGCCCAGGAGGAGATTTTCGGGCCTGTGCTCAGCGTGATCGCCTATGACTCCGAGGATGACGCGATCCGCATTGCGAATGACTCCAAATATGGTCTTCACTCAGCCGTCATGGGGACCGACCTCGAGCGCGCACGTCGTGTAGCGTCTCAGCTGCGGGCCGGCCGCGTGGTGATCAATAACATGACGGACGATCCGCAGGCACCCTGGGGCGGGTTTAAATACTCCGGCGTCGGCCGCGAATATGGCAAATACGGGATTGAGGCGTTTCTTGAGCCAAAAGCCATCCTTGAGTGATCCCGAACAAAACGAATAAGAGGGAGTTTATGAGTAAGCACGTCAGTATATCTCCCAACGAAGCCGCCGCTCGACTCGCTATACGCGAGCTCGTCGAGGCCTATGCGCATTGTGCTGACCGCCGCGATGCGAAAGGTCAGATGGCACTTTTTACCGCAGATACTCACTTCGTCGTGTACATGAATGCCAAAGAGCCGAAGCCCTCACAGGAACTAAACTCCCGTGAGGCTTTGGCTCCAGTTTTCGCGGATCTGAACAAGTTCGCCACGACCATGCACTTCCTTGGACAGACCACGATCCTCACGTTGACCAACGATCGAGGCACAGGGGAAACTTATTGCATGCCCCATCACCTCACCGTCGACGGTAACAAGCGACAGCTGATGATCGCAGCGCTCCGCTATTACGACACATTCGTGAAGCAGGAAGGTGCATGGCTATTTGCGGAGCGCCTGCTATACGTGGACTGGATCGAAGAGCGCATTCTGTCATGACCGCGACTAACAAGGTGGCTTCGGACACGTCGATGAGTATTCCCATTGCTGGCCAACAGCGTCTCGTCATCGTGGGCGCGAGTGGAATGGTCGGCGGATACACTCTTCGCTACGCGCTCGACAACTCCGCCGTCGAAAGCGTGACTTCGATTGGACGCAGGAAACTCGGGATCTCGCATCCCAAGCTGAAAGAGGTTCTGCATCAAAACTTCGCCGACTGCTCCATCCTCGCGGATGCACTCTTGCGCCAGGACGCGGCGGTCTATTGCTTGGGGACGTACACCGGGTCAGTATCAGACGCGGAGCTTCGCGCCATAACCGCCGACTACACGATCGAGTTCGCGCGAGTTTTCCGTAACAGCAGTCCGAATGCCGCGTTCTCGTTTTTGAGCGGGAATGGTGCCGACCAAACGGGACGAAGCCGACTTGCCTTCGCGCGTTATAAGGGAGCGGCCGAGAAGGCATTGCTCGCGGCCGGCTTCCCACGCGTTTACCTTTTCCGGCCCGCGTATATCTACCCTGTTCAGCCGCGAAAGGAACCGACCTTCAGTTACCGGCTGTTACGCGCGGTCTATCCGATGTTTCGACTCCTGTTTCCGAACCAGGTCATTCGGACCGACGACTTGGGCTGGGCAATGGTGGATGTTGTGCTTCGACAAACACAGGAGCGCCAAAGTTTGGTTTTCGAAAACCGAGACATCCGAGCCCTGATCAAGTCGCAAACGCCCGTGCGGGATCGCGATGCGTGATGGATCACATTTCGACAAGGATCCGTAACTGAATCACAAAATGAGGCAATGAATGAAGAGAATCGTGATTATCGGCGCCGGTTTCGCCGGGCTCCACTCTTAATCTCGCAACCCCTCGCCTCTGGTTGATTTCCTCGGTTGTGCAAGCTTCCATCCTTCTCGACACCACGATCAGAAGTAGCGCGAACGCGGATTCTCGAGTATCCGCACACCAGTCCTACAATCTTTCGTCCTGCGGCCAGCGCAATAGTTGGCTATTCATGCGCTAGCAGATCTCTTCGGTGTTACCACCCTTTGACACTGATCTGTCGATGACACTGATTTGTTGATCAACGCCTCCCCCCCGACTGTAACTCGCTTCTTTTCAGCAGGCGCTTTCCGTGTGCGTTTGGCGACCCACTTGCTTTGAATGAAGTGCCGCAAGCAGCAAGACATAAACAGTAAAGAGAGTTTTTGATGGCAAGCCCAGTAAAAGACAAAAAGCCCGCACCGCTACCGGCACCCAATAGCGATTTCTACGGCCTCATCGAAACACTGCCCGCTGAAGAATTGGCGGTTTTGAAACAGGTGCGCATCTTCATGGAGACGAAAATCGCCCCCATCATCACCAAGTACTGGGTCGAAGATGCTTTCCCGTTCGAAATCTTGCCCGCGGTGAAAGAACTCAACATTGGCGGCGTCGCCATGCAGGGTTATGGCTGCAAAGGCGGAAGTGTGCAGCTCTTTGGTTTGATCGCCATGGAGATGGCGCGCTTCGATTCGTCGATTGCGACATTCTTCGGTGTGCACAACGGTTTGGCCATGGGTTCAATCTACTTAGGCGGGTCGGAGGAACAAAAACAGAAATGGCTCCCGCCCATGGCTCGCTGGGAAAAAATTGGCTGCTTCGGCCTGACTGAACCACTCGTTGGCTCCGGAACTGCTGGCGGAATGTTGACGACTGCGAAACGCGATGGCGACACCTGGATCCTCAACGGTCAGAAGAAGTGGATTGGGAATGCTCCATGGTGTGACATTTCTGTTATCTGGGCTCGCGACGTAGCGGACAACCAAGTCAAAGCGTTCATCGTGGAGAACAAGACCACGGCAGGCTTCAAAGTCGAAAAGATTCAGAACAAGATTGCGCTCAAGGTGGTGCAGAACGGCCTCATCACCATGGAGGACTGCCTAATACCAGAAGCGAACCGGTTGCAGGAAGACAAGTCGTTCCGCGACACGGCTCGCGTTCTGAAGATGACGCGCTTCATGGTTGGTTGGGAGGCAACTGGATGCGCCATGGGCGCCTATGAGAACGCACTCAAGTATTGTCAGGAACGCCTTCAGTTCGGAAAGCCGATCGCCTCATTCCAGATGGTGCAGGACCTCCTCGCGAAGATGCTCGCTAACATCACCGCTTCGCAGTGTCTGCTGGTGCGAATGGCCCAATTGCAGGCGGAAGGCAAGCTGACCGATGCGCATGCCTCGCTTGCCAAAGCGTTCACCACTGCCAAGTGCCGCGAGACGGTCGCTTGGGCGCGCGAGCTTTTGGGCGGTAATGGCATCGTCGCCGACTACAATGTGGGCCGTTTCTTCGCCGATGCGGAAGCGCTCTACTCCTACGAGGGAACATTCCAAATGCAGAACCTGATTCTGGGCAGAGCCATAACCGGGTTCAGCGCCTTCGTGTAGCGGATGGAAGTGAACTCCGGTTTCTTATTCAACTGTCTGCCAAGAACTGAAGGCAATAAATAAAGGAGCGAAGAAAATCATGGCTGTTAAATCCTCGAAATGGGAAATCAAAAACACCACAGCAAAGGCCATGACTCCCCGCTTGTTCTTTCTGAGTGTGAGCAGTGGCCAGGTTTTTTCTGTGAACCCCGACGGTTCCGACCTCAAGGTCATCGTGAGCGAGGGAAGGCGGCTTCCCGATGGAATCGTGGTGGACGCCGACGCAGGTCACCTCTACTGGACCAACATGGGAAACCCCAGTGCCAACGACGGTTCGATCGAGCGTGCGGATTTTGATGGAAAAAACGTTATCCACATTGTTCCTCCGGGCGGCACCTTCACTCCCAAGCAACTGCAACTCGAC
>Ga0210394_10005493_pt1 | contig 14181 bp, 15 predicted proteins | sample IncBWC12MmetaG_FD_160121 | JGI IMG/M metagenome (GOLD analysis project Ga0210394, IMG submission 160121) | Forest soil microbial communities from Barre Woods Harvard Forest LTER site, Petersham, Massachusetts, United States - Inc-BW-C-12-M | ecosystem: Environmental > Terrestrial > Soil >...
ACTGGTCGCTCGGGTGATAATCCACGCCTATAATGATCATGTTCGGCTCCTTTCTCCCGAGCCAATGGTCTTCGACAAACCATAGTCTACTCGGGTCTAAGGAGCCGACGTTGTTATGCAATCACTAGGTTCCAGTCCACGAAAAAGTACTACAGTTCACCACTAGGTTCCAGTCCACGAAAAAGTACTACAGTTCACCACTGGTGCCATTGCAACGACTTCGAAGCAGCAGCACTGTTCTGTATGGGGATATTGAGCCTTGCTCGGCGAGCAATGAGGAGAACTTTTGAAAAAGTACTACGTTTTTACTACAGTGCACCATTTTCGGGCATCCGAATCACCTGCGCGCTTTTCACAAATGATATAAAATCACGCAGTTACAACCGTGGGGGCCCGTAGCTCAGCTGGTTAGAGCAGCGGACTCATAATACAGGGGACCGTTCTGATTGGTTTTGAAAATTGTGGACTCTACTATATCGTTCTAGCAGATACAACGATTCGGAGTTGACCCGTTTGTACTGGATTTGAACCGTTCTGAACCGATAACTACTACGTTTTTACTACACTGATTTTTCTCGTGGCCCAAAGTTCACTCGCAAGACGCCCCGATTCGTCTTAGCCAGTTCTCGAGCTCTCTACCCGCGTCGCGCTCCAGCAACTCTTCCAAACTCATTAGGCTGGCCGCAGAGTCATTGAGCCTAATCTTCGCTCTCGACATTTTTTTCCCCTTGCTGTCGTCGTCCAATGCATCCCAAGTTACCCCGTGGTCTGCAGCAGACTCGTGAATCATCCGGCCGACCATCTCTGGCACGCTGTCGTCGTCGCCGAAGTTAACTCTGACGCCGAGGGCCCGTTCAATTGCATTTGGGTGCAGATAGTTTTCGATTTCTCTCTTCGCCGTCAAAGTTGCATAAGACCGACCGCCTCTACCAACAACAATGTTTACGGCTTCTAGAAACTTTGGCGGGTCATCTATTCCGCGGTCATAAAGATGGACCTCAGGGATGTTCAGTCCCTGCAAGTAATGATTTTGAACCCACTGCGTGAGATTCGAACCTCCCAAATGAAAGAGTGCAACTCGGGGGTCCTCAGAAAGAGACGGGATGGTCGCGTCCGCGGAATGAAGTTTCTTACTAATGTGCTTGAGAAAAACGCAGTCATTAGGACCCTCTACACAGACAAATACGCGGATTCGATGGTCAGGGAGAACGCCGAGGTCGTTTGCGACGTCTCGAAGTGTGTCGTCACCGCTGAATGTCTCCGTGTTCCCATTGGTGCAGCGAACGTAGCGGATGCTTGATATCGGGACCAAACCCGCAAAAGCGGGATTGTGAGTCGTGACCAAGACTTGGCACCCGTCGTCTACAAGCTCGCGGAACGCCTGCATTAGCAATTTTTGCTGGATGGGATGTTGGCAAGTTTCAGGTTCCTCAATGGCGTACACGATGGAGGGCGAATTCTTTAGAGCCGACGTTGACTCTGCCGCTGCTCTGAAGAAACTCAGAAGGATGAGGCGCCTTACTCCGCTTCCCCGTTTGTTAACAGGAATTGCGTCGTCACCCGTCAAGCTTAGTTTGAAAAGTTGGTCCCACTTAGGTTCAGCTCTGAAATGGGGTGAGAATTGTTGCGCTAACTCTGGAGCAAATTCCTTTAGCTTGTCGACAGTGCGAGCGGCAACCTCAGTCGCTGCTTCACGAACCTGCTTCTTTATTGACTCCAAGAGTTCCTGTGATTCTTTGAGGGCCTGCTGCACTGCGAGCTTCATCGGGTCCTGCACTTCTGAATCCTCGTCTGTGCTTGGGCGGTCAGCGCGGAACAATGCATAAAGCGGCATCCACTGTTCGATGTTTTCCCAAATAAGTTTACAATCCTCTTTGTCCAGCGGAATTTCCCTCGGTTGGAGCTCAAGTGAATTGAACGACTTCCAAATTGCAGACCGCATACTCGGCTTTGACCTCAAGTCGACATCATCGGCGTTTATTTTGAGGCTCTCCAAGCGCTTTTTTAGGTCGGCGCTTTTCATTTCGAGCAAATCATCAGCACCGTCGACTGAAGGATGTTGGGCCACCGCGTAAACCGACTTATTGACCTTGGCGATTCCACAGTCGAAAACCTTGTGGATTTCAAGGTCTCCGTCAGAATTCAAGAGATACTCATCCGGCAAGGTAGTGGTCGCAGTTTTGTCGAGTACGATTGGAGTAGAGGGCAAGTCCGAGAATACGCAACCTATGCGGACCTTCTTTGAAAGGCTCCCGATGGACACATCGCCTGCCTCGATTTTAATCAGTTCGTTGTTGAAGAAGATTTCCAGAGCTTCCAAGACTGACGACTTACCTGCGTCATTTCTCCCAACGAAGGTCGTGAGTCCGTCAACTTCGATTCGCGTCGGGTTTCTGTACGAACGGAAGTTTTCAATAAACACCTGCCTCAGTTTCATCGCCGTTCCTTTGCGTTACGAAAAGTCCAGATTGGAACAACAATTACGAAATGCTCTCTCTGTCCTCCGTTCTTGCCATGACAAATCCAACGGAGTCGGAACGGTACTCCGTTTCCGACGGGTTCAGATGCAATCTGCAGGCGCACCACGACGCGGTCGATAAGCAGCGCCGTCCTAACTAGCTCGCCGGACGGCTCAGCCGTTGCAAAACACACGTTTGCTTTAGACCGCAATTGCTTTTTTGTCAGCTTCTCGAATTCCTCAACTCTCATGTGGCGGATGATACACTTAGCCCTTCAACTCTTCTACTTCTTGTCGGGCTCTCCACGCCAACTCGGGGTTGAACGAAAGTAGTGGCCGGCTGGTGACAATGACTCCCAAGGATGAGGAACCACTCATCGCCTTCAACGCGCGACTCGTACAAGCGCCCTTGGAGGGACTGTTCCGGAACACTGATGGCGAACTCGTACGAAGATTCAAGCAAGCGATGTCCCGCGACCGCGAAGCGGAGAGAACGCTCTCGCTTTTTCTGATACTGACGCGCTTTGCAAAAACTTCTTATGAAGCTACTAGCTTTCTCGTGTCAGACACTGACGATGGCTCGAAACGCAAAAAAGAATTTGTGCTGGTCCTCCCGCCAATCAACCGTCAGTTGATGGACATGCTTTTTAACATTATTTACATCACGGATGACTTCCCTTCCCGCTCGTTGGATTACGAGTTATATGGTTATCGCCAAGCTCGGGAACAATACGACCGAGTCTACGAGCGGTTCGGCAATCTGCCGAAGTGGCAGCAGTATTTTGAAGACCAACGAGAATTTCTGAAAACCATGGAGAAGTATCTTTCAATCACCAAGGAGCAGAGGGCCGACCCGTCAACCATCCGATACTGGGTTGGGCCCTCCAAGTTGGCTAATAGGCAAACAAAAAGCCAGCCATTCCTGTTATTTCTGAACGCTTGGTTTTACAGTGAGACCTCCGCCCAAGCTCACCTCAATCCAGCAGGGCTGTTTTCCGTTGCGATGTTTCTGTTTTCAGAATTCGCTCCCGACGATGTGCGCGCGATTGTAGACGGAAGGAAGTCACAAACATTTAAATTCCAGCATTTCTCGCGAACACTAATCCTGGCCTTAGCAATCCTTAGCGAAGTAGAGAATTTCTGTCGCTTAAATAACCGCGATGACCTACGTCGCGTCTGGGAAATTCTGGCCAGGTACTCGGAAGAAGCCAGTGATGTGTACAAGGAGCGGTATGAGGATTTGCTGAAGTGAGTCGGCTATCGCGGGCCCCGAACTACCCGGCATTTGGGTAATCCAAGAGGTTTCCTTCATTTCGCATGCGTTCGGCGAGTTCTATTCTTTGCTGCACGAGTGGACCGGAGTTAATTATGTCCATGATTTTCCACGCTGGAATGACTCCAGCCATTCCAGTATTAGCCTTCGTGATTGGGTCGTGAAGATGACACCAATCGATGCCCAAGAGCCAATAAGCGCGAGAGATTAGCTGCTTAGCACCGTCCCATTTCACGACTCGTTGACCGAGGAAGTTTTCCTGTCCCGGTTGCTCGAAAAGACTCCGCTTGTATACGAATACTGGTGCCCCGCTGTGCCCTGGTACTGACCGACACTCGATTAGAAAGCTTTCCTGTTTTATCCCATCCTCGCGCAAGAGAGGCTCTATCGGCATGGTCGCGATATTTCCGAATCTCGCGACGGGAATGTTTTGCGTTTTGCTGCCGCTATGCTGAGCGAATCTTCCGACCATAAAAACATCGTCACCAATTCCGATGTCCGCCGTCGCGATAATGTCCGGCGTAACAAACCGCGTAGTTTCAATGCCAAGAGTTCTTAGTGCCGCCGTCTGCAAGTTTAAAGGGCAAACTGCGACATCGTCGCCGTCTGGGTGCTGTATCCAAGAGCTTGCCGGCGCTTCTATGACTTCGACTTCGTTGCTGAACCTTTTGTTCACCCGAATGAACGGTGTTTTCGCTCCGTGGACAACGTGTGCGGCGGTGACAGCGTAATACTGTAGGAACAACGACTCTGCGGCTACACGAGCGGCGGCCAAGAATCCACTCCCACCCTCGCGTGGACTATTCTCGAGTGCCGTTTCATCCGAGCCGTAGATGTAGAGCGCACAATCCAAAAAGAAATCGGATGTTCGCGGCATGCCGGAAGTTTAGCACGTCGGGTATTGTCTTCCGCGCTCGGGTCGCTTTTCCAACATCGGAAGCTGTCGAAAAGGCTGTAAGCGATAGTGTGGGCTTGAAAGAGAAGAGTGGATTTGCGGTGTCAATGATTAGTTGGTCGCCGAAATAGATACTTGCAGATGAACGCGCCTGGCCATAGCCCCGTGGAACGATTGCACGTCGGAGCAGTGCGAGTCATCGCATCCTGCGCGGGGCAAATACTATTTATAGATATAAACATGTATGTGGTGAAAGAACAGATAGTGAGATATAGAAATTGAGAGAGCGAAATTTGGGCAACGGACAGCGAGACGAGAATGAAACCGGGAACAGCGGCTGAGTCTTTCTGGGATGAAAAAACGCTCGAAGTCCCGCTTGTAAATCGCACGCGAACGCCTTCCTCCGCAACTAATCCCGCACAATCCCCGCATCTGGCCAAAAGCGTCGGCCCTAGCGGCTCCTATTAGCACCCAGCGGCATTCCATTGAGCCGTAAAACCCCTTGGGAACCTGATTTTTTCATTTTTTGACCCGGCGACTTGGGATGGGAGCGATAGCAAGAAAGGCGACGTAGAATGATTGCACAGTCGCTGCTCTTGCCGGAGCAATCCGCGACGTGGAACGAATAAACAAGTCAGCAGAGCGTGGCCACTGGCTTTCTACCTCGAATGAATACACAGGTGGCAGAGGAACCTCTCGGCTCCGGCAGAGGAACCGCCCTACAACGAATAAACAGCTCCTTCGGGCTGAGTGTGTATTTGCGCCAGGGACGGGCTTGGTAGCTTTGGGCTGTCGAACGAATGAACAAGACGGCTCGACCGAGTTGTATGGGCGTCTGTTTATCCGAACAACGGTAAATGTGCTAGATTTCGCGGCCAAGGAGTCCCGCGATGGCCGATGCTCAGCTCAAGCTGGTGAAGCAATTCATGTCGGAAGCAATTCAACTGTCGCAAAAAGACCGCGAGAAGCATGCTCATCCAGCTGACCCCGTTCGTGACGGACCGCCGTGGCCATACGTGAGCGATGACAAAATCGCCGTCAGAGTTTCGAGGGAATTATCAACCCCAGAAGAATCTCGGAAGCAACTAACTACGCGACTTGAAGCGTTCCGATATCCCTATGAAGCTTGGCGGCCCGACGGGACCGTGTCCCAAGGTGTCGGGACATTTTATTCGCATGTGGAATCCCTAGGCCTCCTGGATTTTCTGCTGACGCCGCCATTTTTGTGGGATGTCAGGCGAGTATGGTTCTTTCGTCGCCACCACGACCTCGAATTGGAGCAGCGCTTCGAGAAGAAATCTCAGTACGGCTATCCTGTAGCATTTCATCGAGAGATGATGCTTGCCCTCGCTGGTCATCTTGCCCGAATCTCCAGAATCGCGGACAAACATCGGGTTCCGAAAGACTACTTCAAAGCCCATTACGAGGAATGCCTGAGGCAGCTGTTGAAGGAAACAGCAGTGTCATACCCGGAATGGAAGCTGGGGACGAAACCAGTTGGCCGAATCCGACCGCGGTCAATCGGCGTAGACTCCCAACTAGAAATCTTCGACGCAATCACGAAGGAACTTGCGGGGAGAGGCACGAAAAATAACAAATTAGGGTATGAGCTTACCGCCTTAATTTGCTCCCCGCAGAGTTGTGTCCGCACTCGGATTCTCGAACCGAACCCAGAAACGGTTCGAACAAATGTTAGAGATAGAAGAAAGAAAAGCACTTAAATCGTGGGGAAAACTCGCGAGAAACACCTCTAGCTGTCAGCCTTTCCCCGCTGCCCCCATCTCTGAATTTCCCCGATAATCCGCACCGTAGCTAATTCACGCCTGGAGTTGATGTATGACACTGACAGAGAAAATGCTCGCCGCACGCGAAGCGCTACTGAGCGCTTACGCGGACATCCAGCAGCAGCGACTGGGGAAGAAATTCACGGCAAAAATGCGCGCCGCCACGATTGCGCTCGCCCGTATGTACGAGGTTCTGCGCCAGCGGCTTCGGGACAGTGGTCGGTATGAACCGCTGACGTGTGTTTGCAAAATTGACCGCGCCGTCTTCACCACCAAGACGCTTTCTTGGAAAGCAATTCTTGGCATCCCCGGCTATGTCGTCCAGAAGTCAACGCGCTTATGGAAAAAGGATTACAAGTTTGCTCGGCGTATCCGGGGTACGGACAGCGTCAGCGAGGTCGTCATTGCGTTCGAACCGACGGCATCCTGGCTCGCTCCATTCCGAATCACCATCATCCCGCGGGACAGAACAGGGCTGCGCTGCCAAGACATACAGTTGCTCGTCGAACTGCTCCCCGGCGCAGAGCTGAAAATCTTGGAAGTAGCCTGGGATTTCCCCAGCGGAAGCGTGGTGGACCTCGACTACGTGCGGCGGTTCGGGCTTTTCGGAAGTACGTGGTTGGAACCTGGGACCAATCCTTATCACGACAAATGGGGTGGTGTCGGCTCGAAAGTCGTGCGTGCGTATTTCAAGTGGGAAACCTTTCAGTTCCGTATCGAGTTGGAGCTGCACGTTCAGCTCCTGCGGGAACATGGGATTGGCGATGTTTTTGATTTTCGAAAACTTGTTCCAGCATTGATTCCGGACCACGTCCGTTTCGCACGGCTCGACGAAACGAAATTGCTTCGTGCGCTTCACCGCAGCGGCTTGTCACCGGCGGAGAGGCCTTCGGTTCGAAGACGGGTGAAGCAGAAAGCGCAGACGTCGTTGTGGGGCGCTCTCCGGTATCTGCGCGAAAAGGCCCAGCTGAGGAACACACAGCGATTGCTGGTTCCGGTTCCGGATATGAATCACGCGATTCGCAAGGCCCTCGAGAAGATGGTCGCGCAATGGCCCGCACGTCCAGCGCGATTGGGGGAGAAACCATGAGCGACGACAAAATTCTCCTCACCGTGGCGGAAGTGGCAAAGCTCACGGGCTTTGCGGAAGGAACCCTCCGCCACTTCGTTTCGCAAAAACGGATTCCGGTCGTCCGCATTTCGGCGCGGTGCGTTCGCTTTCGGCGGTCCGATATTGATTCCTGGATTGAACAACAATTGATTCCGGCGATGGGCGAAAACACCCGGTAGGAGAACAGAACTCCGACTGTAGTTCGCTATTCACAGAGCGGTGGTTGTGGGGCATCAGAAGTCTTCAGGTTTGCAGGTTGATGCTCGGCCTGAAGGAACTCAAAATCCCCCTTTCCTAGATACCAGGAAAAAATGGGAGATGACATGAAAGAAAAGACAGCGGTAGCGATTTACGCCAGAGTCAGCACCTCAAACGCGGGACAAGACCCCAGCATGCAGACCCGGGAACTAACGGAGTACTGCACGCGCAGAGGCTGGGAACTGGCGGGAGTCTACGTTGATTCGGGAATTTCGGGAGCGACTGACTCACGTCCGGAACTGAACCGTCTGATGGAAGATGCCCACAGGAGAAAATTTTCTGTAGTGGCAGTTTGGAAATTCGACCGCTTTGCTCGCAGCGTCTCGCATTTGCTGCGCGCGTTAGAAACATTCCGTGCACTCGGGATTGAGTTCGTGTCGCTGACCGAGCAGGTAGATACGACGACCCCGATGGGAAAAATGATTTTCACCGTGCTCGGTTCCGTAAGCGAGCTGGAGCGAGGTCTGATTTCTGAAAGATGTCGGGCAGGCATTCGCAACGCTCGCGCAAAAGGAAAAGTTATTGGGCGTCCGCCACTGCGGAAATTCTCACAGGTGGAGATGGAACAAATCCAATCAGCACGGAAGAAGAATCAGAGCGTTCGACAACTGGCGATTCAGCACCAGACGACGCAGTACACGGTTGGCCGGATTCTGGCGGGGCGGTATGGACGCTCTTAAAACCATTTCCTTTTTTGAGGGTGAAATCGACATGACCCGCTACGTTGCCTATCAACGAGATACAGGAACCGGCTCGGGACACCCTTTTTTGCATCGAGTTCCAGCGAGAGCTATCAGTTTTAGCAGACGGAAGATACCGGCGGGAGTCCATCAAAATCAGCCAAAATCAGCCAAAAACCGGTCAACTTGGGTCAACTTCGGACGAAATCCGACAAAATTCAGTCAGCTTAACTCGGTTTAAGTCATTTCGGGGGTCACGGCGGGTCAGGGAGAGGGTCAGGATTTCTCTCCACGAGTTACGGAGACAGCAGCGCAGCGGGATACGAAACGTTTTCCATGGCCAACGCAGGTGGCTAGGAGACGTGGATTAACGGCAAGGAAAAGTTGATGGGACTCTACAAGCGCAGGAAAAATTGGACAATGACGGCCATGGTGGATGGTCGCCAGCAATGCAAGAGCACAGGCACGTCCAACAAGCGGCTCGCACAAAAGATGCAGGACGCATGGCGGGCAGAAATCACCAAGGGAACCTTCAATCTGCTCAAGAAAGCGCCGCCCTTGAAGGAGTGGGCAGAAAAATATCTGAAATCCGTTTACCACCAGAATACCCGCCGCCGGTACGAATGCTCAAAGGTGGCGCTTATATCGTTCTTCAACGGCGATTTGCGGTTGGACCACATTTCAGCAGCAGGCGTAGACCGGTTCAAATTCTCGAGGCGTAACGATGGCGTAAAAGGAGCAACCATGAACAGGGACTTGCGATTTCTGGCTCAGATACTCAAGCAGGCGGAACGGGAGAGATATCTTGCGCGGAGCCCGTTCGACCTTGGGAAGTTCTTCGTCAACGAGAGTCGGGAGCGGCGCAAGCCTTACATCCTCTCGTGGTCGGAGGAGGAAAAGCTGTTGGCCGTGGCTCCCCCGCGCATTCGGGTCATGACGGTTCTCGGAGTCGAAACCGGAATGAGAACCGGCGAGATGCATCGTCTGAAGTGGTCCGACATTGAATTCTTGAATGACGTCGTACAAGTAGGAGCGAGCAAGACGCCGTCGGGTACTCGGGCGATACCACTTTCCGCTCGCTGCAAGACGGAGCTGCTGCGGTGGCGCAATTTGGTAGGTCCTGATTTCTCCGAGTGGGTGTTTCCGAGTTTCTCGAATCGGCGGCATCCATTGCAGGGTGGTCGTAAGGCTTGGAAGGCTACGTTGAAGAAGGCAGGCCTTCAGTATTTTCCATCCTATTATCTCAGGCACACGTTTGCTTCGCGCCTGACGGCTGCGGGCGTGTCGCCGATTACAATAGCTCAGATGTTGGGTCATTCATCCACTCAGATTGTTCCCAGGTATGCGCAGGTGATGGACCAGAACCGGCTCGACGCCATGAAGAAATTGGAAGAGTGGAAGAAGGCGGCCATCACCGCTCAAGAGACGGCTGAATCGCCGTCGGCTGAAACAACAGATGGAATGCCGCAATAAGAACTTCAAGTCGACCCAACTCAAAATATCGTATATTCAGGTCACCGAAGGCATGTCCAACACATACGGTATATCTAACCAAGATGAGCGAGAGATTCGAGCAAGAGACAAAGCTTGCGTATATTGCGGTGTTTTGATGAAGCAATCCCCGCATGCGAGGGGCGCGTCCGGAGCGACAATAGAGCACTTTAATAATGACGGACCTTTGAAGAAGAAATATAACGTGGCCATTTGCTGCCGTCGTTGCAATTCCAGCAAGGGAACGATGAAACTGTCCGCGTGGTTCGATACGCCTTACTGCCGCGGGAGGAAAATAAACGAAGAAACGGTATCACAACCGGTCAAGGAATTTATTCGTTTGGAAAATCCGGCTTAATCGCAAGTTTATGGCAGCGGTCAGTACTACAACCGACTTCTCCGGTTAATCAGGACTTGTTAAGGCGTTCTTGCAGCCATCGGCAAGATAATGCGGCTTATCCCTATAAATCTCATCGCCGTACGTCTCGTATCGTAGCTTCCAAATCGAACAGCCCAACCGCACTAGCGCATCTGGATACGGCGTGTTCCTTTCCCGCGCTGAGCCGGGAGAAAAGTTCAACACTTGAATTCTCTGAGTACCGCTATTGTGTGGGACCGAGACAATCCATTCCATCCAAGAATCAATGACAATGTTGACCGACTCATACTTCTTCTTGACGTTCAGCAATTCTTTGTTCTCTATGACGGTTCTGAGTTCGGAAAGGTCGTCCGGGGTCAGGGCCTTCGGTTTGACAACATCAGGTTCGTCTCCGGTGTACTTCACTGTATGGCATTCGGCTGTGCCATCTGAAAACACACGCAGGTATACAGATGGAATTTCGAGTCCGACTGTGAAGTGCCTGTTAATGACTTCAAGAATTATTTGCGGAGAAGCCTCAGATTTAGAAGCGTGCAGCCAGAGAAAAATTGATGAGGAGAACAGAATACACGCGCCTACAACTGAGACTGCTGAAAAACGGGGTCCGCCTTTCATCCGAGCGACTCCCTCCTCGCTTCATATACGATAGCATTCTTGCGCTATCGTTCGCTAAGCCCTGGTAAGTCGCGTTACCGGTAACTATGGTTCGGCTTCCGAAGCTAACCGTTCCATTTCCAGCAATTCTTCGGCGGAATAATCAAAGAGGAACTTCGCATGAGTTCGAGCGCCTGCGGAAATCGCAAGGATGCTCAGTATTGCTCGAATCTCTCCAGGATTTCTCGTTCGCAAGACCTCAATTGCACCAAGCTCGGCGAGGTCTCGTATCGCCTGGAAATAATCTTCCTCCAGCCATTTGGGAACCGGAGGATTTTTACCATCGTCACGAGCTAACTCGATGACAGCAACGATTGCGTAGGTGTTCCAGTCAATTACGCCACCCTTGCGATAAATTCGCACGAGATGCGGAACAGCAGCATACGACGCCTCACCCACGTCTCCCTGATGGTGCAGTCCTTCCCATAAATCATGCCACGCAGCGTTCGTGTCTTTGTTGGCATCCAGTTTTGACAGCGAAGGTCGTGGGTCAAACTGGGTACGATACCCTCCCTCAAGGTTTTGCCAGCGTTTGTCGTCCAGGCCTAGCATTCTGAAGCAGAATTTATCACGATTTGGCCGTAGTGCCTGATTTGTCGCGTAACCGGAAAAGTCAAATTGCCTGAAATCCACTTGGACGGTTACAGCGTTAATCACGAGTTTCCTTTCCGTCGAATCACGCTGTTGCCACAATAGGACGGGACTTTTATAATCGCGCCACGGAGGGGCATGCCATGAATCGAAGCTTTGGCCGTCTTTTCGCGGTCATCCTCGCATTCGGGACGTTTGGTGCGCATCGCTCGTTGGCTTGTACATGTCTGAAACCGTTTACAGCTGTGGGCAATTGCGCCGATTTGAAAGCAACGGGCCCCAGCTTCGTCGGAACCGTTATTGATATTGAAAATCCGCCGGACGAACGGCGAGGTGCTGACCAAAGCGGTTTTTCCCGTTACCGATTTCGAGTGGACGAAAACATCAGTGGATTCGAGGATAAGGAGATTGATGTTTACTCAGGGCGAGGTGTTGGGGACTGCAGTTACCATTTTCGGTGGGGCCAATCGTATTTCGTGACACCGTACAAGGCGGAGTTGAAGAATTTCTATGGGGTCGAGCCGGGAAAATTTGTGGCGGGGATATGTACGGAAACTCAGCTAGCGGCGAGAGCGGGCGCTCTGCTCGCGGAACTGAGAGCGCGAAAACGCGGGTCAGTGGTCGAGGGTGTGCTGCGAACGAAGGAACAGCCGAATGACTATAATCACGAGATGCCCGACGTCACTGTGGAACTGCGGGGTAACGACATTACGCTCTCGACGCAGACGGACACACACGGCGTTTATCGATTTGTTGGGATTCCTGCGGGAACATATCAGCTCGCAGCAAAGTTGCCGCCGGATTTTCCGCGCCTAGCTAACATGCTCAGCGACACTCCCCCGTCGATTACGATTTCCGACCAAGCGTGTTACCCAAAGGATATTTTTGCGCTGCCAGCCGCCCAAGTCGCACCGTAAGCATGCAGGGTCGCCGCTCTCTGGGATTCCTAACTCCTGATTAGCAGTTTGTTGAAAAAGGCTCCTGAACTCGCCATTACGAGCGCAGCGGGGAATTCCTCATCGCTAAAACCCAACAAGAAGAGAGATTCTGTGTCGCAGCGCACCTCGAAATGACGACCAGAAAGAGTTTTTCCACAAACTGTTAGTGCGGGTACTGCTGAAGTGGAAGAGGCTTGGGACCGTCCTCGCACTTCCGGTTGTTCCACGCTATGAGGACCACCCTCTCCCGGTTGGGCCCGTCCACGACCTCGAAGTCGATATTCTCGTATGCATGCCCGCTAGTCGTCATTCCGCCAGTTGTGACGATTGCGGCATCGCCTTCTCGTCCAAGTCGTGGTTTGCCGCGCTCGGAGCGTGGCGCGAGTTCATCCAAAATTTCTTTAACCAACTTGTCGGACATAAAAGAATCGAGCATGACGCCGCTTCTTGTGCCACGCTGCCTTTCAATTGACATTTGACAAACTTGGCCGTCGGCAGAATATTTTGGCGTCATTAGGATGCCGGGCCGCACTTCGTAGGATGTGACGACCGGGTACTTCGCGTTTAGGTCGGCGCCTGATTGAGACCTTAAAGCCAATGCAAGTACGAGGCCAAGCGAGAGAAACAGTAATGCCTTATTCATAACGATACTCCTAAGAACTCGATGGTCTCACAGCCCTGAGGACGGAGGTAATTCCGCCCAGCCCATAGTGCTCGGAAGAGATAATAAGGCGGCCTGACGCCTGATAAGTTTATCAGGCACTAGTCTACTAGCGTGTGATAATGCCTGTTCTCCACGGCTATTTCCTCGAAGGTAAAGTTACGTGTAATATGCGGGTAGCGTACGCAGCGTGCGAGCAAAGGAACTGTCGTGTCCACGAGCCATGAAAATTTGAAGCCTTGGGAATTAGCGTTCTTGGGCGAAAAACCTCTCTTGACGACAAGTGTGTTCTGGCAGTGCACGATTGGTATGCTCTTCGCTCTAACGCAAATCTACTTTTCGGCAGTGCTGTTGCGTACTCACGAGCGTGAGATATTTTCGCGTTGGTGGCCGCTGTTTGCGGTTCTCGTCGGCGCGGTGTTGGGTCTGTCGTGGAACTTCCTGGCGAAGGCTTCCACAATCAGGGCCCTCCTTCGCAAAAATAAGGGCCAGCCCGGATATGAAGCTTATCTGTCGTCGGCGAAATCTTTGGCGCTAAATTATTTCACGCTGACGATGGGATTGGGATTGGCCATATTAATTGCTCGAATGATTTTCGGTAGGACCTAGCGTTCCCTGCAATTTCAGCCGCAGTGCCTGAAAAGTTCGCGTAACCGGAAAGTACGAAAATCCACTTGGACGGTTAGGGCTGCGGGTTCAGAGGGTCGGCGCAACACTTGCGCGCAGTTTACTCGCTGGAGTCTGAAAGCCCAAAGTTTTTCGTGGACGTTGATTTAAACGTAGCGCGATTTTGTCCAGTGAGATTGCGTGTAGCCGGATAGGTCGGTTCTTTTCGGCAAGTATTGCCGCAGCAAGCGGTTGGTGTTTTCGTTGGTTCCTCGTTGCCAGGGGCTGTGCGGATCACAGAAGTAAACTTTCACATTCGTGGCTACCGTGAAGGTTTTGTGTTTGGCCATCTCGAGCCCGCGATCCCAGGTCAACGATCGCCGCAGGGATGTGGGAAGCCTG
>Ga0210394_10005494_pt1 | contig 14181 bp, 7 predicted proteins | sample IncBWC12MmetaG_FD_160121 | JGI IMG/M metagenome (GOLD analysis project Ga0210394, IMG submission 160121) | Forest soil microbial communities from Barre Woods Harvard Forest LTER site, Petersham, Massachusetts, United States - Inc-BW-C-12-M | ecosystem: Environmental > Terrestrial > Soil >...
CTCCGTCTGGCCGCCGCAAACTGACCAACTTGTTTTGGAAGTTGATGTCCGATACGCGGAGATTGATGGCTTCATAAACGCGCGCGCCCGTTCCGTAGACGAAGAGCAAAAAGGTTCGCATGGTCATCGGGTCAAGAAGAGGCGTGCGTTCGATAGCCATCAAGAGTCGAAGCAGCTCCGTTTTCGAAAAGATGTAGGGTCGAAACAGCGGAGGCAGAGCCGCCTGGGGACGCGGCATGGGAAGGCGTGCAAGCTTGCTGCGCGACTGCCAAAACTGGAAAAACGACCGAATAATCTGATATTCGCGCCACCACGTATATGCGGACATGCGTGATCCGTTGAGGTAGGCGGATATCTGCTTGGGCGTGATTCGGTCGAGCGGACCGTCTTCGGCAGAGCGCAGCAGAGTTCTCAGCGCACTCTCGCCTCTCGCGAAGCGAACGCCTCGTTCACGCTTCCAAGCCGCGTACTTTGCGATCGCTGTCGAAAATCTCATAAAGCACCGATCAGATCCATGGCTGCGACCTCTCGCAGCATGTCGATGTTTAGTCTCGCATACACGTTGACGCTCTGGGTGTCACGGTGTCCGAGAAAGTCGGCGATATCGACAAAGGGCAAGCCGTCCTGGAGAAGGCGGGATGCGCAAGTGTGGCGGAGCGACTGCGGGCCGGTGTGCTTGGAAGAAATGCCGAGTTTTCGCATGCGGCTCCTTACGACGTCGGATATGGTGTGCGCTACCAGCGGTCGAAGGGGCGCCTTCAGCGTCATGAAAACTTGGGGACAGGGCGAGCGCGGCCGCGCGTTCTCAATGTAGTCGCGGAGGGCTGTTGCGAGGTCTTCGCTCAACGGGAATTGCTGAAAACCTTCTCGCTTGGCTCGGCGAACCGTAAAGCGATTCGCTACCCAGTCGATGTCGGTGAGCAAAAGATTCGCAGCTTCGCTTCTTCGCAGTCCATACATGGCAAAGAGTAACAAGAGCGGTTTGGCACGGAGGTCGCTGGCGTCGGAGCCTTGCGTCGTTTCGAGGAGTCGGCGAACGTCCTTCCAAGTCGGCCCTTGACGTTCAAACAACTCACGCCGCAAGGGCGGTAATTGAATGGCGCTCGCGATCCCTGCCTGGCACCAACCACGGCTCTCGGCGTGACGAAAGAAGGCCCTCAAGCTGCTCGACTCGCTGTGTCGAGTGACAGGGTTGCGGCCTTCCAAGGGCTTCCGGCTCGTATAGGCGTCGATGTCCGGCAGTTGAATCCCGCGAATGCTCCGGTGTCGCCTCGCATACCATTTGAGGAAGTCGGCGGCACGGTATCGTCGGCCGCGAATGGTCGCTTCCGAGAGACCGCATTCGGAGGACATCGCTTCGACGAAGTCTCGCAGGTATCCCGAAAAGGGCTGAGGCAGTCGCGGAGATCTAAGTTTTCCTTCAAAGCGCAGGAATCGTCGGGCCGTCTGGGCAAAGCACCTAACCCCGGATTGTCCGGCCGGGTATTGTTTGTCTTGATTGCGAAGTGTGTTCCAGTGGTCAGCCGCTCGGTCAACTTCTTCTAGCGTCACGTCGCGGAGCCGACGGAGCCCGAGAACGTTAACTACCTGGAGCAGATAGGTCGCGGCGATGCGGATCGCTGACCGCCCAGTTCCGGTGGCTTCAAGATGGGTCAAGAACCGTTCGCGTTCCTCGGCCAGAGGTGCTGATCGGTGGCGCGCGAGCGCAGCCGGAAGAGAAAAATACCTCTCGAACACCATACGGAGTAGTGCGATTCAGGGACCGGAACGTTTCATGTGCCGCGCAGATTTTTTTGCGAGTCAGTTCACGGCATTTAAGTAATTAGGTGCGGAACCTAAATGGCGGGTAGGGCGCTCAATGCGAACGCCCCAGACCCAAACGGGACAATTGTTTCCAGAATCGTTCCGGGGTCGCTGAGAGGTATTGCTCAGTCCAGTTCCACTTTACGTGTCCCATGTACGCGGCCAATGCGGGCAACATTTGTCGCAGATCTTTCTCTTCGTTTATCCACTTGTTCAAGCAATGAACAGCGAACGTATGTCTGAAATCCTTCAAAGACGCCAAATGCTTACCGTTCTTCAGATGAATGGCCGCAATTCGGCGCACTCTCTTGAACGCGTAGCTCAGCGTTAGGGCGGTGAGGGTTTGTCCCTCTTTGTCGATAAATAGTCCGGCCCCAGGACGTCGTCGATCTCGACTGAACGCAAGATATAGGCTGATCGAGTTGTGAAGGCTCGGCCCAATCGGAATCGTTCTCTTGCCGAGCGCGCCTTCCCGATAGAGCGTGACCAGATTATTTTGAAGGTCCACGTCACTTTCAGTGAGAGAAAGCGTCTCATTGATGAGCGCACCGGTCCCGAAAAGAAACAGCAAGACCGTTCGCAATGTTATGGGCTCAAGCCTCCAGATTCTTTTGTGTCCGTGTGAAGCAATAGTTTCAAAGAGTCGCTGCAAATCCGAACGCGCATAGATGAGCGGTTTGAATGGCGGTGGGTATGCCGGACGAGGACGAGGCATAGGGAGCGAAGGCAGTTCACCGCGCATCATCCAGTACGAGAAGAATGTCCTGAGCACCCGGTATTTTGCCCACCAAGTTGCGGAGGATGTCTTCGGTGCTTGCAAATAAGACGTCACCTGCGAGCGGGTTACCCTATCTAGGACGCAATCGCCTGTTTCCCGAAGTAGATTCTTCAGGATCAATTCTCCGTTTCTGAAACGGACTCCGCCGAGATGCCTGTAAACAACGTACCGTTCGATGGCACAGGAGAGCTTCATAGCCCGCCAGGCAGATCGAGGTTTGCGACTTCGCGCAGCGATTGGACGTTGAACTTCGCGTAAATCCCGACGGATTGACAATCACGGTGCCCCAAGAAATCTGCGATTTCTCTGAGCGCGGCACCGCTTTCAAGCAAGTGTGTCGCGCAGGCGTGACGAATCGCGTGGGGACCTTGATGTCGGGATCTGATACGCAAGCATTTCATTCGATGACTTACGATTTTAAAAACCGAGGCCTTGGTGATCGGTCGGTAGGGTTGATGGAGCGTCAGAAAAAGGTTAGGCGCAGAACACTGTGGCCGCGCCTCATCTATGTATCGTCGAATGGCTTCGCCAACATTTCTCTGGAGTGGAAATTGCTGGATGCGGCCGTGCTTAGCGCGTCTGACGGAAAAAGTAGCGTTTTGCCAGTCGAAATCCTCTAGACGCAGCCCTACCGCCTCGCTGCTTCGCAATCCGTAGAACGCGAACAGCGAGAGGAGGGCCTTTGCACGCCTTTTAGGTCGGGACGTCCCATTTGTCGATTCCAACATTTGGAGGATTTCGCTCCATTTCGGCCCTTCCGGAACGGAACTGACCCGCTGGATTACCGGACTCTTCATCCCAGCCGGAATGCCCGGAGGACACAACCCGCGATTCTCGGCGTAGCGAAAGAACGCCCTGAGACGTGCATGCACGCCTGCGCGGGTTACTAGAGTCCAGGTCCGAGGCCTTGTCGTGAGATATCTGTCCAGATCGTGAATGCTGACCTCGGAGAACTTACGATGGCGCTTTGAGAACCACGCAAGAAATTGTGCTGCACGGAAACGGCAGCCCTCTATCGTGATCGGCGCAAACCCCCGCTCCGTCCGCATATAACCTGTGAAGTCGTCGAGAATATTGGAAAAGGGTTGTGGATCCGGAGGGCGAGGCAGAAGTCTGCCCTGGAAACGAAGCCAGCGGCGTGCGATCCGTGCAAAGAGAACCTCCGAATAAAAGCCGGGAGGGTGCCGTCTGTTTTGCCCGCTGTCGGTTGCCCAGGATTTTGCAGCACGCAGCACTTCATCCTGCGCAACGTCTCGTGGTGCCTTCAGTCTGAGGAATCGAACAATTTGAAGCAGGTAACACGCAGTAATTTTAAGATTCCCTAAACCATTTCCCCCACGATGCAACCAGGCCAAGAATAGTTCTCGCTCGCGGGCCAGCGGGGCTGCGCGATGTCGAGACAAAAAGAAGGGCTTGATTACGATTTTTTCAAACATCGGAGTCCCCGCAGAGCCAAGTTCAGCGGGATAGCGGGACGAATGATGCGATCAACTGAACACGAAGAGAGAATTATTCTGTCCTCAGCGCACTTCCGACCGGGCGATTTTCAAGTGGCGGAGAATCTGCTGGTTAGAGGACTAAGGCGTATGGGGCAAGAGCGGTTGTGACTTCTGGCGTGGTCGGAATTGCGACCATTAGATGCGCAATCGGTTACGACGAAGTTCATGTTGACAGCAAGGTGCGTGCTGCAATTCAGGAGTGGCGCAATCGGAATTCTGGTTCGCTGCAAAAACGAAAGCAATTCGTGAATTCTGATTTGGGGTTCGGATCGCGAAAAGTTCGGGACGCCGGAAGACGAATACAAAGGCTTGCGGGTGTGCGTGACAGGAAAGATAACGAGCTATCGGAGCCGGCCGGAGATAGTGGCTACTGAACGCGGACAGATTGAAATCCAAAGTAAAAGGCTGAACCCAGCGTAGCACGATATCGTGGTGATAGCGCCCGAAGGTGTAATGGCACCTTGCCCCGGTGACTCTGGTGGATCGATCTAACGAACGCCAATACGCGACGACGCCCGAACCGGTGCCGCGACCATGTAAACGCTTTTCAAAACGCCCCTGCCTAAACGAACGATTGCTCAAACATCTGCCAACATGCGTTGAGTGCCGCGCGGTTATCGCGTATCTCGAAAAGCAATTCCAAATCGACACGTATGTGCATCGGAACCGGAACCAGGTGATGAATCCGTATGTAGTGCGGTATTGGATCGGCGGCGGGATCAAAAACATGACCGATGGCCTCCCGTCACGCCTAACGTAAGCCCGAAAATTCTCACTGCGGGAGGCTGACCACCGGCCTTCGGGTCAACCAAGTACAACGAGGAGAGCCTACGCAAGACCCGAACATAGACTTCTGAGAATCGGGGAGCCTGGACGATTTTGCGTGCTCAAGGAAGTTTTGAGTTTCCCGCCTGCACCATCTTCACAATGTCCACTGTGGCGATGCGTTTCCACCGCCGCTGCACTAGCTCCTGCGGCTTGGACGCACGAGAGACGGCTTTCTGGACGCTGCTGACGAAGTCTGTATCCTGGATCAAATAGAGCATGCCGGGCGAGCCATAACCCTGATTCAACGTCAACACGGCGAGACCCGAAGTTCCCCAGCGTACAAGTTGAATGGGGCTGCCGAGCAGATTTTCGATGGTGATCGAAGACACGAGAGTGTAAGCCTTCTCATCGAATGACTGGATCGTGAAGTTGTTGGTGTTGACCTGCGTCGCCGTCTGCCCGAGGATGAAAACCCGATCTAAGGACGAATCCGGAGCGACCAGGCCTGACGCGTTGTAGGTACCGACCACCGTTTGGGTAGTGGGATCTGCTACATTGCCGTCGTCGCTGTAGATCAGTCCCGTTGCGAAGTCCGAGTGAATCTCACCTTGGCTGAATGTAGGGGACCCCGCGGAAACGAATGTCGCGCCCGACGGGTTGACCTGAAAATCATACAATGGACTCAACGGCGTGTTGGAAAGACAACCAAAAGAACAGGCTGCAGTCAGGATCTGGTCCGACGAACCCCAGGCAAGCGTGTCATAGATGACATCCGACATCCCCCACCCTTCGACATAATCGCCTCTTTGCACGCTGTCGTCGTAGATCACCACGCCGCCCGTCTCCTCCGGAACGCTGTCAAAGTTGAACAGGGTCACGGCCGTCGTGTGCGGGCTCGCGGGCGCAGTTCTCACGTCACCCGCCCAGTACACTGCAGACGAGGTGGGATTGCTCAGCGACCATGTCAGCGGAGACACCAATCCTGGAAGCTGGAATTGGGTCATGGTGGTTGCGGAGGCAAACGCCGCGTAAAGGTATTGCCCGTCAGAGCTGACGCCTAGCAAATCGGGATCAGGGGAGACAGTATGTGCATTCATAACGGAGCCAGTTTCTCCGTTTATGGCGACAATCGAGTTTGGATAGGCGCCATCGTAGTCCGCGGTTCCCACGTATAGCAGACCACTGTTGGCATCCCAAGCCATGGCAAGCCCGGCTAGATTCATGGCAGTCAGCTGTGTACTACTGCCGGAGACGGGAGGAGAGGTGATGGTGAAAGTCAGCGAATTGGACGAAAACAGATTCGAGTTAGCATCGAAGATGCTGATCGGTAGCGGCCCAGGATTCGTCAGGACGTCCGCCGGAATGCTGACGTTCAGCTGCTGCGAGTTCACGTAGGATGTGGGCAAGTACTGAAACTGCAAATAATTGCAGTTCCAGCAGGCTGTGCTGTCCGACGTGAAATTACTCCCATTGATCGTCACACTCACGTTCCCGCTGCCGACGAGAGCCTGTTGCGGCGTCAAAGACGCCATCCACGCGTAGGGCTTCGCAGGCGTGCCGGACGAAGCGTCGGGAGCAGCATTCGGGTTGACCGCCGCTCCATCAATCAAGAATAACCCGCCGTTTCCAGCGTAAGGGAGTGTACTGGTGGTCAGCGCCAGCCCGGCACTGCCCCAGCGCACCAGATGCGTCGGCGTCCCCGTAATCGGCGAGACTAACAAACCGGCGGACGCGCCAAAATAGACTCGATTGAGCAGTGCATATGTATTTAAATCGAAGATCCACAACTCAAACAGAATGACGTCAGTACCGCCATCGTTGTACGTCACAAAACAATAATAGCGGCCCAGCGAGGGGTCCGCAGTGCAAGCGTCGGTGCTGAAGGAAACGTAATCAAACAATCCGACCAGAGTGCCATTTACCGGGTTAAAAGCTTGCCCTAAGGAATAGAGCAGTCCGTTATTCGCGTTGTACTGAGAGATGAACGAAGGTCCGACCTGACCTCCGTTGTAGCTTTTCAATGAAAGTCCGGTTGGCGTGACGTTCAGCGTAGCGACTCCACCAGCATCGATGGTGGTGTACTGGCTCCCGTAGATCGTCGAATCATTCGCGCCCCATTGGATCCAATCAATCATCGGTCCGCCAGCCGCAGGGCCAGACACAGATGTGGGCCGTTGGGTCGCATCGTCGTAGACATACACGCCTTCCCCTTCCCCTTCTGCTTCGTAGCCTGGCGACCCTTGCCATTGCCCCGGAATCACTGCAACGGTATGCGGGCTGGCAACGGCAGCTTCGAGACTGACGGGCTGCTGATGCCTGCCGAGCGGATCCAAGGGCAGCGGAAAGGAAACATCCTTGGTCAATCCAGGCAGCAGGAAACGCTGCACGGCGTTGCCGCCGTCCAGACCGACCCATAAGTACGATGTATCGGAGGAGATCGAAAGGAGATTGGGGTCACTTCCCGCGGCTACAGGCGTCCCTGCGGTGCCGGCCACCGGATTGATGGCGACGATAGTATTGGGGGCAACCGTGTCCGTGGAAGCAATCGAGGCGTAGAGCTTCCCATGGACGGCGTCCCACACGACATCCTGCGGCGTAGCAACGCCCGCCACCGCTCTCACCCAATTTTTAGCGGCGGGCGCTGCCGCAATCGTGAACGTTGCAGCAGCCGATGTGCCGCCTCCCGGGCTGGGGTTGGTCACAGTCACATTCGCGCTTCCGGCGGAGGCAATATCACTGACCGGGATGGTGGCTGTCATCTCGGTCGCGCTTACCCATGAAGACGAGAGCGCGGTTCCGTTCCATTGCACGGTTGCACCATTCTCGAAGTTCGAGCCGTACAGAACTAGACTGACCGTCGAGGCGCCGGCCGTCGTGCTGGAAGGAGCAAGAGCAGACAGAGCCGGAGTGTCTTGGGGCGTTCCGCCGCCTCCGCTCCCGCCGCTGGTTCCTGCTCCACCGCCGCAGGCAGCCAGTACAGAAGTCAGCAGAATACACGAGAGCGCTAATATTTGACGTGTCATATGGATATCGCCGTACCTAGGTCAGCAAGATCGGGAGTATAACAAGATTAACGGATTTGTCCATTGCCACTGCCGTTTAGGGCGTGCGCGACTGTAGAACACGCCAGATCACGCTGCGACGACGAGTTTCGCGATGCATGTTGTCGCTCGCTTTGAGCATCAGTGCGAACACAGCCATTTTCCAGCTCATTGATGCGATCCGTCTCCGCGCGTGGGAGCAAATCCGCCAACGCGTTGAACTACTGTACGCGTTTAACAGGATATGAAGAGATGTTGAAAATTATCCAGAGCCATCCGCTGCATGCTCAATGAAAATTGCGCACGTCCGCCGCACCATCCTTCAGGCGCGGCGGTATGGATGAGGCTGGTTACGAACACGCGAACGGTACCCTTCACGTTACTAGCATTGAGAAATAATACACGTAGGTGGTTATTTCCTTGACAGGCTACAAGCGCTCCGCTATAAGGCAGCAACATTTAATTGCCGTGGAGGACTTATGATTCTCAGGCGGCTGGCGCTTCTGCACTCGATTTTTGACATTTCTCCTCCTGCAACAAAGGTCAAGCAGCAATCCAATTTCGGAAAAGGTTTGACGCATTTCTGCCTTCTATCAACCGTTGCTCTAATCTGTTTGTGTTTTTTCCCCACCAATTCGCGCGCTCAAGTCACCAACCCACCCGCCCCTGTGAATCCACCAATTCCCGGCGTCGGCCACGACTACATCCACATGCTCTCGGAGACAGTGAATCCCGCCGACGGCTCCGTAAACTTGAACATCGCGCTGCCTACACCTGCGGGGCGCGGTCTCTCGCTGCCATTCTCCATAACTTACAACTCTGGCGCTGTCGGTTACCTTTCATCCTATCAGCCGGGATATATTGCCACCTACTTGACAACTGCTCCCTCCTCTGGCGGGTGGGGCAACTCCTTACCGGTTTTGAGCTTCGCCAACACCGCTATCACTTATCCATTCAGTGACGTGGCGGGCTCCGCATCGGGAACCTGCAACTTTTCCACCGGGTATTCGTTTCAGGGCCTTTTGGGCGGATCTCATAGTCTCGGGCTGTCTGCCACCAGCCCTCCCCCTTCTACATACGCCAACTGTACGGACATGGGCGGCACCATTCCGGCATTTTTCACCCAAAACTACGGTGGAGATTCGCAAGTGTACTCAGCGTTTAGTCAATTGTGCAGCGGTTCGCAATCGGACCCATCTCCATATTCCTGTAACCCTTACGGCGAACCTCCAGTGAAGGTCTTTGACGCCGATGGAACGATCTATTCTTTCGCTCCGTCTCCTGGCAATGCCATAGTAATCGAGAGCAGCACTGGCACCGAAAGCTTTTGGCCCACCTCTATTGAAGACCGCAACGGGAACATCGCTCTGATGAGCGGTACTACCTTAACGGACACTGCCGGTCGGTCTCTCATCACCTTCAGCGGCGGCTCGACGAGTGCGAACTTCGGACCTACATCGATCACCGCGGGCGGCTTGACGTATGCGCTAACGTACGCAAGTTACGCCGCGACCTACTACCCTCCAGGCCCGGACGAACAGCTCCCGCCCTTGGGCTGGACCTCCATACCCTCGGGGTTAACCTGCGCTGTCCAAGGTTTTCAAGGAAACCCAGCTACCGTCGTGAAAACGATCACGCTGCCCAACTACCAGACGTACACTTTTTCGTACGAACCCACCTATGGACTGCTGAGCGAGATTCAGTACCCGGATGGCGGCTGGGTGAAATACACCTGGGAAATGAGCCCTGTTTACACCGAGAATGCGCTTTTCTATGGCCTGGAGCAAAGCGGCTACCTCCTGCAAGACGGCTGCAACTTTTTGTTCAAAACTCCGGTCGTGTTAACGCGCCAGGTAGGCTTCGCAACCGGTAGCGCAGCCGCTCTCACCCAGACGTTCACATACAACGCGACCTGGAATTCCACCCAAGGCTCGACCAACGATTGGCTCACGAAGACTACGACCGTACAGACGACGGATAATGTCACGGGACGGACGTCTCAAACGATTTATAACTACACGCCTGTCACCATTAATCCAGCGCCCGGCTTTAGCGGTACAGGATCCGTCGCCAGCCAGATTCCAGTTGAGCAGAGCGTCCAGTACTACGACTGGGGCCCTTCAGCGCCCGGTCCACTTATTCAGACTGTCTCCAAGAGCTGGTTCGACCAGTTTAACCTTCAAGGCCAGCAAACCGCCCTCAACACTGCAAGCCCAGCGCCTACGTCGGAAGTTACCTATCAATACGGCTTTGGCGGCGCAGTAACCCAGAAGCAGGAATACGATTTCGGCTCGGGTGCGCCGGGCACTTTGTTGCGGACAACAGTCAACAATTATCAGACGTTCGCAGGGAATCCGTTGCTCCCTATTCAAGTGAACACGTTACCTTCGAATCTGCTCACCTTCCCTTGCCAATCCATTGTTTACAACGGAACCGTCTCCAGCGCCAATCGCGTTGCTGAAACCGATATCCAGTACGACGGCGGCACATCAGTCTGCGGTACGGCGGGCACGCCGTCCGTGTCGCCTGTAAGTGGAGGAGCACTTCCTACCGGCACGCACGATGAGACATACTACGGCTCCTCAACAACCACGCCCGCACCGCGCGGCAACGCAACCAGCGTTATCAAGCAATGCTTTCCAAGCTGCACCAACCCCACCTCGACCTATACCTACACGTATGACGAGACCGGACAAGCTTTGACGATGACAGATCCCTGCGGGAACGCATCATGCAGCACCGACATGACGGGAACGAATCACACAACCACCTATTCTTATACTGACAGCTACACCAGTGGCACTCCCTCAGGCAACACCAACGCATACTTGACGAAGGTCACCCGTCCGACTGCGAGTAACGGCGTCAGCCACATCTCGAATTACTCCTATAGCTATCTCGAAGGTGAACTGACGGTGGCCAAGGACGAGAATGGCCAGCCAACCACCTATACATATGCAGACAGTCTAGGCAGGCTCACGGCGGTGAACTACCCCGACAACGGTCAAACGGCCTACGCTTACTACGACGCGGGACCAAGTCCGACTATTACGACTTCTAAGCTGATTACGTCGAGCATACCCCTCACCACCATCACTACATTAGATGGCATGGGCCATCCTGTCGGAACGCAGTTAAAAACGGACCCTCAGGGGCCTGACTACACCGCGACCACCTACGACGGGATGGGGAACATCTACACAGCGTCAAATCCTTATCGCTCCACTTCAGACACAACGTACGGAATTACCACTTCCCTATACGATCCCCTTAGACGGCCGAAGCTGATAACGAAGCCAGATGGCTCAACCGTTTCTATTGTCTACACCGGTAATTGCACTACCGTCACGGACGAGGCGGGCAAAACCCGAGAAGGCTGCATAGACGGACTCGGCAGGATGACAGAGGTAATCGAAAATCCCGGTACCGGTGGTCTGAATTGGATGACGAACTACACCTACGACGCGCTGGACGATTTGACGACCGTGTTGCAAGGTGGCTCGCGCAAGCGCAGTTTCATTTACGATTCGCTCAGGCGGCTCACGAGTTCTGCCAACCCGGAAACAGGCGGCACAAGCAACCCCGTTCTGTACACGTATGACGCGAACGGTAATGTTACGACCAAGACAGACGCGCGCGGGATTAAGATCACCTACACATGGGATGTACTGAATCGGATGAACCAGCGCACATACCCGAATGGCGACCACTACGTAGGCTACGGCTATGACTCCGCAACGTGCGTAGCGGTTCCCAGCTGCTTCAACATCGGCCACATGACCAGCATGACGGACGCTGCGGGTACAGAGAGCTCGGCGTACGATCAGATGGGCCGTCTATGGGGGGACCAGCGCACCACTAACAGTATCCCGAAAAACACAAGCTACGTTTACTACCTCGACGGTTCCCTTCAGACACTGATTTATCCGAGCGGACATTCAGTCGCGTACACGCCGGGCGGAGCCGGTTTGCCCCTCTCTGCCGCTGATTCGACACTCGCCACCTACTACGCATCTAACGCGGGATACGCGCCGTGGGGCGCTCGAAGCTATACGCAATTTGCTGGTGGATCAACTTTCGCCGAAACGATCCTTTACAATACCCGGCTTCAACCGTGCTGGTCGTTTGTGAGCACATCGGCTACGCTAACAGCAACAACCTGCACCGGCTCTGAGACTGGCCCCGGCACGCTGATGGACGTGCAATACAACTTCAACCTCGGTGCGGACAACGGCAATCTAGGCGGAATCACGAATAACCGCAACACCAATCGCAGCCAATCCTATAGCTACGATGCGGTGAATCGCATCGCTGGGGCCGCGACCGTTTCCACATGCACGGCGAACTGCTGGCATCTTGCATTCGGTGTCGATGAATGGGCGAATATCACGGCGGTGTCGGGGACGGGGAACGCAACCTTATCCCCAAACGGGAATAACCAGATTGGGGCGGCGCTCTTTACGTACGACGCTTCGGGAAATGAGTTGACCGACGCAACTTCGACTTACGCCTGGAATGCCGAAAGCCAGATGAAGACGGGTGGCGGAGTGACGTACGATTACGACGGGCGAGGGAACCGCGTCGAGAAATCGGGCACGAAGCTTTACTGGTACGGCCAGAATGGACAAGTGCTGGATGAAACCGACACGACCGGCAGCACCGCCAACGCTGCATTCAGTGAATACATATACTTCGCTGGTGCGCGCATCGCCCGACGAGACTACCTGAACAACGTCTACTATTATTTCGAGGATCAGGTAAATAGCTCGCGGGTGATCGCGGAGATGCCCGCGGGAAGTACCACGCCGACGCTCTGTTACGACGCGGATTTCTACCCCTACGGCGGCGAGATCGACTTCATGAGCACATGCGCACAGAATTACAAGTTCCAGGGGAAGGAGCGCGATACGGAGACCAACAATGATTACTTCGGCGCGCGCTTTTACTCCTCCACCTACGGCCGATTCCTCTCACCCGATTGGTCGTCGGTGCCTGCTCCGGTACCTTATGCGAACCTCACCAACCCACAGACGCTGAATCTGTATTCCTTTGTTGTCAACAATCCCGGATCATTCACCGACCTAGCTGGTCATACTGCCGGTTGTGTTAGCGTGATGGTTTCGGGAAGCGAAGATTGTAACTCGCCGAATAATGGTTCCCCAGTCTTCACCCATCCCCATGATCCAGGCTGCGCGACAGGTGATATATGCGTCCACACATGGCAGCCGATTTCAGTGTGGGGCAGAATGAAAAGGTGGTTCTCAAGTCCGGGAAGTGGCGGAGACTCAGAGTGGCTTTCCGTATCCAGGCTAGCAAACCTCCATCGCGCCGTTAAGACTATGGCGGACGTTGTAGCGGCAGTCGCCGCAGTCGGCGACAACTTTAAGATGGGATTTGCGGGCGCGGCCGTAAGTATAATCAATGATCCAAAGCCTGCAAACATAGCAATTACTGGGGTCGGGTTAATTCCTGGACCGGACGTGCCGATAGCAATTGGTACAGTGGCCTGGGACGGCAGCAAGTTCGCCGGGAATACAATTCAGCAAGTTTTCACCCCAGACGCGTCACAGTCAGATTATATAAACGATGGGTCTGGCCGCACGATACGTAGTCCTGATTTTCAGAATGAAGATTTGTGTGCAAGTTACGGTGCGTGTAACTAAGCCCGGTGCTGCGGTGACAGTTGGGAAATTTGTCTACGGAAGTGTGGAGGCAATGGGACATTCATGCCTGATATGCACACGCTCCTAACGACGCCGTATTTCCAATTAATATTTGGGGTCATCTCATTTTCTGCGGCTGTGGTTTGGACGTTCACGGGAAAAACGTGGGCGCGCTTTCATGGTTGGGTCTACCGCGCCGAAGCACCTACTGACTTTTGGTTTGTAGTCGCAATGTACTATCTCATTGGCGTTTTTTTGATTGGATACTTCTTGTACAAGGTCCAAGCACTTTCAAACTGAGTCGATCTCCGCGTTCCGTTCGTCGAATTGGCGGATAGCCGGACTCCCGCAGATGACAGACCATCGATTCGCTGAGGGTTGGGTTTTGACCCTTAGTTCATCCGCTGACGACTCACGCTGCTCAAGCAGGGCTGACCTAAAGGGATTGACCCGACTCCGTTGCGGCTCCCAGAGCAGGCTCTCGGGTATGCGGGGACGGAAAATTGGTAATATCAATCTGGTTTGCAGGCACCGAGGGCAAAGTCGATGAGGAACGCCAGATTCGGTTGGGTCGTCTTTTACGCGTTAGCCGCTACAGTGGGTTGCCGGTCGTCCTCCCCGGACTGGAA
>Ga0210394_10005495_pt1 | contig 14177 bp, 8 predicted proteins | sample IncBWC12MmetaG_FD_160121 | JGI IMG/M metagenome (GOLD analysis project Ga0210394, IMG submission 160121) | Forest soil microbial communities from Barre Woods Harvard Forest LTER site, Petersham, Massachusetts, United States - Inc-BW-C-12-M | ecosystem: Environmental > Terrestrial > Soil >...
GAAGCGGTTCGGGAGCTGCGGAGTCGGCGATGATCTCGGTGGAGGATGGCAGCCCGTGTGTCGCTGGCCCGATGACCGACTTCGCGGCCCCGATCAGGTCCTGGCAGGCCTCGGCGGGTTGAGTCTGCAACATCACCACCGCTGTCTCGCGCCACCTACCATCGGTAATAAGGGCCTGGGCCGATACAAGTTCCGGGGTGTGGAGAACCATGCACGTGGCGAAGAACTCCTGAAATCGGCGGTGCGCAAACGTGAAAGTGCGCTCCTCGGCCGTTGTAACCGATGTATCTGACTGAGCAAGGCGAATGAACTCCAGACCGTCCAGAACATTGGTTAAGTCGTACGGGATTTTCAGGCCTCGGCGGTCGATTGCGTCGGAAAGCTGTTTTCTCGTCGTGCTAAGGCCGATTTGTGGATCCGCCATCATGGTGAAGGCGATTAGCTCCGAAGTTCGACGAACCTGTTCCGTGGTCAGGCTAAATCTGCTTTTAAGTTTTCCTGCGTCGTCCTCAAGGCGGTCATCGATGTAGGTGCTCAGAATTGTATGGATGTTGGCTGGGAACTCTCCACGCCTGTGCACGTGGTCCACCAGGATTCCTAGCAGCATCGGGTTACGAGCCACAGGCTCGAATGTCGTCGACTCACCTGAAAGCTGCCCGACGATCGTCTTCTCAAGCGCTGGCTGCAAGTTGGCCTTTCGAATTAACTCGATTTGTCGTTGTTCGGACAGCGGGAGGATTCGAAACTTTGGCCATCGTAATTGGCGCGGGCCGCGAAAGTGACGGGATGCGATAATTCCGCGGCATACGTTCAATCCTCCAAGGAAGCCTTCAATCGCGTCCGCGTACTGACGGATGGCGTCATCCTCCTCGGTGGAGGTGAGAATCTCAGGCGCCTCGTCGAAGGAGTCGAACAGAAAGAACCAGCGGCCTTCTCTTAGACCCTTCTGGAACTCAGCCTCAAGAAAGGCATCGATATTGCGGCTATTCGCCGCTTTAAGTGTTTTCAGAACGAAAGCCTCAATACTGTTCGGGTCCATGGGCCCCGACGGATTTCGATCAAGCTTCTTCAGGTTGAGGTACAGCGGTACAGCTTCCTTCCCGCCCTTCGAGTGGCTAGCCCGGCGCGCCATTGTCTCTGTGAGGTGACGCAGCGCGACGCTCTTTCCCGATCCAGGCTCGCCTTCCACCAGGATGAGTCGTTCCGGGCTGTGTTCGAGCGCGTGTGACAGGGACCGCTCGCGGCGCAGCCCCGAGGTGCGTAAGCGGATCAGCGACCAGCGCAAGGTTCGGTCGCCATCAGCCTCGACTTCTGCTTCGAGCTCGGCGTATCTGTAGTCGCGCCAGTCCTCCAATTGGTTCAGCCGGAGCATTTCGTTAACTATGTACTCAGCGAATAGACGGTAGTCTCTGGCACGTTTCGTCTCTTCGGGCGTCCTCAGGAATGGCCCGACGACGGCGTTCCAAAACTTCTTAATCGCGTCCGCAATCCATCCGAGAAGCTTCAGAAGTCCTATAAGGCAGGCGATTAGGACGAGAACCGTTGCGACGATCGTGAAAGCGCGTCCACTGGGCGTCGCGAGTATCTGGTCGCGAATGGCGCGCAGGTTTTTTTCCGTCGCGGCGGGGTCCTTGACGAGTTCCTCGATAAGTTTTTCGAGGATTTTGAAGATAAAGTCTGACATTTGATACTTAAGTGTCGGGATTCTATCACAGTTAAGTCGCCTTCGGGCAGCTCCTCGTGTCCATGTCGCGGCCAAGTGAAAAGTTCCTAATTGAGCCAAGTAGAAAGTTCCTCTTGACAGCCTTAAGGCTGAAGGATGGAGCGAATCGAGATGAGCCAAGAGGAACGCGACAAATTGGAGTGGCTGAAACGGGCTAAGGACGGCGTGATTAGTCAGCGCGAAGCGGCCCGCATGATGGGGGTGAGCGACCGTTGGGTGCGCAAGCTGCTCAAGCGGATGAAGAAGTGTGGACACGTCGCCGCCGAGCAGCGCCGAAGGCGCGAGCAAGAGGAGCGGCGCGGGCGTCGGTAGCCGCATGAACTGCTTCCCTGAGGGGAACATGCTTCGGCGCGTACGGCGCGTTGCTGGTTGAGGACTTAGTTAGCCGCCACCCGCTCCCGGACGAGGGCACGTTGGGCGCGCGTCGCGCGCTACGCTCAAATTATAGAGTCGTCCTTTAGTTGCTCAGCCGTTCTCGTCCGCCTCGGAAGGCTCAAATTGCCTTTAGCGGGAACGACTTGGAGAGTCGCTGGCGCGCTCGATTGAGACAAGAGCTGTTGGATCACGAGGTCCCGAGCCTCCGTCTGTCTCTCGGAATCGCCGTAGTCGTTTATTAAACGGATTGCCAAAGTTACTTTCTGAAGGGAGGCAAGCTGCTCGTAATACAGAAACGAGCGCTGCTGCGTCTGGGAGGGGAGACGAAGGAACAAAACTGCAATTAGATTTGCGATGATTCCCGCAGCGGTGGAGAGAGACGCCATGAACTTGTCGGGCTGACTGGTCCGAAGATAAAAAAACCAGATTCCAGCGACAATGGTTCCTAGCCCAATGGACATCGAAAGAATTGCCCATCGAAAGCTGGAGCGCGCCTGAGCTTGGTTGATAGCGTAGTATTCGTTGAGCCGCGTGAAATCGACGTTCAGCGCATCCTCGGGCGCGCGTGATTGCTCAAACTGCTTTTCCGCGAGTTGGCGGTCATTGGATTCTTTTGCCGCAGCAAAAATGAGTTGAAACGAGGGGCCAGAAACGGTCCCGAGCCACAAAAGCCATGGAGCAACAAGATAAAAGATGTAGAAGGAAGGCGATCCAGGAATTTTCACGCCTGCCAAACTAACTATGAGCAACAATCCGCAAGCAACGCCGAGAACGCCAACCAACGCACGGTAGAAGCGATGCGCTCGCAAGAACTCCACGATTCCGTACTGAGCAGTGGACCATTCTCCGCCGCCCATAGTAACCGTATAGCGCGGCGGTTGCGGCGGTTGTTGGCTCTCAGGCATCGAAGGTCGGGCTCAGCGTGATTATTAATGATAATCATTTCTCAATCCGAGGCGGGACCAGCGATCCGCGAGGGGGTAGGCGGTCATTTTTCCCCGGCGAAAGATGCTGCCGACCGCGCCCTGGGAGAGCGTCTGTGCCACCAGGAATGAAAAATATCACGAAGCCTCCGAGTCGTGATACTGACCCAGGATTTAAACGAAGATCGCCACTTTGTCAGGAGTCGGGATATGCGGTCGGCGGGGCGGCGCTCAGGGGGCTGCTAATCAGGTCGGGCGTGATCTCGCGTAGACGTCGTATTCTCCGTCGATAAATTCACGAATCTCGTCCGCGATCTGCATTGACTCGTTTTGGTCAATAAGCTCTTTTCCATGTCTTCTCTGGATGTGTTGGCGTATTATGCCGAGAAGATCGGCGGCTTTCTCGTTAGAGAGCTTCGATACCGCGTGTCCGGCTAAGAGGGTCGCAAGCCTTAGCTCATCATCGGACCAAGCTTCCCGCTGAGTACTCGCGCTAGCGACGAGGGGCCGACAGCGCTGAGTAAACCTACCGCCAAGAAAGAGCATGCTGGTCCTCGTCCGAATAACCGTGGGCGGAAGCTCGATTCCCGTGACGAGGACGCTTGATGCCGCTAGAAGAATTTCCTGGCGTTCCTGGCCATGAATGCCCGTAGCCGTGCGCAACTCATTAATCAGCGGTTTGAGTCGCGCGGTAACAACCAGTTCTCCTGCTCTATTCGATTCTTGCCAACAGAGGTCGATTCTCCCGTGTCTGGGGTAGGCCGACACTTCGACGAGTTCGCGGTTCTGAAATACACCTCTATCGATTTCCGCGAAAGTGTTCGAGCATAGGGTGGGGCCGGAGGGTAGCGGAAGGTCTTGGTAGCCCAGGGCGTCAATTAATGTGCTCACACTGCCCGCGTTAGGCGCTTCGGCGACCAACCTTTCGCCTGAATTGAAAATCGGCCATTCAATTGTCCAAAATCGTTGAGCCCCATTGAGCCGTCCTAGGGACCATAGTTCTCTGTCACGGCTCTCTTCTACAACGAGCATCGGGACCGTCGCGAGTGCGGCTGCAAGCGCAGAATCATCTAGAGGCGGAGTTGCGAGTAGCGGGCTCAGGAGATATTTCACTTCTGATGCCGCCCACGTTTTTGAAAATCCTCTCGATTGAAGCGACTGAACCTCCGAAGTCAGGTGTGCTGCATACGTGGAGTATATCGACTCGAGAAGACGTCTCCTTTCGTCAGTCGCTTCTAGCCCCGAGCGGGCGACGTTTGTTTTGGGCGATTTTGCCCCGGTAGCATTGCAGCACGCTAATATTTTCCGCGCAGAGAACCCTGGCGTTCCAAATTCGACTCGGATGCCTTCGATTAGTGTTCCTGAGGCCTCCAGTGGGCTTGTTACAAAAGACCACTCTTTAAAAGTGCCCGACCACCTCAAGCCATAGGCCAACGTGGTGCCTTCGTGGTCTCGCTGCTCTACTCGAATGGAGCCGTCTTCTGGCTGGTCGCCTGAGGCGATTGAAACCAACCCCTTTTCTAGTAGGTAACTATTAATGAATTCCCGGGGGGAGGTAAATCCGACGCGCACTGGGGTGGCGTCGTCAATTGAAACGGTGACATCGCATCCGGGGACGACAATCCACTTGCGGGCAGTCTCTAGAATGTCTGCTACCTTTGCGCTGGGCCTGACCGTGACAGTTACTCTCGTCCCGTGTGGCAAGACGTCTTTGACGACGGCGTCGTCTTTATTAAGAAGCCTAATGAGGTAGCGCCCGTGCACAGACCGAAGCGACAGATGCCTCGCTTTGTCTTCAGACTTGCTGCACGTCGTAATTTCGACAGAGTCTGCGATCATGAACGTTGAAAGCACGCCGATTCCGAATCGGCTGATCGAGGAGAAGGCCGGATATTTCTTCTTAAACTCTGGTCCTTGATAACGCGAGGACCCGACTTTCAGAAGGTTCTCCTCAATCACGGCCTGCGTCATTCCGGTTCCCTTGTCCGTCACGGTAAGGGATCTCGTCCTCGAATTCCAAGATATTTGTACCGTCCCCACGGACGCTGAGCGATTTCCTGCGGAGTCCTCCAGATACTGGAGGCGTACTGCGTCGAGTGAGTTCTGCACGAGTTCCCTTAGGACGACGCCGGTATCATTGTAGAGAGTGTTTCCGGTTAACAGATCAAGGATGCGGGTCTCGTCAATGGTAAATACGAAAGGCTTCGGAAGAAAATTTTTCGCTTCTATGTGTTGATCGTCCAGCCAGCGCCAAGGGAAGTCCAGCTTTACACTCTGAGTCAAGCGGGCGGCTTGGGACCAGTCGTAACTAATTTTAAGCTCATCTCTTACGTACTTTAGATAGGATGTGAGGCCGAAAAAGCCGTCCTCTCTTTCAAAGAAGGCGAAGACCTCGATTGTGTTGCGCGGCGCTTGCGAATCGAGGTTTCCGTCCTTGTCCTTGCCTAACTGGGCTCTGACACTGGTGACCGCTCGCTGCTTGGCCCATTCTTGCTGGCTTATCGGGTCAGCAGGGTTAATCAACCTGAACTCAATCGAAGGCGTTCGATCTTGCGTGATGTGGAGTAGATCGCTCGTTCGAAGAATTAGGCATGCGTATTGAAGGTTGACAGTTTCCTTGTCAGACTGGCCATAGGGCTGCGAAGTCTTATACTTACTGAACTCGCCGAGATCGTCACGATGGTGGCTCTCGCATACAAGGCCCAGATCTCTACGGAACTGGGGCGGTAGAACTCCGAACAGCTTATCGACTTCTTGTATCGCCGCGTTGGTGACGCCAAGGTGGGATGCAGCCTCCCCCATGATCCACCATTTCACTCGTTCCGCATGGTTCGACCTGACAAATTCCTGGTATAGAAATCGTTCGCGGTCATCGGGCGAGAGGTTCTCGATCCGCGCCTCATAATCCTTCCCTCCATCGCCTTGAAAGAGTTTCTTTTGGACGAACGCTGGAAATCCCGATGATGCGCGTTTCGCGTATTCGTCGGGCGTGACCAGCATGCCGAGATCGTGAAAGTAAATGGCGAGAACAATCGTGAGCCAGTCGCTTGGGGTTAGAATCTGCTTGGTTGTTTCTGGAATCAGCCAGTCAAGCAGCGCCAGCATTGCATCAATGTGGGAGATGTCGTGACGGGTGTACTGATCGAATATTCCGTTGCGACCGATCAAACCCAGGAGTATTTCGAGCTGACGCTTGATGTGTAGGAGTTTGAGGCCACTAAACGCGAATAGCTGCTCGGCAGCTTCTGCCCGTCGTTCCGCTTCGGTGTTCAGCTGGTCGATCAAGAGTGGGTCCTCCTCAGTGTGTCTGATATGTTTGCAGCCACGGGGCTCCTCCCGTGCTATAGAACACGATTAACATCGCTATCCCGAGTACGATGATGACAAAGTGAGGAAGGAACACCATGGGCATCGTCGCGCAACGAAGTATCGACTGCTTCTTATAGCTTTCGAACCACGAAGCGTAGATCTGGAAAGGAACAATCTCCGGCGGATTCGACGGGCACTTGAAATACGCCTCTATGAGTTTAATTCGTCCCGAATACGCGTATTGAAATGTCTTCCATTTTGCCTCGATTGCCCAAAAAAGCAGCGTGGCCGCACAGGCTAAAAACCAAAGGAAGGGTGCTTTGTATTGGACGCCCAATCCGAGCGCGGCAAGCGACACGGTTACCGACCAACCTTTGATTGTTAGGGCTCGCCTGTCGAAATCCTCATAGGTGTTTTGCAGGGAGAGATATTCGTCCTTTAGAAGGGATACCAGATTCGGATCGACGCAGGGCATTTTCAATAGATTATATTACTTTCGATGCTGCCGCGCCCTACTGAAGTCAGCCTCGCTTCGTTTGTGGCATGTTTCTGCAACGGTTAATCAAGCCGAGCTCTGCTTAAACTCAATTGTCGCGCCTTCGCCCTGCCTAATTAGGCGCCGGACATCAGTTTTGGCGCGCTGCCGTGCTCTGTCGGGCTTTGCGCGGTTCCCCCATCAACATATAGACCGATCCGATATCGCTCAGCGCGACGGCCTCCAGGTTGCGGTCGGCGGCGGAACGGCTCATTTTCAGGCCGGACTCCAGATATTCCAGCGCTTTCTTGGGCTCGCGGAAAGAGACGGCGAGGCCAAGATTGGTCAGGATGTCGGCCTCCAGAGCCGAATCGCCGGCTGCGCGAGCCAGGGATAGCGCACGGGTGAGCGAGTCGACCGCCTTGGGATTATCGCCCAGCGCGATGTAGACGTCGCTGATGGTGTCCAGCGTGTGACTCTCTTCCACCTGGTCGCCGAGGGAGCGCCACCGAGGCAGCGCGGCTTCGAACCGGGCAAGTGCCTGTTCCAGGTACTGCTTCTGCCCGGCGATTTGCAGGGCTTTTCCGGCTTGAAACTCGCGCTGCGCTTCGATTGATAGCCCGGGCCCAGGGACGGTCTGTGATCCGGCTCCCTCAAAGTGTCCTGTACTTCATAGCTGAATTCGGATGGCGCTTCAGATTACGGAGCGTGTCAGAAGTTCCCGGCGTATTGACCCGATACTTTTGCTATCCGCCTCAACTGGACACCCAAAAAATAAAAAAAACCATCAACATAAGTTTCAAATACAGCAGCAGGCAGGCCGTAGAGGAGGCCATCATACGTAAGAAGAATTCTCCGGGACGAGGGGTCGCAAAAGGCATTCGCTATGGGTGTCAATTCCTGGGGAGTCTTCTGATTCTGGGCGCTCCGCTAACGAACCCCTTGAAGCTGGTTCTTTTTCTTCTGCTGTGGGCGGCAACCTTTAGGCCAGTCGCGCGCCGCGAATGGCTGGCCGTGATGTTTGTGTGTTTGGTGTTTACAGGGATGGATATTGGCGCTATACGAAAGGGTGTTTTCTATTTCTTACATCCCGATGTTGCCGGGCTCCCGTTATATGAGCCCTTTGTCTTTGGTTTTCTGGCGCTCAATGCCATGAGGCTGCTCAAGGGTCCTCTGCCTCAAAGAAGGCGTGGTTGGCTGGTGTATGCCCTCGCAGTGTTGTTTATGATCCCTTTTCAGCTCACAGCGCGCTCAGACGTGCTCTTCTGGACAACCCTGGCCATTCTTTTGGCGACCCTTAGCTTCTTCCATGAAAAATTGGACATCGCTTACGCTGGCGCCAGGCGCTCCAGCGAAACCTCCTTCTTCAGCCGCTCAATCACTTCCTCGGGTATGCGGGGCATTTAGAAAACCTCCTAAAAACGGCTTTTGTTGTAAAACGTGTCAAGTATCTCTTATGCTATTCTGATAGTCGCATATGAGAGTTGTTGAAGCAAGCATCCCTGCACCCGCCTTTTACTTTGGTGACGTGAAGAAGAAAGCACCGCCGTTGAACTTTCCGCTGCACGTCGCCGCATTGCGGAAGGAGCGTGGGCTCACCCAGCACGCACTAGCTGAGATGGTGGGCATGCACATCTCGCAGATCCGGCGCTACGAAAGCGGCCAGTCCCAGCCGACGCTCGACGCGATCCGCAATCTCGCCAAGGCGCTCAGCGTGAGCGCAGATATGCTGCTGTTTGAAAAAGACGAACGGGGGCCTGACGAGGATTTAAAACTTCAGTTCGAAGCCGTCTCCAGGCTCGACCCGGAGGAAAAGAAAATTATCCGGTCGGTCATCGAGAGCATGATTCTCCGGCATGAGGCGCGCAGGTGGTCGGCGACGGAGAAGAGCGGCTAGCGGGGAAAGGTGTTTGAGGGTGCTGTCCCGAGTTTCCCGCCTGCAAGATGAATCCCTGGCGCGCCGGGTGAGCAACAGCGGCTAAAGGGGGAAGGGGCTAGGGACGGTCTCGTGCGATCCCTCCGCAAGGTCATGGCCGAACTTTAGCGGCGGAGAAGGGCTGTACCGGCTTTCCCAGTGAGATCGAGGAGAGGATGTGTATGATGGCCTCCCGGTAGCCGTTCATTTTCCCAGGCTCGTTGCCGTATTGGACCCACGCACGAAAAAGTCTTGAATCTACTTCGATGCCGTAGACCTCGTTCCAGACGCCGAAAGGCTTAAGCAGAGATCGTGCAACCAAGCACCTCTTGGGTTCGCTGGACTTTGCCAGAGCAATGGCAGTGATCTCCACCTCGTCAGGGCGGAAGGGTGGCATTCGAACGATTTCTTCGATGCTATGAGGCTTAGGTTCTATGGGGAGCTTCTCTGCTGGCGCAATGAAGATGAAAACTCTCCCAGGCAAAGGAAAGCCGCCCCCGTTTCCGGTGCATTCGCCGTTCCGCTTATTGCAGCCGGAGATCTGGTCGAGGGAGCTGTCCTTAAAAGTCGCCCATTTGGCTGGAAAACAGACTGAGTAGCTCGGCGCGTCGACCTTCTGATCGCACTGAGAAAAAGCGGAGCCAGCCAAGCTCAGCAGGAGCAGCAGTAGTGCAGTGTGGTGGAGTCTGGAATGGCCCATTTTTTTGCTTCACTGTTTTTGATAGTACTGGCCATCTGAGCCTAGGTAGCAGGGCGACGTTAGGGAATTGGCGTTCCCGCCAAGACCGCCGACCAGCATATTCGTGATAATTCCCGCCTTCGCTGAGCATCCGGGTCCAACGCACCACGCAGCTAGTCCGCCATTCTGCTTCGAGTTGTTGCCGCTGTACAGGGCCGAGACACTTGACTGAGATGGGATGTGGTTCGCAAGTGCGTCAGCTGCGGCTTGGATCGATGCCGCCCATCCTCCCTTGTTGGTGAAATTTGCTAGCTTCCCTTTGCTGTTGTGAAGGCCGAAGGAATTGTCTGTTCTTGCTGCTGATGCGTCTCCGCCCCACTTACCCTCCACGAATGACATGGCGATAAGAAGTCTGGGGTCCACGTTATCGGCGACGGCATCGGCCATGATGTCTTGTGCAAATGCAAGTGTTGCCATCGGCTTGGTCGTTATCAGTTGTCCTTTGCTGTTGTATGCAGTCGTGCTCTGCATAAAGCCAAGAAGGGATTGGGCCGAAAAGGAGCACGGGGTCGGTCCCGAGTTTTCGACAGTGCTGGCAGCAGCTACGGCGACGCATGTTCCATCCGCCCCCTCCACTAAGCCGTTTTCCGAGCACGGCGAGCCGCCAAAATCATCATCGTCGTCTTCGTCGTCGCCGTCGATAGCCACCATTTCATCGTCCTTACCTGTGCGGTCGACGCGGTTGACGGGGTCTCCTCGGGTGTAGGCATAGCGATTCCAGCTTCCCGGATCGCCTGGCCCGCCGCTGGCCATGTACGGGTCGACCGACATGAACCGACCCATGCCCGGTTGGTGATACCGAGCCTTGGCGTAGTCCAAACCCGTCTCGCTATCTCTGAAGTAGCCGGTAAAGCCTTCTGTGCCGACGACGTTCCCTGACGGTTTCACCTGGCCCCAGGGATAGTATTTGCCCACCGACCCCAGCCGGTCGGTCACGACGTTGCCGGTGTTGTTCGAGATCAGTCTGCCGCCGAAGTAAGCATTGGTCGCCAACGCCCCGCTGAGGAGACTGTACGTCGCCAGCTTTTGGCCGGTCACACTCCAGAACGTGATCTCGTCCAATGTTATATTGTCGCTGCTATCCATGGTACCGCGCCAGACGCGTTTGTTGCCTGGAGCATAGGAGTAGAACGTGCCGACTCCGTAGGACGATGGCGGATGCAGGCGGTTCTCCACATCGTAGATGTAGCCGCTCGACCCACAGGCTGACGCGGAATTTACATTCCCGTTAGCGTCCGCGCAATCCGTTGTCTGGCGGTTGGTCGAAGCGTTGTAAACCACACCTAAGGTCGGAGTGTTCTGGCCCGCCGTCACCGTTTGATTGGTCAGGTTGCCGAATCCATCGTAAGCATAGCTTTGTCCCCAGTATCCGTTCGTCGCCGCCGCGCTTGCTAGGCGGTTCAACGCGTCATAAGTGTAAACGACCTGCTCACCGCTGAGGTTGTCGGTTTGCGAAGTTATTTTTCCGTTGTTTAGCGTCGACGAGTAATTGTAAGTGATGTTCAGGTTGGAGCCGGACACCGCGGCGGAGGTGATGTTCGTCAACTGGCCCATCGTGTTGTACGTGCGGGTCTCGTTCAAAACATTTCCCGTGATCCCGATCACCCGATTCGCCACATCGTACGTCGTCCCGGAGACCATTTGATACGAGCCGCTGGTCATGGTGTTCAGACGCCCCATTGTATCGTAGGCGTAAGAGTAATTGGGGCCGCCGCCGGGATACTGGATGCTGGTCATCCTGCCTTCGGTATCGTAAGCGTAGGTCGACTCCAAGTCGGCCACAGTCGAGGACGCTCTCGTGACGAAAAGCCCCTTATTCGTCTTCAGTCCATAAGTTTTGTTGTATCCGTAGGTCTCTGTAAACGTCGTCGCGCAGGGAGGGCCGCTGCTCCCAGGGAATCCGCCATAGTACAGGACGGCCGTTAGCCGTCCCGCCGAGTAGTTGGGACTATAGGTGGAATTGTACGAGCTGTCGTAGTAGTAGTTCTCCTGCTGACAGGTGTCCTCCGAGCCGGACAGTCCGGTCGGATAGCGCTGGACCTCCGTCAGCCGGGCGTATCCGTCGTAGGTGTACTTGACCGCCTGCCCCTTGGCATCGGTCTTTGTTGCCACCTTGTTGTAGCTGTTGTAGGTGTAGGTGACCGTTCCGTTCTCGGGGTTGGTCGCGGATAATAGGAGCTTGCCGTTGTAGGTGAACGTGCGCGTCTGGGTGCCGCTGGGACGGGGCATGGAAACCTGACTCAAATTATCCCACGCATCGTAGGTGTACGTCGTAACATAATTCGACCCACCCGCTGGGTTCGGCTCTGACACCTGCGTCAGGTGCCCAAATGCGTCCATGGTAAAAGTCTTCGTTTTGCCGGCCGGGTCGGTCACGGTAACTGTATTTCCGTGGTAGGAATACGTCGTTGTGCTTTGGCCGTCCGGTGCGACGACGCTCAACGTACGGCCGATGCCGTCGTAGGTGTAGGTCGTCCATGCTACTTGCGTTGCGTGTGGCGCATGGGGCATGGACTGTTGCGTCATCTTCCCTATAGGCGAACACGCGCACGGCCCGTACACCGTGTCAACTTGAGATGTTATTCCCGTCGTCGTATCGCCGGTCTGGACCATTATGGTCCGACCCAGTCCATCGAGGGTTGTTATTATCTTGTGGGTATTTGTCGTCGCCGTGGTTGTCGAAGGCTGGGTTGCGCTATATGGACCGCTCGAATAGACGTAGTTGGTCACCGCTCCGTACGGCGATGTCGTCGATGTTGGCCGCGCGGCGGAATCAAAAGAGGTCGCTGCGCTGTCGCCGTTTGGTCCCGTTGCGCTCGTCAGGCCGAGGAATGAACTCCAATCCATCGAGCTGGTCAAGCTGCCGACCGAAAGCTGGGATGGCGCGGCATAGTTCGTGGAGGAGTTTGTTGTAACCTGCGTCAAGATTCCATTCAAGGTCGCGGTAGTCACAGTGCCGGTCTGGTCGTAGGTCGTGGAGCCCACATTGTTGATCGAGGTGTAGCTCGTAACATCTCCGCGTACGGTGACGGTGGCATAGGAGTTGTCCCAATGAGGCATCCCTGATGGGACTGTCGCAAAGGTGCCGCCATCGTAAGTGTTGGTCGCGAGCGTGATTGCACTAAATTGACCGACCGAGAGGGTGGCCTGTGTCAGCCGATTGTAAATATAGCGGGACGTATAGGCGCTCGAATTCAGATAAGTGTACGTGTAGATGCGCGCCGGCGTCGTCAGATTGCCAAAGTCGAACTGGAAAACGTTGGTGACATTGCCATGGACGTCGACGTTCTGATCGGTCTTCTTCTGAGCCTGGCCGGTCCCGGGATTGAGCGTCGTGAGCGTGGAACTGATATAAAGATCGCCCGCGGAATCCTGGCTCCACGTAAAATCATTCTGCGAAAGAGGAGTCCCTCCGTTGAGCTGACAGTCCTGGCCGGAGGCGGTACCCTCCGTACAACCCTGATAGCGAGTGACCATACCCATATTTGGGGAGCTTTGGGAAAACTTCCAATACTTTTCGCCGACGCTACCCGGATCGATAATGATAGCATACACGTGAACGCCCGGACCCGGGGTCCCTCCTCCCATCTGCGGGCTCGATTCGTGGAGGAACCCGTAAGCGGCCGTGTTGTTGCCGGTGCCGTCCTTGGAGAGGACGCGGCTGGCGACTTCGCGGAAACTCGGATTCGTGGAGGTTGGGTAGGTCACCGTGTCATAGTTGTAATAGACCCATCCGCCGGTGGGCAGCACCCATGTCTGGATTTCGCCCGAGGAGCTTCCATTCGAATTATTCAAATATCCGAAGCCGTATGACGTGTTGAGACTCGATACGATGTTACCCAAGAACATCGTGCTTTGAAAGTTCAACGTCGAGAATGGCGAGCCTAGGTAGTTGGTGGCGTATTGGAACGTGTAGTTTTCCGCTGTGCCGAGTGAGTTGGTGATCGATACCAAGTGGGCTGGGGAGCCTAAGTAGGCGAACGTATAAGAATCGGTCGTGCCGCCGCGCACGTCCTGGATCAGCGTGATGCGAGCGCTGGAGTTGGTCCCGCTGAGCCCGGCCCCCGGCTGGTAGGTGATCAGGATCTGGTTGCCATTGGTGTCTTCCATTGTTGTGGGGTACATGGTTCCGGCGTCCGGCTCGCTGGTGGCTGACGTGCTTCCCATAAACCAGAAGGAACCGTCGCGGAAATACAGGGTATTGGTGTTTGAGTTGTAGGTGACGTAGACGCTCTCAACCGAGGTCCAGATCCCGCTGTTGTTCTGATCCAGACGGTATTGAGCGCCGGTTGAATCGACAAAGCTGTAGTAGGAAAACGTAAACTGGTTAGCCCAGATTGGCGTCAAAGAGCCGGCAAGCAATTTCCAGCCGTATCCGTAACCCACGTCTTCGCCAAGATTCCATGTGCCGCCTGAATCCAGCCGCCAGTTCTGAGAGTTATAAACGGCATTGAAGGGTACCGACCAGCCAGTCCGTGCTTGTGCCGTAAGCAGCGGAATAGCGAGGTTGATGTTGCCTGAGAGCACGTCGATCTGCTCGGGCGAAGCACCCCAATACGCGCCGGTAGACCGCACACCAATCCGCTGTCCATCGATTGGTGTCGGCGTCGCGCCGGGTGTCACCGGAGTCGTAATATTGACGGTCATGGTGACTGCATTGAAAAAATAATCCAGCACCTGAAACGTGTAGGAATACTCGGTTCCAGGCTGCACCGTGG
>Ga0210394_10005496_pt1 | contig 14177 bp, 19 predicted proteins | sample IncBWC12MmetaG_FD_160121 | JGI IMG/M metagenome (GOLD analysis project Ga0210394, IMG submission 160121) | Forest soil microbial communities from Barre Woods Harvard Forest LTER site, Petersham, Massachusetts, United States - Inc-BW-C-12-M | ecosystem: Environmental > Terrestrial > Soil >...
CCGCCTGCAAGTGTGATTGCACGATGTGAGCGCCCGCGCGATGCAAGCGGGCAGCTCGTGATGAAACGGGTGCCACGGCAAGCTAAAGGCGGCGAGGTGACCTTCGATGAGGTGGCAATGTCCTCAACCGAATGGCTCGATCGACACAGCCCGGTCGATCAGATGACCTGGGTGCCCGGTGAGCCAATGATCATCCCCGACAGACTCGTGTCAGGGGGCGGCTGGATTGAGCGGCCCGGCTGCTACTGCTTCAACCTCTACCGGCCGCCCGATCTACTCCACGGGGATGCAGGAGCCGCAGGCCCCTGGCTTGATCACATCCGGCGCGTCTTCCCCGAGCATGTCGATCCCATCGTCAAGTGGCTCGCGCACCGCGTGCAGCGCCCGGGCGAGAAGATCAATCACGTGCTTGTGCTGATGGGCGCGCCGGGCATCGGCAAAGACTCGATTTTGGAGGCGGTGAAGTACGCCATCGGGCCATGGAATTTTGCCGAAGTGTCCCCCGCGCAGCTCCTCGGGCGCTTCAACGGCTTCATCAAGAGCGTGATCCTGCGGGTGAGCGAGGCGCGGGACCTGGGGGATGTAGATCGCTACGCGTTCTTCGAACACTTGAAGGTGTTCGCCGCCGCGCCGCCGGATGTGCTGCGCTGTGATGAGAAGCATCTGCGCGAGCACAGCGTGCTGAACGTCACCGGCGTCATCATCACCTCGAACCACAAAACCGACGGCATCTACCTGCCCGCGGATGACCGCCGCCATCACGTCTGCTGGTCTGAGGCGACCGGGAAAGACTTCTCCGCGGACTACTTCCGCACGCTGCACGCCTGGTACAGCACAGGCGGGATCGGCCATGTGGCCGCCTACCTCGCGCAGCTTGACCTCACGGACTTCGATCCGAAGGCCCCGCCGCCGAAAACACCCGCCTTCTGGGAGATCGTGGACGCGAACCGCGCCCCGGAAGACAGCGAACTCGCCGATGCGATCGAAGGACTGGGCAATCCGCTGGCCGTCACCTTGAGCATCATCGTGTCCGGCGAGGTCAAGCTCGAGTACAACTTTCAGATGTGGCTGCAGGAGCGCCGCAACCGCCGCCTGATCCCGCATCGCATGGAGGCCGCCGGCTACCTCCCCGTCCGCAACGATGGCGCGGACGACGGCCTATGGAAGACGGGTGGCAAACGGCAGGTGATCTACGCCAGAAAAGAACTCTCAGTGCGCGATCGTATCGCAGCGGCAACTCGCCTCGTGACCGAGGGGCGTCAATGAAATCAGTGAAGTCAGTGATCCGCCATTGCTCTTCCCTCGCGTGCGCCTGCCCTTTGCTGTTTATCAGTGAAGTCAGTGAAAAAGGATTTAGGAAGGCTGTAGGAGAGCAATGGAAAACCACTGACTTCACTGACATCACCGACCAACTGCCCGAACACCGCAGCGCCAAGACGCGACGCCGCTCCCAGCCGTCCGCGCCGTGTCTTCGGTCGGCGTGCGTTCGATCTGCTGCATGTACATCGACTCTGACTTTTCGTATTATTATGCTTCTACGAAAAGTAGGAGTGGGTCATGGTGGGCAAAATCATCGAGTTACGGGCGAAGGGCGCGACCTCACCAAGTACGAAAAAAGGAAAAGTCATGCCGGTGCGCAGGCAGAACAAGGATTACCGCTCTCGCGAGCATCTGACGGTGGCCGAAGTAGAGGCGCTGCGCCGGGCCGCGCGCAAGACGCGCTACCCCGCCCGGGACGAAGCCCTGGTGCTTATGGGCTTTCGGCACGGATTGCGCGTGCAGGAACTTGTTTCCCTGCGTTGGGACGCGCTCGACCTCAATACCCGCCAGCTGCATGTGGAGCGACTCAAGCGCGGTCGCCCCGGCACTCAGATGCTTCAGGGGGACACGATACGGCTGCTGCGGCGGGTGCTGAGGGATCAGCAGGAAAGCGGCAGGCCTTCGGCTTTTGTGTTCGCCTCCGAGCGCGGCTCGGGCTCAATCACGGCCACCCTCAAGAGCGGCACCGTGGTGCGCGAAGTGGGGATGACTCCTGCGAACTTCCGCATGCTGCTGAAGCGCCTGGGCACGGCGGCGAAGCTCAGCATCAAAGTGCACCCGCACATGCTACGACATGCCTGCGGCTACGAGCTGGTGAACCGGAACAAGAATCAGCGCCGCATCCAGCAGCATTTGGGGCACACCAGCATTCAAAGCACCGAGGTCTATACCGCGCTGGCCGCGCAGCCGGACATCTGGCGCGACTGACCCCGCCTGGCCGGCCTCCGGTCGCGTCAGTGCGCCCAAAGCCTGCCGATGGCGAAGGCAACTCCAAGAACCGCGAACCCCACAACGATCAAGAGCCCGAGCAACACCGTTATAAGTTGCCAGATCTTCAGTGGCTTGGCGGCAGCTCGCTGGTATTCGCGCACGCCGAAGTACGCGATGACTCCGCCAAGCGAAGCTACTGCTACGCCGCCCGTGCAGATCATGATCATTCCGACAACGACCGAGACGATAGCCCCCGCGACTCGTCGCCTGCGTTTTGGTTCGTCGACTGCGACTTCTGCGGGCACGAAACTCACTTAACTCTCGTTTATCTCCGTCCGCGCCTACGTTACGCCGGGCCCCATCTAGCGGCAACATGGAGCGCCGCATGAGCGGGCCTCGCAACAAGTCCGGCTACGAGCAGGGGCAGTTCCATCGCGCGGAGATCCGCCGCGTGATGGTGGACCACGCCAAGCGCTATCCCCTCGAATCAATCACGGCGAAGGCGATCCGCCACGAGCTGCCGTGGCTGCCGATCACCGATAACGGCATCCGCGTGCACATGCGCGCGGTGCGCTGGGAAGCGCGCCTCGGGGACGTGACTGGCGCCGATACATTGCCGCCGCGGGAATTCATCACGTGAGCGCAGCAGCACATGATTGCCGCCATCACCGCGGTGCATTTCCGCAGCAGGGAGAAGTGAACGGGATGAGCAGGATCCGCTGCACGATCTGCGCTAACCAGGAGCGCGCCAGGGCGGAGTTGCTGTTGGCCAAGGGTGACGGCTACACGGCCGTGGCGAAGCGTCTGGGGCTCAGCGTGGACGCGTTAGAGCGTCATTGGCGGCATCACACGAGCGAGGCGTACCGCAAGGCCCTGGCGCCGGGTGGCAAGGCTCTGGCAGCACGGCATGAGCTCACCGCGCAGGTGGCCGAGGATGCCGGCTCGGTGCTGGATAACCTGAAGGCCTCTCGTGCGGGCGCGTGGCAGCTCTTCGTCAAGGAGTTGATTGCCGGCAGCAGTACCCGGGCGGCGATCATTCTGGCGCAGCACACGAAGATAAACCTGGCGATTGCCCGCATCACGGGCGAGCTGGCCGTGTCGCTGTTGGTGACGCAGACCCACTATCACCAGCACCAGCACTTCTCTGCAGACCCGGAATTCGTGTGCCTCATGCGCGAGGTGGCCGAGGCGCTCGGGCCGTACCCGGAGGCGCGGCGCGCCGCGTTGGCCCGATTCGCAGCTCTCGATGCCATGCCGATCGAGGACGAGGCCCTCCCCCAGTTAACCGACGAGCACCATAGCGATGCTGCCGCAGAATCCCGCACCGAAAGCGCCTGAGAGTGGGCGTGCGAGCCGGCGCGCTTTCGCAGCAGCGTTGCAGCGCTCGCGCGCGGAGTTGGTGCCGCCGGCCTTTCAGGAGCACCTGTGGCAAAAAAAGCGCTTCATCGTCAGTCGTGGCGGTAGAGCGTGTGCAAAAAGCTGGTCCACGTTTCGCAAGGTGCTGCTCGACGGCATGGAGGCAAAGCACCTCATTCTGTGCTGCCGCGAGACACAGTCGAGCATCAAGGAGTCGGCCTACCGGTTGTCGTGCAATCAGGTTCGCGAGCTAGGGCTGGAGGACTTCTACACGATCCTCGCGGATAAGCTCGTGGGCAGAAACGGCACAGAGATAATTTTTGAGGGTATCTACCGCAATGCCGACAAGCTGCGCTCTTACGAAGATTTTTCGATTGTCGTTTGCGAAGAAGCGCAGCGCATCAGTGAGCGCAGTTGGGAGGATCTGATTCCGACCATCCGCAAGCCCGGGCACAAGTTCTACATCATATTCAACCCGTCGCAGGAATCTGATCCGGTGTGGCAGAGGTTTTGCGCCGTCGAGCGTGCTGACACGGCGGTGCGGCATTTCACGTGGAGAGATAATCCACACCTCGCGCCCGAAATGATCGCGGAAAAAGACTGGTGTGCGGCGACGGACATGGATCAGTACCGGTTCGTTTGGGAGGGCGAATTCCGCACGGTGAGCGAGGCGCAGATTTTGCGCGGCAAGTTTGTCAGCGAGGACTTCGAGGTCGATCCGCGTTGGTCGGGCCCGCACTTCGGTCTGGATCTGGGTTTTAGTCAGGACCCCACTGCGGGCACGATGAGCTACATCGATGACGAGGAGATGGTGCTCTATATCGCAAAGGAATACTGGCGTTTAGCCGCAGACATTGATCGCCTGCCAGCCGATCTCGAGGCCGCCCTGCCTGGGGTGTCCGGTCACACGTTGTACTGCGACAGTGCGCGGCCAGAAACGATTTCCTACATTTCGCGTCACGGCATTCCGGGCGCGCGCGCGGCGGAAAAATGGAGTGGGAGCATCCTTGACGGGATTGCCGCCTTGCGATCGTTCTCAAAGATTGTGATCCATCCGGACTGTGTGCACGCACTCGATGAGGCGGCCCGCTATTCCTACAAGGTTGACCGACTGACCGGCAATCCGCTGCCCGTGCCGGAGGATCGACACAATCACATTATCGATTCGATCAGATATGGGATCTGGCCGGTGATCCGCAATCGGGCCGCGGCCAGCTACTTCTCTCGTCCCGCGTTGCTCCTGCGGGGCGAGCCGATCGAGCCGCAGCAGGAGGAAGTGAACGTAACCGACACGGTCTTCCTCACGGTGGCCTCTTGTGATCGACCGGGCACGGCGGTGGCGGCGATCACCTGGGGGATCGCGCTGCGCGGCCAGTGGGTGCTCACGGTGTTGGATTGGAATATCGCCGAGGTTCACGAGGCGCTGACGGGCGACTGGGTGATGGAGGTGCTCGAGCGCGCCTACGAGCTGCGCAAGGAATGGCGGGCGCTCGATGACGTGACAGTCATGCATGTGGAGGACAAGGGACTCTACGACAGGCTCGAAGCGGTGCTGGTGTCGGAGGTCATTAAACACGATCCTGTCGTGCAGGCGGGTGGTCCGGCGCTGTACGGCCTTCGCAAGGTCGAGCCCCGTGACGTGAGGAGCGCAGAGAGGAAAGACCTCGTGACGCTTGATGATCGCGCGGGGGACATTCGCAATCTGATTAACAGCGGCCATTTCGTGAAAATCGCGCGCAGTGCGTACGGGCGCCAGGTGATGCACCGGAGCACGGCCGATCACTTTAATTCGCAGCTGTGGGGATACCGGCCGGGCATGCAGGACACGGCCCAGGAGTTGACGGCGGCGTTCCTCTTGGGATGTTTTCTCTCGCGGGAGCCCACGTGAGCGCCGTACTCGCCTGCACATGGCTGCTGCTCGGTGCTCTTGTGGGTGTGGGGGCTTGTCTCTTCGTGCCGATCCCTCCGCGCCGCCGGCTCCCGTGGCCCGCCTGGCGTACGCCGCGGGACCTGATGGGCTGGCCGACCGCGCTCGATCAGCTCGAGCAAGTGGAACGACTGCTCGCGGCCGTCGCTCGCCTGGATGGTTTTCAGCGTGCGGCGCTCCTCGAGTACGCGCGCGAGATGATCGCGGCCGAAAACCGCGGGCTGCCTGCAGGTTATTCACGGTAGGAGCGAACCAGTGGGACTCTTCAGCAAGACTCGCGCCAAGCCGCCCGCAAAGCCGGCCCCGAAGTTCGGCCTGTGGCTGCGTAAGGGCCGTGAGCACATTGTAAACGGTCAGCGCGTGCTCCATCCAGACACCGGTGTGCCCGATGAGCGCGACGATGTATTCCACGAGCTCCCCGTGGGGAAACACATCGTGGACGGCTGCATCGCGTGGGTCCACGACCCTTCCGCCGGATTCAAGCTCTAACACCCAAGGAGAAGGAACCATCATGTACGTGCAAGGCACCTTGATCGGTCGGTCCACCGCTGCTGCAAACGACGATCGCCCGATCTCGAGCGCGATCGTCGCGCCCTCCGCGCCCGGGGTGATGTGGGGCGGAATGGCGATCCAGGCCTTTTTGCAGGGCTCGGAGCTGGGCTTCGCGCTGCAGCTCGCGCAGACGGTCACGCAGATCAGCGGCTTCACCGTCTTCGACCGGTCCACCGCGTTGGTGAGCACTGAGGAGGACCCGGTGCCGACTGCCGGTCCAAATTATGCGATCAATTTCGTGAACGTGGGTTCCGGGGCGCGGCTGGTGCTCGCGGCGTCCGATGCCGTGCTCGAGGCTCTGGAGAACGCGCCCGTAACCATGCAATTGAGCTGGGATTTTGAGTGCCAGCGCGTGATTCCCTTTTCGGACGCGGCCGGAGCATTGCCGATCCCGAGTATTGTCGCGCCGATCAAGAACGCCTGGGTGGTCCTGCGCGACGAAGACGCCGCGTGCTGGGACACCGGCGCGGCGGTGATTGTCCAACTTTGAAACCTGACACTAGGAGCTATCGCAAATGAGCAGCATGAAAACCAACACTAGCGGCGGCCAGCGCACCGGAGCCACGACCCCCGGATCGACCAACAGCGCGGCGGGCAAAGTTCCTTCCACGGACGGCTGCCCCGGGCTCGCCCGCGATCGGCAGGAAGTCTTCGGCGAAAGTCCGGTGCCAAGCCGGCCGACCGCGGAGAACCCGACTAACACCCCGCGCGGTCGGGTGGCGGACAAGGACCTCGAGGAGCACAGCAACTCGTGAGCGCCGAGATCCCCGAGACCGCCGCCATCGTCGCGGTTGACCCCCGCGGCGTGCCGACCCGGATCACGAACCTGCGCGACCTGGAGAACGAGCTGGCGCAGCCGCCTCCGCAGGCGCACGTGCCGTGTCCCGCGGGGTACTCGCACGCGGCGCCCGACACCCGTGTCCCTTACATGACGGGCAAGGGCTCGTTGCCGCCACAAGGAGAAACCGATGAGTGAGAACGTATTCGACATCCAACGCCGCATCGGCGAAGTGTTCAAGATCCACGGCCAGCCGACACCCCAGCCGCAGTTCGACGAGGGCGCGACTGAGTACCGTCAGAGGCTCCTATGCGTCGCGAAGCATCTGTTGCCGCGCGAGCACGTGTGGGCTGGCGTCGACATTCGCCGGCAGCCCGAGCGGGCGTTCGACAGCATTGAGAGGGCCTTGGTCGGCGACCAAATTGCGGCCTTCAAAGCCCCGGTTGGAAAATTGCGCGAATTCTCCGAGGTGTGCCCGCGCACGGGCCGAGTTACCACGAGATTTTTTGGCGATCCCGAAGATTGTTGGGGCGTGTTCGCCGGCCCGACGGTACGGCGCGCGCAGTTCACGCCCGGTGTGGGCAGGGGCAGCGACTCTCCCCAATACAAGGCGGCCGTCGCGGCCTTCGAGCACGAACAAGGTCTGGCGTTCCAAGCGCTCGCCGAGCAACGAGCGGCGGCCGGACTGCGGTGAAAGATCTCATCCGTCGGGTTTTCTCAACGCCCGGCGGCGGGGCTTTAGTCGTGAGTCGCCCCGTCTCCAGAAGTAACCGCGACCGCCCGAGAGCGCTCAATTTGGTCGGGACCCGACCAATCCTCCACACGCGGTGGCGGGCCGATCTTCTCGGCGAGAACGAGAGCTGGCGGGGCTGCAGCCCGCGGCCAGCACCACATCGGTGATGGAGCAGTGATGAACGCGGCGAGTGGAATTTCTCTAGAGCTGCGGGGCCTTCCCATCGAGTTGAGCCGCATAGCGCTGGCACCCGACGCCTTCCTCCGACCACTCGTAGCTCTTCACCACGTGGGTGACTGGGTTCACCTCGATGTGGACAATGCAGCCGGACATAGTCCACACGCGGTGCATCCGCCGCATGCCGAAGTCGAGCGCATCCTCACCCGTATCAACAACCACGACCTGCGGCTCGCCGAGAAGCGCCACCACAGTCCGCAGGTTTTGCCCCACGAGCGCAGCCAATCGGGAGCCGAGATCGGTCGTGGCCCGCTGATGATTGAGGGCGTAGAACTGCGCGGCCGCTGCCTCTTGCAAACTGTGCCAAGGAACCGCAGGCGCCTCCACTTCTCGGTTGGCTTCCGGGTCCGCGTAGATACCCCCGACCGGCACAGCTCCCGAGCGGCCGCCGGCCAAGGCGATGGCAGCGCCGCAAATCAGGGCGCGGAGTCGCGGGTCGATGAGCCGCATGCGGGGCAGTTTAGCGCCCGGTCCGGTCGCGCACCACGAGTGGCGTTCTCACCGCGCTCGCTTGCTTATGGGCGGTAGACGCGACGCGTCGGAGGCGGCTGTGAGCGCTGCATCGCGAAAACGCACGAAATCCGGCAGAACACACCTTACAGGTGTGGTACCTTTGCGCCGCCCAAGGGTTGCGGAGCGCGGAATGAAACGTCAGGACGTCTTGCTGGCGGCGCTGTCGAAAGCGCCCGGTCAGTCGCTGACACCCGTTCAGATACAAAAGGCGATGTTCCTCGTCTCACAAGAAACGCCGCAGCTTGCGCCGCAGCATTTCTACGAGTTCGAGAAGTACAACTACGGCCCCTTCTGCACTGAGATTTACTCCGATCTTAGCGGGCTGCAGGTGCATGGACTTGTGGCGATGGAGCAGCCTGCTGGGTCTCGCGTTCGCCGCTACCGGCTGACAGCCGAGGGAGAGGAGGCCTCCGCAGCCTCCAGCGCCAAGCTAGATCCCGTGCTCAGCGCCTACCTGGACGCGGTTGTCAGGTGGGTGACTCGGTTGAGCTTCCCGGATTTGGTCCGCGCCATCTACCGCAAATATCCTGCCTACAAAGAGAACAGCGTTTTCTCCGACTGACTGAAAGCACAGCGGTAACGCCGTGACACTGCTGGTCGGAGTTCTTTCGCCCGAAGGCGTCGTCATTGCGACGGATCGTCAAGTCACGCATGGCGCGATGGGCATGCCCACCATCGGTCAAGCTGGCACAAAGGTCCAAATTATCCGTTCTGGCTCCGCCTTGTACGCCTCCTCGGGCGCTATCGGCATGGGTCAGCAGATCGGGGCCGCGTTGGACAAGCTGGGCGGCTCGTTTGATGTGCGGACCTGTGTGGGGTTCCTGCCCGACCTCTCTCAGGCAGCTCGCAGCATCATCCTGCCCGCCTTCGGCGCTGCGGCCGCCGCTGTGCAGGTGCTGGGGCACCAAGCCGCGCAGTCCGATGCTCTCTGCGGAGGATTGCTCGCGAGCCGATGGGCCGACGGAGTCAAGTTGGTAGAGCTTTCGCCGCAGGGTGGCTGTGAAGTGCTGACGCTGGAGAGCGTGCCCTTTGTGTGCCTGGGCAGCGGCAAGAACAACGCCGACCCCTTCTTGCGGTTTCTGTGGGATGTTTATTGGGCCAAGAAGCCCCCTACGTTGCGTGAGGCAATTCTCGCAGGCTATTGGACCGTGCGAGTGGTGACGCAACTGCGCACTTCCGGGGTGGGTTGTGGCGTTGAGGTATTCACCGTCACGGAGTCGAAAGGCAAGGCGGTTACTGAGAAGCTCCCGGAGGCAGCCTTGGAGGAGCACGGAGATTTCATTGCGGCGGTTGAAGATGCTATGCGAGGGGTGCGCGACGGCATGACAAAGACTGCTGCGGCCCCCACCCCGCCGGTTGCCGAGCCGCCTGTGCCCGCGGCAGGCAAATAGCTTCTGCGGGCCGTGGCTTCATCCAAAATCATCCAAGCGCTTCCTCTTTACGAGAGCTTGATGAAGGAGCTGAAAGCCCGAGTAGACGTCACAAACGCCGTTCTGAAGAATCCGCCGGCGCTGCCCGGCCCCATGATTCAGGAGTTCTGCCTGCTTCAGGTGCGTATGATCTGCGAGCTGATTGCACTCGGTTGTCTTGTCGCACACGGCGACATCAACGAGGCCAACAAGCTGGAGAAGACTTACCAAGCCGATAAGATCTTGACCACGTTGGAAGCGCTGCACCCGGATTTTTTTCCAGTGGCAGTGAGGCAGCGGCTTGTAGCACCGGGACGTTTCCATCTTGTTCGGAGGAGGTCCGGGTTTCTGACCAAACCGGAATTCTTCAAGCTCTACAACCAGACGTGCGGCAACGCTCTTCATCGTGGAAGCCTGAAGCATCTGTTGGCGTCAAGACAGCAGTTGACGGCATCACGTCAGGACATCGCGGACCTAATAGCAAAAATCGTCACGCTGTTGGACCATCACCAGATCACGTTGATCGGTGGCAACACAGTGCTCATATGCGGAATGGTCACGAAAGAAACCGGCCAGGTGCAGGTGATGCTGGCCGATGCCCAAGGGGATGTGGCGACCCCTTTCTAGGCGTGATCAGCACACGCCATACAGCCCGTGGCTTCGGCGGCCACTGGTTGGACGCCCGCATTACGGGGCGGCAGAATCCGCCGCCATGCCCCCGCAACTCAGCGACTACGAACTCGAGACCGCAGCCCGCGCCTGCCGCGCGCTGGCCCACCGCGAGGGGGAAGACGCCGAGAAGATCAGCGACACGGCGTTGCGGGAGCCGGTGAACAAACGGGCGCAGTGCGCCGGTGCGACCGATCGCCTAGTGGAACGTGATCCACGACAGGACCATCCTGTCTTGGGAGGGATTCGCTGCCGGCACCTCAGGCCGCACCGCTACAAACTGGTTTTCGGAAACCGGGGCCGCGTCCCCAACGGTGAAGGTTGAACCGGCGGCGCTCGGGAGTGGAAACACATGCAGGGCATCGGACTTCCCGGGCCGGGCAACGTGCCCCACGGCTGCGCGACCATTCGCCCCGAAGAGTGCAACGGATGCGTCAGGGAGCGAATAAGCGGAACCAGCCGGAAAGCCAACGTAAGGCCCACCCACGCGCTTCGGCGGCACGGCATCCTGTAAGGCGTTATTCAAGGTAAACAACCTAACCTCTGCGCCCCCGTAACAAAGCACCTGGAGGTGGGCAGCAGGAGTGCTCATTGTTCGTACGATGACCGATCGAACGATCGACTCGTCGATCAGCCGTTGAGCCACGGGAAGACCCTGCCGATTAAACTCGATCAGTTGGGCAGCGAACGCCCCATTTTTCACGAGGGTACCCGCGATGATCAGGTCGCCGTCTGGCGCTTGAGCCGCGCTGTTAAGGAGATATAGCTCGATTAGGCGTCCCCACTCCTCCGCACCATTCTTGTCAAGCTTCAAAAGCCAATGGGATGCACGGTAGCCGTCCGAGCCTCCGCCAACGAGGGCCACGCCGTCACCCCAGTGGAAGCAGGCGTCGATCGACGACAAAATAATGCGCGCATTGCCATCCGGCGGCAAAACGTCCCGGTGCTCCACAAGCTCGCCGTTCGGGCCCAGAATAGTAACTAGCGCGGTGCCGGCCTGGTGTGCAGGCGTGTCGTGCTGGCCGCATAGTAGGACGTTGCCGTTGGCGAGCATAACGGCCCCTCTAAAGTCTGATCTGATGGGAGATGTGTCGAACGCGGCTGGCGGTTCGTCATACTTCCACCTCATCGTACCGGTCGATGTCGTACCGACTGCCCATGCGTCGTTCCAAGCTCCCGCGATCACGAAACCGCCGTCGGACGTGCTGACAATGGCATACGGTGTTCCGCCCAGGCCCTCAATCCGTACCTCCCGATCTATCACAATGGATGCGTCGGGCGATCCGCATCCCGCGAGCAATGACGTTACCAACACCACGACCGCCGCGAGTGCGAACCGAGCGCCAAACTTTGGGTAACGGAGAGGTTCCATGCAATGTCGAACCGTATCACTCCATGGTTGGATCTACCCTAATCGTGGCGACAGAATGTGATTTATGCCCTTCCTTTGGCCATCACCGACCGCGAACTTGAAACCGCCGCTCGCGCCTGCCGCGCGCTGGCCCACGTCGAGCGCGAGAGCGCTGAGAAGATCAGCGACCCGGCGTTGCGAGCCCCCGTGCAGCGGCGGGCGCAGTGCTCCGCGGCGCTGGCGGAGAAGTTCGAGGAGCTGCGCAGGCACCGGCGGTGAGGAGCGTACAATGGGCCTTTGTGGGCACCACCGCAGCCTCCTGGATCACGCGCTCACGCAACCGCGCGCTCATTTGGGGCTTACAGCGGCTGCAGCGCCTTATGCAGGCTGCGTGGTTCGAGCGGTGGGTCAAAGCAGCGTTGATCGGGCCCATGGTGCGCCTAGGGCTTTTGTGGTTCGTGTGGGCGATATTTTTCGGCAAGGTGCCGGAGAGCACTCCGGAGATTGCGCTCCTGTCGAAGCAGGTCCGGGAGCAGTTCAACGCGCGCCTCGCCCACTCGGAAGGCACCGAACGGGATCGCGTCGTCGCTCAGACCATGACTTGGGGCACGGCCGGGATCGAAGTCCTCATCCTGACCGCAATCATTACGGCGCACCCACCGAGTCTCGCTCTGGAAGTCGCAACAGCAGCGCTCGCCGTGTCGGTGCCGTTCCTAGTGGTGCTCGGCTTCCTGTACACGCTGCAAAGCGATCCGAGGACTACGCCGCCGACCGTGAAGGCCGCGTTCTTTCAAGCCATCCTGCTGTACGCCGCGCACCTGCTCTTTTACTTCGTGCTGGCGGCGCTGCTCTGGAGCTACGACCCGCGAATTGCGGCCGTGTTTGTCATCGCGTGCTACATGGCGTGGAGATACCTGCAGCGACACTTCGCGCCAAAGCCCACTGAGAGCGATGGGGCCGGTGACCGGCCCGATGAGCCCGGGAGCGATTGAGGCGGGGCCGCAGGCCCTTACGCTCCTGCTGCCGCGGCCCATGGCGTGGTCGGCTTTGTCCTGTGCCTGATCTCCTACCTGGTGCTGATCCGGCTCGCGCTCGGAAGAGGGCGGCCGACGGTATAATTCCATAGGATCTCACCGACCTGGAACTGGACCATCGGCTTTCTCGCCATTGCGTTGGACTTGAACCATGACTCAAAAGCCACGGCCCAACATCGTCTCAGACGAGGGGTGCCCGTTCTGCTTGTCGCGGGTGCCTCGCGAGACTGCACAGAAGCACGCGGGCGACTCGATCGTTGTGGCCTGCCCCTGCTGCGGCAGGTATCGAATCAGCGGCACAGCCATTGATGTGCTGCCGCGTTGGGACCTGCGCACGAGCAAGTGGGCGGCGATCGCGTATGCGGTCAAGAGGATGACCAATCGTGAGAATCCGCCGCTACTCACTCTCGACGTGCTGCAGGCACTCAAGGAGACCGCACAGCTCGCGCACCCTGATCAGATTCTGGACGACTTCGTGCTCTGGGCGGGATCGCATTCGCGCTGGCCAGGGGATGCCGTGGACATCACCTACTTGAAGCACCGCACGCTGCTCGGCGCCGTCGATCCGGCCGCGTTCAACTACATGCTCACCTGCATTGAGCAGAGCAAGCTCTTCGCCGGCAAGGTTGAGCGATCATCCCTGGTTGATGATGTCTACATGCAATGCTCGCTCAATCCGCTCGGGTGGGAACGCTATCGGGAACTGTCCACGGTGCGCACAGCGAGCCGCTACGGCTTCATGGCGATGAAATACAGCGATCCGGAGCTCGATGCGATCGTCCGCGACCACTTCGCCCCGCAGGTGAAGCTCACCGGCTTCGAGCTGAAGCGATTGGACCAGGGCCAGGGCGCAGGGCTCATCGACGATCAGCTGCGCCTGGGAATCCGCCAGGCGAGGTTTCTCGTGTGCGATCTGACGCACGGTAACCGCGGTGCGTATTGGGAGGCCGGCTACGCCGAAGGGCTTGGCGTCCCGGTGATCTATACCTGCAGGCACGACGTGTTCAGTGACCCGAACCATAAACACCACCCGCACTTCGATGCTGCGCACTGGGTGACGGTACCGTGGGATCCCGTGGAACCGGGCTCCGCCGCGATCAAACTCAAGATCACCGTGCGGGCAACGCTGCCCGGTGAAGCGCAGCTGCAGGATTGAGCTCAAGCAGGGTCTGGCGTGGTTGGCGCGGCGTTTCGTACTCGTTACGTACCTGGCGCTTCTGTAGCGCCTAACCTGTTGTTTTTTGTGGATACAGATGCCTAAAAATCGATCCGGCACATGGATGACTGAGGCACGCACCGCCACGGTGCGCCCTGCGCCCTATGACGCCTCCTGCACCCGCTGCCCGCGGCTGGCAGGTTTCCTCGAGG
>Ga0210394_10005497_pt1 | contig 14175 bp, 17 predicted proteins | sample IncBWC12MmetaG_FD_160121 | JGI IMG/M metagenome (GOLD analysis project Ga0210394, IMG submission 160121) | Forest soil microbial communities from Barre Woods Harvard Forest LTER site, Petersham, Massachusetts, United States - Inc-BW-C-12-M | ecosystem: Environmental > Terrestrial > Soil >...
GCCCCAGCTGCAGCACAACATGTGGGTGGTGGCGGCGAAGTCAGCGGTGCTCTCGGTGATCACCGGAGGCGGCAAGTGGGTGGAGATCACCGCCCATGCTGATCCGCTCTACCAGCACCTCATCGTCACCGCGGAGCGCAAGTTCTGGCGTTGTGTCGAGAGTGGCGAGACGCCCCGGTTGTTTGGGGTCGAGCCGCCCAAGCCTCGAATCGAGGCGATCCGCATTGTCGACATGAGCACGTCGAATGCCTGGGCGGAGTTCGCTGCCGTGTTCTCGCGGACCCGTTCGGCGCATCTCGAACATGAACAGGCCAAATCGGAGCTGAAAGGTTTGATGCCGGAGGATGCCAAGGAGGCGATCGGCCATGGCATTCGGGCCAAGCGCTCAAAGTCAGGGGCGGTGAGCTTTGATCTTCTGACCGTGGAGGGCGGCCGTGCATAGGTCCAGTCCCTCCATCGCCAGTTTGGCCGCGGCCTTGGCTAAGGCGCAGGCCGAGCTGGTCAATCCGGAAAAATCCCTGACAGCGACCATCTGCTCGGAAGGACGGGGCAGGACGGAGCAGACCTTCCGTTATGCCCCGCTGTCGAGCGGCCTCGACATTGTGCGCAAGACTTTGGGTCAGCATGAGATCGCAACCGTCCAGACGACTGCGATCGATCAGGCGGCCGGCGTCGTCAACTTAACGACGGTGCTGGCCCATGCGTCGGGAGAGTGGATCGCCTCGGATTGGCCGGTCTGCGCCATCGCCGAGACCGCCGACCCGCGTCGGATGGGGGCCGCTCTCACCTACGCGCGGCGTTATGCCTTGTTCACCCTTGTCGGGATTGCCGGCGAAGATGACCTCGATGCACCTGATCTTTTGCCACCGGAACAGCAAACATCGAAGCCCAACGAATCAAAGGCGGACGGCGATAGCCGACTGAACGGTGGCAATCGCCATGCTCCGCCACTCCACTCAGCAGCCCGCCGCAGCGGCAAACTTCAATCAAATCTCGCCGAGCCAGCACTGGGGGCCGAAGCGTCGACTGCGCTGCGCGATCGCCTTATCACTGAACTCGGTGTTCTAACCTGCGGCGATGATGCTGCAATCTGGGCGCATCGGTCGCTCGTCGAAAAGAACAAACTGACGGCAGCCGACGCGCAGTCCGTGGAGGAGAGCTTCCAGGCGAGACTGGCGAACTTTGCAGCGCTTGAGACAGATAAGCCCCAAAGGGCAGGGGAAGTTACGCATCCTTTGACTGCTCAGGGCTCCCCTGCAGCGGAGCAAAAGAGCAAACTGCGATCGAAGGCGGTCGACAAAAGTGTGCTGGCGTTGCCAGAGCCGCGCCGGGTTCGGGACCGCGACCACGTCAGACATGTGGCCAAGCAGCCTTGTCTGGTTTGCGGCCGCCAGCCCTGCGATCCCCACCACCTGCGCTTTACGCAAAGTCGGGCACTCGGCCGAAAGGTCAGCGACGAGTTCACTGTCCCTTTGTGTCGAGGACACCATCGCGAGGTTCACAAGCACGGCGATGAAGGAGCGTGGTGGCGGAAGGTTGGTATTGATCCGATGCTCCAGGCTCGCGCGCTGTGGCTCGAAACGCATCCGCACCTGACCGATCGGCATCATTTGTCTGCTGAAGTGGAGGGTTCTCTTGCCGCTGTCGAAACAGAACGGATGAAGGTCCAAAGCGGTCAGCTGGCGGGCATTCGCCGCTCAAGCCGCAAGGGAAAATCGGTCAAGCAAAAACTCCGACACGGCGTCGCCTCGGCCGCGCGCCCATGAGCGCGCAGGCGACGTCTGCTTTTGGCAGACGAGCGGTCAACACAAATCGGAGGCGCCACGTCGGCAGCCGGGCCAAATTGAACCTTTTAGATGGCTTCTGGCGACTAAAGAGCCCGGGCCGAGCCAGTTGCCCGACTTATTTTATAGAATTCGACAATTTTTTGCGCTGTGCCGAGATTTAGACGCTGAAAGCTTGCCAAGCATTGCTCGATCTCGCTCGATGAGATGCATCGCTGTCGGATACAAGACGACAGCAAAGCTTTTGTGGTTGACCATGACAACTTAGCTGCTTTGGCGAGGATGAGTACCGTCTCTGGTTTATCCTGCAGCATTGCCTGCCGGATGACGTCCACAGAAACATTGCACATGATTGCGAGTGCCGATGTTACTTCCTCGAATTTCCTCTCTTCGGCAAATATTCGAATCGCATCGTCATCGAGTTGGCCAGAATCTTTCAGCGATCGAATCAAAGCTTGCGCGTCGGTCTCGTTTGCCAATCCGGCTCGGGCATTGTCGCGAAGTTCACCCGTAACCGTTGCGACCGCATGATAAATTTCAGACTTACTATGTGGGTCCTCGGCAATCAATTTCGACCGAACCAATTCGGATGCCGTTTCAAGCAAAGCCAGCAATAAAGGACGAGGAAGATCCGGTCGCGAGCCGACGCATGTGGCAAGTGCATCGTCGCCATCCGAGCGCTTAACGAGTCGACAAAAGCCTGCCTCAGAAAATCTGGCTCCGCGGTTCTTTGCGGTGCTTAGGACAACGTGCTTGTTTCCGCGCTCTATAAGTACATCGGTAATTATTTCACTAAGTGTTTTTCGTCGAGAAATTGCGAGTAAGTGCTCCTGGCTTTTTGACCTTGCACTTTGCACAAGAGTTGCTTCGTCTAGCCGTTCAGACTGGGCGAGAACCGGATAGGCAACTTTGATTTCGTCGTCGCTGGCTAACATGCGTATAATATTGACTGGCGCATTGGCAATCGGTGCAAGGCGCTGCGCGAGCAGCGACCGCACAGAGATTTCGATATGTGTGGCGAGCCGGGTTATGATATCGTCGAATAAGCTGACTTCTTCGTCGGTGTAGCGAGATGAATTGGCGACGAAAAGATCGGCAATCTGCATTAGCATTTCAGCTCGCTGTTGGGACGAGCCATTTGCAATTGCGCGCTCAAGTTCGGTGATAACGGTAATCGGTGCTGTCATCGATGGCTCGGGCGGCCTGCGCCAGTCCTTTACGTTGCAGAGCCGGCTTCCAATAATTGTTTCTCGCGTGACGTAATCGGGGGAGGATGCGTCACATCAAATGGTTATCTTTCATTAATACTCTAGCCGATAGTTGTTTAGTAATTCCTAATGCAACTATTTGGCGCCGGTCATAGTCGAGTTCATGATTTAATGAACGACTAGGGTTTTCGCGAATTAGTGCTGCACAGGCAATCCAATTTCCCATTGTGAAGCTTATTCGGATAGGATGAGTTTTCGGCGAATTGTGGACTTGAAGACAAGTCATGCTCGAGCGTCGGCGCTATCAGAGAACGATAGTATTCAAGGCTGCCACACTAATGTTGGCTGGCGATTCGACACTGTGTTGTATCGTCCGTGATCTGAGCAATCATGGGGCCTGCTTGCAACTTTCAAGCACTGCGGACCTTCCAGATGAATTCGACCTTACTTTCGATGCGGGCCGTACGTTGAGAAAATGCGGCGTCGCTTGGCAGACCCTGACGAACGTTGGCGTGTCCTTCGAGTAGATCTATTGCGGGGAGTTCAGGTTAGTTCCAAGCGGTCATGCGATACTGGCGCTGCTGCACTCTCGGCAACTTGCGAGAACGCTCGCACAAGAGCGCCCTCGAGTTTACCTTCCATTTCTTTGAGGATTTTAAACGCCGCCGCCGGTTCCATGGCCTGCTTATACCGCCGGCGTTCGATCAGCGCCGCATAGACATCGCAAATCGTCACCAAGCGTACCAGATCATTGATTTGCGGGCCGACGAGGCCGTCCGGATAGCCGCTTCCGTCGAGCAATTCGTGATGCCGGAGCACGACTTCGAGTATCTCAGGTTCGTATTCGCCTTGTCCGCGCAGGAGTTCGTGGCCAATTCTGGCATGGGTGCGCATGATTGTAATTTCTTCGCTCGTCAAAGTCCCAGACTTGTTCAAGATAGCTAGCGGGATCTTGGCCTTGCCGAGGTCGTGCAGTAGGGCTGCCCTTGTGACGTTTTCCTGATCGTTCTTCGCGAACTGCAGGCCGGCGGCGAACGCCGCGGCGAGGCCGGTGACCAGGAGGCAGTGCTGGTAGGTGGCCTCGTCATACGTCCAAACAACGTCGAGCCAATGCCGGATACCGCCTTCGGCAATCGCGGCCATGGCAGACGCTGTCGCGTTGTCGACACTCGCCTTACTGACACGTTCGCCACGTGCGGCCGCACTAAAGATGGTTCCAAACTGGTACCGGGCTCGCTCGATGTCCTGTGCTGGTGTCAAGCTTTTAGCCGGAACGACCCGAGGGATCGTCGATCGAATAATCGGCGCAAGTGCGGCGCAAATTTCGGAAACCGATAAATCCGCGGGGAGCAGGAGGGTTGCACCAACGGCAACGGCTTGAACACGTTCTAGGTGACTGTGGTCCTGCAGCAGGGCGACGATCGGCACTGCCATTTCGCGAGGCCGCAACAAGTGGTGACGTAGTCGCTCAATGTCTGTGGGATGGCGAAAGCCGACATCGGTAATCACCGCGGCCACGGGTTCCGCAGTGGTCTGCTCTTCATACAATTCGATCATTCGACACGCGTAACGATCGCCGAGCCGGTGAGCCAATTCCTGGCTTCTGGCTGGACGATCCGAAATCAAAAGGATCGCGTGGTCGCTGGACATGGATGTTGCACAGGACTTGCCGAAGGCTTTCAGATCGAACTGGGACCAAATCCCATATTGGCCGAAACATACCAATATTTGGTAAAGCGCTGATTGTGGCCGCAGCCAGCCTCGCGCTTGCCGGGCATGATCTGCTCAATTCTGTGGTGGCGATAAAAGTGTCCGCCCAAACATATTCCGTACAATGAGCAAACGGTTTCGGATCGTGATGAAAAGGTCAGTGACGTCTCGCAAACGGCTGCTTTCGGCTGGATGGACTGCACTTCCCATTGAATGCTAGCCCACGCGATCGAGGCGCCGACCGCGACCTTGAAATCAGACACGGCGTACGCTTGGTCGCACGACTTAGTTGTTCAGAAAATAAGTGAGGCAGCCTTGATTGCGACCGCCTTGCTGTCCTCGCCCATTTTCAGTGAATTGGGATGCGCACAGCTGACTCGTGGTCTGCTTTGGTGAACTATGCGTGTGCGTTGTCGCTGTCGGACGAAAACTGAACTCCAATTTTATCTTGGCAACTCCAGACAACCCGGCACAAGTAACGTGGATGCCCGTGACGCGACAGCCAAAGACTAAATATGTCAGGAATGTCGTCGCCTACCTTTTCGAGCGCCAGTTTCGCGCCGCTGTCGGACATGTCCATCAGTGTGCAGTTTCGTAACGGGCGACCATCGCCAATGCTAATCCAAGCTGTCCGATCCACCTTGTTGCGATTGTCTTGGCGCATACGAAAGGTCATAAAGGCCTCCCATCAACAATCACCGACTGGCCACGATCGCTCGTGCTACCAACTGCCACCCGCTGAACTGTAGGCCAGGTTATCCACAAGGGTGTTGCGAAGACGCCAATCGGCATTCAATATTTCGACCTAAATTTGAGCCGACTTTCGAGCGTAATCATGCCTATTGTTCGGTGAAGCGGCTTCAAAATATGGCCTGGCAGCGACGACTCCTACTTTCGATTGCCTTGACGCCTGGTGAGAAATCGGACGCCGACGGTTGTTGCTGACCGCCATGCCACCGCGCACTGGCGGTGCAAGTATCCATCGTGCGAGAGCAAAAGAATGAATTCGTCCGGAAGTGTTTCGGAGGCATCGGTTTTAAGGCGCGCGCCGGTGGCGGACATATCCACCATCACGCATGGTCCCAAGGTAGCGCCGTCGGCGCCAACAATTCTTGCGCCGTGGCGCACAATTCGACGGGTGCTTTTTCGGTATTCTGGACGCATCAGTCATCTCAATCAGGTTCAAGGATTCTACCACCCTTGCCCCAGGCCCTTCTTATCTGTCACTCGAATCCTGCTAATTCGTCATCTGCAACGCGAGCGGCGAGGATCCGGTCGGCGTGGCGGTGTTATTGGAGGCTGTCTGCCGGACCTGCCAAAATCGGAGAACCCTCTTGGCGTTGTTCTGCGACAATTTGAAATACTCAGTTCGCGCCGTATCGATGTCTTGGTCCGACATCGGGCGACCAACAGACCGGCAATTCAGGATCACGCGAACCGTTAGCCAGTCCAACGCTGCGGCCTTGCAGGGTACGAGAAGTGCCTCGCGATGCTCGCTTTGCAGAAGATTCTCGACCAATGGCATAGGCACCTCGCAAAGCAACGAAAGTGCTGCGACGATATCCGCGAGGCGGTCCGCTTTAACAAATTCGAAGATGGCCGCTTCGTTGAGCTCGCCGGCGGTCCGCATGGCCTGGACCCGCGCTTTCGCTGTTGCATAATCGTGTTCATTCTGGAAGCCGGCCTCTTGACCCGTATCTTCGGATATGGCCGCGAGCACGCGCTGAATTTGATCGCGACTTTCCGGGCCGGCTAACGCGAGAAGACGCGCACGCACCGCTTCGGTAGCGCGCAGCAATAATTCTCGAAACAGACGCAATGGAACGTCGAGCCGAAGGCCAACCTTCTCGGCCAGTTCTCCGTCGCGTTCCGAATGTTTCACAAGTGTTGCAAAACCACTTTCAGAAAAATTTGCTCCGCCGTTCCCTGCAAGCTTGTGGAAAACCCTGTGATCCCCGCGTTCTAATAGGACATCCGTTACGTTTGAGCCAATTTGAGAACGCCCCGAAATTGCCAGCAGATGCGCAGGGGTCTTGGTAGTGGCAATCTCGATAAGATCTTTGTCGTTAAGGCGTGCCGATTGCGTTAATATCGGTTCCGCCACCGTGATGTCGTCATCTCGAGCGAGACGGCGTACGATTTCGGTTGGCGCGTTATTGATCGGTCCAAGTCGCCGGCTCAGTTCTGCGAGCGCCTTTCCCTCGATTCGCTTGATAAGGTGACCTAAGACGTCGTCGAATACTTCGATCTGTTGATCATTCAGCCGATTTGCATCCGAGACGAAAAGATCAGTAATACGTCGCAGCGTGTCGATACGCTTGTCCTTGGAGCCGCTTTCGATCGCGTCTTCCAACTCGGCGATAAGTGAGTGGTCAGCATTCATGATGCCCTTCCTGGGCAACAAGCCCCCGTCAGGGCTCGGTACTGTCACCGCATCCGTTTCTCGATAATGTATCTGCCGTAACGTGCCATAATGTGCTTTACCATGAAAGAAAGCGTTAAATCGCTGTAAGGCATCCACGAGCTGATAAACGCAAAGGCCTAATGCGCCATCTGAGGAATTGGTGCATCTCTGGCAACAGGTGGATCAGGGAGCCAATCTGGGCCTCGCACGAGGCGGCTAACTGAAGCGATCAAGGTTGGCGTTCATGAGTTCCTGTGCAAGCCGACTTCTCCCGGTGCGTTGCGCGACCGCCTCGCTTCCATTTTCATCAAGCCGCGCCCAATGGTCCAAATCGGCAAGTATTACGTGCCGAAGCTGCGTCGAGCAGCCATTCAGTACGCTTCAGATGCGCGTCCGGTCGAGTGATCAAGATCGTCGCCTTCGTTAAAGACCAAGAGCTTGGTGGCGCCCTTAGTCTGCCGGGCTTTTAGCTTGGTAGAGAAGGGCGGAACGTGTTCAGTCTGCCGCGGATTAGCTTACGAGACAATGACTTTGATCTAGTGTGAAATTATGGTCATTTGAACGATTTGCTGATTGAATTGAGGGTGCGAATTGTTCCTGTCGGCACTGGCATCCCTTTGGCATCGAGAACTACATCATTGGAGCACGACGATGGTTGGTCTAAAATTTGTCCAGTCCGATTGTTGAATGACCTCTGCTGACAGCTGCTTGTACTAGAGTGTAGGACGATAGTCGCGACGCTGTTCGGGTCGGCACGAGATGCCTCATTTTCCGCGGCTGGAGGAGGCACTGTGCTGAAGCATATTGCGACTACCGCTACGATGGCTATCAAGGCGCCTACAGCAAAAACACCTAGCGACATCTTGGCTAGTCGCCTGCGCTTTTGGCCAGCGCTCGCTTTGCGCAAATGCGCTGGCTTTGCGCTCTGCGCGGATTGAGGATTGGGCAATGGACTTTGAATCACGCGACCCCCTTTGGTGCGGGGTTTTTGCAGGCGGACACGCGCTCGCTTGATTTGGTGCCGAACCACTCGGAGACGAATTTTACACCTACGATTCCACGGCCACTCCACACCAATTCGCAATCGCGCTGAACACTGTTCTTGAATAGCACCAGGGTGAATGTGCGGGGTAAGACACCTGATGGAGCAGCGAAGCTAAGCCGTGCGCCGCCATTTGAAATATCGTGGACGACACAATCGATCAGTTGCTCGTGCTCCTCAAATATTACTTGCGCGTCGCGGCGCATCCAACGCCGCGCGCTTTTCCGACTTTCCCGCGATCGCGCAAGCATGACCAAGAATTCCAAGCCGCCGAGGCATCAAACGAAAGCCCCGTTGCCATGGAGTATATTCGGCAAACGTTATCGAAGTTTGATCACGACAGGATTTCCCTGACAAGCGCTTACCTATATTCAAACAAACGCCGTTGCCCGCGATCAAATAGTTCCGACTTAACCTACTAGCCCCGTGCGTCTTATGTTCAGGCACCAGAAGCTCCTCGCGCTTCGTTGGCGCGTCCGCTTAAGGGGGGAGAAGCGGCCATCGCAAATTGGTCGCTTGTGTCCCAAAGCGGCGGCGAGAGATCGCTTGTAGGCCTGACGCACAGCTTCATGACGTTTGTCCCCTGATGGAAGGTCGCCAATTAAGGCGGCCTCCATTATTGCGCTCAATGGAACACCCGAGCTATCGCGGCAGGCCCGTTATGGAAGCTCGGCTAACAGCTTTAGATATTCGGCCTGCGGCCAGGCTCGGCAGGTGCGTGTACGCACATTTCCCCCCGCGCTGAGCGCGAGCGCAAATTTAGCAACGTTGTCGCCGTTAGGAGTATCGAGAATAGCAAGGAGATCAGAGTCGCCGGTTGTCAGATAAATCTCCTTGATTTCAACTCCAAGTCTTTTGGCCATTTCCCGAGCTGCTTTAGCGCGCTTGGCGCCGTCCTTGATCGCGCGAATGCCTTGATCCGTCCAGTTAAGCGAGACGATAAACGTCGGCATGATGTTCTCCATTTAGTGGCGCACACCAACTGGCGGCCGCCTTGGCAGCGGCAGCCGAATTGCGGCATGTACAGCGTGATAGAAACTAAAAACCGATCTCTGAGAGATCGTGCTCGCCGACAGCATCAGCGCTGCCCATTGCAATGATCGGGATTTCGGCACGTCCCGCACAGGCAGCTATCGAATAAAACTACACCCGTTGCCGCGGCGCACGGAAGGGGGCGCGATGACCGCTCATGGCCGGCGCGTCATTTAGTGCGACGTACCGGCTTGGTCGCTTGCGGGGGTGAAGCGCGAAATTGATGGATTCATTCGATAGCTTTTGATCCGGAGCCGACATGCAGAGAACGAGCACGGTCAAATCTTTACAGCGTTCGCAAACAGCGCATCGCCCCATTCATAGAGCGGCCGCATGAAATCGGATTGGGTATGGATCGCCTGCCCTTTACGGGCAAGCCATTTCCGTCCGTACGTTTGAAACGGAAAGTGTTTAATGTAGTAGTCGCAGGTCTCCTCCCAATGTTCGACTGACAGCGACTTACCATAGTGCTGGCAATAGAGATCGGTGCGCAGCCGGCCAATCCCACCCGGCTGGCGCTCGTGGCCCTCGGCGAAATAGACCTCCGGCCGGTTGCGCCAAAGCATCAGGATGTCGCGCTGCTCCGGGCCGTAGAAGCGACGAAAGCCCAACAGTTCCTTGCCGGGTTGATAGGGCATGTAATCGTCAGGCGTCAGGTAGGCGTCAAACAGCTGAATGCTCACGCCGTCGTAACGTTCGGCGCGCGGCCCGCTCGCAATACCCCGCAGGTCGCCGGTAATGCGCTCATCCGCGTCGAAGCAGAACATCCAGTCGAATCGCAATTGTTCCCGGGCACATTGCAGCAGGAGCTGGCGATGGCGATGTTCGGCCGTTCGACGCGCCTTGACGTCGGTCTCCCACGCTCCATTGGCCAGGATCAAGGCGACCTTCGGGTGATTGTGGAGCAGCTCTACCGTCCGGTCTGTGCTAGCGTCGTCGTAGGCGATGATCGCGTCGACGTGCCGGCTGACAAAATCCAGCGTATCGCCCAGGATTAGCGCCTCGTTGCGAACTCGGGTGATTCCGATCAAGAAATGCTGCTGTGCCAAAAGCTCAGCGTTGCCCACAATCATCCGCTCAGAGTTGCGGAGCTGCCATAGGGATGTACTTGAATTGGCCACCGCGTTGCCCTGACAATTAAAATCCGCGATCGATCATGGTCGAGCGCCGCGATGTCAGCAAGAGGCGGGCGCGCCACACAGCAATGGGTGTCCGCGAGCTACTGTAGAACGCCCGCGGCAAGATCAGCCTAAGGAGCTTTGCGGCGAGCGCTCAAAAGGCCGCCCGTTTGGGTTTCTATATCCCGCTTGCCTGCATCAACCTGGCGAGTCCAGTCGGCGTGTCCAATGGCGGTGACCAGCCCAGATTTATCAAGGCCGATGGATCGGCGACCAACGAGCCGGACAGCCGCTGGTAGATTTCTTCTCGGCCGGCTGCGCGAAGCAGGAATTTGAGCAGCTCCGCGGGGAGCGGAAAAACGTTAGGTCGGCGCCCGAACCCATGGCGCATGGCTGCGATCATTTCCGCGACCGTCAGCGCCTGCGGATCGGCGGCAATGAAGGTTCGGCGCAGCGTTCCCGGTGCTGCCAACACGACCTCGATTGCCGCCAACAGATTTTCCAGCGCGAGCAGCGAGCGGCGCGCCCGGAGACTGCCGAGCGGCAGTGGAAAGGGCGAGCGAGCGAGCCGCATCAGTTTCGCCATGTTGCCTTTGACGCCAGGCCCGTAAACCAACACTGCCCGCAGTGACACCCAATCGAGGTCGAGTTCCGCCAGACCGCGCTCGGCCGCGAGTTTGGATTCTCCATAGGCATCGGTCGGCCTCGGTTCTACCGCCTCGCACTGGACCGCGTCGGTCGTCGGTCCACACTGGGCGCGGATCGAGGAGAGGAAGATGAAGCGCTTGGCGCCAGCTCGCCGCGAAGCGCGGGCGAGGCGGATCGTCGCCTCAGTGTTGAGCACCCGGTAGTCATCCTCTGGAACGCCGGACATCGCTTGCGCGAGCCCAGCCGAATGGATCACTGCATCCACTCCCTCCAGCGCGGTCGACATATTTTGCGGTCGGGCGAGATCGCCAATCACCGCGCTCGCGGTCTGCATCGGCACCGAGGCTGGCCGGCGCAGCAGCACTCGCAGGCGGTAGCCGCGCGTCGGCAATTCCCGCAGTAGGTGTTGCCCGATGAAGCCAGTGGCGCCGGTGAGCGCGAGCAGCATGTAGGCCCTTATTTTACAAGCATGATTACGCCCGCTGCAATATTGGGCAGAATATCACGCCAAGCATGGGTCTGTGACTTACTCCACAGTACATCGGGAGGCCGACCGGATGTTCACTTGTGGCCGGTCGCGTCACTTGGCGTAATGCGGCAGTCCAGTCGCTATCGGGGGAGAAGCGGACATTGGGATGACCGCGTAATTCGGTAGCTAATGACCGATAGCGACACTACGCCGCCATCAATTTCTGCATTGCGAAATGATCATTCGATCACCCGAACAGTCGTTACGTCTGAACCGACGCACGAGGAGCCAGTTGCGTTTCGATTTTTACCGGCCTCTTTCGGCAATCCGCTCTTTATGTTGATCGCTTTTTAAGACCTGAAACACACGATCTGCCGGTGCAGGATCCAACCAAATACGAGCTTGTAGTTAGGCTTCGAGACGTCGACAGCAATCGGGCTCACGTACCGCCGCTGATGCTCAGACAGGCTAAAGACGTGATCGAATAGGCTACAAATACCTGCCCAGAACATTGTCATCCAATGATCTTGATAGAGAAGCGGGACTTTCGCGACGTCTATTGTGCGCCAAAACCGCAACAGGTTACTGCGCAAGATAGAAGGTTAGGTTGGCTTAATGAGAATAAGATCCGCAACGCGCCGCCGCCCGATGCCTCCAATGCCTCGTCAGAAACTTCGAATGCAAACACATGTTCATCGGTCTGTTCAATCTCATCTGGATTATGGTGCATTGCAAGGTTCCTTTACCCAGCATCCTTCGTATAATATTTCAACGGCGAGGTCCAGAGTTGTAGTTCCATCCGAGAGCGGGGGCCGCCAACTCGCCACGTTCCGACCCGGTTTTGAGCCTGCTAATATCATTGGCTCGAGTGGGATGCTCCGATGGTCGCCAAGTTCGAGCGTGCGGTGGACGCCGAGACGAAGGCTCGGATCTTCATCTCCTATTCGCGTAAGGACGTGGCCTTCGTGGATCGGCTCGAGGTTGCCTTAAGGGCGCGCGGCTTCGAGCCACTTATCGACCGCACTGAGATTTATGCCTTCGAGGATTGGTCGCAACGCCTGCAGGCGCTGATCGAGCGCGCCGATACCGTCGTGTTCGTTCTCTCGCCCGACGCGGTTGGCTCCCGCGAGGCACTCAAGGAGGTCGAGCACGCGGCCTCGCTCAACAAGCGCTTCGCGCCGATCGTTTGCCGGCAGGTAGACGACAGCGCGGTACCGGATACATTGCGGCGATTGAACTTCATTTTCTTCGACGACCCCGATCATTTCGACGTAAGCGCAGACGCATTGGCTGCGGCGATCGAGACCGACATCGGCTGGATCAGGAAACATACCGCGTTCGGTGAGCAAGCCCTCCACTGGTGGGCGTCGGGGCGTCCGGGCGGCTTGCTGCTGCGCTCGCCGGCCCTGGAGGACGCCGAGCGCTGGATCTCCTCGCGTCCGCATCACGCGCCCGCTCCGACCGAGGCAACACAGTCGTTCATTGCGGAGAGCCGGCGCGGGGCGACTCGGCGGCGCAATATCCTCACCGGCGGTCTTGCGGCCGGGTTGGCGGTCGCGCTCGCGCTCGCTGGATTTGCTTATAAGGAGGAAAGAGCGGCCAAAGAAGAGCGCCAGCGCGCCGAAGACGCGCTCGCGGCAGCAGCGAAAACCGCCAACGGTCTGGTCTTCGATCTGGCACAGCGGTTTCGCGACAACGTCGGCATTCCAGCCAGCTTGATCAAAGACATCCTCGATCGCGCGCGAGCGTTGCAGGAGCAGCTCGGCCAAAGCGGCCCGTTGACGCCCGAGCTCAAAGTGAGTGAGGCCGCCGCGCTTGACGAGACCGCGCGGTCGCTGCTGGCGATCGGCGACACGGGGGGCGCGCTGGCGGCCGCTGAGCAGGTCCAGAAGATCATGCAAGACCTGCTTGCGATCGATCCGGGCAACGCTTCATGGCAGGCCATTTTCTCGGTATCCTACACGACGGCGGGAGACGTGCAGAAGGCAAAGGGCGATCTTGCCGCCGCGCTGAAATCGTATCGGGCAAGCCTCGCCATCGTCGAGCCGCTTGCCAAATCATTTCCGGACACGGCCGACCTGCAGCGTCGGGTCTCGGTCGCGTACGAAAGGATCGGGGACATCCTTTTGGCGCAAGGCGACCTCGCTGGCGCGCTCAAATCGTTCCAGGACGATCTCGCCATCGGCGAGCGATTGGCGCAATCCGATCCGCAGAATGCTGGCTGGCAGCACGATCTATCCGTGGCGCAGGAGCTTATCGGCGACGCCGCGCTGGCGCAGGGCGATTTAACCGGCGCGCTCAAGTCCTACCGCGACAGCGCGGCAATCCAGGAGCGGCTTGCGAAATCCGAACCCGGCAACGGCGCCTGGCGACGTGATCTTTCGGTGTCGCTAGACAAAGTCGGCAACGCGCAGATGGCACAGGGAAACCTTACGGGCGCGCTCGAATCCTATCGCGCCAGCTTTGCCATCAAAGAACCGTTGGCGAGCTCCGATCCCGGCAATGCCGGCTGGCAGCGTGACCTTTCGGCATCGCTGAACAGAGTGGGCGACGTCGAGGCCCAGCAAGGCGACCTTGCCGGCGCCCTGCTATCCTTCACTCGGAGTCTTGCCATCAGGCAGCGGCTTGCGCTTTCCGATCCCGGAAATGCCGGTTGGCAACATGATCTGTCAGCCTCGGACGACAGAGTGGGCGACGTTCAGATCGCCAAGGGCGACCTTACCGGTGCTCTCAAATCCTACCGCGACAGTCTCGCCATTA